>Ga0180219_1000201_pt1 | contig 62399 bp, 54 predicted proteins | sample eDN3rd30CBELigMG_FD_151338 | JGI IMG/M metagenome (GOLD analysis project Ga0180219, IMG submission 151338) | Enriched Miracle-Growth compost microbial communities from Emeryville, California, USA - eDNA 3rd pass 30_C BE-Lig MG (version 2)... ...
CTCGCCACTGTTCGGGCCCATCGTGCTGCTGCTGGGCGTGATCCTGGTCTGGCGCACCGAGAAGCTGCGGGTGATCGCTCTGTTCTGGGTCGTCGCGATCGCCGTCGGGGTGGTCGCGGTGGCCACGCAGTACGCGCAGCAGGGCGTCCCGATGGAGGTCTGGACGCTCGTCGGCCAGCAGCTGTGGTCGTCGCCTGTGCTGTTCCTCGGGGCGTTCATGCTCTCCGAGCCCCTGACCCTGCCGCCACGCCGCTGGCAGCAGCTGATCGTCGCCGTCGTCGTCGGCGTGCTCGTGGGGTGGGCGCCGCTGTTCGGCACGTTCCCGGTCGGGCTCGGTCAGGAGCGTGCGGTGCTCATCGGAAACCTCATCGCGTTCGCCTTCGCGGTCCGTGCCGCCGTGCGTCTCGTGTTCGAGGGGCGCGTGCAGCTGACGCCCACGGTGCGCGCACTCACCTTCCGCGCCAGTCGCGGGTTCGGCTTCACGGCGGGCCAGTTCCTCGAGCTCGACGTGCCGCACCGGCACCCCGACGCGCGCGGCACCCGCCGCGAGTTCAGCATCGTCTCGGCACCCGAAGACCTGCCGACCGTGCGCATCGCGTTCCGCGACGGAGGCGGGCCGCAGTCGAGCTTCAAGAAGGCGCTGGCGGCCGTCGAGCCGGGGCAGGCGCTGGCGGTGACCGGCGTGTGGGGCGACTTCGTGCTGCCCCGGCACTCCCGCGACCCCCTGCTGATGGTCGCCGCCGGAATCGGCGTGACGCCGTTCATCTCCCACCTGCGGCACCTGACGCAGACCGGACAGCATCGTGACGCGGTCGTCGTGTACGTGGCGCGGGATGCTGCCGAGCTGGCGTTCCGCGACGACCTCGAGCAGTCGGGGGTGAGGGTCATCGCCTTCACCCGCGACGAACCGGCCGACATGCCGGAGAACTGGTTCTGGGCGCAGGGGGCGCGACTGGACGCCCAGACGCTGCGCCGGGCGGTCCCCGACATCGGCGAGCGGCACGCGTACGCGTCGGGGCCCGCGGGCCTGCTCGCCGATCTCGCGCCGACGCTGCAGCAGGCGCGGTCGATCACGACCGACGCGTTCAGCGGCTACTGATCCTGCGACTCCGGGGGAGTCGCAGCGGACGGGTCGGCGGGCCGCGCCGACAGTCGCACTTCGAACGTGGTGTCGCCCGGAACACTCGTGACGCTGATCGTGCCGTGGTGGGCGTCCACGATCGCCTTGGCGATCGAGAGGCCCAGCCCGGTGCCGCCCGTCTTGCGAGCGCGCGACCCGTCGGCCCGGGCGAACCGCTCGAACAGCTCGCCGGCGACCGAGGGGTCGATGCCGGGGCCGTCGTCGTGCACGCTGAGCACGGCATCCTGCCCGTCCCGCTCCACACGCGTGGTCACCGTCGTCCCCGCCGGCGTGTGGGTGCGCGCGTTGGCCAGCAGGTTCGCGATGACCTGATGCAGACGCGCGGTGTCGCCGGCCACCACGACGGGCTCCTCGGGCACGTCGACGATCCAGTGGTGATCGCGACCGGCGACCTGGGCGTCACCCGTCGCCTCGACGGCGAGACGGGTCAGGTCGACGGCGCCGTAGACGAGCTCCTTGCCCTCGTCGAGCCGGGCGAGCAGCAGCAGGTCTTCGACGAGCGCGGTCATGCGCAGGGACTGCGCCTGGATGCGCTCGAGCGACTGCTGGGTCGTCTCGCCCAGCGCGGGATCGCGCAGCGACAGCTCGGAGTAGCCGCGGATCGACGCCAACGGCGTGCGCAGCTCGTGGCTCGCGTCGGCGACGAAGCTGCGCATGCGCTCCTCGTTGCGTTGACGGGCCTGCAGCGAGGCCCCGACATGGTCGAGGAGAGTGTTCAGCGCGGTGCCGACGCGGCCGATCTCGGTGGCGGCGTCCGCATCGGCCACCGGGACCCGCTCGGCGATCGACACCTCGCCCTCGGACATCGGGAGGGAGGCGACGCGGGTGGCGGTGTCGGCCACCGTGCGTAGGGGCTGGAGACCGCGGCGGATCACGATGGCGATCGCGGCCGCGAGGAGCAGCAGGCCTCCGAGGGTGACCAGGCCCACCGTGGTCAGGATCTGGGTGATGGTCTGGCTGACCTCCGTCAGCGGCAGTCCGCCCGCGATGGCATAGGTGTTGCCGGCGACGCCGGTGAGCATGCGGAAGGTGCCGATCGACTCGACCGACACGGTCGCCATGCGCGAGTGCTGCAGGGGAGTGACGATCTGCTCGACCTGACGCGCCGTGAGCTGCTGCACGTCGCCGTCGTCGGTGACATAGGCGCCCGTGGGCACGCCGCCGGGTTCGCTGACCACCAGCAGAAAGCCGGGTCGGCGCGGCGAATTCTCGAGCGTGTCGTACGCGATGCCCGAGCTGTCGGTGAGGCTCGGCCGCGGGATGCGCAGGCTGCTGACGGCCTCCTGCACCTTGTTGTCAAGGTTCTGCTGCAGGATGCCGCCGAGGATCGCGCTCGTGGCCAGGGCCACCGCGACGAGGATCAGGGCGACGATGCCGATCACGGTGGCCATGAGCCGCGTCTGCAGATTGAGGTGCCGCCGAGGCCGCCGGGACCTCCGCGGCACGGCGGACGTCTGGGTCACTGCGGGGCTTTGATCATGTAGCCCACGCCGCGCACGGTGTGGATGAGCGGCTCGTACCCCTGGTCGATCTTCTTGCGCAGGTACGAGATGTACAGCTCGACGACGCTGGAGCGCCCGCCGAAGTCGTAGTTCCACACCCGGTCGAGGATCTGCGCCTTGGAGACGACGCGGCGCTGGTTGCGCATGAGGTACCGCAGCAGCTCGAACTCGGTGGCCGTGAGCTCGATCTCGCGCCCGGCGCGCTCGACCTCGTGGCTGTCCTCGTTCAGCGACAGGTCGCCGACGCGCAGGATCGGCTCGGCCTCGGCCGACTGTGCCGTGCCGGCGCGGCGCATGAGCCCGCGCAGCCGCGCCACGACCTCTTCGAGGCTGAACGGCTTGGTCACGTAGTCGTCGCCGCCGGCGGTCAGCCCCGCGACCCGGTCGCCGACCGAGTCCTTCGCGGTGAGGAAGAGCACCGGCACATTGTTGCCGCTGTGTCGCAGACGCTGCAGCACGCTCATGCCGTCGAGGTCGGGCATCATGATGTCGAGCACCATGGCGTCGGGCGTGAAGTCACGTGCGGCCTGCAGCGCCTCGAACCCGGAGGCGGCCGTCTGCACGTCCCAGCCCTCCATGCGCAGCGCCATCGACAGCAGGTCGGTGAGCATCTGCTCGTCGTCGACAACGAGGATGCGCGGGGCGGAGCCGTCGGCGCGCTGGAGCGAGGTTCCCGAAACTGTCATGGTCATGCCTCGATTCTCCTGGGCCGACTGTGAGGGACCTATGGCAAACACTATGCCGTTCCTGTGAATCGCGGTAGATCGGATCCCGATGACCGTCGCCTAGGGTGTTCGACATGGGCAGCATCTCCTGCGGCGTGTACGTGGACGGCCGTCGCGTGGCATCCGGCACGGATCCGGCTGCCGCCCTCGCCGCCGCCGACAGAGAGGGCGGGATGCTGTGGGTCGGGCTGGACGCCCCGAGCGAGAGCGAGCTCACCGACATCGCGTCCCTGCTGGATCTGAACCACCTCGCCGTGCGCGACTGCCTGCGCGGCAATCAGCGCAGCAAGCTCGAGGACTACGGGGCGATGCACTACCTGGTGCTGCACCCCGCGCGCTATCACGACGACACGGAGACCGTCGAGCGCAGTGAGGTCGCCCTCTTCGTCACCCGGGATCGGATCGTCTCGGTGCAGCCGGACGGCTTCATCGACCAGGATGACGTGCGCTCCAGGCTCGAGGATCGCCCCGAGATCCTCGCGAAGGGCACGCGCAGCGTGGTGTGGATGGTGATGGAGGCCGCGCTGGCCGGCTACGGGCCGGTGCTGGACGGCGTCGAGAACGACATCGACGAGATCGAGGAGCAGCTGTTCACCGGCGACCCGGACGTCTCCAAGCGCATCTTCAAGCTCCAGCGCGAGGTCATCGAGCTGCAGCACGCCACCGCGCCGCTGCCCGACATGATCGATCGGATCGGACAGTTCGCGGCCGACGAGGCCGGACACCGCCCCGTACCCGCGTTCGGTGAGCTCGGCGATGCGGCCCGGCACGTGTCCGATCGCGTGGAGGCATTCCGCAACACGCTCGCCTCGGCGCTGAGCGTGCATGCGACGCTCGTCGAGCAGGAGAACAACGAGGCCATGCGCCGGATGACCGAGACCGGCCTCGCGCAGAACGACCAGGTGAAGAAGATCTCGTCCTGGGCGGCGATCCTCGTGGCGCCGACCCTCGTGGGCACGGTCTACGGTATGAACTTCAGCGACATGCCCGAGCTGCACTGGGCGTGGGGGTACCCGGCGGCGCTGGGGCTCATGCTGGCCTCCAGCGTGGTGCTCTATGTGGTCTTCAAACGCAAGGACTGGCTCTGAGGCGTCACGACCGGCGAGGCGCCAGCAGGAACGCCAGCAGCAGCATGAGCAGCATGCCGATGACGGCCCCCAGGGTGTTCGCCACGATGTCGCGCACATCGGGCACGCGGGTGCTCAGCAGCAGCGCCTGCGTGCTTTCGATGGCGGTGCTGACGAGTGCACCGAGGACCGGCGCCGACCACCACCCGCGCACGCCGAACCACAGCACCGCGAGGATGCCCAGGGGCACGAACATCGCGACGTTGGCGGCGAACTCGACGCGGTCGAAGGTGATCCAGGCCGTCGACGCGTGTTCGGCGAACCACGCGAGCAGGCGGTCCAGGCCCGTCGCGATGTCCGAGCCGTACGGCTGCGCGCGCAGCGTCATCCATCCGACCGCCCAGAGGTAGCCGAGCGTCAGCGCGGTGAGCACGAGCCGGGCGGCGGTGCGCTGCACGCGCATCGCCGCCGTGGGCCGTGTCATGCTCAGTGCGTGTCCTCCGCGGAGACCTCGGACCGGTCGCCCGACCACAGCGTGTGGAACGTGCCATCACGGTCGGTGCGGCGGTACGTGTGCGCGCCGAAGAAGTCGCGCTGGCCCTGGATGAGCGCGGCCGGCAGGCGGTCGGCGCGCAGGCCGTCGTAGTACGCGAGCGACGACGAGAAGGCGGGGGAGGGGATGCCGCTGGCCGCGGCCGTGGCGACGATGCGGCGCCACGCGTCCTGTGCGCGCTCGAGGGCCGCCACGAAATACGGCGCCGTGAGCAGCACCTGCAGATCGGGCTGCTCGGCGTACGCGTCGGAGATGCGGTTGAGGAACTGGGCGCGGATGATGCAGCCGCCGCGCCAGATCTTGGCCACCGCGCCCAGGTCGATGCTCCAGCCGTACTGGGCGGCGCCCGCACGGATCTCGTCGAAGCCCTGCGAATACGCGACGATCTTCGAGGCGAACAGCGCCAGGCGCACGTCCTCGATGAATGCGTCGGCGTCGGCGACCTGCAGCTCGTCGGCCGGGCCCGGCAGGTTCGCGGCGACGGCCCGCTGCTCGGGGTGGCTCGACAGCGACCGGGCGAACACGGCCTCGGCGATGCCGGAGACCGGCACGCCCAGGTCGATCGCGGTCTGCACCGTCCAGCCACCGGTGCCCTTGGCGCCGGCCTGGTCGACGATGACGTCCACCAGAGGCGTGCCGGTCGCGGCATCCTGCTGCCGCAGCACCTCCGCGGTGATCTCGATGAGATACGAGTCCAGCTCGCCGCTGTTCCACTGCGCGAACACGTCGGCGATCTCGGCGGGCGTCTTGCCGGTGCCGCGACGGATGAGGTCGTAGGCCTCGGCGATGAGCTGCATGTCGGCGTACTCGATGCCGTTGTGCACCATCTTCACGAAGTGGCCGGCGCCGTCGTGGCCGACGTGCGTCACGCACGGCTCACCCTCGGCGACCGCGGCGATGGACTTGAGGATCGGGCCGAGGGTCACCCACGACTCGTCGGAGCCGCCGGGCATCAGCGACGGGCCCAGCAGAGCACCCTCCTCGCCGCCCGAGACGCCCATGCCCACGAAGTTGATGCCGGTGGAGCGCACCGCCTTCTCGCGGCGGATGGTGTCGGTGAACAGGGCGTTGCCGCCGTCGACGATGATGTCGCCGGGTGCGAAGACCTTCACCAGCTCGTCGATGACCGCGTCGGTGCCGGCGCCGGCCTTGACCATGATGACGGCGGTGCGCGGCACGGTGAGCGACGCGGCGAACTCCTCGTAGGAGAACGAGGGGACGAAGCCGGCCTCGGGGTGCTCGGCGAGCAGTTCGTCGGTCTTCGCACGGCTGCGGTTGTAGACGGCCACCGTGTTGCCCTCGCGCGACGCGAGGTTGCGGGCGAGGTTCGACCCCATGACGGCGAGTCCGATGACTCCGATGTTGGCAGTGGCTGTGGGCACAGTGCTCTCCTTGATAGTGAGGGGCGGGGTCCCTCCCAGAGTACTGGGCGAGGCACCGGCACGCGCCCGTGAGTGTTTCTGTTGCGTTACAAGCCGGTACCGAACATGGCGAATCGCCCGTGACGATGTGCGTTTCGGCAGATCGCGCGGTAATCTCTTGCCCACCCAGTCCACGGTTGTACAGGGTCGCTGTGTCCGCACCCGGCCGTGGGCCCGATTTCGGAAGGCAATCACATGTTGCGAAAGACAGCGCTGGCAGGCGTCGCGGCAGCCGCGACCCTGCTCATGCTCGCGGGCTGTGCCAATCAGCCCGGCGCCACCTCCACCGGAGGTTCCGGCGACGACGGAGGCAGCGGAAAGGTCGACATCCCGGCGATCACCTCCATCGAGACACCCGCGAACGCTGTTCTGCCCGCCGGCAGCGGCAACGCCAAGTGTGATGGGCTCACGATCGCGTACGTCGGCGCCGAGACCGGCCCGAACGCGCAGCTCGGCATCAACATCTACAACGGCGTGCAGCTGGCGATCAACCAGCACAACGAGGCCAACCCCGACTGCCAGATCGCGTTCAAGAAGTTCGACACCGAGGGCGACCCGAACAAGGCGACCGGCCCGGTGACCCAGGCGGTCAACGAGAAGGACATCGTCGGCGTCGTCGGCCTGCCGTTCTCGGGCGAGTCGAAGGCCACCGGCAACATCTTCGACCAGCAGGGCCTCGTGCACATCACGCCGGCGGCCACCAACCCCGACCTGACCAAGAACGGCTGGAAGACCTTCTTCCGCGGCCTGGGCAACGACTCGGTCCAGGGCCCGGCTGCGGCGGAGTTCATCACCGACAAGCTGAAGGCCAAGAAGGTCTACCTGGTGCAGGACGACTCCGACTACGGCATCGGCCTGGCCAAGACGACCTCCGACGCGCTCGGCTCGGCGCTGGTCGGCACCGACAAGGTGACCACCGGCCAGAAGGACTTCTCGGCCGTCGCCTCGAAGATCATCAACGCCCAGCCTGACGCCGTCTACTACGCCGGCTACTACGCCGAGGGTGCGCCCTTCCTGCAGCAGCTCGTCAACAAGGGCTACACCGGCACGTTCGTCGGCCCCGACGGCGTGAAGGACGACCAGTTCATCAAGCTGGCCGGTGACGCCTCCGACGGCGCGTACTTCACCTGCCCCTGCATCCCGGGTGAGCTGATCCCGTCGTTCGCCGACGCCTACAAGAAGCTGACGAACGCCGAGCCGGGCACCTACTCGGTCGAGGGTTACGACGCGACGACGATCCTCCTCGCCGGGATCGACGCGGGCAAGCAGACCCGTGCTGACCTGCGTGACTGGGTCGCCTCGTACGACGCCGACGGACTGAGCAAGCACTACAAGTGGGATTCCACGGGTGAGCTCGCCGCCCCGGCTGTCTACGGCTACAAGGTCCAGGACGGCAAGATCGTGCCGATCGGGGTCATCGGCCAGTGACGGAGCGCTGCGGCGCCGACAGCATGTCGGCGCCGCAGCCTCTTTCCGGCACCTTCCCCGTCCCATCCCGCGCGACGCGTCGCCCGAACCGTAGCGGAGCCTGAATGCTTGATCTGCTCCTGATCACCAGCCACCCGGTCCTCGACAACTCCTGGATCAATTTCGATTTCGATTCCCTTCTCCAGAATTTCTGGAGCGCCACCTTCGACGGCCTCACGTTCGGTGCCATCTACGGCCTGATCGCCGTCGGCTACACGCTCGTCTACGGTGTTCTGAACCTCATCAACTTCGCCCACTCCGAGGTGTTCATCGTCGGCGCCTACGGCGTGGTCATGACCCTCACCGCCCTCGGCTTCGGTCCGAGTGCGCCGACCATCGGCATCTGGGCGATCATCGGCGATCTGCTGCTGGCGATGATCGTCGGCATGATCTGTTCGGCGCTGATGGCGGTCATCCTCGAACGCGTCGCGTACCGGCCGCTGCGGCGTCGCAATGCTCCACGCCTCGCGTTCCTGATCACCGCCATCGGTGCGTCATTCGCCGTCCAGTACCTGATCTTCGTGATCCGCGGTGCGAACGCCGAGCCCGCTGTGACGATGTTCGTCAACAAGCCCGTGTTCAACGTGTTCGGCACGATCATCTTCAGCCAGCAGATCATCATCGTGATCGCGGCCATCATCCTGATGGTGGCCACCGACCTGTTCATCCGCCGTGGGCGCACCGGTCGCGGCATCCGTGCCGTCGCGCAGGACCCCGACACCGCGACGCTGATGGGCGTGAACAAAGAGCGCATCATCCTCATCACGTTCATCCTCGGCGGTCTGCTGGCCGGTGCCGCCGCGCTGTTCTACGTGATGCTGGTGCCCTCCGGCGTCATCTACAACGGCGGGTTCATCCTCGGCATCAAGGCGTTCGCCGCCGCCGTCCTCGGTGGCATCGGAAACGTCCGCGGAGCGCTGCTCGGCGGTCTGCTGCTGGGCGTCATCGGCAACTACGGGCAGATTCTGCTCGGTGACTCGCAGTGGGCGGACGTCGTGGCCTTCGTGGTCCTGGTCCTCGTGCTGCTGGTGCGCCCGACCGGGATCCTGGGCACGACCCTCGGAAGGAGCCGCGCATGAGCACCTCCTCAGACGGACCCCGCGTCATGCCCGATGCGGAATCCGCGCGCGAGGTCGTCGAGACCGAGTCCGTCGTCGTGAAGCGGCGCGGCCCGTTCGTCGGCCTGCGTGAGAAGTGGGACGGGCTGCCCCGCCAGGGGCAGTGGGCGTGGATGCTGATCGTCGTGGCGATCGCGTACTGCCTGCCGTACCTCAACTTCTTCCCTCTCACCACCGAACCGGGCAACGACTGGCCGCTGGCGTGCTTCGCCATGGCCGTCTACGCGCTGGTCGCGGTCGGCCTGAACGTCGTCGTCGGCTATGCGGGCCTGCTCGACCTGGGCTACGTCGCGTTCTTCGCGGTTGGCTCGTACACCGCCGCGCTGCTGACCAGCCCCGACTCGCCGCTGTTCAAGATCCCGTACCTGTGGACCCTGCCGGTCGGCATGGCCGTCACGATGGTCTTCGGCGTGATCCTGGGCGTGCCGACGCTGCGTCTGCGCGGCGACTATCTCGCCATCGTCACGCTCGGCTTCGGCGAGATCGTGCGTATCCTCGCCACGATCATCCCGGCCATGAAAGGTCAGGTCGGTTTCCAGAACGTGGGACACCCTCCGGGGGTCGCCGAGAATGGCATCCCGATCTTCGCCAACTCCAACGGTACGCCGTGGTACTGGCTGACGATCACGATCATCATCATCGTGATGCTGCTGGTCGGCAACCTCGAGCGCAGTCGGGTCGGGCGCGCGTGGATCGCCATCCGCGAGGACGAGGATGCCGCCGAGACCATGGGCGTGCCCACCTTCAAGTACAAGGTGTGGGCCTTCGCGATCGGTGCGAGCGTCGGCGGCCTGTCGGGCGCCCTGTTCGCCGGCCAGGTCGGCTTCGTGAACAACCAGAAGTTCGACGTGCAGACCTCGATCCTCTTCCTCGCCGCCGTCGTGCTCGGCGGTACCGGAAACAAGGTCGGTGCTCTGCTCGGCGGCGCGATCGTGGCGTACATCCCGCTGCGCTTCACCGCGATCGCCGACTACAAGTACCTCATCTTCGGCGTGGCGCTCGTGGTCCTGATGATCTACCGGTCGCAGGGCCTCGTCCCGGCGAAGATCCGCCTGCTGGCCTACGGACGCAAGGCGCTCCACCGCGATGCGCCACCGGAGAAGACCTCTGTCAGACCGGGCGAGACGACGGAAGGAGCGACGTCGTGACGGATGCGGCATCCACCCCCGACGAGTCGTTCGACGACCCGACCCTCGTAGAAGGCGCCGAGGCAGAGCGCGACATCGCCGTCGACGTCGGCGACGTGCTCGTCGAGGTGCGCGACCTGACGATGCGCTTCGGGGGCCTCCTGGCCCTCGACAGCATCTCGTTCGACATCAAGCGTGGTGAGATCCTGGGTCTCATCGGCCCGAACGGCGCGGGTAAGACGACCTGCTTCAACGCGATGACCGGTGTCTACAAGCCGACCAGCGGCGACGTGCTGCTGGAGGGCAAGTCGCTGAAGGGGCGCAAGCAGCACCAGATCACGCGACTGGGCCTGGCGCGCACGTTCCAGAACATCCGCCTGTTCGGCGAGATGACCGCGCTCGAGAACGTCGTGGTGGGGCTCGACGCCCGGCACCGCACCTCTGTGCCCGGGGCACTGCTGCGGCTCCCGCGCCACATCCGCGAGGAGAAGACGGCCATCGACCGCGCCATGGCGCTGCTCGAGTTCGTCGGCATCGACCAGCACGCCGAGAAGCGCGCGCGAGAGCTGTCGTACGGCTCGCAGCGGCGCCTCGAGATCGCGCGGGCGCTGGCGACCGACCCGAAGCTGCTGTGCCTGGACGAGCCGGCCGCCGGCTTCAACCCCGCAGAGAAGGAAGAGCTCATGGAGCTCATCCGCACCATCCGCGACGAGGGCTACACCGTGCTGCTCATCGAGCACGACATGAAGCTCGTGATGGGCGTCACCGACCGCATCGTGGTGCTCGAGTTCGGAAAGAAACTGGCGGATGACGTGCCCCACGCCATCCGCAACGACCCGCGGGTGATCGCCGCATACCTGGGAGAGCCCGAAGATGACGTTGCTTGAGCTGAAGGACATGTCCGTCCACTACGGGCGGATCCAGGCGATCCACGACATCTCGTTCAGCGTCGAGCAGGGCGAGATCGTCTCGCTCATCGGCGCGAACGGCGCGGGCAAGACCACGACGATGCGCACGATCTCGGGGCTGCTGAATCCCTCGAGCGGATCGATCCACTTCGAGGGCGAAGACATCACCAAGACCAAGGCGCATCTGCGCGTGGTGCGCGGCATCTCGCAGGCCCCCGAGGGCCGCGGGATCTTCCCGGGCATGACGGTCGAGGAGAACCTCGACATGGGCACGTTCGGCCTGAAGACGCGCGCGCACGTGGACGAGTCGTTCGACCGCGTCTACTCGCTGTTCCCGCGCCTTGCGGAGCGCCGCAAGCAGTTCGGCGGCACCATGTCGGGCGGCGAGCAGCAGATGCTCGCCATCGGCCGTGCGCTCATGTCGCGCCCGCGGCTGCTGCTGCTCGACGAGCCGTCGATGGGGCTCGCGCCGCAGTTCATCCGGCAGATCTTCTCGATCATCACCGAGATCAACGAGCAGGGCACGACGATCCTGCTCGTGGAGCAGAACGCCAATCAGGCGCTGGCGCGGGCGCACCGGGCGTTCGTGCTGGAGACGGGGGAGATCACCCGCACCGGGACGGGCCGCGAGCTGCTCAACGACCCGGCCGTGAAGGAGGCCTACCTCGGCGTCGGGTGAGCAAGCACTGAGCCGCCGCTGCGCGGCGGCTCAGTGCTTGCGGTAGTTCTGTCGGCCGAGGTGCCAGAACGACGCGACGACCCCGATGATGCCGACGACCACGACGAGGCCGACGTAGCCGAGGACGAGGTCCGAAGCGAGCTGGGCATCCATGGGTTCCTCCAGGGTCGTTGCTGTGGCCGTCGTGTGGGGACGTCGTGTTCATCGTACCGGTCCGCCTGGTAGACTCGGAGCGCAACTTCGGCGAGGGATGCCGCGTCCGCCCGTGCGGCGGAAGAGCGGTGTCCGTGATCGACGCAGTGAAGCAGGCCCTGGCGGCTTTCCTCACGCGCATGCGTTCGAGTTGAACACGACCCCCATACATCCGGACCTGCACGAGCTGGTCCCGCAAGGAGATTCACATGTCTGAGGACACCACGGTCCACGCTGAACTGCGTGAGAACTTCGGCAAGGGCTTCGCCCGCCGCCTGCGCGCCGCCGGCCAGATCCCGGCCGTCATCTACGGTCACGGCACCGACCCGGTGCACGTCGCCCTTCCCGGCCACCAGCTCTCGCTCCTCGTGCGCCGCGCGAACGCCGTGCTCGAGCTCGACGTCAACGGCAAGAGCCAGCTGGCCCTGGTCAAGGACGTGCAGCGCGACCCGGTGCGTCAGATCATCGAGCACATCGACCTTCTCGTCGTGAAGAAGGGCGAGAAGATCGAGGTCGAGGTCCCCGTCGTCGTCGTCGGCGAGTCGGCCCCCGGCACCATGGTCAACCTCGACACCGTGACCCTGCGTCTCGAGGTCGAGGCCACGCACATCCCCGAGCACGTCCAGGTCGACGTCAACGGCCGCGAAGAGGGCGACCACGTCACCGCCGGTGCGATCGAGCTGCCCAAGGGCGCGACGCTCATCGACGACGCCGAGCTGCTGATCGTCGCGATCTCGGTCCCGACGGCCGCCGCTGAGGAAGAGCCGGCCGAGGAGACCGCCGAGGCCGCCGAGGCCCCGGCCGAGGAGACCGCCGCGGAGTGACCCGCGTTTTCGTCGAGGGGGTGCGTGCTGCGCGCCCCCTCGACGCGTATCCGGAGGGATGAGGATGCCGCAGACATGGCTGGTGGTCGGCTTGGGCAACCCCGGGCCGCAGTATGAGGCGACCCGCCACAACGTGGGGCAGATGGTCGTCGACGAGCTGGCGGCCCGCCGGGGCGAGCGCTTCAAGGCGCACAAGGCGGGCGCGCGTGTCGCCGAGACCTGGCTGCGCCCCGGCGGCGACAAGATCGTGCTGGCCAAGCTCAACTGCTTCATGAACGTGTCGGGTGGGCCGGTCGCGAACCTCGCACGGTTCTACGGCATCGACCCGGCACACGTCGTGGTCGTCCACGACGAACTCGACATCCCCTTCGACTCGCTCAAGCTCAAAATCGGCGGCGGGCACGGCGGGCACAACGGCGTCCGCGACATCGCCAAGGCGCTGGGCACGCCCGAGTTCCCCCGCGTGCGGGTGGGCATCGGCCGCCCGCCGGGCCGGCAGGATCCCGCCGACTGGGTGCTCGCTCCGTTCGGCGGCACCGACCGTGCAGGGCTCCCGATGGCGCTGTCGGATGCCGCGGACGCCGTCGAGCAGCTCATCGACGAGGGGCTTCTCGCCGCGCAGCAGAAGCACCACGCACCGCGGGAATGACGTCTCGGGTCTCGGGCCGGGCTCAGCCCACCGGCATGGCTGCGGCGGTCGCGTAGCCGGCGAGCATCGTCATGGTGCCGGCCGCGGTGAAGACGACGGGGCCTGCCACGGCGACGACCGATGCGGCGATGCCGAAGGCGCGCCCGCGGTTCGTGGCGACCGCGATCAGTCCCTGGATGAGTGCCCACATGCCGCCCAGCGTGCCGAGCCAGAAGGCGACCTCGAGCACGGCGACCCAGCCCTGCAGGTCCGACATCCACGCCGGATCGACACTCTGCCCCACCGGGGTGGAGGCGAACGCATGCCCGGCGGCCTCTCCGAGCGGATAGCCGGCGATCGCCACGCCGATCGATGCGGCCAGCACGACGACGGCCGCCACGATGAGGGCCACGAGCCCGAGCGTGCGCGACGACGGCGCGGTGCCGAACGGGTCGGCGGTCGGCTCGGGCAGCGGGGCGAACAGGTCGGAGCTCACGCGCTCATCCTAGGGGGCCGGGCTGCGGTGTCCGTGGACCGCCGTAGAATCCTCTGGTGACAGTTCCCGGGATCGCGCGCGCCCTCGCGCAGGATGAGTCCGTCCGCGATGCCCTGGCCGCGGCATCCGTCGACACCGACCTCTCACTCGTCGAAGGCCTGAACGCGCCGGTCCTCGCCGCGCTCGTCGAGCGTCGCCGTGCGGCCGGGCACCCGGCGGCGCTTCTGGTGATCACACCGACCAGCAGGCGGGCCGAGTCGGTCGCTCCGGCCCTGGCCGAGCTGCTGCCGGGCGCGACGGTGCTGCACTTCCCGGCGTGGGAGACCCTGCCGCACGAGCGACTGAGTCCGAGCGCCGAGACCGTCGGTCGACGGCTCGACGCGCTGCGCCGTGCGCGGGAGTGGGGGGATGCCGCGGCATCCGGCCCGCTCGTGATCACCGCCTCGGTGCGCGCGGCGCTGCAGCCGCTGGCGCCCGGGCTCGACGATGCGGCGCCAATCGTTCTGACCACCGGGGCCCGCGGCTACGACCTCTCCGCGGTGAGCGCACAGCTCGTCGAGCGCGCGTATCTGCGGGTGGACATGGTGTCGCGCCGCGGCGAGTTCGCGGTGCGCGGGGGCATCCTCGACGTGTTCCCGCCGACGGCCGACCACCCGTTCCGCGTGGAGTTCTTCGGCGACGAGGTCGACCAGATCCGCGCGTTCTCGGTCGCCGACCAGCGCAGCCTGCCGGGCGAGGTCCCGCAGGTCGAGCTGCTGCCCAGCCGTGAGCTGCTGCTGACCGATGCGGTGCGCGAGCGCGCGCTCGAGCTGTCGGCGACCGCTCCGGGTCTGCAGGGCATGCTCGAGAAGATGGCCGAGGGCATCCCCGCCGAGGGGATGGAGTCGCTCACTCCGGCTCTCGTCGACGAGCTTGTGAGCCTCGTGGACTACCTGCCGGGGGGCACCGCGGTTGCGCTCCTCGACCCCGAGCGCGCCGTCACCCGCGCGATGACGCTCTCCGAGACGAACCGTGAGTTCCTCGAAGCGGCGTGGAGTGCCGCCACTGCGGGCGGGCAGTCGCCGGTGGACCTCGGGTCGGGCGACTTCCTCGCGCTGCCCGAACTGCACGAGCGCACCCGTGACCGCGGCGGCGTCTGGTGGACGCTCAGCGCCTTCGACTCGGGAGCGGTGGATGCCGCGGCCGAGGGCCTCGTCGACATCGATGCCGCAGACACCGACGCCGTGCGCATCGACGGACAGGCCGTGCCCTCGTTCCAGGGCAACATCGACGGGGCGATCGGGCGCATCGCACAGCTGATCGGCGAGGGATACCGCGTGGTCGTCGCCGCCTCCGGTGCGGGTCTCGCCGACCGTGCCCGCGACGTGCTCTCCGAGCGCGGCGTTGCAGCCCGCCGGGTCGACGAGGTGCTCGAGGTTCCCGAGCCCGGGGTCGTGCACGTCGTCGTCGCCACGCTCGAGCGCGGGTTCGAGGCATCCACCGCCCGTCTGGCTGTCTTCACCGAGAACGAGTTCTACGGGCGCACGATCGGAGCCGACTCGCGCGTGGTGCGCAAGCTCGCCTCGCGCCGCCGCAACGTCGTCGACCCGCTGCAGCTGAAGGCCGGCGACTACGTCGTGCACTCCACGCACGGCATCGGCAAGTTCGTCGAGCTCACGCAGCGCGAGGTGTCCAGCGGCGGGCGCAACCCGGTCAAGAGCACGCGTGAATACCTCGTGCTCGAGTACGCGCCGAGCAAGCGCGGGCACCCGGGCGACAAGCTGTACGTACCCACCGACCAGCTCGATCTGCTCTCGCGCTATGTCGGCGGCGACGCGCCGAGCCTGTCGAAGATGGGCGGCAGCGACTGGGCGCAGGCCAAGGGCAAGGCCCGCAAGGCCGTGCGCGACATCGCCGTCGAGCTCGTCAAGCTCTACTCGGCGCGGATGGCGTCGAAGGGGCACGCGTTCGGGCCCGACACGCCCTGGCAGCGCGAGCTGGAAGAGGCCTTCCCGTTCGCCGAGACGCCCGATCAGCTGCAGACGATCGACGAGATCAAGGCCGACATGGAGAAGCCGATCCCGATGGACCGGCTTCTGTCGGGCGACGTCGGCTTCGGTAAGACCGAGGTCGCCGTGCGCGCCGCGTTCAAGGCCATCCAGGACGGCAAGCAGGTCGCGATGCTCGTGCCGACGACGCTGCTGGTCAAGCAGCACCTGGAGACGTTCACCGAGCGGTTCGCGGGGTTCCCGGTGAAGGTGCGGCCGCTGTCGCGCTTCCAGACCGACAAGGAGGCGCGTCAGACGCTCGCCGGCCTCACCGACGGCACGATCGACATGGTCATCGGCACGCACCGCATCCTGACCGAGAAGGTCATCTTCAAGGACCTCGGCCTGCTCATCATCGACGAGGAGCAGCGGTTCGGCGTCGAGCACAAGGACGCGCTGAAGAAGCTCAAGCTGGGCGTCGACATCCTCGCGATGAGCGCGACGCCGATCCCGCGCACCCTCGAGATGGCGGTCACCGGCATCCGCGAGATGTCGACGCTGCAGACCCCGCCCGAAGACCGGCACCCCATCCTCACGTACGTCGGGCCGCGCAGCGACAAGCAGGTCGCCGCGGCCATCCGGCGCGAGATCCTGCGCGAGGGTCAGATCTTCTACGTGCACAACCGGGTGCAGTCGATCCAGAAGGTCGCGTCGCAGCTGGCCGAGCTCGTGCCCGAGGCGCGCATCGCGGTCGCGCACGGCCAGATGGGCGAGCACCAGCTCGAGCAGGTCGTCGACGACTTCTGGGAGCGCCGCGCCGACGTGCTCGTCTCGACGACGATCATCGAGACGGGGCTCGACATCTCCAACGCCAACACGATCATCATCGACCGCGCCGACAAGTACGGGCTGTCGCAGCTGCACCAGCTGCGCGGACGCGTGGGGCGCGGACGCGAGCGGGCGTATGCGTACTTCCTCTACGACGAGATGAAGCCGCTGAGCGAGACGGCCGCCGACCGGCTCGAGACGATCGCGGTGAACAACGATCTCGGATCGGGCATGCAGGTTGCGTTGAAAGACCTCGAGCTGCGTGGCGCCGGCAACATGCTCGGTGCCGAGCAGGCCGGCCATATCGCCGGAGTCGGCTTCGACCTGTACCTGCGGATGGTCGGCGAGGCCGTCGCCGCGTTCCGCGGTGAAGAGAACGAGGGGCCCGCCGAGCTGCGCCTCGAGCTGCCCGTGCAGGCGCGCATCCCCGAGTCGTACATCGACAGCGAGCGGCTGCGCCTGGAGGCCTACCAGAAGCTGTCGGCCGCGGCGGCAGTGACCGCCGCCGACGACGCGATCGACCTCGTGATCGACGAGCTGCGCGACCGCTACGGCGAGCTGCCCGGCGAAGTCGAGGGACTCGTGGCCGTCGCCCGGCTGCGACGTCGTGCCGCGCGCTCGGGGCTGGCCGATGTCGTGGCGATGGGACCGAACCTGCGCGTGGCACCCGCGAACCTGCCCGACTCGATGCGGGTGCGGCTGCAGCGGCTGTACCCGAAGGCCAAGCTCGTGGCCGGGGGAGAGGCGGTCGTCGTGCCGTTGCCGACGGCGTCGGGCGAGCGTCTCGCCGATGCCGAGCTGATCGCCTGGGTGGGGCAGCTGCTCGACCAGCTGTGGCCGCTGCCGGCGGCGGTCGCGGCCGCGGGGGTCGCGGGGGCCTGAGCGGGCGGTTCGCCGCGCACATCTGTCGCTGTTGCGCGGGGTAGGGCCGGAAAACGCGCAGCGCCGACAGATCTGGAGAGTGGATGCCGCGGGCCGCGGCATCCCCGTGTCCCGGTCACGCCTGCACAGCACAGTGGCCGCGATCCCGCACTGCCGAGGTCATCGGCGGGGGATCGCGGCCACTCTGCAACACAGCGCGCGGCGCGCGAGCGCCGCAGGTGCGCGTCAGCTCAGATGACGCCCTGCGCGTACATCGCGGAGGCGACGCGCTCGAAGCCGGCGCAGTTCGCGCCCACGACGTAGTCGCCCTCGTGGCCGTAGCGGCGCGCGGCGGCGAACGACGCGGCGTGCACATCGCGCATGATCGCGCGGAGCTTGTGCTCGCTGTCGGCGAAGCTCCAGTGCTCGCGGCCTGCGTTCTGGGTCATCTCGAGCGCGGAGGTCGCCACACCGCCGGCGTTGACGGCCTTGCCCGGTCCGAACAGCACATCCGCCGACTGGAAGACCTCGACGGCCTCGGGCGTCGAGGGCATGTTCGCGCCCTCGGCGACCGCACGCACGCCGTTGGCGACCAGCACGCGCGCGTCGTCGGCGTCGATCTCGTTCTGCGTCGCCGACGGGATCGCGACATCCATCGGGACTTCCCACGGCCGACCGCCGTCGACGTACTGCGCGCCGGGGCGGCGGGCCGCGTACTCGGAGATGCGGGCGCGCTCGACCTCTTTGATCTGGCGCAGCAGGTCGACGTCGATGCCGGCCTCGTCGATGACATAGCCCGACGAGTCGGAGGCGGTCACGGGCAGACCGCCGAGCTGGCGCGCCTTGTCGATCGCGTAGATCGCGACGTTGCCCGAACCCGAGACGCCGACGCGCTTGTCTTCGAGGGTCTCGCCCTGGACGGCGAGCATCTCCTGCACGAAGAAGACCGCGCCGTAGCCGGTCGCCTCGGTGCGCACCTCGGCACCGCCCCAGCCCAGGCCCTTGCCGGTGAGCACACCCGACTCGTGGCGGTTCGTGATCTTGCGGTACTGACCGAACAGGTAGCCGATCTCGCGGCCGCCCACGCCGATGTCGCCCGCGGGAACATCTGTGTGCTCGCCGATGTGGCGGTACAGCTCGCTCATGAACGACTGGCAGAAGCGCATGACCTCGGCGTCGGAGCGCCCGTGCGGGTCGAAGTCGCTGCCGCCCTTGCCGCCGCCGATGCCCTGACCGGTGAGCGCGTTCTTGAAGATCTGCTCGAAGCCGAGGAACTTCACGATCGACAGGTTCACCGATGGGTGGAAGCGCAGACCGCCCTTGTACGGGCCGAGTGCCGAGTTGAACTGGATGCGGTAGCCGCGGTTCACGTGCTGGACGCCGTCGTCGTCGACCCACGGCACCCGGAAGATGATCTGCCGCTCGGGCTCGACGAGGCGATCCAGGATGCCGGTCTCGACGTACTCAGGATGCTCGTCCAGCACCGGACCGATCGAATCGAGGACCTCGTGGACGGCCTGCAGGAACTCGGGTTCATGCGGATTTCTGGCGACAACGGTGTCGTAGACGGAGCGGACGGAGAGGGGAAGTGCAGTCAGAGTCGTTGTCACAGTGGGGGGCTTTCTGCCGAGATGCGGCGTGCCCACGGGGTGCGGGCCGTTTCACTTTACCCGGCGGTACTCTGTGACGGACGCGGATCGTCGTAACACAAGGGGTGCGGGATGCTGTTCGAACACGTGGGTGCGGGTCCGAAGATCGACGCGAGTGCGGTCGTGGCGCCGACGGCGGTGATCAGCGGAGACGTCACGATCGGCCCCGACTGCCAGGTGCTGCACGGCGCCGTCATCACCGCCGAGGGCGGGCCGATCACCCTGGGCACGAGCGTCATCGTGATGGAGAACGCCCTCATCCGCGCGAGCGCGACGAACCCCGTGCACATCGGCGATCACACGCTGGTGGGCCCGATGGCCAGCATCTCGGGCGCCACGATCGGGCAGGAGGTGTTCCTCGCGACCGGCACGCGCGTGTTCAACGGTGCGCACATCGACGACCGGTGCGAGGTGCGCATCAACGCCGTCGTGCACCTGCGCACGCACCTCGCGGCATCGACCGTGGTTCCGATCGGCTGGGTCGCCGTCGGCGAACCCGTGCAGATCCTGTCGCCGGACCGCCACGAGGACATCTGGAACGCCCAGCAGGAGCTCGACTTCCCCGGCTACGTGTTCGGCCTCGACCGCGAGACGCCCGACCTGATGGTGCAGCTGACCGAGCGCTACGGGCGCAGCCTCTCGCGGCACGCCGACGACCGGCGGGTCGACTGACCCGCCGCATCCGGCCGACCCGGCTCACCCGGTGTTCTGCAGTCCCGCCGCGACGCCGTTCACGCTGAGCAGGAGCAGCCGCTCGAGATCGGGGTCGGTGTCGTCCGGACCCGTGCGGATCGCACGCAGCGCCCGCAGCTGCAGCAGCGACAGCGCGTCGACGTAGGGGTCGCGCAGCCCGACCGCGCGCTGCAGCACCGGCTTGTCGGCCAGGAGCGCATCCACGTCTTTGACGATCGTGATCCACTGCCGTGTGAGCGCCATCTCGGCGAGCACCTGCTCGGTGAGGTCGTCGCGCCCGCCGAGGGCGAGGTAGCCATGCGCGATCCGCTCGTCGGTCTTGGCCATGCTCATCGCCACGTTGTCGATCATCGTGCGCAGCAGCGGCCACTCCCGGTACGCGGCGCGCAGCAGCGCGACATCGCCCACCGCCTTCAGCGCGGTGCCGAGACCGAACCAGCCCGCCAGGTTGATGCGCGCCTGCGACCACGAGAACACCCAGGGGATCGCGCGCAGGTCGTCGAGCGAGTCGACCGACAGGCCGCGACGAGCCGGGCGCGAGCCGAGGGCGAGGCGTCCGATCTCGGGCATCGGGGTGACGGTGGCGAACCACGCGGCGAATCCGTCGGCGTGCACGAGGGAGAAGAAACGATCGCGGGATGCCGCATCCATCGTCTGCGCGACGTCGGCGAACCGGCGCGCCGCCGTGCTGTTGCGGGTCTGCACCGACGGTGCCGAGGCCAGCAGCGTGGCAGCGGCGACCTGCTCGATGTGCCGCATCGCGATCGCCGGCTCGCCGTAGCGGGCGAAGATGACCTCGCCCTGCTCGGTGAGCTTGAAGCGGTCGTCGACCGAATGCGGCGGTTGTGCGAGGATCGCGCTGTTCGCGGGCCCGCCGCCGCGGCCGAGGGCGCCGCCGCGGCCGTGGAAGAGGGTCACCTCGATCCCCGCGTCGCGCGCCCAGGTCGAGATGCGCTCCTGCGCGGTGTAGAGCGCGAGGGTAGCGGCCACCGGGCCGACGTCCTTCGACGAGTCGGAGTAGCCGAGCATGACCTCCAGGCGCCGCCCCGTGCGCTCGAGCGTCGCCGCGAACTCGGGGGAGCGGACGACCTCGTCGAGGATCGCCGGCGCCGCCTGCAGGTCGGCGAACGTCTCGAACAAGGGGATCACATCGAGCACCGGGGCGTCCTGCCCGTCGCCTGTCGCATACGCGGCGAGGCGGTGCACAGCCAGCAGATCGGCGGCCGAACGCGTGAACGACACGATGTACCGGCCCGCGGCGGCGGGTCCGAACCGCCGCTGGACGTGTGCGACCGCGCGGAAGGTCGCCAGCACCTCTTCGGTCTGCGCGTCGAGCTCGCCGCCGGCGTCGAGCTCGGCCAGCGCCTTCGCGTGCACGGCCGAGTGCTGACGCACCTCGAGCTCGGCGAGATGGAACCCGAACGTCTCGACCTGCCAGATCAGGTGCTGCAGGTGGCCGTAGGCCTCGCGTGCGGCACCCCCGGCGACGAGCGACTTCTGCACGACGCGCAGATCGGCCAGCAGCTCGTCGGGCCCGGTGTAGGCGAGGTCCGCATGGCGCGCCGCGGTGGCGGCGATGCGCCGAGCGATCAGCAGCACGAGACGGCGGTGCGTCTCGTGCGGTGCGTGCCGGGCGATGCGGGCCGCGGCATCCTCGTCCTGATCGCGGTAGCGCCCCCAGAGCGCCGCCGCATCCGCACTCGGCGGGGTCTGCTCGTCGTCGAGGGTGAGGCTGCGCCCGGCACGGGTCGCCGAGCGCTCGAGCGCCTCGAGCGCATGTTCGGAGGCCACCTCGGCGGCGCGGCGCGTCACCGAGGCGGTGACGAAGGGATTGCCGTCGCGGTCGCCGCCCACCCAGGTGCCCAGCCGCAGGAACGGAGGCACGACCGGGGCCGTGCGGCCGGACGCATCGCCCTGCAGCGCATCGTCGGCGCGCCGGTACACGTGGGGCGCGCCGGTGAAGAGCGTCTCGTCGAAGACGGCGGTGACGGCGGTGACCTCATCGACCGGCGACGGCTTCTCGGGCCGCAGCGGCGACGTGCGCCAGAGCGTGTCGATCTCCTCCAGGATGCGGCGCCGGGCGCGGCGGCTGTCGGCGCCGTCGGGCACGGCGGCGTCATGCGAGTCGAGCAGGGCCGCCAGGCGCCGGATGCTCGTCGACACCGCGCGCCGACGCGCCTCGGTCGGGTGCGCGGTGAACACGGGGTGGAAGCGCAGCCGACCCAGGTGTCGGCGTGCCTCGTCGTCGCCGACCTCGGCGGCCAGCTGCACGAACGCCGCCGCCAGCGAGTCACCCGCGTCCTCACGGTCGGGCCGGCCCTCGCGCTCGCGCAGCACGCGGACGCGCTGGTGCTCCTCGGCGAGGTTCACGAGGTGGAAGTAGCAGGTGAAGGCGCGCGCGACCTCGTCGGCGCGGGTGACGTCGAAGCCGTCGACGATGCGCGCGGCGTCGTCGAAGGCCTCCTGCGTGCCCTCGGTGCGCGCCCGGAGCGTCGCGATGCGCAGCCGCTCGACGTCGCCGTACAGTCCCTCCGAGCCGCTCTCGCGCAGGACCTGGCCGAGCAGCCCGGCCAGCAGGCGCACATCGGCGCGCATTCGCTCGGGGACGTCGTCCGCACGTTCAGACCTCCCGAGGAGGGCGATCGCTTCGGTCGGGGTGGGTTCACGCATGCTTCCACGCTAGCCGGGTCGGGCGGTGTGGTTACGCCCGCTACGATGGAGCGCGGTGTGCCGGGAAGTCTGGTCGGCGGGCGTCGCGCGCGCGACGTCGACGACGATGACGGAGGCGATATGTCCCACCCCCTGCGTTCGCCCCGGCTGGCGGCGATCCTCCTGCTGGTCGCGGCCGCCTGCGGCATCCTGCTCGCCAACTCGCCTCTCGCCGACGCGGCCTTCGCCGCGCAGCACGTCAGCTTCGGCATCCCGCACACCCCGTTCGTGCTCGATGTCGGCGAGTGGATCGCCGACGGCCTGCTCGCGGTGTTCTTCTTCGCCGTCGCCGTCGAGCTGCAGTTCGAGCTGACGAGCGGCCAGCTGCGCTCGGCACGCAACGCGCTCCTACCGGCGATCGCGGCGGCGGGCGGCGTGGCGATGCCGATCGTCGTGTACCTGCTCATCGCCGCGCCCGCGGGCTGGCCGCAGGGCTGGCCGGTGCCGACCGCCACCGACATCGCCTTCGCCCTCGGCGTGCTCGCGGTGGTCGGACGCGGACTGCCCGCACGGGTGCGGGTCTTCCTGCTGGCGCTGGCGATCCTCGACGACATCATCGGCATCGTGTTCATCGCGGTGCTCTTCGCCCACGATGTGAGCTTCGGGATGCTGCTGCTCGCCCTCGTGCTCATCGTGGCGTTCGGGCTGCTCAGCCGTGCGCTGGGCGGGCGCGGCGGCCGGCTGATCGTCGCCGCCATGATCGTGCTGGCGCTCGCCGCGTGGGCGGCGATGCTCGCGTCGGGCGTGCATGCGACGATCGCCGGGGTGCTGTTGGGACTGGCGGTGTCGCAGCGGCCCGGAGTACGGGCGTCGCACGTGCTCGAGCCGTGGGTCAACGGCGTCGTGCTGCCGCTGTTCGCGCTCTCGGCGGCGCTCGTGGCGATCCCGAGCGCGGGCACGCTCTCGCCGGTCTTCTGGGGCATCGCCCTCGCTCTCCCGGTCGGCAAACTCGTCGGCATCGTCGGCACGGCGGCGATCGCGCAGAAGGCGCTGCGGGTGGCGCCGATCGACCGCATCCGCTTTTCCGATCTGATCGCCGTGGGGTCCCTCGGCGGCATCGGGTTTACCGTCTCCCTGCTGCTGGCGGACCTCGCCTTCCCCGCCGCCCCGGAGATCCGCGATCACGCGGTGCTCGGCGTGCTGTGCGGGTCGATGACGGCGCTCCTCGTGTCGGCGGTGGTCGTATCGTGGCGTGCACGAGCGCACAGGAGGCAGCAGGCATGACGACACGCATGACGTGGACGGTCGAGGGTGAGGGCCCTCTCGTCGTCTTCGGGCACGGGCTCACGAACGACGGCCGCACGATGGAGGACGCCGGCATCTTCGACTTCGCTCCGATCGTGGCGGCCGGCTTCCGCCTGCTGCGGCTGGACTGGCCCGCGCACGGGGCGTCCGATGGGCCGCTCGAGGACACCGCCTACACCTGGACGAGCCTCGCCGACGACGTCCTCGCCCTGATCGACGAGGTGCAGCCCGATGCGCCGGTCGCCGCCGTCGGCTGCTCGATGGGCACCGGATCGATCCTGACGGCCGCCGTGCGCCGGCCCGACCGCTTCTCGCATCTCGTGCTGACGGCGCCGCCCACCGCCTGGGAGACGCGCGCAGCCCAGGGCGACATGTACCGGCAGATGGCCGAGCTCGTCGAGACGCAGGGGCTTGCGACCCTCGAGCGTGCGCAGGCCGCGATGCCCGCGCCGGGCATCTTCGCCCAGCTCGACGCCCCGCTCCCGATGCGGGTTCCCGAGCGCCTGCTGCCCACGGTGCTGCGCGGGGCTGCGCAGGCCGATCTGCCGCCGCGCGACGCGGTCCGAGGGCTGGACGTGCCGACGCTGATCCTCAGCTGGAGCGACGACCCCGGGCATCCCGTCTCCACCGGTGAGCAGCTGCACGAGCTCATCCCCGACTCGCACTTCTCCGTGGCAGGCACTCTTGCCGAGACCCGGGCGTGGGGAGCGGTCATCGCCCGCTTCCTGGCGGAGGGGGACTGAGGATGCCGCAGCCCGGCCCCGCAGCATCAGATCCGCTCCGTCGGGTCGCCGAAGTGATGCAGGCGGTGCGCGACCGCTGCGTCTGGACGCAGCAGATCACGCACCGCGACCTCGTCCCGTACCTGGTCGAGGAGAGCGCCGAGCTCATCGACGCCGTCGAAGCGGGCACGCGCGACGACATGCGCGAAGAGCTCGGCGACCTGCTGTGGCAGGTGCTGTTCCACGCCGAGATCGCCGCGCGCGATCCCGACGAGCCGTTCGACATCGACGATGTCGCGCGCGGGCTCGAGGAGAAGATGGTGCGCCGGCACCCGCACGTGTTCGGCGATGCGGTGGCGCGCACGCCCGACGAGGTACTCGTGCTGTGGAATGCGGCGAAGGCGCAGGAGAAGCACGAGCGCCGGTCGGTGCTCGAGGGCGTGAGCGAGCGGATGCCGTCGCTCGCGCTCGCAGAGAAGCTGCTGGGGCGCGCGGGGGCGGTCGTCGAGACGCCGGCGCCGGCCACGCCGCCGCCGGCCACCGAGAGTGAGCTCGGTGACGCCCTGCTCGCGCTCGTGGCGGCGGCGCGGGTCCACGGCTGGGACGCCGAGCGCGCACTGCGCGAGCGGCTGCGCGCTCTGGAGGACGAGGTGCGGGCGGCCGAGGCATCCCCTCGCGACACGGATGGACGCGGCGACCTGGAAGAATAGCCGTCGTGCCCACCGTGAATCCGCCGCGCGGCATGCGCGACTTCCTCCCCGCCGACAAGGCCCGCCGCGAGCGCGTGCTCGCCGTCATCCGCGAGCGCTACCGCGCCCACGGCTTCGACGAGATCGAGACGCCCGTCATGGAGGAGTACGGCCGGCTGCATGCCGGCGTCGGCGGCGACAACGAGAAGCTCGCCTACAACATCCTGCGGCGCGGCCTGGACGCAGAGGCCATCCGTGCGGCGGCCGACGACCCGGCGGCGCTGACCGACCTCGGCCTGCGCTACGACCTGACCGTGCCGCTCGCGCGCTTCTACGCCAGCCACCGCGGTGAACTGCCGACGGTGTTCCACGCGATCCAGATCGCGCCGGTCTGGCGTGCGGAGCGCCCGCAGAAGGGCCGCTACCGGCAGTTCATGCAGTGCGACATCGACATCATCGGCGACGCCTCGGCGCGTGCCGAGGCCGAGCTCGCCGTCGCCACACTCGACACGCTCGACGCGCTCGGGCTCGACGGCGGCGGCATCCGGATCAATGACCGGCGGCTGCTCGACTGGATGCTGGAGCATTTCGGCTTCGCGGCAGACACCCGCCCGGGCGTGCTCATCACGATCGACAAGCTCGACAAGATCGGCCCGGAGGGCGTTGCCGCCGAGCTGCGCGAGCGCGGGGCGGATGCTGCCGCCGTCGACGCGTTCGAGGCGTTCCTGCGGCGCCCGCAGACGCTCGAGTACCGGCCGTTCGGCGAGGGGCAGATCCGCAAGGCGCTGCCCGAGGGTGCGCCCGACGACGTGGTCGCGCACCTGGTCGGCATCGGCGAGGCCGTCGCGGCGGCGCGGCCCGAGGGCGACGGCCCGGGCGGCGTGCCGCTCGTGTTCGACCCGTTCCTCGTGCGCGGCATGGGCTACTACACCGGCACGATCTTCGAGCTGGCGCACCCGAGCGTGGGCTATTCGCTGGGCGGCGGCGGGCGCTACGACGGCATGATCGGACGCTTCCTCGGGCAGGACGTGCCCGCGGTCGGGTTCTCGATCGGATTCGAGCGGATCGTCGACCTCGTCGAGCAGGGGGTGGATGACGCGGTCGAGGCGATCGTGCTCGTGCACGATAAGGACGTGCCGGTGTCCGAGCTTGCGGCCCACAAGGCGCGCCTGATCGCGGCCGGCGCCCGCGTGCGGCTGGAGACGCGCACGAAGAACCTCAAGGGACTGCTCGAGCGCGCGTCCGCCGACGGCTACACGGCGTTCGCCACCGTGTCGGCCGGGCAGGCCGAGCTGGAGACCAAGCCGCTGGGCTGAGAGGTCAGGATGCCGCAGCCTGCGTGATCCGCTTCTTCTCGCGGATGTACACCTCACGGCGCACATGCGCGACGACGTCGCCGTCGCGGTCGGTGATGTCGGTCTCGAACCACTCGAGCACCTTCGCCCCGCCCTGCGCCCGCTCGCGGATGTCGGCGACGCGCTCGGGCGGCACCTCGAAGTGCGCGGTGAGCACACCGCGCCCGGGCTTGACGAACTCGATCTCGCCCCTGGTGTCCCAGATCACGTAGCCGGGGCCGAGCTGGTGCATGACCAGCATGAAGTAGTACGGGTCGGTCATGGCCGACATCGAGCCGCCGAACGCCGTCTTCACATAGTTGCGCGTGAACACGTTCACGTGCAGCTCGACGGTGACGCGGGTCCAGTCGTCGGAGAAGCGTTTCACGCGGATGCCGCTGAACAGGTTGGGGATCCACAGGCTCATGCCGACGGCAAGACGGCGAGGGGTGACGCGCATGAGATTCAGGATGCCGAATCCGCCGCCGCTGCGGAGCATTCGCTGTGCTGAAGGCACAAAGAGTGCGGCTAGTTGTTCTAGTTGAAGTAGAATAGGCATGTGCTCATCCGGATAGACCCCGCCAGCGACACCGCGCTGTACGACCAGGTCGCGGCGTCGGTGCGTGCGGAGATGGCCTCGGGGCTTCTGACGGCGGGTGACCGGCTGCCGGTGGCGCGGGAGGTCGCGGCATCCCTCGGAATCAATGTGCACACCGTGCTGAAGGCCTACCAGAACCTCCGCGAGGAGGGACTGGTCGACATGCGCCGAGGACGCGGAGTCGTCGTGACCGACGCCGCCGCGTCGCTGGCGCTGCTCGCCGATGACATCCACGCCCTCATCGGGCGCGCCGCAGCCCTGGGGCTGTCGCCCGCCACCGTCGCCGCCCTCGTGAAGGAGACCGTCGTATGACCCCCGACGTCCGTGCTGCCCGCCGCGCCTTCCTGTGGGTCGGGGTGATCGTCCCGGTCGTGATCACGCTGCTTTCGGCGACCGTGATCGCGATCTGGCTGCCGCAGCTGCCCGATCCCGCAGCGACGCACTGGTCGGGCGGCGGCGGACCGGACGGCTTCGGGCCGGCGTGGACATACCTGGTGATCGGTCTGGCGGTGCCGCTCGGTCTCGTCGCGCTGTTCGCAGTGATGGCCCTCTTCTCGCACCGGATGCCGCCGCGCGACCCGGAAGGCCCGCAGTGGTCGTCGACCGCGCGCTTCCTGGGCGCGATGAGTCTCGGCGTGAGCGTGATGATGGCGATCACGATGCCGGCCAGCGTCGGCGTGCAGCGCGGCCTCGCCGACGCGGCCGACGCGCCCGACGTCACCGGCTGGATGCTCGCCGGCTTCGCTGCGGCGGCCGCGACGACGGTGCTGGGCTGGTTCCTGCAGCCGGCGGTGGCGGCGACCGCCGGGTCGAACGCCGCGGTGGCGCCGCTGCCGCTGGCGCCGGGGGAGCGCGCGGTGTGGACCTCGAGCGCCACGACCGGACGGGCCGGCGTGACGACGCTCACGGTGTCGCTGCTGGTGCTCGTCGCCACGGCGGTCGTGCTGTGGTCGCTCGATGTGCCGTCCTGGTGGATCCTCGCTCTGGTGTGCGTGATCCTGTGTGTGCTGATGCTCACGATGCTGAGCTTTCGGGTGCGGGTCGATGCCGCAGGGCTCCTCGTGCGTTCGACGGCCGGATGGCCGCGATTCCGCATCCGGCCTGAGGAGATCGCCGGTGTGCGAGAGATCACGGTGCATCCGTTCGCCGAGTTCGGCGGATGGGGTGTGCGGCTGGGGACCGACGGGCGTTTCGGTGTCGTGCTGCGCACCGGTGACGCGATCGAGGTGACGCGCCGCAGCGGTCGCATCTTCGTCGTGACCGTGGACGATGCGTCGACCGGCGCGGCGCTGCTCGAAGCGGTCCGGACCGGCGCGACGCAGCACCGGGGGTGACAGCCCGCCGCTGACGGGGCAGGATCGCAGCATGAGTCTGCAGATCCACACCGTTCTCGCGCCGCAGGGACCTGCCGCGGCGATCGAGCTCACCGATGCGCAGGTCGAACAGCTCGGCGGAGGGCGTCGCGCCGCCGTGCGGGTGACGATCGGCGATCGCTCTGCGCAGCTGCGGCTGGGCGTCATGGGCGGCAAGAACCTGATCGGCATGTCGAAGGCGGTGCGCGCGGAGCTCGGCGTCGAGATCGGTGACGCCGTCGACGCTCTCGTCGAGGTCGACGCGGGGGAGCGATCGGTCGAAGTGCCCGACGATCTTGCGGCGGCGCTGGACGCGGCGCCCGGTGCGCGGGCCGCGTTCGATGCGCTGGCCTTCACGTACCGCAAGGAGCATGTGCGCGCCGTGACCGAGGCGAAGCAGCCGGCCACGCGCGAGCGCCGCATCACGAAGATCGTGGAGGGGCTCTCCGCCGACGCCTGACGTCACGTCCATGGGCAGGGCGCGCGCCACTGAGTAGACTCATGCGCGGACCGACGACGCTCCACGAACTTCAGCCCACCACTCAAGGAGTCACCGTGGCACTTATCGAGGCAGTCAACGCACGCGAGATCCTGGACTCACGCGGCAACCCGACCGTCGAGGTGGAGGTGCTCCTCGACGACGGCATCGTCCAGCGTGCGGCCGTCCCCTCCGGCGCGTCCACCGGGGCGTTCGAGGCGTACGAGCTGCGTGACGGCGACAAGAGCCGGTACGGCGGCAAGGGCGTGCTCAAGGCCGTCGCCGCCGTCGTCGACGAGCTGGGACCTGCCGTGGAGGGTGTGGATGCCGCGGACCAGCGCGTCATCGACGAGATCCTCATCGACACCGACGGCACCGAGAACAAGTCGCGCACCGGCGCGAACGCGATCCTCGGCGTCAGCCTCGCGGTCGCACGCGCCGCCGCCGACAGCGCCGACCTGCCGCTGTTCCGCTACCTGGGCGGCCCGAACGCCCACGTTCTGCCCGTGCCGCTGTTCAACGTCATCAACGGCGGCGAGCACGCCGACAACGGCATCGACTTCCAGGAGTTCTTCCTCGCCCCGATCGGCGCGACCTCGTTCTCCGAGTCGCTGCGCTGGGGTGCCGAGACCTACCACGTCCTCAAGGGCGAGCTGAAGGCGGCGGGCTTCGCCACCGGTCTCGGCGACGAGGGCGGCTTCGCCCCCGACCTGCCCAGCAACCGCGAGGGCCTCGACTTCCTCGTCAAGGCGATCGAGAAGGCCGGCTTCACCCCGGGCCGCGACATCGCCGTGGGCCTGGATGTGGCCGCCACCGAGTTCTTCGCCGACGGCGTCTACACCGTCGAGGGCAAGCCGTGGTCGGCCGAGCAGCTCACCGACTACTTCGCGGGCCTGGTGAACGACTACCCGATCGTCACGATCGAGGACGCGCTGGCCGAGGACGACTGGGACAACTGGAAGGCCCTCACCGACAAGATCGGCACCCAGGTGCAACTGGTCGGCGACGACCTGTTCGTCACCAACCCCGAGCGCCTCGCCAAGGGCATCGACCTCGGCGTCGCCAACTCGCTGCTGGTCAAGGTCAACCAGATCGGCACGCTCTCGGAGACGCTCGACGCCGTCGAGCTCGCGCACCGCTCGGGCTACACCACGATGTTCTCGCACCGTTCGGGCGAGACCGAAGACACCACGATCGCCGACCTGGTCGTCGCCGTGAACTCGGGTCAGATCAAGTCCGGCGCGCCCGCCCGCAGCGAGCGCGTGGCGAAATACAATCAGCTTCTGCGCATCGAAGAGGAGCTGGGCGACGCGGCGGAGTTCATCGGCCGCGCGGCCTTCCCGCGCTACAAGGACTGACGCCGTCTCAGGCGCAGGAAGGGGGAGTCATGGTCCAGCGGCCGACTCCCCCTTCTTCCGTCTCCGGACAGAAGCCCGCATCCTCGCAGAAGACGAAGCCGGCGCGGGATGCCGCACCCGCCGCTCGCCGCACGGTCGATGTACGCGGCTGGCTCGCCGCCTCACGGCTGTCCGCCTTCACGGCGATCATGCTGGGGCTGGTGGTGATCGCGGTCTTCGTGCTCGTGCCCACGGTCGGCACCTACATCGGGCAGCGGCAGCAGATCGCCGCACTCGAGCATTCGGTGCAGGTCACCACAGACGAGATCGCCGACCTGAAGCGGCAGCGCGCCCGCTGGGACGATCCCGCATACATCACGACCCAGGCGCGGGAGCGGCTCTATTTCACGCAGCCGGGCGAGATCGTCTACCTCGTGGAGGACGATCTGCCCGACGCCGACATCCCGCGTGAGAAGGCGCCCGTCAGCGACACCGTCGGGACGACGAAGACCGACTGGATGTCGCAGTTCGTGCGGTCGGTCGCAGAATCGGGTCTGGCGTCGACCGCCGTGGCGGTCTCCGACGATTCCGGCTCGTCGCAGCATCCCTCGCCGTCGCCGACCGGTTCCCGGTGATCGTTCGGCCGACCCCCGCTAGCCTTGACGACGTGACCACCCCGCCGTTCGCCCCCGTCGACGACGCCGACCTCGTCGTGCTGCGCGCCCAGCTCGGCCGCCCCGCCCGCGGCGTCATCGGCATCGCCGCCCGCTGCGTGTGCGGCAACCCGACCGTCGCGGCCACGGCGCCTCGGCTGCCCGACGGCACGCCATTCCCGACGCTGTACTACCTGACGCACCCGGCTGCGACCGCCGAGATGTCGCGGCTCGAGGCGGATCACGTCATGCGCGAGCTGCAGGACGCCCTGGCCGACGACGCCGAGCTGCAGGACGCCTACCGGCGCGCGCACGAGGCGTACCTCGCCGATCGTGCGCAGTTCGGCGACGTGCCCGAGATCGAGGGGATCTCCGCCGGCGGCATGCCGACGCGGGTCAAGTGCCTGCACGCCCTCGCGGCGCACGCGCTGGCCGCAGGACCCGGCGTCAACCCGATCGGCGATCGGGCGCTGGAGCGCTCGCGCTGGTCTCCCGCGCGCTGCGCCTGCGCCGAGCCGGGACCGCTGCTGGCCGCCGATGAGGCGGACCCGACCGGGGGAGCGGCATGATCCGACGGCTGGCGGCCGCGCTGCTGGCCGGTGCCATCGCGGTGCTGGCCTGCACCGCGGCATCCGTCGCCCCCGCCGACGACGAGGGCGACGACGACTCGATCCGCGCACAGGAGTACTGGCTGGATCAGTACGGCATCACGAAGGCATGGGAGGTCACGAAGGGCAAGGGCGTGAAGATCGCCGTCATCGACACCGGTGTCGGCCACGCGCCCGAGCTCGATCCCGCCGTGGTGGGCGGCACGGATGTGTCGGGAGCCGGCTCTGCGGACGGCCGCACACCCGTGGGCACCCTCGACGCGAACCACGGCAGCTGGGTCGCCTCGCTCGCGGCCGCGCGCGACCACGGCGACAAGGAGGCCATGATCGGGGTCGCGCCGAAGGCCGACATCCTCTCCATCTCGATCGGCTTCCCCGACGCGAGCCCGCCGGTGCCGTTCGCCGAGCAGGTCGTCAAGGCCATGCACTGGGCCGTGGATCACGGTGCGAAGGTGATCAACCTGTCGTTCACGACGAACACGCTCGACTGGGACGAGAGCTGGGACGAGGCCTTCCTCTACGCCTATCAGCATGATGCGGTGGTGGTCGTCGCCGCCGGCAACCGGGGGAGTGGGACCGGCGTCGTGGGCGCACCCGCGACGATCCCGGGCGTCCTGACGGTGGCGGGCGTGACCCCCGAGGAGAAGGCCAGCAGAGACGCGTCGACGCAGGGCATCACGATCGGCGTCTCGGCCCCCAGCGAGCAGCTGCTCGGCGTGTCGGCCGACGGGGAGGTGGTCGTCTGGGACGGCACCAGCGGGGCCGCGCCGATCGTCTCGGGGATCATCGCCCTGGTCCGCGCCGCGCACCCGGAGCTCGACGCGGAGAACGTCATCGAGCGCATCACCGAGACCGCGCGCCGCGCACCCGGGATGACCGCGGTGCCCAGCCCGCTGTACGGGTACGGACTGGTGGATGCCGCCGCCGCCGTCTCCGATGACGTTCCGCTCGTCTCCGGCGACAGCCCCACGCATCAGCTCGAGGAATGGATCAGGCTCTATCGGCGCGCACCCGTGCAGGCGTCGCAGTCTCCCGCTCCGACCGAGAAGGCGGTCGAGGTGCCGCCGCTGCCGCGCGCCGACCCCGTCTCGACGCCCGTGTCACCGCTGCTTCCCGACCGTGACCGGGTCCTCTACGGGAGCATCCCGCTGATGGCGGTCACCGTGCCCGCTATACTGGTGCTGTTGGGTGTCACCGTTGCTGCCCGTCGTCTTCGTTCGGCGCGCCCTTCTGGCGCGCCACGCCGTAAGAATCTCTAGGAGTTCTCCACACCGTGAACACCGCCGCGACCACCACGCCCCGGATCCTCATCGTCGGCGGTGGGTACGCCGGCTTCTACACCGCCTGGAAGTTGGAGAAGCATCTCCGCAGGGGCGAGGCAGAGGTCACCATGGTCGACCCGCTGCCCTACATGACCTACCAGCCGTTCCTGCCGGAGGTCGCCGCGGGCTCGATCGAGCCGCGTCACGCCGTCGTCGCCCACCGTCGTCACCTCAAGCGCACGACGGTCATCAACGCCAAGGTGACGGGCATCGACCACGCGCACAAGACGGCGACCCTCACCGGCGCCGACGGGCAGACCTGGCAGCACGAGTACGACCAGATCGTCGTCACCGCCGGTGCCGTCTCGCGCACCTTCCCGATCCCCGGCATCGCCGACAACGCGATCGGGCTGAAGACCATCGAAGAGGCCGTCGCCGTCCGCGACCGCCTGATGAGCAACTTCGACCGCGCCGCGGCCATGCCGGCCGGTCCCGAGCGTGACCGGCTGCTCACCGTCATCGTCGTCGGCGGCGGCTTCGCCGGCATCGAGGCGTTCGCAGAGCTGCGGTCCCTGGCATCCGCCCTGCTGAAGAACTACCCGCAGCTCACGTTCGAAGACACGCACTTCCATCTCATCGAGGCGATGGGGCGCATCATGCCCGAGGTGTCGCTGAAGACGAGCGAGTGGGTGCTGAAGTCGCTCGCCACGCACGGCGCGTACGTCCACCTCGACACGCAGGTGACCAACGCCACGGACGGCAACGTCGAGGTGTCGACGGGCGAGGTCTTCCCGAGCGACCTGATCGTGTGGACCGCCGGTGTCATGGCGAACCCGACCGTCGTGCGCGGCGGCGACCTGCCCGTCGAAGAGCGCGGACGCATCCGGACCCGTGCCGACCTGCGCGTGGGCACGCCGGAGGAGTTCGTCGAGGGCGCATGGGCCGCCGGTGACGTCTCGGCCGTTCCCGACCTCTCGGGCGGCGGCGTCGGCGGCTACTGCGTGCCCAACGCGCAGCACGCGGTGCGCCAGGCCAAGCGTCTCGCCAAGAACCTCGTCGCCGTTCTGCGCGGTGAGAAGACCACGGACTACTTCCACAAGAACGCCGGTGCGGTTGCGGGTCTCGGCCTGTACAACGGCGTGTTCCAGTCGGGCGGGTTCGCGCTCAAGGGCTTCATCGCCTGGTGCGCGCACCGCGCCTACCACGGCCTGGCGATGCCGTCGTGGGAGCGCAAGTGGCGCGTGCTGTGGGGCTGGTGGAACAACTTCTGGCTCGGTCGCGACATCGTGAGCCTCGAGGCCGTGCAGACGCCGCGTGCGGTGTTCGAACAGTTCGCCGCCCGTCCGCGTCCGCCGCAGCCGGCCGAGGCTGCGCCCAAGAAGGACGAGCCGAAGAAGGACGAGCCGAAGACCGACGGCGCCGTCAAGAAGCCGGTGGAGTCGAAGGCCAGCGCCTGATCGATGTTCTTCGGAACGCCCGCGACCCATACAGGGTGGCGGGCGTTCCGCGTATCGGCGGCCGCTAGGCTGACGGCGACGGCCCCCATAGCCCAACGGCAGAGGCAGGCGACTTAAAATCGCTTCAGTCTGGGTTCGAATCCCAGTGGGGGCACTGTCCTGATGATGGACTTGCGCGTGATTGCGTGCGTCGGGCTCGCCAGCCGGATCGGCCTTCGGCCCGACGCCGGATCAGATCCGGCGTCCGTGGCACCTGATCTGCTGGTTCAATTCCGCGAGCACACCCGGGGGTCGAGGTGCACTCCTGCGAGCATGCAGCGCACTGATCCGCCCCCGAGCTCGACTGTCGGGATATCCAGCGGGAGAATCCGGTGCGTCCGTTCGATCGTCACACGCTGGGTGATGGTCAGAGCGGCGAGCGCGCGTGTGGAGAGACAGAGGAGCAATTCGCCTGTCCCTGGTGACAGCTCAAGGGCGTTCCCCGCGAACTCTCTCACCTGCTCTTCCGACAGCGAAAGGACCGAGCGTCCGTTCGCTCGGAGCCGGTCCGTCACCTCGGCGCGTCGGGTCTCATCGTTGATCATGTCTGCTCCGATAAGTGCGAAGGTGCTCGCGATGCACATGAGAACGTTGGTGTGATACACGGGCACGCCAGCCGCATCCAAAGCATCGAAGACCATCGGCTCATACCCGAATGTGGTGCAGAAGCGTTCAAGAACGAGGGGGTCGGCACGACGCGACCGCGCGACGTACGCGATACGTGATTCGTGATCGAGGACCATAGCTCCGGTGCCTTCAAGGAAGAGGCCGTCCTGTTCGAGACCCGAATAGTCAACGATCTCCTGCACTCGGTAGTGGAACTTGAGGAACTCCACGATGTCTCCCCGTCGCTCGATGCGACGATTCGGGGCATACATCGGGTAGAGCGCCACTCGTCCTCCTTGGTGGGTCGACAACCAGTTGTTCGGAAAGACGCTGTCGGGACACGTCGGACGGTCGTCATCGAACAGGTGCACCGTTACGCCTGCATCAGTCAATCGCCGCGCCACCTCCGTCACCTCTCGATAAGCGGCGGCTGCCGTTGAGGGGCGCGCGGTCTCAGCCTGAAATGTGTTGTCGCTCGCCGTCTGCGGGTTCGGCGAAAATGCGCGCGGACGAACCAGGACGACCGCGCCGGGAGCCTGGATCGCCATGTCACAGAACCGGGGCGGGCGCCCCGATCATTCCGAAGAGGTCCTTCGGGTCATCCGGTGCCGCTACCAGATCGATGGTCTCGACGAACTCACTTCCCCTCACCGATTCCTGAACGTACGTCAGAGCCGAATAGTCCTCAATCGCGAATCCGACCGAATCGAACAGCGTGATGCTCGTACTGTGCTGTCGGCCCGGACGGCGCTCTGCCAGCACTTCCCATAGTTCCGTCACCGGGAAATCGGTGCCACGAGCCTGGATCTCGCCTTCGATGCGGGTCTGCGGTGCGTATTCGACGAAGACCTCGGACCGGTCAAGAATCACGGGGTCGAGCTCTGTCTTGCCCGGGCAATCGCCGCCGATCGCATTGAGGTGCATTCCAGGTCGTACGTCGACATCCTGCAGCACGACGGCAAGAGCCTTGTCGGCTGTGCAGGTGGTGACCACGTCGGCTCCTCGCACGGCCTCAGCGACGCTGTCGCATACGACGAGGTCGAATCCCAGAGGTCCGAGATTGCGGACCAGTTTCGCAATCGCGTCCGGGTCGATGTCATAGACGCGCAGTGTCTCGATTCCGAGGGCGTCTCGCATGGCCAGTGCCTGGAACTCCGCCTGGCTGCCTGCGCCGACCAAGGCCATGACTGTCGAATCGCGTCGCGCGAGGGTCCGGGCTGCCAGCGCCGAAGTCGCGGCGGTGCGGAGCGCGGTGAGCAACGTCATCTCAGCGATGAAGGTGGGATAGCCGTTGTGCACGTCGGCGAGTACTCCGAACGCGGTCACCGTCTGATACCCCCGCGCTGGATTCGACGGATGCCCATTGACGTACTTGAAGCCATACGTCTCGTGATCGCTGGTGGGCATCAGCTCAATGACGCCGAACGGCGTATGGCTCGCGATTCGAGGAGTCTTGTCGAACTGCGCCCATCGACGGAAGTCGCGTTCCAGCCTCGCCCGCAGGCCTGAGATGATCCGCTCTGCTCCGTTCCGTGAGATCCAGCGCACCATGTTGTCAACGCCGATGAACTCCGTCATGCGTCCTCCAATCTTTCCTTCCACGCTAGGAGCTGACGTAATGACGAGGCAACTCGCAATATGTCTACATATTGAGTAGCAATATGCCTATATGCATGGCTAGTCTTGCCAGATGGTTAAATCTCTCGATGATCTTGACCGCGAACTGCTCTCTGCGCTGCGCAAGGACGGACGCGCACCCGTGGCCACTCTTGCGCGGGATCTGGGTGTCAGCCGCCCAACCGTCACGGGACGTATCAATCGACTGGTCGCTGAGGGGATCATCGTGGGCTTCACGGTTCGCGTACGTGACGAAATCGACCCACTCGCCATCCGCGCGATCTCATTCATAGAAGTGGTTGGACGCTCTACGGATTCGGTCATCCGCCGCCTTCGCGGGATGCCCGAGATCATCTCACTCCACTCCACAAACGGCGGCTGGGATCTGGTCGCGGAGATCGGAGCGCCCGGCCTGGGCGAGTTCGACCGCATTCTGGGTGCGATACGTTCGACCGAAGGCGTGGTCAACAGTGAGACGAGTCTCCTCTTGTCTTCGGTCCTGCGTTGAGATGTCCGGGTCACGGTCACCGATAATGTTCAGTGCACAGCCGGCGCGATCACCTGCCGCCAGCCGAGCGGGGGAAACGGTTCAGCGCGACGAGGGTTCATCACCAGTGCATTAGGAGGTGACATATGGAATCGGTTCAAGATGTGATCGAGAGCCTGGCGCAGTCACTGCAAAGATCTGTGGCCGTCGACGACGCCGACCTCAGGCTGGTCGCCTCAAGCACCCACTTCAACGATGCGGACGCTGCACGCATGCAGTCGCTCGTCGGGCGACGTGTGGAAGGAGACGCGCGGGAGTACGTACTCGGTTCGGGCGCACGCAGATGGCGAGAACCGCGCGAGGTGCCCGCAAATCCTTCGATCGGCGCGGATGCAGCGCGCTTCTGTCTTCCGCTCTGGTCGCGTTACGAGCTGCTCGGATTTCTCTGGGTCACGATGGCGGGGCCGTTGACCAACGAAGAGATGGCCGAGTGCATCGATGCCGCGGAGACTGTTCGCAGCCTGCTCGTGCGTCGTGCCGAGCAGGAGGTGGAGGACGCACAGAAGATCCAGCCACTGGTCACAGGACTTCTGTCCACGTCGCCAGCGGAGAGGGCGGCCGCAGCGGCGGAGCTGATCGAGCAGCGATTCCCGGACGCTTCCAGGTTCACCGTGGTCGCTGCTGTCACCGACCTCGCCGTCGATTCCTCCGGTGAGGCGCCGGTCGACTTGGTCCGGCGAGCACTGTCGCACGTTCAGCGGTCTCGGCTCGGAGAGATGAGTGTCGTGAGCGTGAATGATGAGGTGCCGATTCTGATCATCGGGCATCGCACGAGCTTCAGCGCCGCTGCCTTCGAAGATCTCTGTCAGCGCGTCTCAACCGAGTTGCGGCGCCTGGATCTGCGTCTCGCGGAGCGCGTCTCGCTTGGTGTGGGCAGTACGCGCACACGACTCGACGACATCGCGCTGTCCTTCGATCAAGCGCTCAGTGCGGCTCGGATCGCGTTGCAGCAGGGACAGCGGGTGAGCGTATGGGGTGAGGATGCGCTGACGACGTTGTTGACCGCAACCGTGCGGCCGATCGTGGATCGCAGACTATTGCCTCCCGTGCTGAGCAAGGTCGAACTCGAGCAGGCTGACGCCATCGATCTGGTCGCCGCATACCTCCGCAACGCAGGGAACGTCATCCGTACCGCCCACGACCTGCATCTTCATCGAACCACGGTCTATTACCACCTCACGAGATTCCGGGAAGTCACCGGGCTCGATCTCGACGACGGTGAGACGCGCCTGATGCTGCATCTGTGGTTGAAGGTACGCGATCGGCTGGCACCGGAGTAGGCCACACGTTGCGAGCGCCTCGTTTGTCCGTCGGTGCGACAAACGCCGATGGCGAGCCGATGGTGCTTCGACACCCGTAGGACGTGTCAATGGGGACCGATGGTCAGTGTTGATCCTGTCGGGTCGCGTCGCGACAGAATCAGACGGAATCAGCACTGAATCGGAGAGTGATGGATACGGAAGCATGGGTGCGGGACCAGTTGGCTATCTGTCGAGGCGAAGCCGGGCAAGTCGTCGATATCGAGTCGATCGAGATCCACCCACGGCTTCCGCTCGCAGTGCTGCGAGTGAGACGGCGTGTCTCCTGGGGCACGCGGTCGGAACTCGAGCTGTTCGACACCGTCACGGGTGAAGAGCGCACGATCCCCGGCTGCCAGGACGTCCGTGCAGCGACATGGCACGCGAACGGATGCAGGGTTCTGGTGGCCCGCGGTTCAGCGGGGGGAAACGAGATCGTCGAGGTCGACATCGACACTCTCGAGGCGGAGGTGCTGCTCGAAGTCACCGGGGCGATCGAATCGCTCCGCAGCACCGACGACGGCCTGTACTTCCTCGAGGCGGAGGTCGGTGCTGAACTCTCGGACGTCCATGGTTCCGGCGTTGTCGCCGACACGTCTCGGCCCAACTGGTACCCCCGAGTGATGCCTGCATCCGAGGGGCGGCGCGTCCTTCGGATACGTGACTCGGCCGGTCATGTGCGCACGGTGACGGATGCGAATGTCTGGGACTTCGACGCCCGCGGCGACTCCGTGCTGATGCTTGCGAGCGAACACGCAGGTGAAGGGGCCTGGTACGGCGCGACATTGCGGATCAGCGGTGGCGCGGGAGAGATCGAGGTCTGTCGATCGCCGTATCAGCTTGCATGGCCCCGGTTGAGCCACGACGGACTGCACTGGTCGGTGCTGACGGGCCCAGCGTCGGATCGAGGCGTTCTCGCGGGAGACGTGGTCATCGATGGTCGCCGTGTGGAACTCGACCAGGTGCACGCGTCGCTGAGCGAATGGACACCGAATGGACAATTGCTCGTCGTCGGACATCGGGGCTTCGAAGTGGTCATCGGGACTGTGGATCCCGCCGGCCAGCTCTTCCGGCCGTTGTGGAGCAGCACGACTTTGACGAGCGGCTCGGATGTGCCGATTGCCGGTCAGATGGCCAGCGGTGACGTGCTCGCCGTGCTGGAAGGCCATCGTGTTCCCCCTGCCCTGTGTCGAGTCGCCGGGGTCGGCATGCCGACACAGCTGCTGAGCACTGCGTCACCGGCCACTGACCGCGTCATTGAACTGTCTGGAGAGTGCGACGTCGTGGAGTGGGAGTCGAGTGACGGTGCACGGATTGAGGGTCTTCTCATTCGCCCGGAGAAGATCAGCGGACTGGTGGTTCTCGCCCACGGAGGTCCCATCAGTGCGTTCCACGTCAACTGGGTCGCGCGTGACGAGTATGTGTGGCTGCTGGTCTCAGCGGGCTACGCGGTGTTCTGCCCCAACCCGCGAGGAAGCTCCGGACGTGGGAACGAGTTTGCGGCCGCGGTACTCGGCGATGCTGGCGGCCAGGATGCGAAAGACATCACCACGGGCATCGAGCACCTTCTGCGGGAACGGATCGTGCCGCGCGTTCCTGTCGGAATCACCGGGAACAGCTATGGCGGCTTCCTGGCGGCATGGCTTCCGTGCGTGTGCAACCTCTTTGCGGCCGCGGTCGCACGATCCCCAGTGACGGACTGGCAGCTTCTCGACCTGACCACCAATCTTCGAGAGCTGAACCGACTTCTCGTGGGCTCGAATCCGTTGGACGGTGCGAGCCACTACATCGCGCGCAGCCCCGTTCGCAGGGTAACGCCGCCGCACGCCCCGACTCTTCTGACCGCAGGTCTCAGCGATCTCGCCACCCCGCCGTCGCAGGCTGAGGCGATGTACGCGGCTCTCAGCGACCAGGGCGTGGATGCCGCGTTCGCGATCTATCCCCTGGAGGGCCACGGCGTCCTCGGCTTCGATGCGCGCGTAGACCAGTGTGCCCGCATGCTCGACTGGTTCAGGGTCCATCTGCAACACGTCCAGTAAGACCTACGACATTTGTCTGAGAGTCTCCCGGCGGGTTCCGACAGGTGCTTGTCTTGTTTCCCCGCCACCCCACCGAAGATCGAAAGATACCGCGCTCTGCTGCTCAGCAGCCGCAGACGAGTTATTAAAGGAGATAACCCAAGATGCAGCAGTCCACATCTGGATCACGCGTCGGCATCGACGTCGGCGGAACGTTCATCGACTATGCGGTCGTGGATGTCGAGTCTGGGCTGGTCCGTTTCGACAAGCAGCCGGCGACCGCCGGTCGACTTCACGAGGAAGTGATGGCTGGCCTGGGCAATCTCGGGCTGTCGGGGGCTGACATCGTGCAGCTGTTCCACGGGACCACCGTCGCCATCAATGCTCTCGTACAGGAGCGGGGAGCCAAGGTCGCCCTGGTGACGACAGCGGGCTTCCGCGACGTGTTGGAGATCGGTCGGGGCGGCCGTCCGCAGATCTACAACCTCCGGTTCGCGCCCACGCCGCCGCTCGTGGCGCGCGAGTTCCGCTTCGAGATCGCGGAGCGGCTCACCGCTTCCGGCGACGTGCTCCAGCCGCTGACAGCGGGGGCCGTCAATGAGTTGATCGAGCAGTTGCGCGAGTCCGGTGCCGATGCCGTCGCGATCTGTCTGCTTCACGCTTACTCAAACCCGCAGCACGAGTTGGCGCTGGGAGATGCGATCCGTAACAGCCTCCCCGGCACTCGTCTGACGCTGTCGCACCAAGTGGCATCCGAATGGCATGAGTTCGAGCGCAGTTCCTCGGCCGTCATCAACTCGTACGTGCAGCCTCTGTTCGCCGACTACCTCGACAGACTGCAGACTGCGCTCAGCGACGGCGGATACCACGGCCCCATCGGAATCATGCAGTCCAACGGTGGTGTGCTCTCATCCGATCGTGCGGCCGCGTTGCCAGTCCGTACCCTGATGTCGGGCCCGGCGGGCGGCGTCGTCGCATGCCGTGAGCTGTCGGGGGAGATCGGCATCTCGCACGCCATCTGCGCGGACGTGGGCGGCACGACATTCGATGTCGCGCTGATCCTCGACGGCGAGCTCGTGGAGAAATCTGAGACGGCGATCGGGGGTCGCCCGGTGCTCGGGTCGATGGTCGACATCACCTCGGTGGGCGCCGGCGGAGGATCGATCGCATGGATCGACGCCAACGGTGCGCTGAAGGTGGGGCCCGAGAGCGCCGGCGCCGTGCCGGGACCCGTGTGCTTCGGGAAGGGCGGAACCAAGCCGACCGTCACCGATGCGCAGGTCATTCTCGGGCGTCTCGATCCTGGACGATTCTTCGGAGGGCGAATGGTCCTCGACATCGAAGGCGCACGCCGTGCGATCCAGACGCAGGTGGCTGACCCGCTCGGGCTGGCGCTCGAGCAAGCGGCGCTGGGAATCCTCCGCATCGCAGAGACGAACATGACAAATGCGATTCGAGCGATCACCATCCAGCGTGGGCTCGACCCGCGTGACTTCGCTCTCATCTCCTACGGGGGCGGCGGCGGTCTGTTCGCCACGCTTCTTGCCGAGGAGATGGGAGTGACGACGGTTGTGGCCCCCGCGGCGGCGGCCAATTTCTCCGCGTGGGGCATTCTGTCCAGCGACTACCGTGAAGACGTCGTCCGTACCCGAATCGTGGCGCTGGACACGGGGGCTTCCGAAATCGTCGCTGAACTGCGCGAACTCGCCGACGAGGTGCGCGAAGCGATGTCGGTGTACAGCGACACTCGTGCGGTAGACGTGTCGTTCAGCGTCGATGCGCGATTCGTCGGTCAGCACCACACGGTCGTCGTCCCCGTGGAAGCAGACCTCGTGGCCGACGAAGCGCGGCTCGTTGATCAGATCCGAGCCGGATTCGTTCGCCTGCACGATCGTATGTACGGACCTCGCACGATGGAGGCCAAGCTGGAGGTGGTGTCGTTGCGCGCCCACGGCACCGTGTCGGTGCCCAAGCCTCGCCTCGAGCAGCTGAACGGCGACGGGCGTGCGGTGCAAACGTCGCGGAGGGATGTCTGGTTCGGCGACGAGCCGAGCTCCGCCACCATCTTCCGTCGCGCCGACCTCGGTTCCGGATTCGAGTTCTCCGGCCCCGCCGTCGTCGATGAAGCGACGAACACGATCCTTGTGCCGCCTGGATGGACAGGCCGCATAGACCAACGAGGTCATGTCATCCTCACTCGCGAAGGAGCGCGCGCATGAGCACTACTCCGGTCACCGACCCGATCACCGCAGAGGTCGTCCGCAACGGCCTGGTGGCCGCGGCGAACGAGATGAACAACATCATCGTTCGAACGGCCTTCAACCCCCTGCTTTTCGACACGAAGGACTTCGGCATCGCCGTACTGTCCGCCGATGGCGAGCTGTGGGCGGAAGACTCCGGCCTGACTTCCTTCGTCGGATGCATGCCCGCAACGATCCAGACGGGCCTCCGCAAGCATGGGGCGGCGCACTTTCGGCCCGGCGACGTGCTGATCGTCAACGATCCATATCTGACGGGCACGCACATCTCTGACACGACCGTCTATATGCCGGTGCACCATGAGGACGCGCTGGTCGCCTTCGTTGCGGTCACGGCCCACTGGGCCGACGTCGGTGGACGCACCCCGGGCGGGTGGGACATGACGTCGACCGAGCTTTACCAAGAGGGCATGTGCTTCACACATCAGCGGCTCATCGCCGAAGATGCGCCCGTTGACGACCTGCTTGACTTCATCAGCGCGAACGTCCGGTTCCCTGAGATCGTGCGCGGCGACCTGGACGCGCAGATCGCAGCCTGCCGCGCCGGTGCGGCGCGGGTTCGCGCGCTCTGCGAGCGATTCGGTCCCGGAGCGGTCAACTCCTCCATGGACCGGGCGATCCAGTCAACTGCATCCACTGTCAGCGAGCGCATTGCTGCGCTGCCCGACGGCGTGCACGAACGGTCGATCGTCATGGACTATGACGGGATCGATCAGGCGGCCAGGCCTGTCGTCGCGGTGCAGGTCGCCGTCGATGGCGATCGCATCAAGGTCACTTTCGATGGGACGAGTCCCACGAGTCAGGGGTCGATGAACCTCACGGGGATCGGCACGCGGAGCGAGGTGCACGCGGCGCTCAAGGGGCTGCTCGCCCCACTTGAGCCTTCGAACGCGGGTCACTTCAAGAACGTCGACATTGAACTGCCGCAGGAATCACTCGTGAACCCGACTCGACCTGCCGGCAGTGACTCCTTCGGCTTCGTGGCCGGCGCACTCACGGAGATGATCGTGAATGCCCTCGCTGAGCTGTTCCCTGAAACGAGCCGTGCTGGCTCGTACCAGCTGTTCGGCGTCCACCTCATCCGCACCGACCCCCGGCATGGGGAGCCCTTCATCATGATCGACCCGTTGGACGGCGGTCATGGTGCCCACTCAGCCGGCGACGGTGCGACCGCGATCTTCCCCGGCGACGGCGACACCCTCAACCTGCCCGTCGAGGTGCTGGAGAACCGGTACCCGCTGCGCTGCCTCCAGTACGCGTACGTCGACGGCTCACGTGGACACGGAGAGCACAACGGTGGCTATGGGCTGGTGCGCGATTATCAAGTGCTTGAAGACGGAACCATCCTCAAGTACGCCAACGAGAACACCAAGAACGTACTGTCCATCGGCGTGGCCGGCGGTGACGACGGCGAGGCGAGCCGCATCATCCTTCGTCCCGGTGAGTCCGACGAAGTCGTGCTCACCGACCGCGGAAACGACGCCGGGGAGTTGCGTGCGGGGGACATCGTGCGCACCGTCAGCGGCGGCGGCGGCGGATGGGGCGGAGCCGCCCAGGCATAGCAGCCGACCTGGTCGGATGCCGTTGGACGAGGGCAGCGCTGCGATTGCAGCATTTCGCAAGGAGGCGAAACCATGAAACAGCAGTACCGGTTCCGGCGTGTTGCCGGGGCATTCCTCGGAGTGGCAATGGTGGTGAGCGCGCTGGTCGCTTGCAGCGGCACATCGAACACCACCACGCAGGACAAGGCGCTTCGAGTGGTGATGGCCACCGCGCCCACCTCGCTGGATCCGATTGATCAGTTCGGCGGCACCGACACACTGTCCGGGAACATGTATGTCACCCTGTTGAGGACAGGGACGAAAGACCTGGGAAACGGTCTGTCGACCGAGAACGGGGCCGACGTCGAGGGGTATCTCGCGAAGGACTGGAAGGTCTCGGATGACGGGCTGACCTATACGTTCCATCTCAAGCCCGGACTCACCTTCGCGTCGGGCACACCCGTCGACTCGGCCGCAGTCAAGTATTCGTTCGAGAGAGCACTCGACTCTACGGCTGAGGCATTCATCACCACCCTCACGCCTGGCCTCATCAAGAGCATCGACACTCCGGACGCTGACACCGTCGTCTTCACGCTGTCGGAACCGCGCCCGAGTGTGCTGCAAGCCTGGGCATCGTACTCTTCGGCCATTGTCGATCCGAGCGTCGTCAAGGCAAAAGGTGCGAAGTGGCTCGACACGAACGAGGCAGGATCCGGGCCCTACGAACTGGTCAGTTACACGCCCAATCGTGAGCTCGTCATGAAGGAACGGCCCGGATTCGCCAAATGGGCGGGCTGGGCACCGAAGCGCCAGAACGTCACGGTGCAGTTTGCAGCCGACGACTCGGCACTCCTGCTGGCGGTCAAACAGGGCGCCGACGTCGTGATCGGCCTCACAAGCCAGTCCGTCGCGAGTCTGAAGAATGATTCGGCGGTCCGGGTTGAGACGTTCGAGAGTGTGCGCACGAGGTTCCTGAACTTGGCGTGGTCGAAGGCGCCCTTCTCCAACGCGAAGGTGCGCGAGGCTCTCACCTACGCCGTGGACCTGAAGGCCATCCTCGACGGACCTGCGAACGGTGACGGCCAGCTGTACTACGGTCCCTCGAACCCGAATCTTCCGTTCTTCAACAAGGAACTGGCCACGCCGATCACGAGAGACGTCGCCAAAGCTGAACAGCTATTGAAGGACTCTGGCGAGACTCTCCCCATCCGGTTCACGCTCTCGATCGACCAGGGTGCGCCGGTAGACAAGCAGATTGCGCAGGTGCTGCAGTCGACGTTGAAACCCGCGGGATTCGACATCCAGATTGAAGTGCTGCCCACGGCAGAGTTTTCGGAAGCCACCTATGCCGACGGGTTTCAGGCTCAGATCCGTGAGGATGCACCGGGGTATGCCGATACGGGGTTCTATCTCGGCTACGCCATGGCGTGCGTGCTGAAGCCGGTCGGGACGAACGCCAGCCACATGTGCATGCCCGAGGCGGACAAGCTGCTCGCTGCGGCGAGAGCGACTACGGATCCCGAGAAGGCTCAGGCGAAGTACGACGAGATCACGCGCATATGGAGAGAGAACTACCCGCAGATTCCGCTGTTTGCAATGAGTCCGGCGATCGTGCTGAGCAAGAGTGTCACCTCGTTCGAGTACTCGTACGACTTCAGCAACCGAGTGACTGACTGGGGGTAGCCCATGACGGAGACAGAACGTATCGTCGCCGTTCGCGGATCCGGACAGGCGCGGAAGGCCGGTTGGTTCCGCCGGCTCTCCGGGTCCGCGCGGGTGAGCGTGATCGCGATCGTTGTGATCGCGGTGGCGGCCGCGACAGCGAAGCTGTGGTGGCCGGAGTCGAGCGATCAGACGAATGCAGCCGCCGCCCTTATGACGCCGAGTCTTTCGCACCCGATGGGCACAGATGGGCTTGGACGAGACGTCTTCGCTCGGGTTCTCGAGGGCGCCGGCATCTCGTTGGCGGCGGGGCTCATCATTGCCGTGGCTGCGGTCGCGGTGGGAGGAGCCCTCGCGATCATCGCGGGCCTCCGTCCGGGAGCAATCGATCTCGTCATCATGCGTATCACCGACTCGCTGCTCGCCTTCCCCGCGTTGATTCTCGCGATAGCGGTGGCGGCGGGCCTTGGGAGCGGGTTCTTCTCCGCCTGTGTGGCGATCGTTGTCAGCACCTTCCCGCTCGTTACTCGGGTGGTGCGCTCGGATGTGCTCAGGATCCGTGGTGGGGGGCACATCCAGGCCGCGCGAGCACTCGGCGTGACTCCGTCGCGTATCGTCTGGCGTCACGTGCTTCCGCACGTCTCTTCCGCGCTGCTTGTGCAGTTTGCTCTGGTCGTGGCATTCGGGATCATCGCACTGGCCGGTCTCGGGTTCATCGGCCTTGGGATCCAATTGCCTACGCCGGAGCTGGGAGCGATGATCCTCGACGGGGCCGCGCCGCTGATCGGGGGCGCCTGGTGGATAAGCATCTTCCCGGGACTGATGCTGCTGGCGATCGTTGCATCAGTGAACGTGATCGCTGACTCACTGCGTGTGATTCTGGACCAGCCCGATGAACTCACGGGGGCGGAGCTTTGATCTCATATATCTCGCGCAGGTTCGGTTTGGCGCTCCTTTCGATTCTCGGCGCATCCATCGTCGCCTTCATCGTGTTTCGGGTCGCACCGGGAGACCCTGCGCGGCAAGCACTGGGTCCGTTCGCCTCAGACGAGCAGCTCGCGCAATTCCGCGCCGACAACCTTCTGGACCAGTCGCTTCCCGCCCAGTACTGGGCATTCATCCGGAACTTCTTCACAGGGGACTGGGGCTACTCATACGGCAGCGGTGCGAAGGTGACGACGCTGTTCGGCGACACGCTCGCTCCCACGATCGAGCTGGCCGTCGTGACGTTCATCGTCACTGTGGCTTTGGCCACATGGCTGGCGCTCGTGTCGACCTACCGACCTCGCAGGTGGCTCGATCGGCTGATCAACGCGCTGGCATACGTCGGACTGGGGGCTCCGGCATTCTGGGTTGGCCTCGTCCTCGTCCTGGTGTTCTCGCAGTGGCTGCCGGTGCTGCCAGGTGCCGAGGGGCAACTCGACTTCACGTACTCGGTGCCGACGGTGACGGGGTTCATGTTGGTCGACACGCTTCTTGCAGGAGATCTGCCGGCGTTCGGGAACGCGATCACGCATCTGATCCTCCCGGTTGCGACACTGGGTCTGGCCGTGTTCGCGTACCTGGTCAGGATCCTGCGGGCCAGCCTGCTGGCGGTCGGAGATCAGCAGTTCGTTCTGGCTGCCGAAGCCAAGGGCGTCAGCCGCTGGACCGCATTTCGTCGACATGCGCTGCACAACGCACTGCTGCCCATGCTGACCGCAAGCGGAATCGTGCTTGGTCAGCTGTTGGCTGGGACGGTGCTTGTAGAGACCGTGTTCAACTGGCCGGGCGTGGGCAACCTGCTCACCCGGAGCATCGGGCTCAAGGACTACTCGGTCGTCGATGTCTTCGTGATGCTCTCGGCGACGGCCTACGTGCTGGTCAACTTCATCGTCGACGTCGTACAACTGCGCGTCGACCCCCGCATCCTGCAGGAGGAGCAGAAATGATTGACGTGGAGGCGATTCACGGGACTCCGGCGCTGCGCCTGCAGGACGTGTCGATCGGGTATTCGCACTTTGCCGATGCGGTCTCGTCGATCTCGTTCACCTTGGAGCGCGGGCGTCGTGTGGGCATCATCGGTGAGTCAGGCTGTGGGAAATCCACGCTGGGACTCGCCATCATGGGGCTGCTTCCCTGGAACGGCGAGGTCAGGGCGGGCAACATCCTGATCGACGGGGCGGACATGGTCACGATGCGGGAACGGGAACGTCGTCGACTCCGAGGAAATCGCGTCGGGCTGATCTACCAGGATGCATCGAGTTCGTTGGATCCGCTCAAGCGAGTGGGCACACAGATCGCAGAAGCCATCACGGCACACGCTCCCAAGACGAAGCAGATCAACGACCGCGTCGCGCACGCACTCGACGACGTGGGGCTCGCCGCAGCCAATGCCCAGAACTATCCACATGAGCTGTCCGGTGGAATGCGGCAACGCGTGGCCATCGCCATCGCCCTCGTCAACGATCCTGTCCTGGTCATCGCCGACGAGCCCACGACGGCACTTGATGTCACCACGCAGGCTCACGTACTCGATCTCCTCGAAGCGCGCGTGACGGAACGAGATGCGGCTCTGCTGCTGATCACGCACGACCTCGGTGTCGTCGCGGACCGTTGCGAACTGACGGGCGTGATGTATCGAGGGCGACTGGTCGAGTGGGGAGACACCAGCCGAGTGCTCACTGATCCCGAGCATCCATACACGCGAGCACTCGTGGAGTGCTCCCACGCTGTGATCGACAGCGACGCTGACCGACTTCCCACAATGACTTCATGGGACCATGACGAGGAGGGCGGCGATGATGCGCTCTGACGATGCTGGGCAGAACCGACGAGACCCCGTTCTCCTCGAAGCACACCGCCTTCGCCAGGAGTTTCGTCAGCGGGTATCGCCCGGTAGCGCACGCGGGACGGCGCGCGTTGCGGCGCTTGATGACGTGTCGGTCCAGGTGCGTCGCGGTGAGCGTGTGGGAATCGTGGGTGAGTCCGGAAGCGGCAAGACCACGCTTGGACGTGCACTCAGCGGACTCCGCCACCCGCAGCACGGCACAGTGGAGTTCGACGGCACCGATATATACCGGCTCCCTGCGAAGGAGCTTCGACGGCTGAGGGCGCGGCTGCAGATCGTCCTGCAGGATCCTTCGGGCATCCTCGATCCCCGAATGACTGTGCGGCAGGCGGTGGCCGAAGGCCTCCAAGCCCACTCACACATGAAGGATGCCGAGATCTCTGCTCTCGTCGAGTCGACCCTGCGTGAGATGCGAATCGCCCCAGAGCTGTTCGACCGCCTACCCCGGAACCTGTCTGGCGGGCAACGTCAACGCGTTGCCGTGGCACGATCACTCGTCCTCCGCCCTGAACTGATCGTCCTCGACGAGCCGGTGTCGGCCCTCGACACATCCGTGCAGGCGCAGCTGCTCAACCTCTTGCGCGATGTGCAAGACGAACACGACCTCACCTATGTGTTCATCGTCCATGATCTGGCAGTGGCACGATGGTTCTGCACCCGAATCCTCGTCATGCACAAGGGGAGGATCGTCGAAGAGGGCGACAGCGATACCATTCTGCGCTCTCCCCAGCATCCGTATACGGCCGAGCTCATTGCCGCCGTCCCAGGGCTCCGGTCCCGGGGGCTGTGAGCTCTCCAGCGATGGAGAAGCTCACAGGGAGTGTGTCCCGTGATTGGATCCCGGCGCAGTCGTTCCTCGCCGCCGCGGTCCGGCCGCGGAAGCGTCTCTCGCCCGGCGTTGGTGCAAGCGGTCTCCACTGGCGGCGGCGATGCCCTATGACGAGGGTGCCGCCGGTTCGTGAGTCGAGGGATTCCGCATCGCGCTCAGATGCCGGAAGAACACCTCGGCGCTGACGCCGCGCGATGCGGGGAGCCCCGCTGAGAACAGCCTCTTGCCGTCTTTCACTGAACCGATGTGGTCCCGGCGTATTCGTTCGCCGAAGGGGATGCGCCTGCGCGGGCCATCAGCACCGAAGCCCAATGTCTGCGGACGCAACCGCCTGGACGGCCGTCTTGCCGGCCATTTATGGCCGGCAAGAGGTCACGTCACACGTTGTAAATGGCGTCGACGCACGTGCGATAGGCGTTCTCTGTGGGAGTGATGCCCAGTGCGTGCGCCTGCTCGAGGTTCTGCCGGGTCTTCACGGGGACCGTTGCCTCAATGCGTGCGCGCAGCGTGGCGGGTGATGCGTTCGCGCCGTTGATGTACTCCTCGGCGCCGCACATCACGCCGGCGGTGTTGTGCCACCACTCTGTTTGGAAGAGGATGCCACGGTCGGCGAGCAACTTCGCCAGACGCTCCTCCTCAGCCTGGCTCGTGGCCTTCAACTGATTGTTGGCCGGACCGAAGACATACCGGAACTTCAGGCGACCGATCACGTCCTCATCGATGATCCCGCCCACCGCGGCCGGACACAGAATGTCGGCGTCGAGGTCGAGGATCTCTTCGACCTCGACGATGGTGACATCCGAGTCCCGCCGCTGGGCCGCGAAGGCTTCGCCACGTGCCGGATTGAGGTCGGCCACGTACAGCTTCACGCCGCCCTCAGCAAGCAGGTCTGCCAGGTGCCAGCCGACTGCTCCGAGGCCCACGACCGCAGCACTCATCCCTCGCAGCGAGTCGCGACCCTCCTGGAAGCGCACAGCTTCCTTCATAGCCAGGAAGGTGCCATACGCCGTCGGGGTGCCGCTCTCTCCCAGGGGAGAGCGGGGTCCTCCGGTGAACTGCTGGGAGAATCGTGCATTGATCACGTCTGCCATGGCTGTCGGGAAGTTCATGTCCGGGCCAGTCATTGTGCGACAACGGTCGATGGCGAAGGCGATGAATCCCAATGCGTGCAGGTCTTCGAGATCGAGCTCATCCATCTGCACCGTGGTCTTGCAACCGCCGAAGTCAAGATCCGCAGCCACGTTTTTGAAGCTCATCGCACGGCCCAAATTGAGGCCGTCGATGATGACGTCGATCTCGGGCTCGTTTCGCGGATGCCTGCGGATGCCGCCGGCCAGGATCGCATGCCGCTTCGTGTTCAGGCCGCGCTTGCGGCTGTGCTGGTGGCACATGAAGCGGATGTCACGCTCTGCGTCGTAATACGCCTCGATTCCTACATGGCGCCCTTGGCGAAGGAACTCGAGCACGCGATCCAGGTGAGCGTCGAGGCCGTATTCCGCGTAGAGCGCATGCGTCGCGTCGTTGTCGAGGGTGATCCCGGACGGGGTGAGGAGTGTCAGCGCGTCGAAGGCGGAGTTGTACTGGGAGAAGTCCAACCCGCGATCCCATTCCTTGGCGGCCCAGAGCCGGTGCTCGTCGGTTCGCCAGTCATACTGGATCTTGAGGCTGGTCAGCCCCGCGTCAGCGAGGGGTGTGAAGATGCTGTCGTCCAAGCGAGTTCGTCCTTCGATGGAGTGTTCGTCGCGGTTGTCTGGATCATCATCTGTCCGTGCCTTCGCGCACTTCTTCCGACATTCGATGGAATCGCCGCGAACATCTGTCGCACGCTCAAGGAGATCGAGAAGAGGGGCGTGTCGGATCACTCCGTCTCCTGCGGACGGGCATCGGGGACGAAACGACCCCTTTCTTCGTCGAACGGAGACCGACTCTGGGTGAAAGACCTGCCGCTCGTGCCCACGTGGGCCGGCGCCACCTGATCGGCGCCGCGCCGTCGACATCGGGCGCGCCGTTCACTACGTTCGAAGACATGTCGACCGATATATCAGACCAGCGCCTGCACGCCGTCTTCATCGTCGGCACGCGCCCCGAGGCGATCAAGATGCTGCCGCTCATCGTCGCCATGCGCGAGAGCGCCCGCTTCGAGCCCGTCGTCGTCTCGACGGGACAGCATGCCGAGATGGTCGCATCGGTGCTGTCGATCGGCGACATCCGGCCCGACGTGACGTTCGATCTGCCGGCCGGTCCGCGGACGTTGAACGAGCTGTTCGCGTTCATCCTCACGCATCTCGAGGACTACCTGGGCGACCGCTTCGGTCCGCCGGTGCCGCCCGAAGAGGCGAGCTATGCGACCGGCTACCCGGCCGCGTGCTTCGTCCACGGCGACACGACGAGTGCCGCCGCATCCGCGCTGGCCGCGTTCCACCTGCACCTTCCGGTCGTCCACGTCGAGGCGGGACTGCGGACGTCGAACACGCTCTCGCCGTTCCCCGAAGAGCTCAACCGGCAGTTGATCTCTCGGATCGCTGCGCTGCACCTCGCTCCGACCATCCGGAACAAGGCGAACCTCATGGGGGAGGGCATCCCGTACGGACGCATCTTCGTCACCGGCAACACCGCCATCGACGCGCTGCATCTGGCGGTGTCGCAGGACGACCGCTTCGAAGACGAACGGCTGACCGATCTCGATGTCCCCGAACCACCACGCGTCGTCGTGGTGACCGCACACCGCCGGGAGAACTGGGGCGCTCCGCTGGAACGGATCGCCGATGCCGTCGCGCAGTGTGCGCGGGCGTATCCCGACGTACGGTTCGTGGTCGCGCTGCATCCCAATCCGGCCGTTGCCGGCATCCTCACGTCCCGTCTCGGGGATCTCGAGAACGTGACGCTCATCGAGGCGATGAAGTACATCGAGTTCGCCCGACTGCTCAAGCTCGCGACCCTCGCCATCACCGACTCCGGCGGGATCCAGGAAGAGGCACCCGCACTGGGCACGCCGGTCATCTGCGTCCGCGAGAGCACGGAGAGGCAGGAAGGGGTGGATGCCGGAACCGTCGAACTCGTCGGCACCTCGACCGAGCGGATCGTGGCGTCGGTCCGCACGCTGCTCGACGACCCCGCGGAGCGCCGCCGCCGCAGCCGCACGGCGAACCCGTACGGCGACGGCAGGGCCTCGGCGCGGATCGTGCGGGCGCTCGAGCACATCGTCTTCAATTCGGAGGCCCCGACGCCGTTCGGCCCCGGCTTCGACCGCAACGAGGTCCTCGCAGCCGGCGGCAGCGGCGACCCCGTCGAGAAGGGCTGGGTGTCGACGTGGCCGCTGCCGAGCGAGGACGGATGAGCACGGTGATCGACCTCTACGGCAACGTGCCGACCTGGGGCCAGGTGCTGGATTGGGTGGTGCTGGTCGTCATCGTGTCATCGGCGGTGTCGCTGTGCACGCTCCTCGTCGTGGCGGCGCGCTACCGGCACGTGATGCGGCAGCGCACGGCGCGGGGCGACCTGCGCGACGAGAGCGAATTCCTCTGGGTGTTCCTGGTCCCCGCGCTCAACGAAGCGGTGACGATCGCCGACAGCGTCTCGAGGCTGTGCGCGACCAGGGCGACGCACGCGGTGTTCCTCGTCATCGATGACGGGTCCGACGATGACACCGGCCGCATCCTCGCCGGCATCGACGACCCCCGCTTGCGCATACTCACGCGCACGGCGCCGGATGCGCGGGTCGGCAAGGCGGCCGCACTGAACGCGGCCTACGCACATCTGCGCGAGCGGGTGCTCACCGAGCCCTCCTTCGCGCGGTGGGGCGAGGACGACGTGATCGTGGCTGTGGTGGACGCCGACGGGCGCGTCGATGCGCACGCCCCGCACGCCGTGAGCGTGGACTTCAGTGATCCGCTCGTGGGCGGCACGCAGCTGCTCGTCGAGATCTACAACCGGCGCACGCCCCTGACCTGGGCGCAGGACGTGGAGTTCTCGTCGTTCGGTCGGGTCTTCCAAGCGGGCAGGTCGTGGTGGGGCACGGCGAACATGGGCGGCAACGGCCAGTTCACCCGACTGGCGGCGCTGCACGCCGTGGACGACGGCGACGGGCCCTGGCGCGACCGGCTCACCGAAGACCAGGATCTGGGAGTGCGCATGGTCCAGGCGGGGTGGCGTGGCACGCAGAACAACGACGCCCGGGTGCGCCAGCAGGGCCTCAACTCGCTGCGGCGGCTCTACCGGCAGAGGGTGCGCTGGGCACAGGGCAACTGGCAGGCGCTGTCGCTGCTGCGGGGCGTCGGCAGGCCCTCGCTGAAGCTGTTCGGACGTCTGGACTGCGTCTTCTACCTGCTCACGCCGGCGGTCCAGCTGCTCACCGGACTCGCGTTCGTCGTGGCCATCGTGTTCTGGGCGTTCGGCATGTCCCCCTACCAGTCGGCACTGTGGTGGGTCGTGCTGCTGTTCGCCGTTCTCGCCTTCGGTCCGGGTCTGATCACGATGCTCATGCGAGCGGGCCACTGGTATACGGCGCCCCTCGCGGTCATCCTGGTCATCCCGTACCTCGTGTATGCGTGGATCGTGTTCCCGGTGCTGGCCGTCGCCCTGATCCGGCAGCTCGCGGGGCGCACCTCGTGGGCGAAGACGGCGCGGGAGAGTCTCACCGAGGCGGCGGCCACGGAAGTGTGATCGCACGGTCGCCGCCCGTTCTATGCTGGACGGGACGTCGAAGCGCGAAGGAGCCCGAACCGATGAGCCTCGACCTGCTCGCGGCACCCGACACCGCCGCCCGGACGTGGGACGACCCCGCGCGGTACTGGCGTGCGATGACGGATGCCGTCTCCGAGCTCTCCGGCCCGGTCGCAGCCATCAACCTCGACGCGTTGCGCTACAACGCCCTCGACATGGTGGTGCGCGCCGGCGGCGTGCCGATCCGGGTGGCCAGCAAGTCCGTGCGCGTCCGTGAGGTGCTCGATGCGACCCTGGCACTGCCGGGCTACCGGGGCATCCTCGCGTTCACCCTGCCCGAGGCGCTGTGGCTCGCCGAGACCGGCCACGATGACATCGTCGTCGGCTACCCGACGGCCGACCGCGGCGCGCTTCGTCGGCTGTGCGCGGATGAGGATGCCGCCTCCCGCATCACGCTCATGGTCGACAGCCTCGACCAGCTCGATCTCGTCGACGCCGTCGCGTCGCCGGCGACGCGTGCGCCGCTGCGGCTGTGCATCGACGCCGACGCGTCCTGGCGCGCGCCCGGGCTCGGGCACGTCGGCGTGCGGCGCTCGCCGGTGCACGACGTCGCCGAGGTCGCGACGCTCGCGCGGGGCATCGCCGCCCGGGCGGGCTTCTCGCTGGTGGGCCTCATGATGTACGAGGCGCAGATCGCCGGGCAGCCCGACAAGGACGGTGCCTCCGACCCGGTGATCCGATGGATGCAGCGGCGCTCGGCCGCTGAGCTGCTCGACCGCCGCGCGCACATCGTCGCGGCGCTGCGCGAGATCGCCCCGCTCGAGTTCGTGAACGGCGGCGGCACAGGGTCGCTGGAGTTCACCGCATCAGACCAGGCGGTCACCGAGGTCACCGCCGGTAGCGGCCTGCTCGCCGGTCACCTGTTCGACCGCTACCGCATCTTCGACCCGGCGCCGGCGGCGGCGTTCTCGCTCGAGGTCGTCCGCAAGCCCATGCCCGACATCGCGACGGTGCTCGGCGGGGGATGGATCGCCTCGGGGCCGCCGCTGGCGTCCCGCCAGCCGCTGCCCATCTGGCCGCAGGGACTGCACACCCTCGGGCGCGAAGGCGCCGGCGAGGTGCAAACGCCGCTGCAGGGGGAGAGCGCCCATGCGCTGCGGGCGGGGGACCGCGTGTGGTTCCGGCATTCCAAGAGCGGCGAGCTCGCGGAGCGCGTGAATGCGTATCACCTCATCGAGGGGGACCGCCTCGTCGGCCAGGCGCCGACGTACCGCGGCGAAGGAAGGGCTTTTCTGTGACACGACCGGGCGGCGAATGGCGCAACTGGGGACGATCGGCACACATCCGGCCGCAGCGGGTCGAGTACCCGAACAGCATCGACGCGGTGCGCCGTGCGGTGCAGTCGGCGGCCCGCGTCGGGCTGGCGGTCAAGGCGGTGGGCGCCGGGCACAGCTTCACCGGCATCGCCGCGGCACCCGGCGTGCTCCTCGACCTGCGTGACCTGACCGGGGTCGTCCGCGTCGACCGGGAGCGCTCGCAGGTCACCCTGCGCGCCGGCACCCACCTCTACAGCGTTCCGCGGCTGCTGGCGCCGTACGGCCTCGCGATGGAGAATCTGGGCGACATCGACCGTCAGACGATCGCGGGGGCCATCTCGACCGGCACGCACGGCACGGGCGCGCGCTTCGGCGGCATCGCCACCCAGGTCGTCGGGGCGGTCCTCGTCACCGCGGACGGCGAACTGCTGACCGTCGACGAAGAGCACGAGCCCGAGCTGCTGCCGGCGGTCGCTCTCGGCCTGGGCGCCCTCGGCATCCTCGTCGAGGTCACCCTGCAGTGCGTGCCGGCGTTCGTGCTGCACGCCGTCGACGAACCCGGCCCGCTGGGTGAGGTGCTCGACTCGATCCCGACGCGCGCCGCCGATGCCGACCATTTCGAGTTCTACTGGTTCCCGCACACCGAGGTCGGGCTGACCAAGACGAACACCCGGCTGCCCAAGACGGCCCCGCGGCATCCGCTCCCGCGCATGGCGAGGTGGGTCGATGAAGAGCTGCTGTCGAACGCCGTGTACGGCGGTGTCTGCGCGGCCGGCACCGCCGTTCCGGCCATCGTGCCGGCGTTTTCGCGGCTCGCGGTCACGCTGACCGGAGACCGCGAGTACACCGACTGGTCGAACCGCGTGTTCACCCAGCACCGCGGCGTCCGCTTCCGCGAGATGGAGTACGCACTGCCCGTCGAGAACGTGCGGCCCGCATTCGACCGGCTGCGCGCGCTCATCGCCGAGCATGGCTGGCGGATCTCCTTCCCCGTCGAGGTCCGTTTCGCCGCCGCCGATGATCTCTGGCTGTCGACCGCGCATGGCCGCGACAGCGGATACATCGCCGTGCACCGCTACTGGCGGGAGAACCCCAGCGACTACTTCGAGGCCGTCGAGCAGATCATGCTCGAGCTGGGTGGACGTCCGCACTGGGGCAAGATGCACACGCTCGACGCGCACATCCTGCGTGAGCGCTACCCGCGCTTCGACGACTTCGTCGCCCTGCGGGAACGCCTCGACCCCGAGCGGCGGTTCCAGAACGCGTATCTCCAGCGCGTACTCGGTGAGTAACGCCTGAGAGTCGCGCCGGCCGTGCCGGCGCTGTCGGAGTGCCCGGTTAGGATGGGCTCAAATCGAACGGAGTGGTGCCTGCAATGGAATGGCTGATCCCGGTAATCGTCGTGGTCGCAGTGATCCTCATCATCGGGATCTACCTGTGGGCGACCTACAACTCGCTCGTCCAGCTGAATGTGCGCGTCGACGAAGCCTGGAGCGACATCACGGTGCAGCTCAAGCGTCGCGCCGACCTGCTGCCCAACCTCATCGAGGCAGTCAAGGGCTATGCGGCGCACGAGAAGGCGGTCTTCGAGAACGTCACCCAGGCGCGTGCCGAGACGCTGAACGCCTCGGGACCGGCCGATGCCGGGGTCGCCGAGGGGCACATGCAGCAGGCGCTGAAGTCGATCTTCGCGGTCGCCGAGGCGTACCCGCAGCTGCAGGCGAGCCAGAACTTCCTCCAGCTGCAGCAGAACATCGTCGACACCGAAGACAAGATCCAGGCGTCGCGTCGGTTCTACAACGGCGGTGTGCGTGAGCTGAACACCAAGATCAAGGTGTTCCCGAACAACCTGTTCGCGCGCAACCTCGGTTTCCACGAGCGCGAGTTCTTCGAGGTCGTCGACGGCGCGGCCATCGCAGAGCCGCCGCGCGTGCAGTTCTGATGCACTGACCGTTGTACTCGGCGATCGCGCGCAACAAGCGCAACACGTGGTTCATCCTCATCGCGTTCGTCGTGATCCTCGGCGCCCTCGGCGCCCTGGCCGGCTGGCTGTTCGGGAACAACTGGTGGATCACCGGTTTCGTCCTCGTGTTCGCCGGCGGCTACGCGACCATCCAGTACTTCACCGCCGACCGTCAGGCCATCGCGCTCTCCGGCGCCTTCGAGGTCGACAAGCAGAGCGCGCCGCGGTACTACCGGCTTGTCGAGAACCTCTGCATCACGACCGGCACACCGATGCCGAAGCTCTACGTCGTCGAAGATCCGGCGCCCAACGCGTTCGCGACGGGGCGCGACCCCGACCACGCGGCGATCACCGTGACGACGAGCCTGTTCGAGATCATGACCGATCGCGAGCTCGAGGGCGTGCTCGCCCACGAGCTCGGACACATCCGCAACTACGACATCCGCGTGTCGATGCTCGTCTTCGGGCTGGTCGTGGCCATCGGCCTGATCGCCGACATCCTCCTGCGCGTCACCTTCTTCGGCGGTGCCCGACGCAGCAACAACCAGGGCGGGGGACAGGCGCAGCTCGTGTTCCTGCTCCTGGGCATCGTCGCGGCGATCGTCGCGCCGCTGCTGGCGGGCGTGGTGCAGGCCGCGATCTCGCGCCAGCGCGAGTATCTCGCCGACGCGACGAGCGCCCTGACCACGCGCGACCCCGACGGGCTCGCGTCGGCACTGAACAAGCTGCAGACCTACGGGCGACCGATGCAGAAGGCCAACACGTCGATGGCCCACCTGTGGATCGCCGACCCGCTGCGCCCCAACGCGCTCGAGCGCATGTTCTCGACGCACCCGCCGATCCCCGACCGCATCGAGCGCCTGCACACGATGGGCGGCAGCTTCTAGTCGACGTGCAGCGACACCGTCGCCCCATCGAAGACCACGCGGCCGCGCAGTGCCCAGTCGTCGGCGCGGTAGACGACGGTGCGGGATGCCCCGTCCCAGTCCTCTCCCCGTGCCGTGGCGGTGATCTCGCCGTCCGTGGCGGCGAACGAGGTGCCGTCGGGCGCGAGCGCGAGGGCGGGGCGCCGGTCGATGCGGAAGTCGAGCGAGCTGAGGGTGCGCAGGTCGGCCGCCCACGGCACGCGCAGGCCGCAGTGCGCGGGGACGGTGGTGGTGGATGCCGCGCAACGGTCTTCATAGGCCGTCAGGGGCTTCTGCACCGCATCCGTCGCGCCGGCCGCGAGCGCGACGTCGAGGTCGGCGGTGACCGGCTTCTCGTTCGTCACGGTGATGCGTGCGGTCCCGGTGAGGACATCGGCGGGGAGCGCGGTGACCGGATACTCCGCGGGCAGGAGAAGCGTCTGCGCTCCCGCTGCCACCGTGGCCCGACCCACGCGGACGGCGTCGCCGATGCGAGGCTGCACGGTCAGCGCGCCGAGGAAGTCGCCGTTCAGGTGATAGGCGCGCCCCTCCCGGCTGAGGATGAACCACACGGTGACGCGCTTGCCGGTCAGCCGTGCGGTCGCGCGCACGCTGCCATCGTCGCGGATCGACTCGATACGGGAGGCGGTGATGCGAGCGGATGCCCCCGCGTAGGCGTCGTCGATCGTCGTCCGCTCCTCCGCAGACAGTGAGGCACCGGCCATCATCGCGTCGAGCGTGCCGATGTCGCCCGACTCCAGCGCGCCCAGATACTGCTCTGCGGCGTCGTGCAGGGTCGGCGGCCGCAGCATCCACCATCCCGCGACGGCGGCGCCCGCGACGACGACGGCCGCCGCGGCGACCAGGGCGATGACGGTGCGGGACTTCACACCTCCACGCTAGCTGCCGCGCCGACGCACGGTCAGGTTCCCGACCGCGCCCGGCCATAGACTGGCCGGGTGGCACAGTCCGACGGCACCCCGCGGCCCTCGCTGCGCGAGGCCCTCATGCAGCGCGTTGTGAGCACCGAGACGAGCGCGACAGTCCCCAGCGGGCTGCGCATCGCCGCCGCCTATGCCTGGCGTCTGCTGGTCGTGGCGGCTGCGCTGGCTCTCGGCATCTGGCTGATCATCGAGCTGAAGCTGCTGGTGATCCCGTTGCTGGTGGCGATTCTCGTCACGGCGCTGCTGTGGCCGGCGTTCGCCTTCATGCTGCGGCACCGCGTTCCGAAGGTTCCGGCGATCGTCATCTCCGTCGTCGGCACGCTGGCGATCGTCGCGGGGCTGATGTGGCTCGTGGGCTGGCAGATCGGCGCACAGTGGGACTCGGTGCGCGAACGCACCCGGGGCGCCGTCGAGTCGCTGCGCGACTACCTCGTGACCGGCCCGCTGGGCCTCACCGAGGCGCAGATCGACGACATGCTGCACCAGGCCGGGCAGTTCCTGCAGCAGCAGGCCGATCTCCTCTGGTCGGGGGCTCTGGTCATCGGCAGCACCGTCGGGCACATCGGCACCGGGTTCGTGCTGGCCGTGTTCATCCTGCTGTGCCTGCTCACCGACGGCGCCGGCATCTGGCGCTGGACGGTCCGGCTGTTCCCGAAGCGCGCGCGGGTGGCCATCGACGGCGCGGGTCGCGCCGGCTGGAACACTCTCGTGAACTATGCGCGCACCCAGCTCCTCGTGGCGACGATCGACGCGGTCGGCATCGGCTTGGGCGCGTTCCTGCTCGGCGTGCCGCTGGCCGTGCCGGTGGCCGTCCTCGTCTTCCTCGGGTCGTTCGTGCCCATCGTCGGAGCGGTCGTCACCGGCGTCCTGGCCGTCTTCCTCGCGCTCGTCTACAACGGCTGGTGGATCGCGCTGTGGATGCTGGTGGTCGTGCTCGGCGTGCAGCAGCTGGAGGGGCACGTGCTCCAGCCGGTCGTCATGGGCTCGGCGGTCAAGGTGCATCCGCTCGCGGTCGTGCTCGTCGTCGCCGGCGGTGCCATGATCGCAGGGATCCCCGGCGCGCTGTTCGCCGTGCCGCTGGCGGCCTTCGTCAACGTCGTGGCGGTGTACCTCAGTCACAAGGCATGGAAGGGCGACGCCGCGCTCGACGACGTCGATCTCATCTGGAACACGGTGCCCCGCACCAGGAAAGGCAGCGCATGAGTGCACTCACCCTCGCCGACTTCGAAGACGCGGCCTCGGTGCTGAGGGGAGTGATCACCGAAACGCCGATCGATCAGTCGCTGTACCTGTCCGAGCTGCTCGGGGTGCCCGTGCATCTGAAGCTCGAGAACCTGCAGCGGACCGGTTCGTTCAAGGTGCGCGGCGCCAGCTACCGCCTGTCGCGTCTGACGGCGGAGGAGCGGGCGCGCGGGGTCGTCGCGGCATCCGCCGGCAACCACGCTCAGGGCGTGGCACTCGCCGCGCAGCAGCTCGGCATCGCGGCCACGATCTTCATGCCGCTGGGTGTGCCGGTGCCCAAGCTGCTGGCCACCCGCGGCTATGGCGCCGACGTGGTGCTCGAGGGGACGACCGTCGAGACGCCGCTGCGGCTTGCCGCGGAGTTCGCCGAGCGCACGGGCGCCGTGCTCATCCACCCCTACGACCACCTCGACGTCATCACCGGTCAGGGAACGCTGGGACTCGAGCTGTGGGACGCCCTGCCCGACCTCGACACCGTCATCGTCGGGATCGGCGGAGGCGGGCTCATCTCCGGCGTCGCCGCCGCCGTGAAAGCCCGTGCGGCGGCCGAAGGCCGCACCGTGCGGGTGATCGGCGTGCAGGCGGAGAACTCGGCGGCCTACCCGCCCTCACTGGCCGCCGGGCACCCGATCGGGATCGCCACGACACCCACGATCGCCGACGGCATCGCGGTCGCGCGCCCCGGCGACATCACCTTCGATCTCGTACGCGAGTTCGTGGACGAGGTGGTCACCGTGACGGAGGACGACATCGCCCGTGCGCTGCTCGTGCTTCTGGAGCGCGCCAAGCAGGTCGTCGAGCCGGCGGGAGCCGTGGGAGTGGCCGCGATCCTCGCCGGCAAGATCGAGGCGTCCGGGACGACCGCGACGATCCTGTCGGGCGGCAACATCGACCCGCTGTTGCTGCAGCGCGTCGTCGCGCACGGGCTCGCGGCATCCGACCGCTACATGACCCTGCGCATTCCGCTGCCCGACCGTCCCGGTCAGCTTGCACTCGTCTCGGAGCTGCTCGCGCAGGCCGGGGCCAATGTCATCGAGGTGCTGCACACGCGGCACGGCCAGGGGCTGCAGATCAGCGAGGTGATCCTGCAGCTGAGCGTCGAGACGCGCGGTGCCGAGCACCGTGCGCTCGTGATCGACACGCTGCGCGGCGCCGGCTTCGACCTCGAGGTCGTCGAGGACTGACGAGCGTCAGCTGGGGGAGTAGGTCTCGACCTTGACGACCTCCACCGCGATCTCGCGACCGTTCGGAGCCGTGTAGGACGACTTCTCGCCCTCCTTCAGGCCGATGATCGCGCTGCCCAGCGGTGAGGCCTCGCTGTAGACGTCGAGGTCGCCGCCCGCCGCGATCTCGCGGCTGCCCAGGAGGAACACCTCTTCGTCGCCCGCGACGATCGCGGTGACGACGGTTCCGGGCTCGACGACGCCGTTGCTGGCCGGGGCCTCGCCGACGACGGCGTTCTTCAGCAGCGACTGCAGCGTGCGGATGCGGGCCTCCTGCTTGCCCTGCTCGTCCTTCGCCGCGTGGTAGCCGCCGTTCTCCTTGAGATCGCCCTCTTCGCGGGCCGCCTCGATGCGCTTGGCGATCTCCTCCCGACCCGTCGTGGAGAGGTGTTCGAGCTCGGCGGTGAGACGGTCGTACGCCTCTTGCGTGAGGAAGGTCACTGCAGCATCGTCGGACACGTCTTCTCCTTCGGTCGGGGCGGACGGGGGTCGCACCGGATAAGCCGAGACGCCCCGGCACCCTGCCGGAGCGTCTGTTTCTGCAGGTACCCTATTCCACCCAGCAGGTGTTCACCAAACCGGTCGTCGCCATGCCGATCGTGGGGATCG
>Ga0180219_1000202_pt1 | contig 62085 bp, 36 predicted proteins | sample eDN3rd30CBELigMG_FD_151338 | JGI IMG/M metagenome (GOLD analysis project Ga0180219, IMG submission 151338) | Enriched Miracle-Growth compost microbial communities from Emeryville, California, USA - eDNA 3rd pass 30_C BE-Lig MG (version 2)... ...
TACCGGAACCTGTATTCCGATACCGAAGGGCCCACCTTCATCATATGCACAGCATCAACTCTCATATAGTTGTTCGTGACACTCAATATCCGGGGTTTTGTTCAAGAACAGCGTCTTTATTGGCTTCGATTTCCGCATAAGGGATGGGCCATAGCTGATGGTAATCCTGGATCTCATCCTTATTCACTGCATTGTACTTACGAACACGCTCTACTAATTTTCCGGTCCGATGCAGGGTGATGCGGCGGGGTTCCTCATAGACCAGCTCCCTCGCCCGTTCATCCAGAATATAATCCACTGTAACGTCTCCCGGTTCCACGGGTGTCGCTTTCGACCGCAGCCTGACTTCGTTGATGTCGTCGGCTGCATGCTGCTGATCTCCTTTTCCAAGGTACGCTTCAGCCCGCAGTAAATAGGTTTCCGCCAAGCGCATCATGTAACGGTCGCGATACAATGCGCCAGCCGTATTCTTTATCGTACCCAGGCTCTTATCCTCATATACGCCGTCGGGATGTTGCCCGGGTGTCGTAACTTTAGAAGGATGAGGGTACCACCTCCATGGCTGTTCAATCAATGTCGAACCTGGGTTTTCCACTGCGCTTTTGCCATACCAAGCAGAGGCCGGGTTTGTATACACCAAATCGCGTACAATATTATGTGGAGCATTCCGGATATCGTTATTCCAGTCGCTTTCCCAAAGATCGTAAAGAAAAAAATCGGTATTCATCATCAGTGAAACGCCCGCTCCACCCGTATTGTAATCCGACATGGGAACGCCAATGACGCCCTCTTCTCCATCGGGATCTTTAAGCGTTAACCAGGATGCGGGACCCGCTACCCGTTCCAATGTATGACCGTGCCCATAGCCCCCTGCGGAAGACAGTACGCCACCGGGGATATCCGATTCATACTGGATCACCCACAACGCTTCCCGGTTACCGCTACTGCGATTCTGATTACCCACACGGAATAGGTCCCAATAAACGTCACCCGGCTGGGTGAAGTTCAGGAGCTTATCCTGCGGATTCTGCGCCGCCATACTTCCAAAACGATTCTGCATCAAATCGGTGCTGGGATCATCGATGACCACAGAAGCCGCAGTGATGGCTTCATCGTATCGTTCCAATGCGATATAGGTTTCTGCCAGCAATTGCTGTGCTACCAAGTTGGACACTTTACCATCCGTCACCTGGTTAATCGGCGGTAAGTTGTTGGCGGCTTCCGTCGCATCGGCAACAATCTGTTCGAGAATTTCGGTCTTGGATGCGCGCACGAAATCAGTTCTGGGGGCGGTGATCTCTTCCGTCACCAGCGGTACGCCACCCCACAGATACACGAGGAAACGATAGGCAAAAGCCCTGAAAAATTTGGCTTCGGCGGTGACAAGTACTTTTTCGTCATCCGTAAGGCTCGAATTACTAACTCTTGAAATGATCGTGTTGGCATTGCTGACGATTTTGTACCAGCTTCTCCAGTGCAATAATACATCACTGTTAGTAGGCACCAAGTAGTTGGTGTGTCCGCCAAAACGAGCAGTAAGCTGATACCGTCCGTCCTGGGCAATATCTGTAGCAGTAAGGTACGGCTTGTACTCCGTAGCTGCGTAACAAATCGTCCGTACTTTAGCGTACAAATCGGTTAACCCCCGCTGATAATCATCGTAGCTTACAAAGCTATTTTCCGGACTATAAAAATCCAATGGTTTTTCTTCCAATACGTTCTTGCAGGAAAAGCTCACGGAAAGGAAAACTATACAGGAGAATGAAGCTAATATCTTTTTCATGATTGAATTTTCTAACAATTATAAACTCAACTCGAGACCTACATTAAACGATTTCATGACAGGATAAGCATCGCTGTTGATGCCCTGGCCCGTTTCCGGATCCCATCCATCCCATTTCGTAAAAGTGAGTAGGTTTTTACCACTGACACTTAGTCGTAGGTCTTTAAATCCAATTTTGCTTATCAGCGAACTGTTAAACTGATAGGCAAGTGAAATATCCTGTACTCTCACAAAACTCCGGGAATAATACGGCTTGGGATTGATTTGCGGCACGGTCCATCCGGTGGCATATTTGCCCGTCGGGTTGCTCACAGACCACAAGTCATAATTAAAGGTATTCAAATTGGCAAAATTTCCGGTTGATGCGACATTGGCGGGAACATTTTCACCCAGATAGCCATTTTTCCCGCCCTGAATGGCATTGACGAAAAAGCGGAACGTGAAATTTTTATACGTCAACCCGCTTTGAATGCCAAAGAAGTATGCCGGTTCAGTCTGGCCCAGGAAGACCCGGTCGTTGTCTGCCGTTATTTTCCCATCGTTGTTTTGATCGACAATGCGATACGTTCCCGGCTGGTAGCCCGTCATGACGTCGTCGTCAAGCTGCCAGATACCGTCAATCTGGTAATGATAAACGGTACCGATTGATTTTCCGATAAACAGGTTACTGCCGATCAGATCATCTTCCCTGCCGTCGTTGTTTTTATCTTCACCCAAAAGGCTCATAATTTTGTTGGTATTTTTGGCGAAATTCAAATTCACGTCCCATTTAACATGCTCCGTTCTTACAGGCGTGGTAGATAGGCTAACTTCGACTCCCTGGTTTTTAAGTCTGCCAACATTACTTGAAATGACAGAAAACCCGGTAATTTCGGGTATGATCACATTCCATAATAAATCGGTAGTTTCCGTATTATAGTAATCAATGTTACCGCTAACTCTGTTTTTGAACAAGCTGAAATCCAAGCCAGCATTCACTCCTTTTGTTTTTTCCCAGCTCAAGTTATCATTCGAAAGTGAGCCCATCGATTGCCCCATGGCGGTACCGGATCCGTCGCCAAACACATACTTGGAGTTATCATCTGTGGTTACGCGGGCAAGTGAACTATAGCGTGTTGTCATGTTGCCGTTCACCCCGTAAGTTCCCCTTAACCTCAGGTAGTCAAGCTTGGGAATGGATACAAACGACTCATTGGATAACACCCAGCTCGCACCTACGGATGGGAATAGGGCGGATTTATTATTTTTAGAAAACCCACTGAATCCGTCTTGCCGTAAGGTAGCAGTGAGCATATACGTATTCCGGAAGTTATAATTTATCCGTCCCATTTGATACAGAAATGTTTCTTTCCATGCATCCGAATTTATCCGTTGAATTTCTGCCTGCTCCAAGCTGTTATATGAAAGGGATATGTTAGACACGTTAGTTCCTTCCGCTAACGTCGATTCAAACTGATTTTTCCGGTAACCTGCAACGAAGGTCGCCGATATACCATGATCGCCGAATCGATTGTCGTAAGAGAGAATATTGTCAAACGTCATGTCGTACCGCTGCTGATTGCTTTTTGATACCGACCCGGACAGGTCGGCATCATAGGGGCTGCTGTAATAATAATTTGCCAATAGGAAATCGTTGCCCAGATTCACCCGGTATTCCAAGCCCGGAATCTGAGGAATTTTTACAATTCCGTAGAACGTGCCGTTGATGCGGGTGTTCAGATCTTTATTATCGGCCGCCGCCGCTATAAATGGGTTAATGATATTGGTCGCTCCCGTGGGGTAGATGATGTATTCCCCATTTTCGTCCCAGGGTGTTGCAAACGGGCTGGTCAATTTCATGGCACTCATATTGGGATAGATGCCCGAATAGTCGGTAAACGCGCCGAACGTGTTTGCCCCGATTGTGAGCCAGTCGGAAATATCCGTGCTCAGGTTGATTCTTACCGTATTTCTTTTGTAGTTATCATTCATCATAAAGCCCTTCTGCTTCGTAAACCCGCCTGACAAATAATAAGAAGTTTTTTCAGTACCTCCACCTACCGTTAAGGCATGATTGGTGATGTACCCAGGGTTTGTTAATGCGCCCCACCAGTCATAGTCGGTGCCTGCCTCAATTCCCCTTACGTTCTCCGGAACGAGTTCGGTATTTGAAAAATCCCAATCGGGATTCGGTTGGGTGTAGTCTGGTGCCAGGTAGGCATTTTGATAGTAGATATCCCGGATGATCTGCTTTTTTTCTTCAGCGTTGCGCAACCGCATATCGGAGGTTGGTGTTTGGGAGGCCAGATTTGTCGAATAACTGATTACCGGTTTACCTTTTTTTCCGCTTTTGGTCGTGATCAGCATGACCCCGTTAGCCGCCTGAGCGCCATAAATAGCTTTACTGCTGGCATCTTTTAGTATGTTTACCGATTCAATATCTGCAGGATTCAGGTCGCCCATTCTTCCGTTGTAAATGATACCATCCACCACAATCAGTACGGATGTGTTTCCATTGATGGTATTTCTCCCCCGGATTTCGATGGCTGGCTCTGCCCCGGCCTGATTGGTTTGTCCGATTTGTAACCCTGGCACCGTCCCCTTCACAGACTGCAAAATATTGGTATTGGGTGCTTCCCTGAATGCCTCAATATCGGCGGTGACAACCGCGCCCGTGAGGTCAGACCTTCTCATCGTACCGTATCCTACCACCACCACTTCCTCCAAGCTCTGGTCGCTAGGTTCTAAGGTGACGTTTAAGGCAGCGGTGCTGACCACTAGGTCTTGCGATGCGTAACCGATCATTGTGAAACGGAGTGTTGCACCCGTTTGCACAGAAATGCTGTAATTACCGGCTTCATTGGTGCTGGTTGCCGCTTGGCTGCCCACAACGGATACACTGACTCCGGACAACGGCGCTCCATCTGTACCGGTAACTGTGCCACTTACCGTTTGCTGCATCGGTAAATCTTTCCCTTTTCCTTCGTTAAAACCGAAGGTCCAAAGCGGAACACCTAGTACAATCATCATCGAGAATCGTATTAGTTTTCTCATTTTCAACGTGTTTAATTAATTAGTTAATGAATGCTATTTATAATCTGGTTAAAAAAACTATTCACAAATATGCTGCCCATGACGCCCTGACCTGCCTCTCGGACTTCCATGAAATTAAATCACCTGCCCCGCGCGTGTATAAGCTGCCGAACACCACCATTCTCTCCAAGAAGTATATTCGTACGGTTCTTTCATAATTTAGAGGTTATCCCACAATAACGGGAGCAAGTATAGGAATATTCTTTAATAGATTGCATGTTTTTGCATTTTTAATTTTTAAAACCACAACAAAACGCCACACACAGTCACCAATAATGCACATAAAACGCATAAACTGAAATGAAATTCGGAAGAAAACATGCAATGCCGCATTAATACGCAAAACTATTACCCCGACTCCTTACCGTCATAACTTGAAGCAAGTTTTTTAATCCAACTACAACGTTTTCGTAAAATTTGCTGCGTAAACGATTGCGCTCTTGCAATATTTTTTTTAGAATTGTCCTAACTAATATAAACAAACACCCATTATGATCGAAAAAGCAATGCCCAGGATGATGTATTTAAAAGATTATTGAATTACATCGCCGACATCTCTCACAATTTTTAATGACAGAAATTTGTCCATTTGTCATTTAAAGCCCTTTTAAGATTCAATTTATTGAAATTAACATGCTATATAATGAAAACGATTGTCTTACTTCCTCCTTGATACTTGAAGTCATTACTCTCTAAGTACAAATAGATTTCGTTTACGATAACCGAATTATGAAAAAAACCTACTATAAACAACTATTTCCTTCGGGTATGGCAGTACCAAACTCCCAAGAAACTTGATTGGTAACGGTTCATTGTGGCTAGCAGTAATGGCCCGGATAAAAAGGTGTCAGCTGCCGTCGCCAGCTGAATGGAGAAAAATCGATTGACTCCGTGTTTATCGGCTTTTCCCTATACCAAAAGAATGAATTGATTAATTAATATTTTTTAAAACTTATACTATGGATAAGCACTCTAAGGAGAGGAGACCATACCTCAATAACGGAAGACATGTGCTGGCAATAAAAAAATGTAGTCGGTGCTTGCTACTCTTTTACCTGTCTTTTTCCTTGGTTTCAAAAGCATATTCGTCAGAATATGGGATTCCTAACGCATCTACAAGGAACACAGGTAGCCCTACTACACCCGGAAGTACACAAGCACAACAAAAATCAATAACCGGTACAATTGTCGATAACCAGGGAATACCGATTACCGGCGCCAGTATTGTGGAAGTAGGAACCAACAATGGTACAAAAACCGACGCGGAAGGTCGGTTTTCCATGCAAGTTGGGGCGAACGCCTCCTTAAAGATTTCCTATCTAGGTTACTTAGAGCAGGAAATCAGTGTTGACGGACAAACGACCCTCAACATCACCCTGCTAGAAGATAACCAAGCGCTGGAAGAAGTCGTCGTAGTTGGATACGGAACACAAAAAAAAGTGAATTTAACGGGCTCCGTAGCCGCGATTAAAGTTGACGAAAAAATCACGAGCCGGTCATTGTCGAATGTTTCCTCCGGATTGCAAGGTTTGTTGCCTGGCTTACAAGTGGCACAAACCACCAGTATGGCCGGAAAGAACGGCGCTTCGCTGATGATCCGCGGGTTGGGTACGGTCAATAATGCCTCGCCGTTGGTGGTGGTAGACGGGATGCCGGATGTGGACATCAACCGGATCAACTTTGCGGACATCGAAAGCGTCTCCGTACTGAAAGACGCGGCTTCTGCATCCATCTATGGTTCACGCGCAGCAAACGGGGTAATTTTGATCACCACAAAAACGGGGAAAGGCGCAGACCGGACCGCGATCAACTTTAATTCTTCCTTTGCATTGGAACGGCCTACGCGTGGTTATGATTTTATGGCCGATTATCCGCGCGCATTGACGATTCATCAATACCGTGCAGCATCTGGTACACTAAGAGATCAGTATAACTTTAAGGACGGCACCATTGACCAGTGGGCGGCTTTGGGTATGATCGATCCCTTGCGTTATCCGAATACCGATTGGTTTGATGCGTTCATGCGGGATGGTGCGTTGCAAAATTATAACCTCTCGGCATCGGGCGGTGGAGAAAAGTCGAATTTCTACCTTTCAATCGGCGCGATTGACAATCAAGGAGTTCAGATGAAAAACGACTATTCCCGCTATAACACGCGTTTTAACTATGACTACGATATTTCTAAGTTATTTACCGTGGGAGCTCGTTTCGACGGAAACTGGTCTGAGTTTACGTACAGTGGTTATGCCGACGGGATAACGAATAACGACACCGATGATTCAGGTGGGGGTGATATGCAATATGCGATTGCGGGGGTATTACCCTATGATCCGGTTTCAGGGCGTTATGGGGGTGCGATGGCGTATGGAGAAGATATTCAAGCATATAATCCCTATGCTTATTTTGACTCAAGAAACCCCAGCCAGACTGAACAGCAGGCAAATACGAGCATCTATGTTGATTTTAAACCGTTTAAAGGGTTCACAGCTCATGTGGACTATGCGTTGAGTTATCGAAACTATTTTCAGAAGCGGGCCGATATGCCTACGGGCGCTGCCTATAATTTCCAAACAGATTCGGACTTAGGACGGAACTACGTGGCGGAGAATGCCTCAGTAAGCGATAACAATACCACGGCTTATAAAACACAATTGAATGGAAGGTTAAATTATCAAACCACGATTGCCGATCACCACAACATCAACGCCCTCTTCGTTTATAGCGAAGAATACTGGCACACGCGCTCTACCAATGCATCCCGAAATGACCGCTTGCACCCCACCATCACTGAATTAAATGGAGCACTCACCAATGTGATTAGTAATGGCGGTAATTCGGCATCTGAGGGCCTCCGTTCCTATATTGGGCGACTCAATTACGATGCGTTTGACAAATACCTGTTCGAGTTCAACTTCCGGGTCGACGGCTCCTCGAAATTCACCGAAGAAAGCCAGTTTGGATTCTTCCCTTCTGTGGCAGTCGGATGGCGGTTTACGGAAGAGGGTTTCCTTGCCCCTGTCTTTAACTCATGGCTATCGAACGGTAAAATCCGGGCGTCCTATGGAAGTACCGGGAATAATTCGGGAGTCGACAGGTTCGAGCAACTAGAAACGTTAACAGCCATGAACTACATGTCAGATGACGTTGTGAAAGGGTTCGTGAACCGGAAAATGATCAATCGGACACTCTCTTGGGAGGAGTCAAGGGTGTTTAACCTCGGATTGGATATGGGCTTTGTCAACAACCGATTGACCACCGAAATAGACTATTACGATCGGCTAACGAGCGGAATGAATCGTCCTTCTGAAATGTCTATCCTGCTAACTGGTGCCTACGAGGCTCCTCGTAGAAACATTGGTAACATGCGAAATCGGGGGGTAGAATTGAACCTCACTTGGCAGGATCGGGTTGGAGCGGTCGATTATTCGGTCAATCTTAATGGCGCATACAACCGCACGAATCTCGAATCATGGAATGAATTCCTCAATAGGGGATGGATATTTATCGATATGCCGTATCACTTCTTGTATACCTACCAAGATGCGGGCATCGCCCAAACGTGGGAAGATGTTTATAGTTATACCCCCCAAGGTATTGCACCGGGAGATGTAATCCGCGAGGATTTGAATGGTGACGGTATCATTGACGGTAAAGATCGAAAAGCCTATAGCAATACACAACGGGATCGGCCGACCACCACATTCGGGATGACGTTAACCGCTGCTTGGAAGGGCCTTGATTTCTCCGCCCTCTTTAACGGCGCAACCGGGCGCAAAGACTACTGGATTACCGATTTTAATAACACGAGTATGGGCGATCGGCGTTACGCGTCTACGTGGGATCATTGGACCAAACCGTGGTCGTTGGAAAACCGGAACACAGACTGGCCTCGGTTAGGAACCAGCACGAATCGTTCTGATAATTCCTTTTATTTATATGACATGTCGTATCTACGTCTTAAGAATTTACAGCTGGGATACAACATACCAACCAAGTTCCTGTCTAAGATACATGTCGCGAACGTGAGGTTCTACCTGTCGGCAGAGAATGTGTTTACGCTCACCGCGTATCCGGGACTTGACCCTGAAAAACAAAGAAGCGGGAGAGATTTATATCCAATTAATCGATCCTATTCTGTGGGTGTTAATATTGGCTTATAAATTAAGTGTGTCAACAGAAGTAGCATTGTAAAAACACAAATGACATGAAACGAATAAAAGATATATACCGCCGGTTCTTTCTTTGCACGTTGGGATGTGTGATGTTAATCTCTTCCTGCAAGGACAACCTCATGGAACAAGTTCCGGCCGGTGAGTTGGCCTCCATTTTATATTGGAAGACCGAAGCGGATGCCGAATACGCCCTAAATGGGGCCTATAGCGCTGCCAGACGAATTTTCTCCAGAGATTACATGTTTGATGGTTTGGGCGACTACCTTCGCTATAGAAGCAGGGCAACGGCGTCCCAATCAACCGGCGATCGCGCCATTGCTTACCGTAACGGCGAGTATGCCGATCCTTCCGGATCATATGGCGATTCCTATGATAATTACTTTCAGTATTCGTATGCTGCTGTAAACCATGTAAATTATGTGATTCAGAACGTGGAAAACATGCTCAATAGCGGGGCAAATGAATCGTCGCGTGCGAAACTCGAATCCATTATTGGGGAAGCGCGTATGCTACGCGGCATGATCTATTTTCGGTTGATCTCAATGTGGGGGGACGTCCCCTATATTGACAAAATCGTCGAAAGCAACGATGAAATAGCGAACATACCGCGCACATCGATTACAACCATAAAAGACGCCATCTTGGCCGACTTCACCTACGCTTGGGAGAAATTGCCTGAGCAGCCTGCGGCGTTGGGACGATTCACCAAATGGGGCGCCCTTGCTTTCCGTGGAAAGTTCCATCTGTACTGGGCATGCTGGAACCGCACCTCTTGGCCTTGGAGCACACCCGTATCGCCGACCGGTGGCTGGCCGGAACTCGATACCTTTACGCCCAATTCGGCCGAGTCAGTGGCGTCCTATGAAGCCGCCGCAACTGACCTGAAGAAAGTCATTCAAGAATCGGGTATTACACTATTCCGCAATGGCGATCCCGGAGAATGGGGAGAGATGGGCGATAGTGAGGTCTTGCCGAACTACTACTATTTATTTATCCCGACGGCCAACAACGATCCTGAATTGATGGTGGGTTTCACCCACGGGGGCACCGGAACCGGCCAAGGCGAAGAGTTGATGCGCGATTTCGGCACACGGGCAACAGAAGGTGCGCAAGGATGGGGACAACCGCGCTACGAATTGGCGGCTCGGTATCAGTCGACCCTCACGGGCGATTTTGTTGCACCATTGACCCCAGTAGATCCGACCGAACCGGACGCACGTACCCGCGAAAACTCCACCTTGAACCCCGAATCGTACCGAAACCGGGACTACCGAATGAAATCGACCTTATTGTGGGATGGAGAAACCATGACAACCATGCGGAATCTTGCGTTTGATGAAGTGCGTAAGTATCAGTACAAAACCCTAACCGGTACTGTCGACGGCTTCGGAGCGATCAATGCCGATGCCGACCAGACGGGATACATCATGCGTAAATTTGTACGCAACTATGCAGGTCAAGGACGCTCCGATGGGGATTATTACATTCCGGTAATGCGGCTGGCAGATGTGTTCCTACTCTATGCCGAAGCGGCCAATGAAGCGTATGGCCCGATGGGAGATGGAGGATTGGCGCTGGACGTGGTCAATAAAGTACGCCACCGGGGTAACCTACCCGCGCTAAACCCTGACAAATACAGCAGTAAAGAAACCTTCTTTTATGCAATCGAACAAGAACGGATTGTTGAACTATTCGCGGAAGGACACCGGCTGTTCGACCTTCGTCGCTGGCGGTCGATTGAACGGACCTTCTTACCTCCGCAAACGTCACCGGGCTTTCGGATGTATGATACACATGGAGGGTTGAGAAATACCTATTTCAACAACACCTCGCTTTTATCTTACCAACGGATGTATATATTCCGCATTCCGCCTTCTGAAAGAAACCGGAACCCGAACTTAACACAAAATGTTCCGTGGTTATAATTGATCCTTATTTTAAAAACTTTCAACATGAAAACAATCATAAATAGATTCATCCTATCTTCTTTGCTCCTCTTGGGTGTGGCGGCTTGCAGCAAGGACCTTCCGGTAGATGAGGATGGCCTGCTCATCACCACCAGACAAGAATGTTACGTGAGTAATTTTGAGTTGCTAGGTACCGATCAACAAACCATTCGTGTGGGGAATTCCTATATTGATACCGTAGCGCAAGTGGCCATTGCGTATGTTCGATTCGGTGCTGATTTAACCAAACTTTGGCCACAGGTTTCGTTGGTTGAAGATGCGAAACTGTCGCCAAAAATCCCAACCTATGATGCTTGGATGGATTTTTCCGGCTCAAAAATGTCCGTAGACTTTATCGAAGAAGATTGGGTAGGTGGAAATGCAACTGATCAGTTAAGCGAACGAATTGTTGGCAACCCTTCGGCTTTTCCCGCAACGGCGAAAAAATACACGGTCGTATCGGGAGATAGGAACATTCGAAAAGAATACACTTTTCTGATCGTCGAACGACCCTTACAACAATAATGTGTAAAACAAAAATATACAGTCAGATGAAACTAAGAAATATATATAGCGCAATCCTGCTTGCCTTTGCTTTTATGGGGGTAAGCTGTGATGACGAGCCGGTCTTGATGAAGGATCCTGTGACCGCGCTAAGCAACGATTGCATCAAAAGGAGCTTGCCGATAGCGCCGAACCTCATTGGCGAGGAAATCGAGTTTGCCTATGCCATGGCGATACCAAAAGAACTGGGTCAGTTAACTTCGGCACAGGTAGTTGCTTCAATCCCTGGTGCATCGGGAACCTATTTTGACCCCAATTCGTATCATACCAATGCAAGTGGTCAGGATGTCCCGGTACCGGTTGCGTCGGATAGCCAGACAAGCGGGGGCACTACCTCCATTCAGTTTACCGCGGATACGGCTGCCGCTACCTTACGATTCTACTACATCGTTCCGGAAGAAGCACGCGGCAAGGACGTATCCTTCAAGTTTTCGGTCAAGTCCAGCAATGGACAATCGGCCGAATACGACATGGGACCGTATAAAATATCGAACATGGATATGACGCGCAACCTTTCACTCACCTCCGATGACGAATGTTATATCTCGTTTCACGATAACACCGAAGCTGCAGTCGTTTACTCAAAAAATGACCTCGCCACTGATCCTTCACTTGCATCGCAGATCGATCTTGTATATGCCCAACATGCGAGCGCCGACCTCGCGCACGCAATCTATGCGGCAGATGCGCCCGAAGCTTATCGCCCGGGCGTGGTGTTCCCGTCAGGATTTTCGAATCAAACAAAACTGATTAAAGAGTATGGCCTGCGTGATCGGCAACTGTCTAACTTGCAATACAGCCACTTTATCGATGATTTGGACTTTCAACAGATAAACATGGGACGTTCAACGAACTATGTGCTTACTTTGAAAGAGGAAGCAGGGGCATGGATTGAAACCGCCGACGGTAGTTACCGCGCGTTTGTATTTATCAATGCGGCGGGTGCCGACGGCATGACCGTGAGTGTGAAACGCTATAAAATGTAATATGCAGTTTGCCCAGAAGGCGTTTAAACGGCTTGCGATGGCTTTTTCCGGTGCGACCTTTCAAACGCCTTCTTAGTTGTAAGAATTGAAGTAACCTACTATGAAACGTGTTATCACAATCTTTTTTATCGTAAATACATCCATCTCTTGTGCCGTAAGTCAAGAGGTCCATCCACACATCCTTGTAAAGAATGCGGAAAAAGAAGCTATTCTAGAAAAAATAGACAAACACGAGTGGGCTGAATCGATCTTCAACGAGCATTATAACAAAGTAACCCCTTACGTGAAACGCCATCAAAAGGATCCGGAGTGGATCGTAAGCAGGTACCTGATGAATCGGGTAAAGGGAAAACGCTATACGCATGCGTACGATGATGGCTCCGGACATTTCCTGGTAAAATATTCAGGCGATGCCCCGGTTCCTACCGTCCGGGTTTCCACACATAAAAGAAGCCCCGTTACCGAAAGCGGAGCTCCCTATATCCGGCCATCCATTGAGGAGTTGATACCCTATGATACTTCTCAATTTATTTGGGCGTTAAATACCGAAACCAACCAGAAAGATTTTATCGATCCGGGGCAGTTCGTATCGCAAATTAATGGCGAAATTAACGATCTGGCCTTGAGTGCAGCTATTATTTATTGGCTAAAAGATGATGAAAACTACGCAAAATTTGCAGCGGATATTTTAAATCAATGGGCAAGAGGCGCGTCCTATCAAGAACCTATAGTGGGCGCATGCCGAACCGGATTCTTAGATATCCAGACACTCGGGGACAATCAATACCAGGCGTTGATTCTCGCATATGATTTTTTATACCCTTTTCTAAAAAAAGAAGGGTACGAACTGGGTTGGTATCAGAATGTCTTCGATAAATTCGCGTCCACGCTGACATTCAGGGGGTACTGGAATAATAATTGGTACGCCGCGGTGAGCTCAACGCTCGTGTATGCTGCGCTGAATCTTGATGATAAAGAGAAACAGGATTATTACCTTCAGTTTGTACTTGAAAAGGATACCATCAATGGAGCTTGCGGACATCTAAGTCTCGCCACCACCGTAAAAGACTGGTTAACGCCCGATGGACATTGGAAAGAACCGGGTGGATATCATAATTTCCCCGTTTCAAACCTCATTAAGGCAGCTTTCGCTTTGGAGAAAAATGGATATCCGGTATTCCAGACGTATCCCGAGCTTTTCGATGCCTCGTATGCTATGCTTAAGTATTCATTCCCGAACCTTTATGTTTCAGCTTTTGGTGATACTGGAAGAGCGTCTCAAAGCCCCGAGACATTGGAGATTGGATTGGCGGTCGCAGCTAAATACAATCGTCCTGAAATTGCAGGCATGACAGCTGCGATGAATACCCTGATTGGGCGAGGAATATACAAGCGAAGCAATTCCGGTATCTTGGGGTTACTTACTTATTTGCCGGATATTCCAGCAGTGGAAAGCAAGCCTTTCTCTTGGCCGCGGAGCGGGACACTGGATTTTGCACGATTTTTCTTTCAACGAAACGGAACGGATGAAAAAAAAGGGCTCATGTATGGCGTGCAAGGAGCAAGTTATAACCATAATCATTGCAACGGGATGGCCATGGAACTATATGGGGGTGGAGAAGTAATGGGGGTAGATGCGGGGACAGGGCCGAATTACGAACACTACTTACATCAAAATTATTTTAGCCAGTGGGCTGCCCACAATACCGTGGTTGCGGCGGGCAGGTCTGCCTCGACACCGTTCAGCGGGGGCGCCGGGAAGAAAAATATCGGACAGGTAGAACTGGCCGCTATGGAACCTTTGCCAGGAAACGACGGCATTTCACCATTTTATTCCTTCACCGATACCCGATACCTAGATCGTTCAACAGGAACCAATCAGTTGCGTACAATGGGCATCGTTAGAACCTCCGACTCTACCGGTTACTACCTGGATATCTACCGCTCGGATAACCAAATATCAAACGATTACGTGTATCATAATATAGGAGACACCTTGTTTCTTTCCGATCAGCATGATACCCCGCTTCGGATGGAACCGACCGAGTATCCTTTGTCGGGAGACGACCATCCTGGATTCAGATTTTTCTCGAACGTGAAGAAAAAAGAGAACATCTCTAAAAGCTTAAAGGGAGCATTTCACGCTAAAAACCGGGCAGGAGATGAGGTGATGATGCATGTTTTTTTTCCCGCTTCAGACAAGACCTATTACACGGCAACTTCTCCAGCAACCAAAACAGCGGGCCGTCAATACGCCAATAAACGGTTGCCCCTGTTTACCATCCGTTCCGAAAAGGAGGCATGGACCGAACCCTTTATATGCGTCTTTGAACCCGCTGTGGGCAAAGCGAACAGCACCATAACATCGGTGGAAAAAATCGCTGAATTATGCAATGGCGAAAATACCGTGATTCGCGTTCAACATACCGATGGTTCCGCCGAACTAATTTTCCAGGGTAATAGCGCAGAAGCAACCGTAAAAGGGAACAATTTTAGTTTTTCCGGCTTTTTTGGAATTATCTCACTCGATATGGATGGAAACTTGCAGCAGTTATACTTGGGCGAAGGAGACCATATCGCTTATGACGATGTGAAAGTTACCACATCGGATGCCCCCGGTTCCGTGTGGATTCAATTCGACACCAAGGGTGAGTACTCAATTTCAACCAATAAACCGGTTACGATCCATTTAAATGGTACAGAAATACACGTCCCGAAACCGACGAAAGGCTCAAGTATGGGGTCAATGCGAGATTTCCAAGCCGTTTCTTACGGAATAAAACCAGCAGGAAAAAGATGAGGATCGTAAAAGGAATGGCTAGGTGTAAACGTTTGCGCATTTGTCCATAAATATGTATTATTGTAATCCATATACTAAAATTATGATATCCAGCTCACGTATTCGGCGCATATGGATCGTAATGCTATTTATTTCGCAGAGTTACGCCCAGCAAGCCAACGACTTCGCAATAATTGGGGAACGGCTAACAACTTCGTTGCTTGCCGCTCCCGTGAGTACCGGTCAAGTAGAACGGATCATTACCACTATGGCCAAAGACGGTACGTGGTCCACAATCAATTACCGGGATACCAGCAAGACCGGGTTCGAGCATCGCATCCATCTTGAAAACCTGCTAGCCATGGCCAAAGCGTACAATCAACCCGGAAGCTCGTACGCGCACAATGTACAATTACTGGTTGCATTCAGGGCGGCCTTACAGCATTGGTTGGAGGAAGATTACCGCTGTGAGAACTGGTGGTGGAACGAAATCGGCACACCGGACGCAATGGCAAACATCCTGTTGTTAATGCGCGATGAACTAAATGCCGATGAACTTGCTGCAGGGATTGCGATTGCCGAACGTTCCAACTTTGATGGCTTTGGTGCTCGCCCTGGTGGCGACTTCGTCAAAATGGCAGGTATCAAAGCAGTGACTGAACTGGTTCGCCGAGATACTGCCGAATTCGCACGAGCCATTAAGACGATGAGCGAACAAATCTATGTGACGGAAGACCGGGGTATCAAGCCCGATATGAGCTTTCATCACCGAACGGATAACGTCCCTTCTACATTATCTTATGGCGCGCAATATGTCAGAATCTTTTTATACTGGGCGGATCTTGTCAGCGAAACACGCTTCGCCTTTGAACCCGAAGCCATTGCGCTGGTAACCGACTACTACCTGGACGGAATGCGAAAAGCCATGCCTTTTGGACGTTTCGCAGATCCGGGTATTAAGAACCGTGAAGTATCCAGAAAATCTTCCGCGGGACGGAGGAGCGATTACACCGGCAAGCTGCTGGCACGAATCAGCAATTACCGCAAAGAGGAACTCGAACATCCCAACCTTCGAAGCAACCAATATTTCTGGTACTCTCACTATCATTCCCATCAACGTCCGAAATATTTTGCATCGGTACGGATGTTCTCCAATCGTTCCAATAACATGGAATATCCACACAATGAGGAAGGATTGAAAAACCATTTTTACGCGGACGGCAGCCAATTCATCTCCCGCACCGGCCGTGAATACTTCAACATCTACCCTTCGTGGGATTGGCGGAAAATCCCCGGTACCACCGTGGTACAGGTCGATACGTTTCCTCATTGGAAAGACCTGGTCAAGAAAGGAACGACGGCTTTCGTGGGCGGTGTGTCCGATGGCGAATACGGCGCAGCCACTTTTGACTTTCTTAGTCCCCATTCGGGATTAAAAGCCCATAAATCGTGGTTTTTCTTTGACGACGAAATTGTTTGTCTCGGTGCAGGGATTACATCAACCGCGACACAACCTGTAATGACCACGCTGAACCAGGCGCTGTCGAACGGTCCCGTGTGGTTGAACGATAAGCGCAATACCGGCGAGCAGGAACAACAAATCGAAGGTCCGGCCTGGGTTAATCACGACAGCACCGGATACATTGTCTTGAATGCAAACCGCATTTGGCTCCGCCGGGGAAAATCCACTGGAACCTGGCGAAGCATCAGCCATCAGGATCATGCAACCGATGAACCCGTTACGCAAGATATCTTTACATTGGCCATTGATCACGGCACACAACCAAAGGACGACACCTACGCGTACATCATACTACCCGCGGCAAGCGAATCACAAACCAGCGCTTATGTGCAGCACCAGCCGACGGAAGTAGTAAGCAATACGAAAGAACTGCAGGCCGTATCAAATAAGCTGTTAGGCATTCACTATGCCGTATTCTACGAACCGGGCAACATAGTCTTCCCCGGGGGCATACACCTGGAAACCAACGAACCGGCGTTGTTCATAATCAAAGCTGCCGACAAGGGTATAGAACAGATCACGGTGGCCGATCCTACCCGCAAACTGGAAAAAATTACTTTCCGCTTGAAGTTTGCTACAAGCAGCGATACCACCCTCACCGTACAGTTGCCCAGAGGTACACTGGCCGGAAAATCGCTCCGGTTGGATGCTATTTCAAAAAATGCCAAGACGTTTCTTCTCCGTTCAGACACATTAGCTGCCCGCAGAGACCGTATCTGGAAAGGAGATAGGAAGTTTCCGCTAAATTGAAATGAATAGACATATGAAATATCCAAAAACAATGAAAAAAATGGCGGGTCTCGGATTAGCCGTGATCATAGCCACCTCCGTAAAAGCGCAACCGGGTAAGTTAGCGTTAACTGATGATTTCGTAGACAAAAACTTAAAAGAAGCCGCCGCACAGTATCACACGTTGATACAACGCGTGCCGGAAGGAGTTTTCCCGCGTAACTACATCAAGGCCGACGATAAGTTGGTAACCGCCAAGAGCAACTCCTGGATTTCGGGATTCTATCCGGGCACCTTGCTCTACCTGTATGAGTATACGCGAGACGCCGAACTGCTTAAAGAAGCGGAAAATCGGCTCCAACTGCTGGAAAAAGAAAAGAATAATAAAGGCACACACGACCTGGGCTTTATGCTCTACTGCAGTTTCGGTAACGCCCTGCGGCTTACTGGAAACCCCCACTACCAGGACGTTCTACTCACAGGCGCGGAATCACTGGCCTCCCGCTTTAACCCCACTGTCGGCTGCATCCGTTCTTGGGACCACAACGGCGACAAATGGAAATTTCCCGTCATCATTGACAACATGATGAACCTTGAGTTCCTGAACTGGGCCTCGCGCGTTTCTGGAAATCCCAAATACGCAGACATTTCGAAAACGCATGCCAACACCACCCTGAAAAACCATTTCCGGGCCGATAACAGTTCCTATCATGTAATCGACTACGATCCGGAAACCGGGGCGGTACTACACAAACATACGCATCAAGGTGCCAGCCACGAATCCGCTTGGGCACGCGGGCAAGCATGGGGACTTTATGGTTATATCCTGATGTTCCGGGATACCCAGGATAAAACTTACCTGAAACAGGCCCGAAACATTGCGACATTTATCCTGGACGAATCAAGTACTCCGGAAGATGGCATCCCCTATTGGGATTACAGTGTCTCCGGTCCCGATGTGCCGCGCGACGCATCGGCGGCAGCCATTACGGCATCGGCACTTCTTGAACTGTCGGGTATGGTTAAAGGGAAAGAAAGCAAGCGCTATCTCCAAGCAGCTGAACATATCCTTACCAGCCTTTCGTCGGCGGCTTACAAGGCACCTATCGGCACAAACGGAGGGTTTATCCTGGAACATTCTACCGGCCATTTTCCGGGGAACAGCGAAATCGACATGCCCCTATCATATGCCGATTATTACTATGTAGAAGCCTTGCTTCGATACAAACATTTGTTAGATCAATAAAAAAGTAGAATCATGGATACTCCAGCAAGGCCCCTCGTTTATCGCTTGGTTATCTTTTTGTTGTCATTCGCGTTCCTAACCGTTACCGTGGATGCACAGACAGCTGCTCACCACGGTCCGAAACTCCAAAACCCCATTGATGTGGCGTACGTAAAAAAACACCTCCGGAAGGCACAGCCACGGTTGGTGTTGAATCGTGACATCGAGAAACGGTTGAGACAGCAACTGAAAACCGATCCGGTGGTACAAAACCTTTATAAGGCCATCCAGCGGGATGCCGCAGCCATTCCAGGCGAACCGCTGCTGGAGCACAAAAAAATCGGCCGCAGATTACTTTCTGTTTCCAGGGAGATGCTACGCCGGGTGAATATGCTGGGCATGGTTTATCGTATTGAAAAAGATCCCGCCATACTGAACCGCATCAACGACGAAGTACTAGCGGTTTGCCGGTTTTCAGATTGGAACCCTTCGCATTACTTGGATGTGGGCGAAATGGCGTTGGCGGTAGCCCTCGCGCTCGACTGGACCGCGGGAGATCTGCCGAAAGCGACCATTGAAGAAGCCGAAAAGGCACTGATTGAAAAAGGCATTCAACCGAGCTGGCCAACGGAAAATAAAAATGCCTGGTGGGCCTATGGTAACAATAATTGGAACCAGGTGTGCAACGGCGGGATGATTGCAGCCTCCATTGCCATTGCCGAGCGTGATCCTGAATTGGCGGCAAAAACACTGCACCGGGCCCTCGACGGACTACCTAATGCCCTCCACGAATACATGCCAAGCGGCATCTATCCCGAAGGATCTACCTATTGGGATTACGGCACGGGCTTCTCCGTGATCACCATCGCCATGCTGGAAAGTGCCTTTGGAACGGACTTCGGCTACGGCGATTTCCCGGGATTTCTTGAGAGTGCCACCTTCCGCGTGCTCACCAATGCACCTTCGGGCATGTATTATAATTTCGCCGATTGCGGTGACCGGCGTGGACAGAATGGCGACATCGTGCTGGCCTGGTTCGCAAAACGTACAGGGAACGCTGCCTATTTCGAACAAGACAGGTTCTTGAAACCCGTGGATGAAATGAGCCGCCTTTCGCGACTGGGAGGGGCCGGGCTGGTATGGGTAGCTCAATTCGAGGAAAAAGCCGAGGGAAGCATCCCCACCGCTTGGAAAGGCGATGGTTCCAATCCAGTAGTATTTTTTACAGGCGGCCCCGATGACGCTCATCAATACTACTTCGGTGGGAAGGGCGGCCGCGGCACGGTCAATCATGGCAACATGGACGGTGGCTCGTTTGTATTTGAATTGGATGGCGTACGCTGGGCAGTTGATCCCGGAAACCAAAGCTACGAAGACCTCGAAAAAACAGGGTTTGACTTGTGGGGGAAAAAACAAAATAGCCAACGCTGGACATTGCTCACGAAAAATAATTTCGGTCATAGTACGCTCACCGTAAACGGTCAGCTTCACCGTGTAGATGGAATGGCCACCGTCACCGACTTCAAAGACGGTGCTGCGCCCGAAGCGACGGTGGATCTGACAGCTGCTTTCGGTGATTTGTTGGCATCCGCCCAACGTCGGTTTGTGAAAGATAGCCCCACTTCATTGCTCATCGAAGATCAAATCTCCCCGTCCGACAAAACCGAGGAGGTGACCTGGCAGCTGATGACCACGGCAGACGTAATCATCCAACCGGACGGGGCCTTGCTACGGCAAGATGGAAAATCCCTGCGCATCGAAAACCTATCTCATCCGGAACTCCGGTTTTCGGTTGTCTCGCTGGATCCCGCACCGTTAGCGCTGGATCGGCAAATTAAAGGCTTGAAACGGATTGAACTGCGCATACCTCGCTGGACGATGGAGCAGGCGGCGGAAACCATTCGGATCCGGTTGGCGGAAGGAACGTAAAAGTTCCCTACTTTTTAGGTAAACTTGTGCCATGGAATCCGCTTTGCTATACTCCTATTTTCTGAGGCACCCGTTCATCAGTACCGACACGCGCAATATCCAGCCACAAAGCTTATATTTCGCGCTAAAAGGTGAGAAATTCAACGGCAATGCGTTTGCTGCTGAAGCCCTCGAAAAGGGGGCTTCTTATGCTATTATTGACGAAGCTCACTATCAAACCGACGGTCGCTTCCTGCTCGTCCCCGATGTACTGACCGCGTTACAGGATTTGGCGAAGCATCATCGGAGCCAATTGCAGATTCCCGTAATCGGCATTACGGGAACCAATGGTAAAACTACCACCAAGGAACTGATCCATGCGGTACTGTCGCAGCAATTCAACACCTACGCCACCAAAGGAAACTTAAACAACCACATCGGCGTACCTTTGACCCTTTTATCCATCCCGCAGCAAACGGAAATCGCCATCATCGAGATGGGTGCCAATCACGTCGGGGAGATCGCATTCCTTTGCGCGATCGCCCAACCCACCCATGGCCTGATCACCAATGTCGGAAAAGCGCACTTAGAAGGATTTGGCAGTTTCGAAGGAGTAAAAAAGGCAAAAGGCGAACTATACGATTACCTGGCAGTGCATCGGGGCACGCTATTTCTGCAATACGATAACCCGTTACTTCGCGATATGGCCGCGACGCGCAACATCGATCAGGTGGTTACTTATGGCATTTCGACGGATAACCGCCTGACCGGAGAACTGATCGCTGCCAGTCCCCTGTTGGAGGTACGATGGAGCGTCAGCGGAGTCCCTGCTTCCCACACGGTCCATACCCAGCTTACCGGATCTTACAATACGGAAAATGTACTTGCCGCCATCTGCATTGGCCAGTATTTCGGTTTATCTGCTGAAAAAATTAATCAGGGGATATCGGGATATCAGCCAACCAACAATCGTTCTCAACTTACCCAAACGGCGAATAACATGGTCATCCGCGATTATTACAACGCCAACGCCAGCAGCATGGCTGCCGCATTGGAAAATTTGCAAATCCTTGAGGCAGACAACAAGGTAATCATCCTGGGCGACATGTTTGAGTTGGGGGAAGATTCGTACGAAGAACATGGCAAGATTGTCGCGGAAGCCTCTTCACTCGGTGCTTCCCGCGTCCTGTTTGTCGGCAAGGCTTTTTTTCACCACCGCCAACCAGGTGCGGAATTTTATGAAACCACCGAAGAAGCCGGCGAGGCTTTACGCAAACAACCTGTGCAGGGCGCACTGGTGTTGCTTAAAGCCTCGCGCGGCATGGCTTTTGAAAAGTTGGTGGACTTACTATAGTCCCTACTCAAAAAAATCGATGATCAATTGTTTCAAATTCGCAAATGCGGTGAAAGGAAGCGTTTCATACCGATCGTTGATGTCGTGGTAGGCCGCTGTTCCTCCCTGTGTGTAAATAAAAAAACTGGGCACTCCTTTTTCGTAAAATGGGCAATGGTCGCTGTTACAGGATTCGCCCCGACTATTTACAGCTTTTAAGTAATTCTTTTCTTGATTGATTGCCGTCAGCTTGCTGAACGCCTCCGGAAACATCGGTGCATTGACCACCGTCATTCCATCCTCTCCGGTACCCACCATATCAAAATTGATCAAAAACTTGATATCGGATAGATCAAATGGTGGATTTTTCACAAATGCCTTCGAGCCTAAAAGCCCGGATTCTTCACCGGAGAATGCGATAAAAACTAGCGTGTATGCAGGTGGATTTGCCGCGTAATACCGGGCAAGATCCAGGATAAAGGCAGTTCCACTGGCATTGTCATTGGCACCGGGAATGTAATTTTTCTTACCCATGCGCCCCAAATGATCATAGTGTGCACATACCACCATCAATGAATCGGGTGTTGTGGTACCCCGGATAATCCCGGCCACGTTCTGCGTTTCGTAGTCCGGTGTCCAAACCGATTCCACGTTTAACGCAATGGAAGTGACCGTCATCGGATCGATACTAGGCTGGTTTACGAATACCACCGGCCGGGCACTCGGCTTGGTTTGGGACGACCAGGTAAGCTTGGTATTGTCATACAGGATGACTCCGGGCAGGGAGAGATCGTCTGCATTCCGCAAATGCAAAATAGCAGCATTTGCTTGCGCTGCCAGTTCCTTGGCTTCTCCCGGCTCCTTCCGGTTATCAATCAGCAGGTACTGCGTGCTATCTACATATTGAAGTGCCTCCGAAACCGTACCATACAGGTCGCTGCGTTTGATAACCTTCACCGGAAATTGCCCGTTGACGGCCGGACTGCCCGGCCAAACGATGAAGTCGACACCTGGCTTTAAAACCCTGTCATTGAGTGAAACCTGCAGTTTCCCTGGAAATGTGTTTGCGCCCAGTTCGAAGGGCTGATAGTACGAGTCACCGAATAAGGGTGCCACTCCTTGCTTCTTGAATGCTTTCGCGATGAATGCAGCAGCCTTTTTGTCGCCATCCTTTCGATAGCCACGACCGTTGAATCCCGGTGATGCCAGTTTTTTCACTACGTGCCTGGCGTAAGAAAGGTCTGCTTCCTGTGCTCCGGCAATAACGCTGGTCAGTAACCAGCAAATGGTCAGTACGTATCTAATTGTTGTTGTCATCTTTGTAGTTAATTTTCAATGACCATAAGGTCAATATTCGAGGGATATTCCGGCGTGAAAAACACGCGATGCCAAGCGGGCTTGAAATCCGTTGCATCCGCTTTATAAATATCCATAAACTGCTGTGGGTTCCGGTCTACGAGCGGAAACCAGGAACTTTGGATCTGCACCATGATACGGTGTCCTTTTTTAAACGTGTGCGCTGCATCCTGCATGTCGAAAGACACCCGATTTACGGTGGTTGTATCGAGTGGCTCGGGATGCTCGAAGCTGTTGCGGAATTTAGCCCGCATCACTTCGCCCCGTACCATGAGCTGATAGCCGCCCATAACGGCATCGGGATGCTCCGGATGGTTCGGCGTATCGTCGGGAAATACATCAATCAACTTGACAATGAAATCAGCATCCGTACCGGTTGTCTTGACGAACAGATTGGCAGCCAACCGTCCTGCTAGCTGCAGCGGCTCTTCCAGCGGCTCCGAAACGAACACCAATACATCCGGCCTTCGCGCGGCAAAACGCTGATCCTCCACCATGTATTCCCGGCCGCGCATCAACCGGGTTTCCGCTGTATAGGGAACCGGGCGATTCGGATCGCTGTAATAAGCGACGGATCCGTTCTCGCCAGTTGAAGCAGGCTTTGCAAAACCAAGCTTCCCCTGCGGCTGAAGATAAAGCTTCCGCTGAGTGGCCTGCTTCGGTGGCCATTGATTGTAGGCCGACCAGCGGAGCGCACCCGTATCAAAAATGTATGCCGGGGGCAGGTGCGGGTCGGGCTTGCCTTTCAGGTGGTGCATAAAAAAGGGGAATTCGATGGTTTCCCGGTAGAAATCGCCGGTTGCTGAACCAAACGGGATGTTTTCCAGCCAGTCGCCCTTATCCCGCGCCCAAGTGCCGTGATACCAAGGTCCCATCACAAATACCTGCTGGGTAGCCGGACTTTGACTCGCTATTGCGGCCTGCGTCTTCAGCGGGCCATACGGATCTTCCTGGTCAAACCATCCTCCTACGGTCAGCACTGCCGGCCGGACATCCTTCAGGTGTGGCAAGGGTGTACGCGCCTTCCAAAACGCATCGTACGTGCCGTGGGTCATGAGGTCGTCCCACAGCGGATTTTTCGTGGATCCCAGCAACTGCGACAGATTCTTTAACGTATTATGCTTCAAGTAAAAATCATAACCGTCAGGGGTGCCATAGCCCCCATAGCCCGCGAGTCCACTCGTCGATATGCTGTCACGCTCCCGGCCATAAGACGATATAAACGAAAACGATCCCATCAGCATAAATGCGCCGTTATGGTGCCGATCATCGCCCATGAACCAATCCGTTACCGGTGCCTGTGGCGAAACCGCAACCAAATTGGGGTGTGCGTCCAGCAATGCCGCGGTCGCATAACCACCGGGAGCAGAAATCCCCCAAATACCCACGCGGCCATTGTGGCCCTTGATATTTTTCAGCAGCCAATCGATGGTGTCATACGCATCTGAACTCTCATCCACATCGCGTTTGCTGCGCTTATCGTTGATATAGGGCCTTACCGCCACGAAATCGCCTTCCGACAAATACTTCCCCCGTATGTCCTGATAAACAAAGATAAACCCCTCATGCATAAACTGCCTATTGGGTCCGAGCGGTACCTTGTTACGGTTTTCACCGTATGGAGCAACGCTGTAGGGCGTCCGCATAAAGAGGATCGGATAGGTCTTCGTCGTATCTTTTGGAACATAAACCGCCGTAAACAAGTGTACACCATCGCGCATCGGTATCCGTACTTCTTTTTTGGTGTAGTGCTGTTCAACAAAGAAAGAATCTGCGGGTGTGGGTTGTGCATGTAATAAACTGCACGTTACCATCATGACGAGTAATACGGAGGTTGTCTGTCTAAAAAACATAATTACATTAACTTAAAAAAATACCCACTACGGATTCTGCTCCGTGATATTGGGATTGAGCAACAATTCCGACTCCAACGGCAGTTGAAACGTATAGTCCTTCTGCGGGGTCAAAACCACGTCCTTATATGGGTGGTTTGGCGAACCATTCCGATCTACCGGCAGGTTCCACCGTTTGTTGTCGTAAAACTCAAATCCACCTTCGCCCCACAGTTCAATGCGGCGGTGCAGTTGGATCTCTTCGAACAGCGCGTCGCCTGTCTGGATCGACTTTACATAGGCAGGGTCGCGCTTGGAAACCAACTCAAAAAGCGTTTGCTGCGCCGCCGCGTCGTTGCCTGAACGAGCCTCTGCCTCAGCCTTGACGAGGATCATTTCCGAAGCCCGCATATAGATCTCATTTTGATAATAGGCCGTCGTCATCCCTTCCAGGGTCGTTGCGGCAAACTTCGTACTGTTGTATTTCGGATACTGGATGGTTGTACCCGATGCGGGATACGTAAACTCAATATAGTCCTCCCCGACGAAATTCAGTTTCCGATAGTCTGTTTCAGCGATCTGATCGTACAGCCGTTGATCAATGGCTACCCACGATCCCTGTGACCCACCGTATCCGCCCTCGCCCCATGGATTCATCCAACCTACGAAAGAGGAAGTTCCCTTACTCGAATTGGCATCAACGGCGTATCCGAAGATCGTTTCGTTATCCAGCAGGGTCATTCCGGAAGTCGTATACTGTACCTGATCCATCAGGGTGGGGTAAGCATCCATAACCCGGCCAGCAGCCGCACTGGCGGTTTCCCAATTACCGATGGTCAGCGCAGCCCGGGCTAGTACCACCTCGGCCACCGTGCCATCGATATCGGTACGGTCATCCGTACGATAGTATCCAGCCGCATTAAACAAGCGGACGGCCTCGGTCGCATCGGCAAGAATCTGGTTCCAGACGGTTTCAGAAGGTGCCCTGTCCTTAAACGGATCGTTATTATCCAAATGCAAGGGTACACCCGGTTTGTCCTTACCGCCGTGCAGGTAGTCATCCTGATACAACCACATGAGGTACGTATAGGCATAGGCCCGCATCGTCAATGCCGCGGCCTTGTACCGCATGAGCTTTTCATTGGCACCATCGGCGGCACTCAGATCCACATCTGCAGGAATCAGTCCAAGGATTTCATTGGCATAATAGACATACTTATACAGGGTTCCCCAATATAAGGCTACGCGGGCCGTGCTTTGTTCGCGGTATGCCCGGAGTTCATAGTCGCTTACCAGCCACCCGCCGTTTCGATTGGCCAGCACCATATCGTTGCCTTTGAGGCTTAGCAGCAGATTAATGACCGGAAAATTGCGTGAATCCACCGAGTTTGAATAGGTATACATATTAATGGATGCCTCCATGACGTTCAGCATAGGCTCCAGCACCTGGTCCGGATTTTTTCTGACCAGTTCCTGGATGGCCTCTTCAGTCAGTACATTGCCCGTCGGGTCAATGTCCAGCTGACTGCTGCAGGCGCCGGTCGCTAACATCCCGATGCCCATCACGTAAAAAGCGATATGTTGTGTTACTCTTTTCATCTTCATGTTCAATTACAGACTAATGTTTAATCCAAACGAAATCGATTTGGTTTGCGGATAGTTAAACGGGTTGACCGACACGCCATCCAGTACCTGCCTCGGGTCCACTCCCTTCTTCGCCGAAACAAAATATAGGTTGTCAGCGGCCACATATACCCGTAAGCCCTGGAGGTGCAGTCGTTGCGTCAGGCTGGAGGACAACCTATAGCCCAAGTTAATGGAACGCAGGTTGAAGTAGTCGGCATCAAACAAGCTGAAATCGGAATACTGCCCTTCACCGCCGCCGATCGGCTGGCTGCCGAAATTGGTATCTCCCAGCATCCGCATCGGAATATTGGAATCGGTATTTTCAGGTGTCCATGCATCCAGGAGGTCAACGTGAACGCCACGGCCTATACTTTGCCCGGTGATGTATTGGTACGTACGCGACACAACCTTACCGCCCAGCTGATAGCTCACCGCCACACCGAGATCGAAGTCTTTATAACGCACGGTCGTCGAAGCACCGCCGACTAAATCAGGCGTTGACGTCCCCAATTCAAACCGTGTAGCCTCGGAACCCACGGTTGTGGTTACCACATCGCCAACCGACTTACCTGGATAATTTGCTAGATCTGCCTCGGTCAGCTTTTTGTACAGCATTCCCAACCCGGTTTCCTGATCCACACCGGCATACCGGTACATATACAGGTTAAAGTAGTCCGTTCCTTCCCTGCGGAGGAAGTTTCCCGAGAGATATCCACCGTCCAGCCCGCTCGACTTCATGTTGTCCGGTATCTCCAATAGGGTTGTCCGGTAACGGGAAGCGTTGATGTTAAACGACCAGTTAAGATCCGGTTTGCGGATGATATCGACGCCGAGATCAACCTCCAAGCCGGTATTCAACAGCTTACCCACGTTGCGCAACGCACCGGCACGGCCGGCGGAAGCAGGATAGGATACGCTCAGCAATAGATCCACGGTTTTGCGACGAAAGTAGTCAACCGTTCCATAAAAGCGATTCCATAGCCGGAAATCCAATCCGCCATCCACGATATGGTTCGATTCCCACGTGATGGACGGATCGCCCCAGGTGTTGGCCGAAAGCGCAAATTCGGCATCCGTGATACTACCCACAGCGCTCAGTCCGTAGGTGTTGGTCCACGCATAACGGGTCGAAACCGGCACACCGTTGTTGCCCTGAACGCCGTAGCTGCCGCGCAGGCGAAGATCGGTTATCCAGTCTGCGTTGTCTTTGATAAAGTTTTCCTCGCCAATGCGGTAGGCACCCCCTAAAGACCAGAAGGTACCCCACCGGTTGCCCCGGAAATACGAGGAACCGTCCGTCCGTAAGCTGGCCGACAGGTAATATTTTTCGGCATAGTTATAATTCACCCGGCTGAAATAGCCTTCCAGTGTCCGTTCTTCATCCCCTCCGGTCAGGTCCAGCACGCGAACCGCATTACCCATGCTCGGGTTGTCCAGCGCATACATCTTATACTTGGTTCCATTGATGTTGTCGCTTTGGAACTTATTGAACTCGTGGCCTACCAAGGCGTCCAACGTATGTTCACCGAACGACCGGTTCCACGTCAACAGCTGCGTCAGATTGAGGGTCATCGCCTTGTTGAAGGCACTTCTTATGCGTCCCTCGTAATCCCGGGCATCCGAGCCGCTCTCGTTATTGCCGTATTCGAGGTAATTCTGGTAACTGTTGTCAACCGCTACGTCGGCTTTCAGGGTGAAGTCTTTCAGGAATTTAGCTTCGAGGTAACCTCTACCCGAGAAGAAATCGTTGGTGGTCTCCGTGAGGTCTTTCTCAAAATAAACCGCCGGCGAGTAACCATTGAACGCATTCCGGGCCGTGCTGCCATAGGGCGAGTAGGTTTGGTTGGTGCCTAAATCATATACCGGTTTCCCGTCGGCATCGCGGATGATCTGTCCATTTGCGTCGTAGGCGTAAATGGGGTACGTGGGTGCAAACAGGTTCATGAAGGTGAAAATGTTGGTATTGGTCGTACCACCCGTGTATCCCGTCGGTGCGTTGCTATAGTTTTTTGAGTACGACATGTTTGCTCCGCCTTTCAGCCAGGAAGCGATCTGCGTATTCAGATTCACGCGGGCCGAATACCGGTTGAACTCCGACCCCATCACGTACGAGGGGTTCTTCAGCATACCCAACGAGACGTAGTAGTCTGTTTTTTCACTGGCGCCGCTGATGTTGGTATTGTACTCTTGACGCAATGCCGTTTTCAGAAAATAATCCGGCCAACTATCGTGGTAAAGCAATGCGGCTTCCGTCCGGATCTTTCCCGTTGCGGGATCGATCAGCGTGGTTCCTTCCGGTATTTTATAGTTCATGTAGTTGCCCAACCCATTGCCGGTGTTGCTGGCACCATTTGCAGTGAACAGGTTATCGCTGGCATATTGGCGTGCATCGGCATCTGTATACCCCTGCTTGTAGCGCATGTAGTTATAAATGCCTTGCCAGGTGTATTCGTAGTACGTACCGGGGTCGCGGACCACCTCCATGTCGGGAACGCCTTGGCTAAAAGCCCCCCAACGAAGGTCTACCCCGATTTTGGGTGTACCCGACTTACCTTTCTTGGTGGTTACCAAGATAAGTCCGTTTGCCGCACGCGAACCATAGATGGCATTGGCGGCCGCATCCTTGGATACCACGATGGATTCAACGTCGTCCGGATTCAACGCCGACAGGCCTAAATTGAACACGGCGCCGTCCACAACAATTAGCGGGTCATTGGACGCGTTGATGCTACCCATACCCCGTACGCGTATCTTTGAATCATTACCCGGTTGACCCGATGGACTCGTCAATTGAATTCCAGCCACCTTGCCCTCCAGTGCCTGAGACACGGTGGATACCTGCTGTTGCGTGATGTCGTCCGATGAGACGGAGGTAATCGATCCGGTAAAATCTTTCTTTTTGGCCGTTCCGTAGGCCACGACAACCACCTCATCAATTTCCTGCGACACCGTAGTCAATGTGATGGTCAGCGCTGTTTGGCTACCCACCGCTACTTCGCGTGTTTCATATCCCGTATTGGAAATCACAAGTGTCGCGCCTGCTGGAACATCAGACAAGACAAATCGACCGTCGTCGTTGGTCATGGTACCGCGTTGGGTTCCTTTGATGTAAATGCTGGCACCTGCAATCAACGCACCCGTCTCATCTTTTACCGTTCCCTGTACCGTTTGTTGCACCGTCTCAACCGGAAGCGAAGCCTTTGATGTACGTTTGGGAACTAATGTGATGATTTTTCCGTTGACCGAATATTCGAATTGCTGATTGGCAAATACGAGTGGAAGCACGGTACCGACTTCCATTTCAGACACCGCCAGCGATACCGGTCTGAATTTGCTCAGATATTCTTCTTTAATCAAAAAATCGTAGCCGCTTTGCTTTCTGATTTCACGCAGCACATTTTCAAGCGGTACGTTGTTCGCCCGGATGCTGACCCGTTGGGCCAACGAGGTTTCTGCGTAGGTATTTAACACTAATAAGAAAACCGCTAAAGGGGTTAGTTTCATAGTTAATGGACATCGGGGAGTCATGCTCAAAACTGCGGCCATGGCGTTGACCGTAATTTTCACAGCTTCCCTCAAGTAAGGGACATATTTCATACATTTGTTACGTTTGGTTATGATTTTAGTTCAATGCAATCCTAACGAGGAATTAAGTTTCATGGCCAACCAACCGGCTGGAATTGTTGGCGCAATTCCGGCCATTTTTTGAGTTCACCCTGACAGTCAAGTAATCGTTATCTGGTCACGGCAACCCTCCTTCCTTGTAATTCAAACCGCAATCCGGTATTGGTGGCAAGCGCCCGGAGCACGGCCGACAGCTTCTTATCCCTGCCAATTTCTCCATATAGCCGAATATCCTTGGGAATCTCCCTCATATCAAACTCCACATCATACCACCGCTCTATCTGTCGCAATATGTCGGGCAGATCGATTCGGTAAAAGAAAAACACATTGTTTTTCCATGCGATGGCCGATTCAGTATCGACGGTCTGGATCGAAAAACGCCCTCCCGTTGCTACACATTGCTCACCCGGATGCAATACCCGTGAGGCTTCGCCGGATTTATCCACGATACGCACGGCACCTTCCAGCAATGTCGTCTTCGCCGCGGGTTCATCCGCATATGCGTTGACATTAAAATGTGTTCCCAGCACTTCGATCGCTTGTGCACCGGTCTCAACCACAAAAGGCACCCCTTTCTTTCGCGATTCAGCAAGCTGATTTTTTTCTACTTCAAAATAGGCTTCGCCGGTCAAGGAGACCCTTCGTTCATCTTCGGCAAACCGGGTGGGATAGGTTAAGGAAGAAGCCGCATTCAGCCAAACGATTGTGCCGTCGGGAAGTATAATCTTATAGGTTCCTCCGCGGGGGGTTTCAATGGTATTCAGCGCCGTAGAAGCGTTTTTTTCGTCACTGCTCACTTCGTAAACAACCGCTCCAGCCTCCGTTTTACGGATATTGATTCCACGCTCTACAGCCAGTTGCCCTGTATCTGCTTCATCCAGAAAAATCGTTCTGCCGTCGGCGAGTGTTAAGGTAGCTCGCTCTCCACCGGGATCGATATCTGTTATTTCCCCATATGCAACGGGCGGCGGGCCTGGTTTGCCATCCTGCTTCTGCCACACCCATACGATCCCCACTACCAGCAATACAGCGGCAGCAATTGCCAAAGACAGGTGTTTATTAGGTGTCCGCGGATTTACCTGACGGAACACCCTCTTCCGCATAGCACGATTTGCCCGGATCCAGGCATCGTCACTGGGTAGTTCTTCCGATTTGCGGATATAATCCGTAAAGCCAGTTTCTATCCAAGCGCGCTCTTCGTCCGAACAAAGCCCCTGTCGATAGCGCTCCAACAGCTCCTCTATGTTTTTCCGTTCCATTATTTTCGGAAATCCGTTACTTTCCTAATAGCATGGAAGCGAAACCCCAAAAAAGTCCCGATTTTTTTTAAAAATTTTGCAGTAACATCAATAGGAACAGGGAAATTACACGGCCCAGCTTAAACCTCAACTGTTTCAGCGCAGCACTCGAAAGATTTTTGACTGTTTTTACAGATAAATTCAGTCTACCGGCAATCTCTTCATTCTGGAAACCCTGTCGTTTCAGCCAAAAGACTTCTGCCATATGGGTTGAAAAACGATTGGCTACCCTGTCCAGGTAATCCGCCAGCTCCTTCTCCTCCAAATTTCGGGTAGTGGTATCCATCGCGTACTCACCACGATGCTGCAGGTAATCCACAAACTTTTCTTGCACCTTGCGGCGGTCTGTAAGGTTTAGGAACCGATGCCTCACACATTGGTAAAGATAGGGCAATCCTTCACCGATGAGCCGCAAATCGCCGCGTTTTTCCCACAGGTAAACGAATACCTCCTGCACCATGTCCGCCGCTTCATCTGCATCTTTCACCAACTTAAAGGCATACAGGTAAAGATTTTTATGATACATCTCGTAGATGGCCGTAAATGCTGCCGTATCGCCCGCACTCAGCGCCTGCCACAGCTCACGGTCATTTTTTCGACTGCCACCATTCATTGTTGTACTATTTAGTTAACCATGCCGCCGTAAAATGCGGGCATGTCTTTTAGGATAGGCAAAACTAGCCAATGGAAATGAGATTAGCAACGTTTCTCCGCTCATTGTTCGCTACCGCACAACAAGTGTCCGATTTCGAACAGTTTTGTTTTGCAATCAATCCCAACAAGCTGTTTTCAAATCAGTTGTATTTTTGGCACGGCGTTATATAGTATTTGTCGATTGGAAAGGACGGCTACTGATAGCTGATCGCCGAGCGCTCATAACTGATAGCCGACTGCCAATTGTTGATAGCGATTAAAAAAAATGGACAGAGCATTACCGAAAAAAACGTGGAACAGTAAACGTATTACGATGGTTGTGGGCGGAGCGGGCATCCTGGCGTTGATATTTGCCAGCTACTATTTCACTTCCGGCAATTCAACGCTCAATGTAGATGCCGAACGCATCACCATATCGGAAGTCAAAGAGGATTCCTTCCGTGAATTTATTCCGGTAAATGGCACTGTCTTACCCATCACGAGCATTTTCCTCGATGCGTCTGTGGGTGGGCGTGTGGAAGAGAAGTTTGTCGAAGATGGCGCCAAGCTTAAGAAGGGAGATCCCATTATGCGCCTTTCCAATACCGATCTGGAACTGAGTCTTGTAACGCAAGAAACGCAGGTATACAACAACCTCACCCAGATGCAGATTGCCCAGACTGCCGCACAGCAGACATCCATCAACAACCGCAACCAAATGGCCGATGCCGAAAACGCACTGAAAGAAGCCAAGCGGGTGTACGATCTCAATAAAACGTTATACGAAAAAAAAGCCATTGGCAGTCAAGAATACCAAGAGGCAAAAAACAACTATGATTACCAAGTGGAGCGGATCAAACTCACCCGTGAAAACATCGTTCAGGATTCCATCCGAAGTGTCCAAACGCTCGAACAAAACAAACAACTGTACGCCAGCGGCATGTCTGCATTGGAATTGATGCGCAAAAAGGTGGGAGACCTTATCCTACGATCACCGGTAGATGGTCAGCTTACTTCATTCGATGCGGAAATCGGACAAAGTAAAAACCCCGGCGAACGCCTTGGACAAATCGATGTGCTGACCGGCTTTAAAGTACGTGCCGACATCGACGAACATTACATTTCCCGCATTTATCCCGATCTGGAGGGGGAATTCACATTTGCCGGAAAGAGCTATAAACTCGTCATCAAGAAAGTCTATACGCAAGTAACCAATGGCAGATTCCAGGTAGATATGGAGTTCGTAAACGAGGTCCCCGATGGGATCCGACGCGGGCAGACCCTGCAAATCCGCCTAGCCTTGAGCGATGAAACAAAGGCCATTTTATTAGCCAAAGGAGGCTTTTATCAACAAACAGGGGGCAACTGGGTATTTAAACTTACTGAAGACGGAAAGACAGCTTACCGGGTAGATGTGCAACTTGGTCGTCAGAACCCGGACTATTATGAAGTAATCGGTGGATTGGAGCCTGGGGATAAAGTGGTCACGTCAAGTTATGAAACGTATGATCGGGTTCAGGAGTTGAGTATTCGGAATTAAGCTGATCGCTTATGCTAAAAAACTACATCAAAATTGCCTTCCGTACGCTCGTCAAGAGCAAATCATATGCTATTATCAACATTGCGGGCTTAGCAATCAGCCTTACAGCTTCCGTTTTACTGCTATTGTGGGTTTCGGACGAGTTAAGCTACGACCGCATGCATAGCAAAGCCGATCGTATCTATATCGCAGCGGCAGCAATCGGAAAAGATCAGCTATGGCCCGTAACCAGCGCTCCCCTGGCCATTTTCGGAAAAGCCGAAATTCCTTCCATTGAGGAAGCATGCCGCGCATCCACTTTCAATAACAGCGTCCTGCTGGAATACCAGGACAAAAAATTCACCGAGCCCAGTGTTTATGTCGATCAAAATTTCTTTAAATTGTTCGATTTCAAACTATTGGACGGCAATTCTTCGCAACCGTTTCCGGATAACCGGTCGATTATATTAAGCAAGACCACTGCCGAGAAATATTTTGGCAAAGAACCTGCGATGGGCAAAATACTGCAGGTAAAAGAAGGAAACGCATACAAGGTGACAGGCGTCATGGAAGACATGCCAAAAAACTCCAGCTTGCAGTTTCCACTGATGCTGCCTTTCGACGTGCTGGCGGAAAACAGACCAAACAATCCGCTAAATGCCGACTGGGGAAATCTCAATTATCAAACGTATTTTCTCCTCAAAGCCGATGCCGATGCGGCTGCCGTGGGCAAACAGCTGGCTGATATCCATCGGAAAAACCAGCCTGCGGACTTCTGGAAAGACCTCAACTACCTGATGCAACCGCTTACCAAGTACCACCTGTATACGGCTGATGGCAACGAGCAGGGCATGAAACAAGTCAAAATCTTCGCACTGGTAGCCGTTGTGATCCTTCTTATTGCGTGTATCAACTATGTCAACCTGGTTACTGCACGTGCCACCCGAAGAAGCAAAGAAGTGAGTGTTCGCAAAGTAGTGGGCGCCAATAAGGGACACCTGTTCTGGCAATTTATCTCCGAGTCATTCGTGGTATTTTTTATTTCCATGCTCATTGCGATCGGGTTACTATATGCATTGATGCCGATGTATAACAGCCTTTCGGGAAAAGAAATGGTCTTCAGCTTATCAGATCACAACGTGTGGGTCCTATTCGGTTTGTCTTTATTGGCTGTGCTGGCATTGGCGGGTATATATCCCGCGCTGATGCTTTCTTCCTTCAACCCGGCACTCGCACTTAAAGGTATTATACCGGGGCTTGGAAAAAACAGCGGATTTCGGAAAGCGTTGGTCGTCGTCCAATTTACCTGCTCAATCGTTCTCATTGTGGCCACCATTATCATCAGCAGACAACTGGAATACATCAGAAGCATAAACCTGGGTTATACCAAAGAAAATATCTTCACGTTTGAGAGCCGCAATTTCCGAAGAAACTACGATGACATCAAGCAACAACTGGAGCAGCAGCCGGGGATCTTAGGGGTAACCGCGTCCACTCAACGGATACTCAACGTGCAGAGTTCCACGGGCGACCTGGAATGGGAAGGGAAACCGGCAAACATGAACTCATTCATGATTAATCAGCTGTCTATAGACCGTACATTCCCGGAAGTGATGAATATGGAACTCGTGGCGGGAAATGGTTTCACCGGTACAGCGGCAGACAGCAGCCGTTATCTGCTGAACGAAACCGCCATCAAGGTCATCGGGTTAGACGACCCGGTTGGCAAACCCATTACTTTCCACGATAAACCGGGAATCATCGCCGGCGTGCTCAAAGACTTCCATTTTCAGGACATGAAAACGGCCATCGAACCCTGTATCTTATTTATGGATCCCGACTGGTCGTGGAACACCTTTTATGTAAAAACCACAGGCAGCGATGCCAAACAGGCGCTTGCAGCCGTGGAGAAACTTTGGAAACAGCACAACGCCGACTATGAATTCGATTACCAATTCCTGGACGAGTCCTTTGACGCTTTGTACAAGAGTGATATCCGTGCCGGGAAACTATTCAACTTGTTTGCCGGCGTCGCCATCCTCCTTTCCTGCCTCGGTTTATTCGGACTGGTTACCTACACGGCCGAAACGAAAGTGAAAGAAATTGGCATCCGGAAGACCCTTGGAGCCAGTGTCAGTAACATTATTCTTTTGATATCACAAGATTTCCTCAAGCTGGTCGGCGTATCTTTTTTGGTGGCTTTCCCGCTGGGCTGGTGGATGATGAGCCGCTGGCTCGAAAACTACGTATACCGAACGGCTATCGAATGGTGGGCATTTGCCATCGCCGGTTTTGCAGCATTCGCCATCGCCGCCATTACCGTATGTGGTAAATCACTCCGTGCGGCGCGGGAGAATCCGATTAAGGCAATAAGGACAGGGTGAAACAAATCACGCAGGAATCTGATAGCCTACTGCTGAAATCTGATCGCTATGATAAAGAATTACCTCAAAACCGCTTTTCGTACGCTGACGAAAAACAGATCGTACTCAGCCATTAACATTTTCGGACTGGCGATCAGTCTTTCCGCAGCTATCCTGATTCTGCTGTGGGTATGGGACGAGCTAAGCTTTGACAAAATGCACAGCAAAGGCGACCGTATTTATCAGATATCCACAACATTTGATCCCACCTCGGATAATGTATGGCCTGTAGGTCCGCCGCCGCTGGCAGTGTTCGCAAAAGCCGAAATACCGGCTATTGAACAAGTCTGTCGTTTAAACAACAGCGACGCTGTAGTAACACTGGCTGGAGGGCAGAAATTCAATGAAGGCGGCCAATATGTAGATCCCTCGTTTTTTCACATTTTTGACTTCCCGCTATTGGAGGGAAACAGCGAAAATCCGTTTCCTGATAACAATTCCATTATTCTTACCAAATCACTCGCCCGCAAATATTTTGGCAACAAAGATCCCATGGGACAACTAGTTTTGGTAAATCTGGATCCGTTCCTGGCCGATAGCAAACGAAATTTCCGCGTGACAGGTATTATCGATGATTTCCCTTTGAATTCATCGATTGAAACCGACTTCCTGCTACCCTTTGGGTTGATTTACGAAAACCAAAAAGACGATGACCTCAATGCACAATGGGGTAGCTTCCATTACCGGACCTTCTTTCTGCTTCAAAATGGAGCCGATTCAAAAGTGGTTGAAAAGCAACTTGCAGACCTACATCGAAAAAACGATCAAGCTGATATTTTCAAGACATTGGTCTATTTCCTACAACCGTTAAAAAGCCTTCATCTTTATAATGCAAAAGGGAAAGATCACGGTATGCAACAGGTGCAGATATTCGCACTCGTCGCCGGCATCATCCTATTGATTGCCTGTATCAATTACGTTAACTTGGTAACGGCACGCTCCACACGCCGGAGCAAGGAGGTCGGCGTCCGGAAAGTCATTGGCGCCAATCGTCTTCATCTCTTCTGGCAATTCATCACCGAATCGGTTGTCGTATGTATCATCTCCATGGCATTTGCCATCGGACTCACCTACGTAGCCATGCCGTTCTACAATAGTCTATCCGGCAAAGAAATGGAATTCACCCTGTTAGACACACGCGTATGGTTACTCTTCAGCGGCACCCTGCTGGCCGTCGTTCTGTTGGCGGGCATCTACCCTGCGCTGTTGCTTTCAACATTTAGACCCACACAGGCAATAAAAGGGATCGTGGCAGGAATTGGTGGAAACGGCGGGTTCCGCAAAGCATTGGTGATCGTCCAGTTTAGCTGCTCGGTAGTGCTTATTATCTCCACCCTCATTATCAGTCGGCAACTGGAGCACATCCGGCATAAAGAATTGGGTTACGACAAGGAAAACGTCTTCCTATTTAATCAGCGCAATTTCCTGGGCCATTTTGAAGCCATACGAGCCGAGCTGGAACGGCAACCGGGCATTAAGGGCGTAACGGCAGCGAGTAGCGACGTCAGTAACATCGGCAGCGGTACGGGCGACATTGAATGGGAGGGCAAGCCAGCCAGCATGTCGAACTTCATGGTCAACCAGATCGCTGTAGACCATCAATTTACAGAAGTGCTAGGTATTTCCCTAGTGGGAGGTAAAGGATTTACGGGTACGCCCGTTGATACCAGTTACATCATTCTCAACGAAACGGCTGTTAATCAAATGGCGCTGGAAAATCCCGTTGGGAAGGTTATCACATTCAAAAACAGCCCAAAAACCATTGTTGGTGTAGCGAAAGATTTCCATTTCAGCGATTTGAAAAAAGCCATCGGCCCGTGTGTACTGTTTTACGACAAAGGCTTTGCGCTGGGCGGGATGTATGTCAAAACCACGGGGAAGGACGCTGCACAAGCTGTCGCAGCGGTAGAAAAGTTATGGAAACAATACAACAGTGAGTTTGACTTTGACTATCAATTTATGGATGATTCGTTTGACAAATTTTACAGGAGCGACATCCGAGCAGGCAAACTATTTAATGTCTTTGCCGGCATCGCTATTCTCATTTCTTGCCTTGGTCTCTTCGGGTTAATTACCTTTACCGTCGAAACCAAAGTAAAGGAAATCTGCATCCGTAAAACGCTCGGGGCAAGCGTATCATCGATCATTACATTGCTATCAAAAGACTTTCTCAAATTGGTTGCCCTCTCATTTCTTATTGCCTTCCCCTTGGGCTGGTGGATGATGAACAGGTGGTTGGACAACTATGTGTACCGAACCGGTATGGAATGGTGGGTATTTGCCGTAGCTGGTTTCGTTGCTTTTGCCATTGCAGCCATCACCGTCTGCGGCAAGTCACTGAAAGCCGCGAAGGAAAATCCGGTTAAGGCGATACGGGCGGAGTAGGCAGCTTTCCACGAATCCGGTGGATCGATACCTCCTCAATAGTCCCTTCGTACTCGTCAAATTGTTCTTTTACATACGTTAAAATTTCTGCCAGTTGTTGGTCGTTTAAAAAATGGAAAGCAGGCATTTCCTTCCGACCGGACAACACAATCCTTACCAGCGAGTCGGGCGACTTTCCGCACACCAAAGGCGAAACCGTCAAATCTGGAAATATATCCGATACCCCTTTCCCATCCGCTTTATGGCATGCGGCACAGTAGTTGGTATACAATGCCTCACCGTTACTCATTGTATCCAATCCTTCTTCATGTACAACGGCAGGCAACACCGGATGATCACCCGTTTCGGATTTACCGATCTTTCTGATCCGTATAATGCGATCGTCGTTGGGCCCGGGCGTACCGTTGGGGTTCCAATCCCGATTACTTGTTCCAAAATAAACATCACCGTTTGCAGCCACACACAACGCACGGATGCGTCCGAACACCTGGTGAAACAATACACGGTCGCTGATGATGCGTTCTCCACCATCATCAAGCTTAAGCAAGCGAAGTGCATTGCCTTTTAACGTTGCCAGCAACAACGATCGGCTAAATGCCGGTATTCGATTGCCCTGATAGGCAACGACAGCGGCCGGTGCGATGGTCGGCGTCCATGCTTTCATTGGTTCGGCAACCGAAACGCCGTGGGTAAAAGCTCGCTCTTGGTCCGTGTCGATGTATCCCTCTACCATTGGCCACCCATAGTTCTTTCCTTTCCGCACGAGGTTCACCTCGTCGTCTATGGCATCTCCGTGCTCCGAGCAATATAACAGTCCATTAGCAGCATAAGTCAATCCCTGTGGATTCCGCACCCCCCAGGCCCACACTGGGCTGCCCGCAATCGGATTATCATCCGGTATGGTACCGTCAATATTGAAACGTAATACTTTTCCAAGTACCATGCTCGTGTCCTGTGCATAGCCATCCTGTGCCCCATCGCCACTGGTAACCATCAGTTTACCGTCGGGCGCAATTTGCAACCGCGCACCAAAATGAGAAGTCCAAGCGCCAAATTCCTGAATAAGTAGCGGATCGAGAAGCGTATCCTGCGTTGCATCGTATGTATAGCGCATAATGCGCGATACCCGTCGTTCACCTTCCTCTGAGGTATAAGCTAAAAACACATAAGGATAGGCTTTCATATCCGGATGCAGCGCCATGCCCAGCAAACCCGACGTCCGCAAAACAAACGTATCTCCTAAACGGAGCAGCTCCTTACGTTGTCCTGTCGTTAAATCGACCCTGCTTACCACCCCATGCTGTTCAGTGTACCAGAGATCATCCGCAGGGCCTACCGCGATCTCCCACGGCACCCGCAAACTATCCACCACGGTAGTAATGCCCAATGTATCGCTTTCCAACGCATAAAATGCCTCATATGTCTCTTTTTGGGGCGGCTGCAGATCCCTACAGCTGCCAACTCCCAGAGTCAGTCCTATTAAACAAAGCCAAAAGCCAACCTTTCTCCGATTCCGAACTGGATTCATAAATTACCGTTTGTGTAAAAATATACGGACAAATTCATCGTCGGTCAAATAGGAATAGGCCTTAATCACGCGTTCGATTTCCCCTGCCTGGCCTGGAGAAAGCGATTCCTCGGGATTCAAACACCAGATTCCTTCCATCAGTCCCTGCCGGCGCAGTACTTCATGGATGCCTGCAATGCAACCCTTAAAGCGGTTTGCCACGTCAAAAATCGCCGCATTCATGTCAGTCACTTCCACACCCCGCTGCAGAAGCCGGTTGCAATCGGCATATCCCGCATCCCTACAGGCTTTGATTTCCCCAAACAAGGTTACGGCTGCACGGGTCCATACGGCCCAATGCCCCAGTAGTCCGCCGACAAACCGCTTTTCCCGGCTCACTCCATCTACGTCAAACGAATACCGGGTCAGGAGGTCCGCTACGATGTTATCATCATTGCCGGTATACAGCGCAATTTCTTCGCGGCGATCCGATACGCACACAGCCCGCACCACATCCAGGGTCTGATACCGGTTGAATGCCGCCACCTTAATGGCCTTCACCTGTTCAATGGACGCAAATTGTTCCCAAAAACGATAGCTCAGCACCCGTCCACCCACCGCCGGTTGCAGGTAAAAACCAAACACCGGGATGACCGTCGCCACTTCTCGTACGTGCGCTATCAGCCGTTCTTCGTCCCATTCATTCAACCCACCGAGGCTTAATAAGCCTAAATGGAAACCATGCTTTACGGCAATTTCGGCCTCACCGATTGCCTGCGTCGTGTTGCCGCAGATACCCGCTACTTTAATGAAAGGCCGCTCCAGACGCGCCGAAGAAATTTCCTGAGCGGCTAAATCAAGTACCCGCTCATAGAGATCGTATTCAAGTTGTCGAATTTCAAATTGCGTGGTATGTACGCCTACAGCCACGCCACCCGCACCGCTTTCCATGTAGTAGCGGGTAAGCCGTCGTTGCCGTTCCGTATCCAATTGCAGATTCTGGGTCAATACCAGTGGATGCGCCGGGATGACGGTTCCTTGTTGTAATAAGGTTGCTATTTCTTGATTAAGTGCCATCGTTAATTAAAATTTACCTTTTCGTTCCTGAAAATGCGTGGGTTTGTTCAATAAAGGTTTATCAGCTTTCAACCATTCCGCGATTAAGGCCATCATTTCTTTCAGCGATACATTCGGATAGCCAAATAAATAGAAGGATTCCGCGGCATTGTTTAGCAATGCCGTCGGTTGCTCTTCACCTTCAAAAACCGGCTTTCTGTCAAAAAGCTGCCCGAATTCACTTGCCAGCCAGCGCACAGATGCCGTCTCCGGACCGGTAATATTCAGCAACCGCGGCGGGCAGGAACTATGCAGAAGCGACCGCAAGGCATACTCGTTGGCATCTCCCTGCCAAAGCACGTTTACACTGCCCATGGCCAAGTTAACCGGGCGTCCCTCCCGCACCGCGCGGGCAATCTCAACCAATACGCCGTAGCTTACGTCATTGGCATAGTTCAGCCGGTAAATAACCATGGGCGTTTTATTTTTCAACGCATGATACTGGAAAATGCGTTCCCTGCCCAAACAGGACTGTGCATACTCGCCGATCGGCTCCGGTGATACCTTTTCGCAAGCGCCTCCCGAAGCAGCGGGCAGAAATGGGTAAATATTTCCCGAAGAGAACACGACGATACGGGAGTCCCGGTATTTCTCGGCCACTCTGCCGGGCAAGTACGTGTTCATTGCCCAAGTGAACGATTCATTTCCGGCGGTGCCAAACTTATGTCCAGCCATATAAATGACATTGGCTGCTTCCGGCAATGCTGCCAGCGACGCATCGTCAAGCAGGTCGGCAGCGATCGTTACGATCCCATCGCGTTCCAAAGCCGCTTTCGTGTGCGTGTCAGAAAACCGGGATACGCCGATGACCTTGCGATTGCCCTGGCCTGCTGCATTCAACGCCTTCCGTGCCAGACGCGCCAAGTCGGGGCCCATCTTGCCGGCAACACCAAGCAGTATGATGTCACCTTCCAATCGCTCCATATCCGCAATGAGTCGCTGTGAAGGCGTTAACGCCTTTTCATAAGCAATATCTATTGGTTCCATATAATAAAAAATATACGTTAAATCAGAAAAACAGCTGTCTAAAATTGATAATCGCAAGTGCGAATACCAACAAAAGTCCCAGCAAGCCCATGATGCGGCTCCACAGGCCATTCACCAAATCGCCCATGATTGCTTTATCATTGCTGATCGCATAAATCGCCAAGCCGATCGCAGGAACGACGAAGATCGTCACACGTTGTGCAAATACAATCAACTCCAAGGGAAGCTTCCCAAAGATCAGGGCAATCCCTGCTCCGGTGACCATGACAAGTGCTATATACACTTTTACTTGCTTCTTATCCATTTGGAAACCGGCACCCAGGGCGTCGCTTAGCAAAGTTCCGCCTACCGTCGCGTTGCCAATGAGCGAAGATAGAGCTGCCCCGAGTAGCCCAATCAGAAAAAGTCCGGTCGCGAAACTACCGAAAAGCGGCTCCAGCGAACGCCCCATGTCTGCCGCACTTTCAATCCGCAATCCCTGCGTGTATAGTACCGATGCCGTACAGATCATAACGCACGCACTCATAAACCCAAGCAATAAGATTCCGATGAGGCTTTTGTCTTCCACTTCGCCATGGGCCAATTGTAGGCTCCTCGCTTTTTCCTGCACGAGATAAGATTGGTACAGGGCGCCTACCAACGAAAAGGCAGATGCCATAAACGCGATGATCAAGGGCAATGAGCCGTCGGGAATGATCGGCCGTAATCCGTCAAGCACAACGGAGAACTGTGGCTTTACTACCAGACATGTGGCAACAAACGACAACAACATGAGGACAATGATGGTAATCATTATCTTTTCCAATACCCGGTAAAAAGCTTTGAAAAAGAGGAGTGCAATACTTACTCCGCTGAAAAAAAGCACCCATACCGCGGTAGGAGTCTGCGTGAGTTCCGCCATGGCAATCCCCGCTCCCACAGCATTTCCAGCTTGAAAAGACGTTGCGACCAGAAAAATGCCAATGCCAATGATCAAGGCTGCCGTACGTCCCCATTTCTGGCGTACCACCGTCAGCAATGATACGGCAGAAGCACGGCCAATGCGCGCGGCCATTGCCGTGTAAACAGCCATAAACAAGATAGGAATGACGATTACCCATAACAGGCTATTCCCATACGCTGCCCCCATTTTAGAGGTGATAGTCATTTTACTGGGGCCAAAGACGACTGCAGCTGTGATGATACCCGGCGCAATGGCCCGTAACCAGCGTGATAGAGCACCGGTTTGATTCGCTTGTTTAACCGACATTATTCGTTTTGCTTAGGCGTAACGTATGTAAAAAAAGAGCACAATTGCCGTGATCAGCAACCACCAATAAAAAGGATTTTTAATCCCTTTGTATTGCGCACGCTCACTAGCCGGAAGTCGCAGGCTCTCCGTCTCCCAGATCAATCCCTGCAATTGTATAGCCGAATGAGGTCTTGTGACCAAACTCACCCCCCAACACGCTACCATGCAGGTCCAGAACACAATGCCCGTACGGTTAAAAAATGGCATTTCAGGTAAAGCGAATTCAAGCATAAGAGACAATGGAATCGTCAGAAAACCTGCGGTAAGGGCCCCCAAAGATGTGGTTCGCTTCCAAAAGATGCCCATCAAAAACATCGTGGCAATGCCGGGCGTAAACAAGCCATAAAGATTCATCAGATATAAGAATATGGGCTTGTCCGAATAGCTGATCAATAAAATCGAGCAGCCAATACCCAGCACGATGATGGCCACACCAGACAGTCGCCCGAAGCGGACGGCTTGTTTGTCGGTTGCTTTCTTATTGATATATTCCAAGTAAATATCCACGGTAAGAATGGTCGTACATGAATTGATCGCTCCGGAAATATGCGACATGATGGCCGATATCAAACCTGCCATCACCAATCCTACCAATCCGGTCGGCAGCAGTTTTTCCACTAACGTCGCGAACAGCAGGTCCGGCTTGTCCAATGGAGGCAGAAATATCGGAGCAACGAGCGCAGGGACCGTAATGATAAGCGGCACCAAAAATTTCAGGTAATTGCCGAAAATCACGCCCATCCGTGCATGCCATTCATTTTTTGCCGCCAATACGCGTTGCACGATGAACTGATTGGTGGCACAGTAAAAAACGCTGATACAGACAATCCCGCCCAAATACATGGTCCAGGGAAAGTCCGGATCGTCTGCCGGGTAAATCATCTTCCAATCTGCCGCCGAATGAACAACGGACTGCAAGCCGCCCGCGGCGTTAATAGTGGCAATGGTCAATGCAATGCCCCCAGCAATCAACACACCAAGTTGTACCATTTCTGTCCAGATCACCGCGCGCAACCCACCCGCAATTGTATAGATACCGGTCAACACCGCCAACGTAAGTACACTGTATATGATAGGAATACCAAACAGCGCATACAGCGACAGCGCGCCCAGGAATAACACCGCTCCGATTTCGACGAAAATGTAAGTGAAGAGAATCAAAGTATCGTACACCGCACGGGTAGCCTTACCGAAACGTTTCTGTAAGTATTCCGGAATGGTAAAAAACCCGTTCCGCAGATAAAAAGGAAGAAATATCCACAATAATGCATTAAACCCCAATAGAATGGCTGCCCATTCCAGCGTAACGGCGACGAACCCGCGGCTGTATGCGGCACCCATGGCGCCTACGAGGTGGTGACTGCTGATGTTGGCGGCAATGATGCTGCCGCCGATCATCCACCAGGGCAACTTGTCGCCCGCCAAAAAATAATCACGTTTGGTTTGCTTATTGTGCCTCGCGGCATACATTCCCAGCACGAGGATGCCGAGTATATAAACAATGAATATGGCGATATCGACCGTAGAAAGGTTCATGTTGCGTATGTTAATGCCTCAATGGTTTCCATTATTAATTTTTCAAGCGACCCGCGTTCATAAGGCGTTTGCCAAACTGCATATTGATCCCGATCGTATGTAGCAGCGGGGGGCAAGTAACCCACATATCCATTCGCAAGATTCACGACGGCTATGGCCCGCTTCGGAAACGCGGCGCGGATTGCCCTTTGAAAATCCGAATAGGCCTCATTCGCCTGGGCGATCACAAACGCGCTGCCCAATTGCCAAACCCACACCTGAAGGAGGGTAGTCTGACCGTCGCCCACCGCCCGACGTGTATTCAATTTGCGCCAAAGGCGGTCTTTCAATACCCGATCTGTACAAGCCTCCCAAGCTGCCTGGGTTTCGCTCAGTGAAGGCAATGCTTTCAGATCAACTTCTATTTCGAAGATACTCCCCTTCAATGTAGACGCCACTTCCACGGCTTGATACTTCCAAATCGCCAGGGGTGCGCCCGAAGTGAGTGTTCCGCTGAGCGATAGTTGCGTATGGTTGGGTAAAAGCGCTTCCAGCGCCGCTAACACGGCATATCCCAGCTGCCGTCCGTGGCTGTCAGCCACCCCGGTATCGCCAACATACTGTTCCCGTGGTGCCAGTTCGCCCGAAGCCCCCTGTAAAAACAAACAGGGTGCCTGCGTTGCCGCCGACACCACTTCCCGCATTGCGCCGACATAATCAGGCGATAGTAAACGGTTATCGTGCGCCAACGTCGTTGGATGGCAGGCATAATTTACGACGGTACCTTGTATCACGCCCGCACCGTCGCGGATGCAACCCACCAACAAAGTCTTATCCGCATTTTCATCGGGGTTAAATCCCACCAGAAACGTATCCCCCTGTGGGAGATCACGATGGGTCGCCAAGTCGCAAACTCCGTATGTCCAATTCAGTATCGCCGGCTTCATCCGCCGTAGACCCGACGAGATCAGCCCGATGGCTGTTTTCTTCAGTTCTTCCAGATAGGGAGCGATGTATTCACCACCGGGTTTGTGTGCATCATCCCGGCAGATACTTGGGCCTGCGTGTGTATGGGAAAGGCAGAGCAGCAACTGATGCGGTTGCAGGTCGAACGCTTCCAATATTGCGTGGCGAACATATCGTTCGTCTGTTTGGTTTTTCCACCATCCCAAGTCAGCAGTAATCATGACCAACAAGCCCGAATCCGTTTGCTCCTTCATCAGGAGCACTTGCATCACCAATGGCCGATGTATCCCTTCTGCTTCGTCGTGCTGTGCCGCGCCCCAATTACGGGCATAGATTCCCACGGGCGGCGTAATGTCCGCCTCTCCCACGGCGAACCGGCCAGAAAAAGCATCCTGTGTGTATGCTCGTGTTTCCATTGTATTCTCCATTATCGCTTTAACGAAAGTCCGCCATCCATCAGTAGCGTGCTACCCGTAAAGTGCTTATTCTGCGGATCACATACCCACAGTATCTGACGCGCAACCTCCGCAGGTTCGATCAACGTGTTTACGGGCACCCGAAGACGGGCAGCTTCGGCTTCCGCAGGATCTTGGTTCCATACCTTGCGGCTCAATCCGGCATTCACATATCCCGGTGCCACCTCGTTCAGCCGTATTCCGTTTGGTGCATATTCCAAAGCCATGGATTGACAGAGCATGCGAATGGCCGCTTTGGACACACCATATGCGGGCAGCGCTTCGTGGACCGCATGTGCCGCCCAACTACCCAAGAAAACGACGTTCCCCTGAATGCCATGTTCCGTAAAGTGCCGACAAGCGGCGTTGGCCAGAAAAAACGAACCATTCAGGTTGACCTCCATATCCCGTGCCCACTCAGCCGGAGTCAATTCCTGGAAACGCTTCATCGTGATGGTTGCCGCACTGGCAATGGCAATGGAAACCTTCCCCCATAAACGGTTTACTTCGGCAAGCCACGCCGTCACCGCCTCCGGAATACGGATATCTACCACGCTGTAATGCACCTCGACCCGTTGGTCCCGCAAGATCGTTATGCGACTTTCCGCCTCACTCAATGGCGTAATATCCGAAAGTGCGACACGCGCACCCGCTTTACCAAACGCCAACGCGGTTGCCTGGGCAATATCTCCAAGTCCACCGCTTATCATGACCGTCTGTCCGTTAAATTCTGGGTATGCCGACATACTAGTAACTTTGTTAATAACAGATTACCAATCTCCTACACTGCCGTCTTTGTAAAAAGTACGTTGCAGTACCTCCTGCTGAAAAGGATGTTTCTTTACTTCTGTTTCGTTGATCTCAATGCCCAATCCGGGTCGCGCATTGGGTAATACAATACGTCCCTCACGCTTCACCGAAAACCCTTCAGAAACCACGTCCTGCCGCCACGGCACATCATTATGTACGCTTTCGCAAATGATATATGCCGGCGTGGCAAAACCCAATTCAATGGATGCCGCGGTACTTATAGGCCCTTGCGGATTATGTGGCGCCATTGCCACACGGTATGCTTCTGCCAATGCACTGATTCGCCGGGCTTCCGTCAGCCCACCGCAATGGGTGATATCTGGCTGAATAACGCTAACCGCGCGCTTTTCGAGCAGTTCCCGGAATGCCCATACACCGACCAAACGCTCACCCGACGCAATGGGGGTCTGTACAGAGCGCTGGATCAATGCGATGTCTTCCATGCTTTCTGGCCAGCAAGGTTCCTCAAAAAAATACAAACCATACGGTTCCAAAGCCTTGGCAAAGAGCATTCCCATCCGGGGACTGGGGCGCGCATGGCAGTCAACCATGATATCGATTTCATCCCCCACAGCTTCGCGCATTGCACGTACGCACGCCTCTGCATATTTGATCGGTTGAAGACCTTCCAAGGGCATGGTCTCCGGCACCGCCATTGATTTAAATGCCGTAAATCCATCTTCGACCGCCTGCTGCGCCAACTCACCAAACCGACGTGCATCGCTCGGATCCGTATCGTAAAAATCTTCCATCTTACCGCCACCCAAGTGGCAATATAAACGGATGTAATCGCGGACCCGGCCACCCCAAAGTTCGTGGCAAGGAACCCCGTGGATTTTCCCCAGGATATCCCACAGTGCGATGTCAATGCCGCTTATGGCCGTGCCCCGTACGATACCGTTTCCATGCCAGAAATGCTGGCGATACATCATCTGCCATAAGTATTCGATGCGCCGCGGGTCTTCCCCGACCAGCAGTTGAGAGATGTCTTTAATAGCCCCCACCACGCTTTCGGTATGCCATTCCAGCGTAGCTTCTCCCCAGCCCCATAGTCCGGGCTGATCCGTCAATATTTTCACAAAAATCCAATTACGCATGCGCGCATGGCAAACGTGGGTCTCAATCGCGGTTATCTTCATCTGCTTACAATGACGTTACTACTTCTTTCGTCTTTTCAAGGGTAATTGCGACGTCCTCATCCGTATGCGCATACGAGATGCTGCCCTGCTTAATAGGGAGCGGAAAATGAAAAATTCCTTTTTCAATAAGCTTACGGCGATACACCTGGTCAAATGTAAAATCATGGTTTACCAAAATGTCATGGAAATCGCGGGGCGCATGGTCCATAAAATAGGTACAGAATGCCGATCCCTGTCTTGCCACATAAAATTCCATTCCTTTCGCTTCAAAGATTTCGTTCAGTCCCTGCTCCATTGTATCGCCAAGCCGGTATACATGTCCATACACATTCGCCTGCGGCGACGAAAGCTTACGCAAGGTAGCAATTGCTGCGGAAGTCGTTAGCGGAAACGCATTAAAAGTCCCGGCAATAAGCACCCGATCCTTTTTGTCCGGATGTACAAAATAGTCCATGTACTTCTTTTTACCGCCGATCACGCCCATGGGATAGCCGTTGGCGACAGCCTTACCAAAGGTAGCGAGGTCAGGTTGTACCTTGCAAATGGATTGGTACCCCCCCAATGCATGCCGGAAACCCGTCTTTACTTCATCAAACACCAACAGAAATCCATATTCATCAGCCAACGACCGCAGTCCTTCGAGGTAGCCGTCCAAGGGCTGGATAATTCCCACATTCTGCAGGATCGGTTCAAGAATCAAACAGGCTACCTCATGCCGTTTCAGCACATACCTCACGGAATCAAGGTCGTTATAATTGACGATGTGTACCAACGCGCGCTGTGTGGCGGGCACTCCCGCAGATAATCCATCGTAGGGGTATTCACCGGGACTTACCCGTTCACCGATATCATCCAATGTGCTGATCACGTTGCAGGCGACGTCACTGTGCCATCCATTATACCCCCCTTGCATGACAATGATGTGGTCGCGCTTCGTAACCGCACGCGCGATGCGGATGGCATGGTAGGTCGCCTCCGAACCTGTTGTGGTAATCTGCACACTTTCTGCAAAAGGCACACATTCACAAAATAATTCAGCAAACTGTCCCTCAAGTACGGTAGGACCCGCTCCCATCAGCACCCTATCTTCACGCAGTGTATCCGCAACCGCGGCATTCACGTCCGGGTCGTTATGCCCTAAAAACGAAGCGGCAAAGCCCGCTTGGTAATCAATATATTCATTGCCATCAATGTCTGACACTCGGCTTCCTTTACCTGTACTGAAGCAGATATTCGGGGTCGATTTCCTATTGAGTGATACCACCCCCCCGGGTATCCACCGTTCGTTTTTCTGCAGCAAAGCTGCCGACTTCTCCCAATTGTTCATTTACTTTTTTGTGTTAATTAGCTTATCTTTTTGATGATTTTTTTCTATGTTATGCTTACTTAGTGTAGTTTTGACCATGGATTTGACCAAGCTACCCCAACAATTTGCTGCGCCTGTTCCCCTTGCCACACACATCCGATTTCCCGAGGGGCCTGCTTTCGCAAGCGATGGAACCCTGTGGTGTGTCGAACAGTGGGGTGAAAGCCTCATTCAATATACCGGCGCTGATTACAAGCGACACCACGTAGGTGGGCGGCCTAACGGATTGGCTATAGCACAAGACGGTACACTCTGGTTCTGTGACTCGGGTCATAATGCCATCCGTACGTATCACCCATCAACCGGTACTTCCCGCACGATTATCTCCGAGCGGGATGGCAAACCCTTAAACATGCCTAACGACCTTGCCTTTGACGCAAATCAGCAACTGGTCTTCACCTGTCCCGGTCCAACCCTTGACCAAGCGGGATATGTGTGTGTCCATTCGCATCGTGGCGAACTGGTCACCATCGCCATGGGGCTATACTACCCCAATGGACTGGCATTTACCCACAATTATCGTCAGCTGCTCATTGCTGAGACCGGTCGTCAACGCATCTGGATCGGTGAGTGGGACAGTATGCAAACACAATGGCGGAATCCCCGTGTATTCTCCTATACAGAAGACGGCTTGGGACCCGACGGCATGGCCTTCGACGAATACGGCAACTTGTATGCAGCGGTGTACGGCAGCGCAAGCATTCAAATCTTTGCCTCCAATGGCCAGCGCGTTCGTACTATTGAACTAACCGGCCGTAACCCAACCAACTGCGCGTTTGACCCCACCGGAACATATGGACTGATTATTACAGAAGCTGAAAACGACCAACTACTAACCGTTTCATGTGATCTGAAGGGTATCTTGGCACCGCGATAGACGATGTATTCAAAGAACTTATAAGATGGTTATTAATTATGTATGCAAATATACTATATTTTTGTAAACAAAAAAACATTATAACGTATAAATACCCGCTCGCGTAGTACACTGCTAGAGCGACTCCGCGAATAACCAGCCAAGCAGAAACCGCTGGCTGCCATGCTTCAAAAAAGCAAAAGGGTTAGGTCAGTTCCAGTGAGGTCAATTCTCCGCGATGCAAATGTTCGACCAAGTAGTTTTCCGCCTTTTCCAGATCTCTGGATTTTAATGCTTCTACAAGTTCGCGGTGTTCCTTATCGGTCAATTCGTAATCGTCCATATGCGTCATGGACTGGCCCAATTTCAAATGAAACAAGGGAATGTTGCTCATTTCATAGACTTGTTTCAACTTACTGTTACGGGCGATATTGATCAAGGTTTCATGAAAACGGACATCGGCCTCACACGCTCCGGCGAAATAGCCATTCCTGACCATCAAGGAAAAGTCATCACAAATCCGCTCCAAATCTGTAATATCCTCACTTGTTGCATTGGAAATCGCCAATCGGAGCGCGCCCCGTTCAAGAACTTCCCGCAACTGCCGTATCTCGTGCAGATCGTTTGCCGTCATGGACTTTACATAATATCCACCCCGTTGCCCGATTTCCAATAACCCTTCGCCCAGCAACCGATTTAAGGCTTCCCGTACAGAAATGCGGCTTACTTCAATTTTTGTAGCCCAAGCATCTTCTTTCAGTCTTGTTCCTGGAATCAACTGATTGGAGAGGATTTTTTTTCGCAATTCCAAATACACCTTGCTCGATTGTGAATCTTCTTTCATTCGAAAATCATTAGTGATCTATTGTCTGTTTTTTATTGACAGCCTGCTTCAGCGGCATTCAAGCTGCCTTCGACGGTTAATGGCATCAATGGACGCTTCGCAGTTTGTTCTTGATTAGTCTATAAACATCCGTAAATGCTTACAATGTTACAAAAAGTTGTATACACCTACAAGCTCACTTCTCCAACAAAAAACATGCCTGCTACTTCTCCGATAACCGGCTCCTTCCCGGACTTACTGTGTATGTTCCGGCAGGAAGTTCAGTAACCAGCGTGTTTTTACCCGGCTTCACATTGTGAATAGCCACTACCGCCCCTTGCTCGTTCGTCAGCTGCCAGAATCCCGGCATCAATCCTGCTAGTAAGACCTGTTTAGTACCCGCTCCGGTGACTGAGAGACGAAATTGATTAATGGTGTGTTCCGTGCCGGTCCGCATGCTTACTACGCGGTCCGCAATCGTCACTTGATAACGACCATCCCATTCCTCAAAATCAACCGGCAGTGGTTCTGCCTCTCCATCCACCAGCTGAAATACCGTAAAGAAACGGTCGCGTGCCTGAGCTGCTTTCGGCGAAATCAAGATGCGATGCCCATTCGCTTCCGGTCTGTTCGAATGAACGTTAAATTCAGCACCGAACGTACTGTTTGCCTTGGAACCACTTAGCATTGTATCCACCCGATCTTCAAGCTTTGGAACAAGCATATTTACATAGGTTTTGCCAACTTCCCCTGCCAACGTGTTACGCAATACAATTCCTTCTGCAGTCTGCTCCGGTGGATTGAGGGTGTTGATCTGCCAATACTTCCTAAAATCAGGCTTGGCCGACTCCATGTCATCAGCCAGAATCACCACAGCCGGCACGTCTTCCCGACCCAGGTTAAGAAAACAAAAAGAACGGCGGTAATCGATCATTTTTTCACTGTAAGCCGCTGTTAAATCCGCATCGAAATAACTGTAGGCAGGGTGAAGCAATGAAGGTCCGAAATCCGCCGAAATTACCGAGCCATAATCAAACCATGGATCAGTACGTGCCTCTTCTGGTGTACGCGGAAACCGCTGACTGAACCGGGAGCCGCCATCGCGGTAATGCGTCCGGAAACGCAATTCCTCGTCCGGATCATACAACAGCATCATGCTATGTGAGATGGAACGCTTATTGAATTCGAAATCATAAGGCGGTCCGTAGGAAAGATACAAGCCCAGGTCGCCTACCTGCATTCCCCGGTAGAAAATCTGCAAAGCACCGGCATCAGCGTGCTGATGGTTGGCGAAATGATAACCCCCGCCTTTTATTTCGACCACCACTTCATTGCTGGCAGAATCGCTGTTCCATCCCGTACGTGCAATCATTCCACCCAGTACCGGACCGAAATCTTTGGTCAAGGACAGTCCTGATAAGTCAGGGTTGGCTTTCAACCGCGGGTCATCCAGCAACAGAAAGAGCACCGGATTATCGGGCAATCCTCCCTGGCGCTCGAACTCACCTTTCAGTAACGGATCATTGGCATATGCATAGCACAATAGCATCGTCTGCGGTTGCTTCCAATAGAGCGGCTTACTGCCCGGACTTTTCGCGCTGAACATGTCTCCGTCGCGTAGCATATAGCCATCCGGGAGCCGCATATATAACCAATAGTAGGGCAGGTCCTTGATATTATCATCAAACACCGAATATCCCAGCATACGGTAGTAAAGCCACACCGCATGCATCTCCCACCCGAACCGGTAAGCTCCATAATCAACGCCCTGATTGTGCCGGGGTGATTGGTATTCGAATTTCCGCATCGGCACCAACTGCTCCAAAATCGTATACGACACGTACTTGTAAGGACCAGGATCCTCATCGTATACCGCCAAGCTCCATGCAAGCATATCCCGGCAGATCTGGGCTTCATTCCCATGTCCATTCACAATGCTTTCGATACCGTAAAACGGCGGCCACCCAATCTCCATATCACGCACCAAGCGCCGGAAATCGGCCCGCATCGACGCCTTTTCACCCTCGTCCATCAGGTCGTAGCACCAGTCGTAAACCAACGCGCCCGTATAAATCGCCCGGCCCAGTTCACGGGTAATGTCGCCGTAGGCAACATTACCAAACTCCAGAACAGACAGGTACTTCGTAGCCAGGTCTACCGCCTCATCGCCTACGGGTTTATCTCCCGTCATCAGGTAAAAAAAAGCTTTTTGCTCGATGGCCAGCTCCAGCTTTTCGTTATAGAACATCTCCTTTTCGATGTCAAAATCGAAACGATACGGTTTCAATGCGTTGGCCTTTACTTTTTCCCATGCATCTTTGTGTTCGTCTGCCTGAAGCCGCCTTCGGACCACCGGCAAACTCTCCTGATTTACCCAAAGCCTGGGTCTGTCTGTAGATGGCAATACCCTCGGCGTATAGTTTTCAGCGTCGGGCGGTGCTACGGGAGCAACGTAAGGCTTCAACGATAGGGTGTGCAACATCAGGTTTCCGGGCAGCCATATCTTCAGCCGCTCCTGGGTATGGCGAAACTCAAATTTGCCCAGCTCTTGTTCACTCCCTCTAAAGGTATCAAACACGATACGCTTGGTACGCCGTGCTGCGCCTAATTGAAACCCACCTTTCAACGTGAGCATACCGGTCGTATCTTCTTTTTTAAGCCTTTTGGGATCCATGGGATATGCTTCAGCCGACAGGATATAGGTTCCCGGTTTCTCAACCATTAGCTCCAGCACTACATCTGCTGCACGCTGTGTTACATCCTCCGTTACACCATCACGGAGCGCCACACCAATCTTCTCACCGCCCTGCTCGTTGATCCGCGTGCGGATTGCCGTTTTCTTATTGATTTCCCCCTTACGCAGGAAGTAAACATGTTCTTCGCCACCCTGTCCAAATGAAAACACAACAGACAGAATGAACGCGATGATTAAAATAGCCTTATGCAACATTCCCTATTATCTTTATTCCCATCCCGGGTTTTGAACTAACTCCGGGTTCACATCCATCTCCGCCTGTGGAATCGGCCACAGGTAATAATGGTCGGGGAATCCACGTTGACGGATCTGAACACCCGTAAATTCCGTCATCCAGACACCGTCCACCACGTCCTTGGCAATTCCCCATCTCCGGATATCCGAATAACGCTGCCCTTCGCCACACAACTCGACCATGCGTTCATGCCGGATGCGCTCCCGCATCTCTTCCTGATTCAGTCCGGCGGGCAATCCAGGCATATCCACCCGGTTGCGGACGGCATTTACCGCGTCGTAAACACTTTGGTCCGGCGCACCCAATGCCTCATTCTGTGCTTCAGCGTACATCAACATCACATCGGCCAACCGGATCAGCGGAAAGTTCTGAGGCATATTGTCCTGGAGTGTGTACACCGAACCGGTTTCCACAAACTTACGCCATGCATAACTGCCGTTTGCCCACACAGGCACGTAAGATGTCGGATCAGCTGTCACCACGGGAAACCGGTACACATATCCGGTTCCACCCCTTCCCGTAAAGGTTGACCACGGCACCACGATCGCTTGATGCAGCCGGGGGTCACGATTCTCAAACAACGCCCTGACCGAAGCTTCATCATTCCAGTCGGCTGGATTATCCGGATTAAACGGTTCACCCTCAGCATTGGTAAAGTTACTAAAATCAAAAGGCGTACCATCGATCATCTCATAAGCATTGACCAATTTAGGTGTAGGGCGTGTACGTTGGGAACCCGAAGTAGCTCCCATCGCATTGCCGTAGTTGCGATCGGTGGCTATCCCATATCCTTTTTCAGCCACATACTGCACGTCAAAAATCACCTCGCTGTTATTATTTCCCGTTACACGGAATAGGGTGTGATAATCGCCAAGCAATATCCGGTCGCTTTTTTCCATCACTTCTTTGAAGTCTGCGGCCGCATCCCCGTATTTCTCGGCCCAAAGATGCGCTTTTCCCCGCATGGCCAGTGCAGCCCACTTCGTGGCACGACCCGCGTCTGATCCACTATACGACCCTTCCAGCAATGCATAAGCTTCCGTCATATCACTCACGATGAACGCGTAAATCTCTTCGTCACTCGCCCGCGGTTTATATGCTTCATCTACATTCATGGGTGTATCATAAATCGGTACACCACCAAAATAATCCCACAATTTGAAGTAATAATATCCCCGCAAAAAATGCGCTTCACCAATAATCCGGTTCTTGACCGTTTCATTCATGGCGATACCCGGCACATTTTGCAACACAGTATTCGCACGGTAGATCCCCTTGTAAAACATACCCCAGGCATTCGAATAAAACGACGCGTTGGCGGGAAAGTTCCCGGTTGTCAGTCCGGTCGACCATGATTGATAGGAAATATCGGTAAAATCATCCATCATGCCATACATGACAATGGAATTTGTGAATTCCCGGTTAACTTCGTAAACGGCGTTTACGCCCATAATTGCATCCTGCTCGGACTTCCAAAAGCTTCCTTCTGACAATCCGACCAATGAATCCCGGTCAAGAAAGTCGCTACAAGCGGATAGCATGCTCAACGACAAGACAAGCACCCCTACGATATTTAGTTTTTTCATCATGACTCTACTATTAGAATGTTACGTTTAGGCCCAGCACCCATTGTTTCATTAATGGATAAGCAATACTGGCATTCTCCGGATTATAACCGTCAAATTTTGTAAAAGTAAAGAAGTTCTCCAGGTTCGCATAGATCCGCAAACGGTCTACTTTAAATTTAGACGTGGTTGCGACCGGCAATGCATATCCGAATTGGATGGATTTGATACGGAAATAAGACGTGTTGTAAAGCCAGTAATCACTATATGCCGTGTTTAATGCCGATCCCGAGGTCCGTAAACGCGGGTATTCGGTCGACCTATTTTCCGGTGTCCAGTGATTTAAAATTTCGGCACGCTGCAAAAAGCCTTCATTGATATTAAAGGTATTAAATCCATCATTACCCCAATATTGCCGCACGCCGCCTACTCCTTGGCCCACTATATTCAGATCAAAACCTTTATACGCTGCGCTTATGTTAATCCCGTAGTTCAGCTTAGGAAGCGACGAATAATCTTTTATCACCCGGTCCTCGTCATTGAAAATCTTGTCGCCATTAACATCTTTATAAAGCATATCTCCCGGTAGGGGTGTGCCGCCTACGTAGGTACCGAATGTATACCCGTCTGCTACCAACTGGTCAATTTCGGATTGATCTTGAATAATCCGATCAAATTCAAGCACATAGAAGCTGTTAAACGGACTATCTTCTTCGGTAATGGTCGTCCCGCTGATGGATTGGTCGCCGTTAAACTCCAGCACCTTATTGTGTACCGTGGACAGGTTACCACCGACAAAATAGCTAAAGTCGTTACCCACTTTACCTTGGTAACCCGCCTGAAATTCGAGCCCATTGTTGCGCATCGCTGCGATATTCTGCCAAGGAGGCAGGAAATTCCCCATCACCAATGGAATCGGGATCTTTGTCAAAATATCTGTGGTCGTCTTGTCATAGTATTCGGCACTCACTGTCAGCCGGTTCTGCAACATAACCAGGTCCAACCCTACGTTACTGATTGTCGTTGTTTCCCATTTTATATCCCTGTTGGCAATTTCAGTTGGGCCTACACCCTGTTGCAATTGACCGCCGAATGGGTACAAATACGATCCGTAAACGATTTGGTAGGTGTAGTCGCCAATTCGGTTATTACCCAGTCTTCCCCAGGATCCCCTGATTTTTACATCGTCAAACACCGTCTTTAGGGGCTGGGCAAACGCCTCTTGCGACAGCCTCCAACCGGCCGAGAACGAGGGGAAAAATCCCCATCTGTTCTCTTTCGCAAAACGGGAGGATCCATCATACCGCGCATTTGCCTCAATCAGGTACTTCCGTTTGTAATCGTAGGTTATCCGCCCGAAAAATGATTGAAGCGCATCATCCGTCCCCGAACCATTGATAGCCTCCATATTAGCGCCTGCGTCCAGGATATAAATCGCGTCATCGCCCAAGATGTCGTTTTTCTTGGCATCAAACAGATCCATACGGTTGTACTGCTGATCAAAACCTACAAGCACCCCAATATTGTGCATTCCTGCAAAGGTATCCTCATACCGAAGCAAAGAGTTAAACACCGTCGAATAATCACGGCGACTGCTGTTGAATAAGCTGTTTATACTGGGTGTTTGCTGGTACTTGAAATCGGTCTGGAAATTCCAGAGCGAATATGGCCGCACATATTGCCAGTTGCGGTTATTGTTGTAATTGAAACCGAAGCTCGTTTCCCATTCCAGGTTTTTCAACAGATTGACGATCCCGAAAAATTTCAGGCCTAAGCGCTGCCGCTCAGCGTTCCCCCGGATGTTATCGATGTAAGCCAACGGATTGGCCCCCGCGGGTAACCCCTGGAACATCTCACCCCCGTACCGGCCATCTTCATATTGCGGGATCACACCCGGTGTAGTATTACGGATACTGGCAAAGAACGATGACACATCAATGGGCTTACGGTCGGACCAATTGCCAAACACATTGCCACCGACTTTCAGAAAATCAGCTACTTTAACATCTGCGTTCAACCGGAAGATATAACGTTTGTAGCCCGAATTGTCAATAATTCCTTTATTGTCAAGGTAACCCATCGACAGCGCAAGATTGCTGTTTTGTCCGCCCCCGGCGACTGCCACATTGTGTTCTGTCAGCAATGACCTGTTCAACAGTTCCCCGTACCAATCGGTATTGGGATACAACGGATTCCCGGCTGCAGACTCGGTTCGCCACTCCTCAATCAAATCGGTGGAATACTTCTCCCGGCCCTCAGATTCGTTAACCATTTCCATGTGGGTAGCCATATCGGTAATATAATCAATGGTATTTGCTGCACTTTGCGAACCCGCATACCCATTATACGAAAACGTATATTTGCTATCTCTGCTTCCTCTTTTTGTCGTAACCAAGATTACACCATTGGCAGCCCGTGAACCATAAATAGCGGCCGATGAGGCGTCCTTCAATACGCTGACACTGGCTACGTCACTCGGGTTCACGTCGTTCAGTGCCCCAGGAACACCGTCAATCACCACAAGCGGGGAGGCATCATTCATGGTTCCCTGGCCCCTTACCAGTATATTGAATCCCTCTCCGCCGGGCGTTGCCGATGTTTGAGAAATATTCAGTCCTGGACTCAACCCTACCAGGGCTGAAGACAAGTTCATCGAAGGCCTGCTCGTCGTTGCTTCGTTGAAATTCACGCTAGCAACAGACCCCGTAAGATTCTGCTTCTTTTGGGCACCGTAGCCCACAATAACCACTTCTTCGAGTTCGCTCTCCGCCATGCGTAGCTGCACTTCATTTACTTCGCTCGCCACCAGGACGATAAGCTCATAACCGATACTTTTGAATTGTATACGGTCGTCCGCATCCGCCTCGATCACGAAAGAACCATCAGAACCCGACACAACCCTTTCGGTAGTGCGCAGATTACGAACCTCAACTCCCGCCAAGACCTGACCGCGCTCATCTTTGATCACGCCCTTAATCGGTCGTTGGGCAATTACCCCTTTTTCCAAAAGCACATTCCGTAAAAATGTATTCTTCACTTCTGAGGGGGCCGCCCATGCACTTCCAATCGTGGCAAATACACTTAAGACAAACAGTAGCTGTCTGTATGTACGGCTTGACCTAATTTTGTTTGGTTTAATATTCATTTATAGATTCACGTTTAATAGTTTATACTTCTTTAATGATGGCTCCTTTTCAATAATTCGTTAATTTTCTTCATCGATTGATTTGAAAACACTTATTTATGTAAACAGTAAATTAATACAGCACACCTAAAAACTCATCTATTTCAAAAGACTTATATTTTTCCCACGAAAAGTCAATCCTTAAAATAATCCCTTACACTCACTTTTCCCTTACAAAAACTCAGCTTAACCGGCAATAAATTGGTTTACTTTCAAATATATGTATGCAAATATACTATTATTTTGTAAACAAAAAAATGCTAACTTTATTTTTCATTACGAATATGGAGTTTGCGGACACCTTTTTGCTAGTCGTCACCTCATGGGTCTCCCAAAGCAGCCTGATAAAAACACAAAAACAACCCCACGGGAGAAAACCAGCTTCCAAACCTCATAGCATTGGAAGCCGGTTACCGATACTTGGGCCGATATCGTCATGGTTTACGGTGTCGGCGGCAATCCCTCCAACCGACACAAAAGAAATCCTTTGAAGAAGAGGTACAGTCTTGGCGCGAGCGCGGATACACTACCCATTTCATGACGGGAATTGCCTGGGGAGAATACCAAGACTACTTTACGGGCGAATCGCTGCCGTGTTGGATGAAAATGAGGATGCAGCCGCTTTTACCATCGATGGTTCAGTGATCGACCTGTACGATCCTGCATACCACGAATATCATGCGCGTGCTGTCACCCACCGAACCACGCCAGTTCACGGTAACGGATCCGGAATGAAACTCTGTCAGTAAGGTAAAAACATCTTGGGATGCTTCCTCCCGTACGTATTTTCTCCAGTTCGAAAACCATCCCGTCGGGCCCCACGTCAAGCTGCACTAGTGATGCCTCGGTAACTTTAGCCCTTATATCTTAAGGAAAATTTTCTTCTTGTACATCCAATGCAGCACCAGCCATTCCAGCAAAAGCACAAGGGCACCGGAGACCAACGTCGCGTAAGCGGAGCCGAACAGCTGATCGAAATCCGCGCCCAAATGAATAAATAAAGATCGCTGGAAAAAGGTCTTGACCCCTCCGTCTGCAATCACATACGCTGCAATCGAATTGACGCCGATCACTTTCAGAAAAAAGGACCATCTATCTTTCCGGATGACGTCAATTATCCAGTAGAACGCTGTCAGGAACAGGAAACAGATTCCGCCACTGAAAAGCGTCCAAGCAGGCGTCCATATCCGCTTAACGATCGGGTTTACACCGATGAAATGGAAAAATAAGGCTATCCCTATCAGTCCCGCGCCCCATTGCAGAAACAGCCGGATACGCTTCCCTGGCTCCAGATCCGCACGCAATATATTGCCGGCAACGAGCCCCAGTATCATGGTACCCAAGGTGGGGATAAAACTAAGCGTCGCATACCCTCCCCCATTGTACAAAAAGACCTTCTCCCTGGGAAACAGGTTGAGAAACCACGTATCAAATGCCCAGGCTGCATTGGAATTTTTATTCCAGTGTGCGGCAAACCCGTCCATGTTGTAGGGCCAGTTCGGAGGAACGCCTACGGCCCGATAGTCGAAGTTCGGATCCGGAAGCGGGTATACCGCAAACAACAGCCAGTAACCGATCAGGATAACACCCAGTGTAATCAGCTGTGTCCGAGGCTTGCAAAACGCCAGCAATACCAAAAATGTATACCCCAATCCGATCTGGGTAAGGGTATCCTCAAAGGTGAAATACGTTTGGTCGGCGTGCATGGAACGCAGAAAAATCCCCAACAGGATCAGAATGACTGATCGCTTGACGGTGTGTTTCAATAACGAACCAAACGTAGCCCCCTTGCTTTTACGGCTGGCGATGGAATATGGCAATACCACACCGACCAAAAAGGTAAAAGAGGGCTGGATCATATCGTGCAGGCTGAACCATTGCCATTCTACGTGATTTTGGTTAAAGGCCAACATGTGCCAAAACGCACTATCGGGCAACGCCCTTGATACCGCCGAGAGATTCAGTACTTCGCCCATCATCAGCAACATGACAAACCCCCGGTAAACGTCTACAGATGCAACTCGCTGCATAATTTAATGATTGACTAATTGGTTAAGCAATTCTACATTAAAATCAGCCATTTAACAAACAATATCGGAAGTCAACCGATTGCGTAACTTGCATTTCACACCAATAAAAAGCCGCCTTGAAATAAAACGAGGCGGCTCAAGCTATTAGTTATACCGATTCAATCGGCTGAATATCAAATTGCCTTCACTTCCCAACCTCTGCGATATTCCCGCTTAACGAACCGGTTCACGTCTTCAAAATTAGTCACCTTCATCGCTTTGTTATCCCAGAGCAGTTTCATGTTTCGGGCCGGATACTTACCGTCAATCCGCATATCCGCTCCGCGGATGGCCAGATTAGCCATCAATAAGGCTTCGGTCAACGGGCCGGAAATCTCGAAAGGCGCACTGACCTCTTTTTTACCGTAGCCGGCAAGGCACGCCTCTACCCATTGCGCATAGTGCCCATTCTCGCCACCTGGCACCCGCTCATATTTCACAGGCACATTTAGTCCTTCCATGCGCGACAAAGGCAACAGCCGGGCATTCCGCCCATAGGTATCAGCCAACGCTTTTCCCTTGGTGCCGATGAGCAGGATGCCGTTGCCCCCATCTCCAAATGCCTCGTTGGGTCCGAGTTCATCCGGACGCTCCGGTTGGATACCCCCATCCATCCAGTGTAATTTAACAGGACCAGCCGTTTTCGCAGTTTTCGGGAACGTCATGACTGCATGGCTAGATGGCGGACAGCTCTCGGGGAAATAACCGCGTTTAAACTCATCCACATATAC
>Ga0180219_1000203_pt1 | contig 61712 bp, 49 predicted proteins | sample eDN3rd30CBELigMG_FD_151338 | JGI IMG/M metagenome (GOLD analysis project Ga0180219, IMG submission 151338) | Enriched Miracle-Growth compost microbial communities from Emeryville, California, USA - eDNA 3rd pass 30_C BE-Lig MG (version 2)... ...
TGCGCTGGTTCAAGGGGCCGAAGGGCGTCTCGGCCTTCCACCTCGTCAATGCCTATGAGGATGGCGATTTCCTCCATCTGGACCTGTGCCTTTCGGACACCAATGCCTTTGGCTTCATGCGCGAGGCTGGCGGCGTGCAGCGCGCGCAGCAGGATATCCAGGGCGGCCTCACCCGCTGGAGCTTCGACATGTCGAAGCCGGGCGAGAGCTTCGAATCGCGGGTGATTGGCCCTCCGGGCGACATGCCGCGCCTGCGCGACACCGATCAGGGCCGCACTTACCGCGCGGCCTGGTATCTTTCGATGAACCCGCAGGGCGGACCGCCGCTGCTGGGCGGGCCGGTGGGCGTGGCCTTCAACGCGATGTTCCGCGTCGAGCCGGGCAATGGCCGCCTCGACATGATGGCGCTGGAGCCGGGCATGGCGATCAACGAGCCGGTGCATGTGCCCTCGCGCCAGCCCGATCATGAAGGCTGGTTGCTCAGCGTCGTCGATCGCCAGACCGGAGAGGACAGCATCGTCTCGGAACTCTGGGTCATTGAGGCCGCGGACATCGCCAAGGGCCCCATCGCCCGCGTGCCCATGCCCATGCCGATGCGCGCCCAGGTCCATGGCGCATGGGTCTCCGCAGACCAGCTCGCAAACGCAAAGGCGCGGGAAAAGGAAAGCAAGCAATGACGACTGACCACACCGCGCTCATTCCCGGCGCGCAGGTTCCCGAGGGCCAGACCCCGCCGATGGTCGCCGCCGACCAGCAGGCGCTGCTGGCGAGCGGCGATCCGGTGCTCGCGGCGAACAAGCGGCTCTGCTACGACATGTATCGCACCATATTGCAGGCGGGGCAGGTCGACCGGGTGCGCGACTATATCGGCCCCCATTATATCCAGCATAATCCCAATGTGGTGAGCGGGGTCGAGGCGCTGGAAGGGTTCATCCGCAACTCGCGGCCACAGCGCCCGATCGCGCCGACGATCGAGCTGCCGCTCGTCGCCATCGTCGCGGAGCGGGACATGGTGCAGTTCACCTTCGTGCGCAAGGAAACCGGCGAGGACGGACAGCCTTATTATACCAGCTGGTTCGACCTCTTCCGCATCGAAAATGGCCGCATCGTCGAACATTGGGACCCGGCGCTCAAAAGCCCCGATATGCTGAAGCTCGACCCGAACAAGAAGAAACTCGACCAATAGACGACGCCACAGGCAGTTAAATCCTGCCACGCCGAGGGTCCGGTGGGCATGCGTCCGGTCTTTACCCCTCCCCTCCTTCGGGGCCTCGCTCATGCGCGCCTCTACAAGGGAAAAGGGTATGCGGCCTAATCAGAAGCCGCGTACCTGGGGGTGTCCGGTTAGAAGGAAACGCCAAGTTCGACACCATAAGTACGGGGCGCCGCCAGAATGGTGTTGGCGTCCGGCGCCGTGAAGACCGGATAGGCATTATTGAAAAGATTCTTGCCAAAGACGGCCAGACGCCACTTCATTGGCCCCACTTCGATATTCTGAAGGGCGATGCGTGCATTGGTCACATCACGCTCTATGTCCCAGGCAAAGGCGCCATAAGCAACGCGACCTGTGCCGGGCGTATCGCTTGCAGTGGCATAGTCCAGATGGAAGGCGAGATCGCCTACATTGGAGACCGGAAGCGTGCAGTCCAGCGCCGGCCATCATCTCACCGTCGACGGCGGCTATCATATATCATGACCAAAGGCTGCCGGACCGGCATGCCTTTTCACTTCCTCATTCAGCCCCTCGGCGGCGATGAGACGCCCGCGCGCGCGCAATGGCACTGGCAAAATGGTTCACCGCCGCTGCCATCGACTATCATGCCGCCACCAACGACCAGATCATATTCCATGCCGATATTCTGCATGAAGATGCGGCTCGGTCGGTCCTTGAGCTGGCCGGCAGGCCAAAAACCGTTTTCGCCACGCCGCGGCATTTGTCCATCCTGGTCAGCATCGCAGGCACCCACTCGGTGCCATTTTCTGCGGACAACAGCTTCACATTGGGGAAATGTTCGAAGAAGTTCCAGAAGATGAAGCTGGAAAGCGTTTCGATCACCAGCCGCTCGGGATGCAGACACTCGAACGAAGGGAAATGACCCTCATGGCGGTGCCCGACGACCTGCCTCCGGCCGAGCATCGACTTGCCGATGCCCGCATCGCCGGACTGACCGGAAACCCCGGTGTGCGTATCGGGCCCCGCCATGAGGGCGCTCCGTCCCTCCCTGACGGGGGACGTTTCAGATCACGCGGTTGGTGATCGTGCCGACACCATCGACCTCGCAGCGAACGACGTCGCCGCTCTTGAGGAAGACGGGCGGCTCCATGCCTACGCCCACACCCTCGGGGGTGCCCGTGGCGATGAGGTCGCCCGGCTCAAGCGTGAAGGCGGTCGAGAGATACTCGATCTGCTTGTCGATCGGGTAGATCATCAGCGACGTGTTGGACGACTGGCGCAGTTCATCGTTCACGTAGCAGCGCAGATCCAGCGACTGCGGGTCGGGAATTTCGTCAGCCGTGACAATCCACGGGCCGATCGGACCATGCGTATCGAAGGACTTGCCCATGGTGAAAGTGGGAGAATGGAACTGCCAGTCGCGCGCCGACACATCGTTCGCGACACAATAGCCGAAGACGTAATCGAGCGCATCCGCGGCCTTCACGCCCTTAGCACGCTTGCCGATGACCAGCCCAAGTTCGACTTCGTAATCGAGCTTTTCGGTAACGCCGGGATCGATGCCGCCGAACGGGTCGTTGATGCAGGTGGTCTGCTTGTTGAACCAGAGCTGGTTCTTGGGCGAGCCAGCGCCGATCCGCTCCGATTCCTCCAGATGCTTCTGGTAATTCATGCCGATCGCGAGATATTTGCCCGGCTTCGGCAGCGGAGCCAGCAGGGTTACTGCATCAAGCTGAAATTCCGCTTCAGCAACCTTCGGCAGATTGCGGAGCTGGGTGAGCGCGTCTTCGCCACCCGCAATGATCTCTTCGATGGACGCAAATGGCGCGCCGGCAATCTGGATATCGGTAATTCTGGATTCTTCGACAAGGCCGATGCGAGGGCCTTGTCCTGCGTCGAAACGAGCAATCTTCACGGCATCTCTCCTTCATAACTGGTCTGTTTCGCAAATACCCTTACTCCATGGATATCATAATGTCCATATCTGTCATAACGACAAATATGTTGACTATGAAAGAATCCGGGTGCAGTTTCGGGATCAACGAGACAGGGGAAACCGCCCGAATCACTAGAGAGAGGATTGCAATGAACACCTCTAACGCACCCTTCTGCGCACGCCGGGCAGATCGCCTGGGCGTCCATTCGCTGGATCATGTGCAGTTTTCTGTGCCTGAACCTGGTCAAGCCAGCCAGTTCTTCACTGCATTCGGTCTTGCCGTGTCGGAGAGCCCGGCCGGGCTTGAGGTCCGCGCGCATGGCGATGATCATGTGTGGCTGAGGATCGGCCAAAGCGACAGCAAGCGTCTTGACCGCGTGGTTTTCGGCGCGTTCGCCGAAGACCTGAACGGCATTGCTGCGCGGCTGGCCGGAATGAACGTCGCGTTCGTCAGATCGCATACTGAAGCTGGCGCGGAGCGGCTGTGCTTCGCCGATCCCAACGGCATGGCCATTGAAGTGCGCGTGGCGGACAAGGTCATGCCGGATGCCAAGACGCTGCCTGTCACCCGGTCGTGCCCCGCAGGCGAACGCGGCGCGGTCATGCGGGGCGAAACGCCGCCCGTACATCCGGCGCGCATGGCGCATGCCTTGTTCTTCACGCCCGACATCGAAACGAGCGTGGCATTTTGCCAGGAGGCGCTTGGGCTGCGGATTTCCGACTTTCCGGGACCGGTAGCGTTCATGCACGGGGCGCACGGCAGCGACCATCATCTGATCGCATTTGCGCAGTCCGAGGCAGGCATCGGCTATCACCATAGCGCATGGGATGTGTCCTCGCTCGACGAAGTGGGCCTTGGCGCCGGCCAGATGGCTGCGGCAGGTTTTGACAAGGGATGGGGGTTGGGCCGCCATGTGCTTGGCTCCAACTATTTCTTCTATGTCCGTGACCCTTGGGGGTCCTACGCCGAATATAGCTTCGACATTGATTTCATTCCCGCCAGCATGGATTGGCCCGCCGGTTATCCGGCGCCGGAAAACAGCCTTTACCTGTGGGGACCAGCGGTCCCGGAAGATTTCGTGACCAATTTTGAACGGCACGATCAGGCACTGGGAGACGCAGCATGACCTCCGACACCACCCCTTATGATGTACCCCCCCTTCATGATGTAACCATTGTGGGCTATGGTCCTGTCGCCGAGGTGCTTGCGGTTATCCTTGGCCGCGCGGGCCGCAAGGTCGCCATTTTCGAGCGCTGGACCGAGCGTTACGGCCTTCCGCGCGCGGTGTGCGTGGATCATGAGATGTATCGCATGCTCAGCGCGATCGGCATGGCAGACGAACTTCCCACCGTGTCGCACTCTGGTCCCCCCTATCGCTGGTTCAATGCCGACTGGAAGGAATTGCTGTCGATCGATTGGTCGGCCCCTTCCATTTCGGGCGGGCCAGAGGTCAACTTCATCCATCAGCCCACTTTGGAGGCCATGTTCGACCGGCATGTGCGGAACATTCCCAATGTAGAGGTCAATCTGGGCTGGGAAGCGACTGAGGTTCGGCAGAACGCGGACAAGGCCACGCTCGTGGTGGAAAATCGCGAAACCGGCGAACGCCGGGAAGTCCATTCGAAATATCTGATCGGTTGCGACGGCGCCAACAGCATCGTCCGCCGTACCATCGGCGGGCAACAAGAAGATCGCGGCTTCGAAGCGGACTGGCTCGTCATCGACATCCTGCCCAACGAAGGCGTCGAGCTGGACGTGCCTCCTGCCGCGCAGTGGTGCAATCCGGAACGGCCGACCACCATCGTACCCGCCGGAGTGAATCAGGGCCGCTATTATCGCCGCTGGGAGTTCATGCGTCTGCCGCATGAAAGCATCGAGGACATTGAGAACGAGGAAACAGCCTGGAAGCTGCTCGAATCGTGGGTTCGGCCCGATCAGGCGACGATGGTGCGTCACAAGGTATATACTTTCCGCTCGCTGCTCGCGGAGAAATGGCGCGATGGCCGTTTGCTGATCGCCGGTGACGCGGCCCATGTGATGCCGCCGTTCATGGGCCAGGGCATGTGCGCCGGTTTGCGAGACGACTGGAACCTTGCGTGGAAGCTCGCAATGGTCCTCGACGGCAAGGCGCCGGATCGTTTGCTTGACACCTATCAGGCGGAACGCATGCCGCATGTGTCGGACGTGATCGATCTGTCTATGTATCTGGGGCGGATGATCTGCCAGCCCGATCCGCAGAAAGCGGCTGAGCGCGATCAGGCGTTCTTCGATCGGACGGCTCCCCCGCCGCCCGCCTTCCCCAGCCTGACCAGCGGCATCATCCTGAAAATGCCCGATGGCAGCGCAGGCCCGGTTGCCGGCAAACTAAGCCCCCATGTAAATCTGAAGGTCGGCACAGAGCAGGGCCGTCTGGACGACCTGCTGGGCATCGGCTTCCACCTGCTGGTGCGGGATGTGGCCCAGCTGGACAAACTCTCGGCCGTTGCCCGCAAGACCGTCGATAGGCTCGATATTGCCGCATATGCCCTGGAAGGCCCTGAAGGCGACGTACGGGTCATACAAGACCTTGATGGAAGGCTGAAGGGATTCATGGATGACCAGAGCCTTGCGGCCATGATCGTAAGGCCGGACTTCTACGTTTTCGGCGGGGCCGATCGGGATGGGGACATCAATACCCTCGTCAACGCACTGGGCTTCGCCGTTCCCTCGACACGGACGAACGCCGGGATGGAAGAAAATGCGGCGATCGCGACCTGAACCTAAGCTTGCAGCGCCATGCAACCTTCTTCATGAAGGTTGCATGGCCAGCACTTCTTCCAGCCCTCCAACCCCCGCCGCAAAGCCGCGTGAAGATCACCGCGTCAGGGTCGCACGCGAAAAGCGAGAGCGCATGCATGCGCACCTGCTCAGGTCGGTTCTGGCCGTATGTTCGGAAGACAGATCGACCGGTCCGAAGGTGATCGACGATGTCATTCGGCACGCCGAGGTTTCGCGCGGAACCTTCTACAAGCATTTCGGCTCCCTTGAGGAAGCCATCTCGGAAATCGGCGCTAATCAGGCCGATGAGATGACGAGAGGGATTGCAGATGTCTATGATGTCCTGAGCGATCCGCGTCATCGCCTTGCGACCGGTCTGCAATTATATCTTCGGCGCACCATGTTTGACCCCAATTGGGGTGGTTTCCTTGCCCAGGTAGAACTGCTCGATCCTGACAATCTCATGATCCAGAACATGGCCGCCGATATCAGATTGGGCATGGCCGAAGGCTTTTACGATCTGGAGGATTGGGCGGAAGGCCTGGACCTCTTATTGGGGACCAAGATCGAAGCCATTCGCCGTATCATCCGGGACAATCTTGGACCTGACTATGCTGAGCGCATAGCCGCACTTATCCTGCGCGGCCTTGGCCAACCCAAGGCGGATGCCACGGAGATCGCCGCGGCCGCGGCGGCACAGCTGGAGGTGGAGGCGCCCAAATATCTCGACTGGTGGACGCCCCCCGAAGGCGGAACAACTGAAGGTTAATTCCTTCATCATCCGAGGGACTGTAGGGCTTTCCCGGCCCAGTTCGCCGGCCTTTGCATCTGGCGCGATCATCTTGTTGTCACCGGTCGCGAGGCATGGCCGCTTGCTATAAAGCGTCCTGCTGCGCTTGGCCCGCATCGGCAGGCTGGAAGCCGCGACCGGCGATTCGCGCTTGCCCGAATGGAAGGTTCGGGGGGATTCCCCCCCCCCCCCCCCCCCCCCCCCCCCCCCCCCCCCCGAATTGCCCTGCGCCCAAGACCTGCGCGTTGGCTCCTCCCTATGAGCGAGTGGTCACGGCACAATGACGAAATCGGGATTAGCGATCGCGAAGGCGGCATCGCGATCGGCAGCGGGTGGGTAGATCCAGATCCTGTTGATTTCCTGCTTGATCTTCTTGCCGTCATCGCGCGTGAACTGGACCTGGCGATCCCACCCTTCGGTATAGAGCGCACCCCATTCGCCCAGGTCGAGGCAGGTCACATATTTGGGCTGGCTGTAAGGATGCAGGTCCAGCCCGACCAATTCCGCCGCTGCATTATGCCCGGCGACCCGGCCCAGGCTCATGGCATGCTGGCATGTCATGGGCGCGAAGTTGCCCTGGTCGTCGGTCGCAGCGAGCACCGTATCGCCGGTCACGAAAATGCCGTCACTGGCGGGCGCCCGCAGGAACGCGTCGCCAACCACGCGACCCAGCGGATCATGCTCGCCCGGCACCTGCGCCGCGATAGGGCTGGCGCGCATCCCGGCCGACCAGACCAGCGTGTGCGTTTCGATCCGTTCGCCCGACGACAGGGTAACGCCGTCAGCGTCCACCGCGATCACTCGCGCGCCGGGGCGGGTTTCGACGCCAGCCTCTCTCAGGGCTTCCTGCACATAAGGAAGCGCATGCTCGCCCATCGCCAGCCCGACAATATCCGCCGTATCGACGATGACAACGCGGCAATCGGCCGTGTCGCCCAAAGCTGCACGCAGCCTGATCGGCATTTCGGTGGCGGACTCCAGTCCGGTGAAGCCACCACCTGCGATCACCACCGTATTGCGCGCGGCCGTTTCCGGCGTGTCGGCCAGCGCCTTCAGATGAGCTTCCAGTTCCAGCGCATCATCGAGTTGGTCCGTGTTGAAACCATATTCGGCAAGTCCGGGAATATCGGGCCGGAACAGCTGGCTGCCGGCCGCGAGTATGAACCGGTCATAGGCGACCGTTTCATGGCTTCCGTCATTTTTCGCGATGATAAGGGTCTTTGCGGTGGCATCCACTGTCTCAACCAATCCGCCGACATGCGCGACGCCCACAGCCGACAGAAGGTCCGCGATATCGGGGTTCATATTGTCCAGCACCGCTTCATAGAGGCGGGGGCGAATGACCACCTGGGATGTGGGAGACACGACCGTGATCGCGACTTCGCCTTCCTTGCCTGCCAGCGCCACGGCGCGAGCGGCAGAGAGGGCGGCCCAGAGGCCCGCGAAACCGGAACCGGCGATGATGATGTTCTTGGTCATGGCTATTATCCTGTTGCAAAGTCACCGGACGCATATCGTCGTTCCGCCGCGCGATTGGTTGGCGTGAATGGCTTTCTCGGAGCGTCCGGCAGGAGAACCGAGGGCAAATGGCAATGAGGAAATGCGCGCAGGGCGTGCGTTATTCTATCCGGGCGCGTCACGCGGCGGTTTACCGCGCGTTCGAGTGTTCAAACGGTCATTGGTCCATGCGCGGACATCGGCAAAAAACTGATCGGGCGCTTTGCTGCTGAACCGGCGAGCGACATCGGCGAGCGACTGGCTTGCAAGGGCGCCACGCATGGCCTGTTCCGCCTGCAACATCACCGCGTGGATCGCACATACGCCGCCGGTCGCCCAGGCTGGCGGGCTGTCGCCAAATACGGCGCAGCGCTCTCGCACTTCCTGACAATGGAATAGCGGTTTGTCACCCTCGATCGCATCGACGATTTGAAGGAAGGAGATTTCCTGCGGGGGACGAGCCAATCTGTAGCCACCATGCACCCCTTCACTCGCAGCTACGATCCCGGCCTTTTCCAGCTTGGGGAAAATCTTGGCCAGAAAGCTGGGAGATACACCCTGCAACTCTGCCAGATCGCGGCTGCTGAGTGCGGTGTCGCCCGAGTCCACAAGCCACAAGAGGCAGTGGATGCCATATTCAACGGAAGAGGTCAGATGCGCCATAACACGGACTATAACAGTCTGTGTTCATATGTCAAATAAACACGGACTAAGTTTATCGCCTTTTTTGATCAGTGCATGCCGAACGGCGGGATTCAGAGGTCCTAAAGAACGCTTCTCCCTCCAGATACCGAGAGCCGCTATCCGCGAGCGGCTCCCCATCTCGGTCAATGGACGAGATGAACCAATGGCGGGTTCCAAGGGCCGAATTGAGCGCGGAAACGGTCGGTCTGTCAGCGAAACCACCGACCTGTTTACAACCCCTTAATTCCTGCTCCCGATCGTGCCCATGGCGTGGTGTAGCTTTTCCTAGCCACCGTTCATTCGGCATCGGGATGAGCAGGACCTACGCTTGGGCAGCCCAACGCTTTTGAACCGGCATGGGCGGTTGAGAGGACATCCCGTTCCCATTTGCCCGTCCCCATTTATGGAAAAGAAGGACAACCAGGCGTATCCTGGGGGTTGTGGAGAGACGGGGGCGCGTTTCTCATATGCTACTATGGGAGCGGGCGGGTCGGGAGCGGGCCGCGCCTGGAAAAGCGAAAACCCCGCAGCGTTGGCTACGGGGTTGCACTAATGTTGGTTGCGGGGGTTCGCAACCACCGAAACCGACAAACTTTAGAGGTGAAAATTTGAAGCGCCCCACCCCAATTTCTGAAGCTCAGTAACCGATTCTAGAACCTTAAGCGGCTACGGTCTGCTTTTCCGCAGCAATCAACAAAGACCGGTCCTCGCTGAAGCTACCAATTAGCTCTGCGGAGTGGTCTGTCGGCGATGCTCCTGAGTCTGGCCTTTGGGCAATCAAGCGTGAGTTCCAAAGACAGCCGTTCGTTCATGACGCGCGAATAGCCGCGTTTTAACAAAAAATCGCAAAGGTCGCCGTCTATGGAATCAAGCTGAGAAAGCTGTCGTCCGTACAGTCCATTTGGCCGAACCCGATAGATCGCTATTTTATCTTTTTTTAGTCGATGGGCTTGTTTAGCTTGCCATCTGGAGGGGGGCTTCATGCACGATTCTAACGATCAGGATTTCACGGCAGTTAATCCTAGCGACGCGAGTGCGAACGATCCGACAATCGCCGCAGACATTGCAGGTAGCTTCACTTATGCTTCCTATCAGAACGCGATACCCGTCATCCGATCGATCGAGATAGACAACGCCGGCGGACGACATCACGAAAGTATCCGCGTCGATCTCACCTCATCGCCAGCGTTTCTGCGCGCCAAGTCCTGGACAATCGATCGACTTGTACCGGGCGACAACCTCCCGCTGGGCGATCGCAAGGTCGATCTCGACGCTGACTATCTGGCCGGACTAAACGAAGCCGAACGCGGCGAGATCACCCTGCGACTGTCGGCTGGTGATGCGGTGCTCGACGAGCAGCGCTTTCCTGTCCGCCTGCTCGCCCGCGACGAATGGGGCGGCGTCACCGACATGGCACAATTGTTGCCTGCGTTTGTGATGCCCAACGACCCCGCCGTCGCCCGTATCCTGCGCAGCGCAGCCGACCGGCTGGCCGAACATGGGCATTCCAACGGGCTGGACGGCTATCAATCGGGCGATCCGCAGCGCAGCTACATGCTCACCGCAGCGATCTATTCAGCCGTTGCTTCGATGGCGATCCATTATGCCGAGCCACCGGCCAGCTTCGAGAATCGCGGGCAAAAGGTCCGACGGCCCGCTACAATTGCGGAAGAGCGGCTAGGCACCTGCCTGGATACGACCCTTCTGATCGCTGCGGCCCTGGAAGGGGCCGGCCTGTATCCTGTGATACTGATGTTCCATGGCCATGCGGCGGTGGGCGTCTGGCTAACGAAGCGGACTTTGGGTAACACGATCGAGACCGACCAGATGGAGGTTCGCAAGGCGCTGGCGTCGCGCGAACTGATCGTGTTCGAGACGACCGGCGTCACCCATCGTCCGGCGATGGCCCTGGAGGTAGCACAGCACGCTCTCGACCATCGCATGAGCGAGGAGGAAGCGCACGCCTTCGTCGCGGCCATCGATGTGCGGCGCGCGCGCAGCGGCGGCATCACTCCGCTCGCCTCCCATGAAGCATCGCGGCATGACGCTTCTGGGGAAGACGAAGGCGCAGTGGTTGCAGCACTGTCATTGCCCGCGGCCCCATCGTTCAATAATTTGCCCGACCTTCAGGTCGAAGAAAAGCCGACGACTGCCGCAGGTCGTATCGACCGCTGGCAGAAGAAACTGCTCGACCTGACGCTTCGCAACCGGCTGTTGAACTTCCCGGAATCGAAGAAGACCATCCCATTTCTGTGCACTGATGTCGCTTATCTCGAAGACAGGCTGGCGGGCGGCGCTGCCATTCAGATCGTGTCATTGCCGCAGCAGAACCCGTTGGGCGAACGTGACGCAGCTCTGTATCGCGAGGTGCATGGCCGCGATCTCCAGCGTGGCTTCGCGGCCGAAGCCCTGCAACGGGACGAGTTGCCGTCGCCGCTGGATGCGCCCCAGCTCGAAGCACGGCTGATCGACCTATATCGGCAGGTGCGCAACGATTTCGCCGAGGGCGGCGCCAACACCCTGTTCCTGGCGGTCGGCTTTCTGCGCTGGAAGAAGAAGCCGGAGGACGAGCGCAGCTATCGCGCACCGTTGCTGCTGGTTCCCGTCAAGCTGGAGCGACGCAGTGCGAGCGCGCCCTTCCGCCTGCGTTTCCATGAAGATGAGCCGCGTTTCAACGCGACACTCCTCCAGTTTCTGGAACGCGATTTCGACCTCAGATTGCACCAGTTTGGCGGAGATCTGCCCCTAGACGACAGCGGCGTCGATGTGCCTCGCGTGTTGGCGATGATGCGTCAAGCGGTGCGCGAAGTTCCCGGCATGGAGGTCGTCGACGACACCGCTCTGTCGACGTTCAGCTTCGCCAAGTTCCTCATGTGGAAGGATTTGGTTGAGCGCACCGAAGCATTGCGCGAAAACCGGGTCGTTCGCCACCTCATCGACACGCCGGACAAGCCCTTCGGTGGTGATGACGGCCAACCTGCGATCCGCGACGAGCGTGAACTTGATCGCGTCTATGCGCCCGCAGATATCATCAGCCTGTTGCCGTCCGACTCTTCACAGACCGCCGCTAGCCTGGCTGCTGCGGAAGGGCGCGATTTCGTGATCGTCGGACCACCAGGCACAGGCAAGAGCCAAACCATCGCAAACATGATCGCCAATTGCCTGGGCGTTGGGAAGACCGTGCTGTTCGTGGCGGAAAAGACTGCCGCCCTCGACGTCGTCTATCGTCGACTGCGTGAACATGGGCTGGGCGACCAGTGTATCGAGTTACATTCCAGCAAGGCCGACCGGCGCCATTTCCTGGCGCAGCTCAAAGCGGCGTGGGAGCATGGCGGACGGGGCGATCCCGCGGAATGGATTGCTGTCAACGAGCGGCTGAAGCTGCGCCGTGATACACTCAACGCCTATGTGGAGGCATTGCACAGGTCATCGCCCAACGGCTGGACGCCGTATCTCGCACTTGGCGTCGCGTTGCGCGAGGCCGATGCTCCAGCACCGGAGTTTAGCTGGCCGCGTGGGCAGGTGCATGACACCGAGGCATTGGCGACCCTGGAAGAATTGGCGGGAGAGTTGGGGCTGGTCTTCGCGTCAGTCGAACGCCGGCCAGCGCTGGATCTGGTCGATATCGAGGAGACCGGAGCAACGGGGCAAGATGAACTGATCGCCGCTGCGCAGTCCCTGCGTAACGCCGCCGATTTGCTGATTGGTGCCCTCGACGCATTGCGCGGTGCTATGCGACTTAGCGACGGCAATCAGCCGGTTAGCACTGAGATCGCGACATTCGCGGGTCTGGCTGAAGCGATGGAAGTTGGTCGCGACCGCGATATCTCCATTGCATTTGATCCCGGATTTGCGCGATCGAAGGACGATCTGACCGCATTGACCGCCGCGATCGGCAAATACCGGGACGCCGAAAGGCAGCTCGCTGCATCTTATCCGTTGGATGGTGTGCGGGCGATAGAAACCGAGGCACTCGATCGCCAATGGCGCGAAGCGAATGCCTCGCTCTGGCCGTTTTCGGCGCTTGGCAAGCGCAAGGTATCGCACCTGCTCCAGAGCTATGCGGATGGCGGTGTGGCCGACCCTGAAACCGACCTGTCGCAGCTTCGCATTATGAAGGAGCAGTTGGCGGAGATCGACGCAACACCATTGGTCGGTCGGCCGCTTCCGTTGGCTGGCCTCGACACAGATCTGGGCGCCGTTGCTGACATCCTCGAGCATGCAGCACGACTGCGCGCGGCCCTGCGTCTCGATGGTCGTGATGCCGGCGCCGTGGAGGTCGCCACCCAGCGGATCGCGACAGCCTTGCGCGAACGCGATCAAGGTGATCGCCTTTGGCCGTCCAGCGCCAAGCTGTTGGCGGCGCGACAAGGCTTTGACGACGCGCGAAGCCGCTTTGCCAAAGCTGCGGGACGCGACATTGTTCTTGAAGCCGCGCCGGACGCTCTGACCACCCTCTCAGCATCGCTTGTGGCGCTTGTGGATGCGCGTCACCTGCTGCGCGATTGGTCAGCTTGGTGCCGCATCCGCAACCGGGCAGTCGCTTCCGGGCTTGGCGCGTTGGTCGACCAGATCGAGGCTGGATCCGTGGCTGCGGATAGCGCCCGCAAGGCGTTCCGGCTGGGCTATGCTCGCTGGTGGCTGCCCATGGTATTGGACAGCGATCCGGTGCTCCGCGATTTCCGACGCTTCCAGCATGAGAACGCTATCGCCGAATTTCGCGAGATCGACGACCTGGTCCGCACCCATGCTACGGGCCGCGTGATCGGTGCGCTCGCACACAACCTGCCTCCGGTGCAAAGCGTGCCGCGAAATTCCGAACTGGGCCTGCTGCGCTATCAGATGGAGTTGCAGCGTCCGAGCCAATCGATCCGCGACATCATCGGCAAGATGCCGGAGGCTTTCTCTAAGCTTGCGCCATGCATGCTGATGTCACCGCTGTCGATCGCGCAATATCTGCCCCCCAATCAGTCATTGTTCGATGTCGTCATCTTCGACGAGGCCTCACAGATCACGACGTGGGATGCTGTCGGCGCGATCGCGCGCGGGCGCCAGACGATCATCGTCGGTGATCCCAAGCAGCTCCCACCAACCAACTTTTTTGGCAGCAACGACGATGACGAGGATGTCGCCGATCATGAGCGGGACATGGAGAGCATCCTCGACGAGGCGAAGGCGTCGGGCATCCCGGTTCGCGACCTGCGCTGGCATTATCGTAGCCGTAGCGAGTCCCTGATCGCCTTCTCCAATAACCATTATTATCAGAACCGGCTGGTCACCTTCCCGTCGCCACAGGTGGACGACCGCGCGGTGCGTCTGCGCAAGGTGCCGAATGGCGTCTATGATCGTGGCAAGAGCCGGACTAACCGGATCGAAGCGCAGGCTGTCGCGGATGAGGCGGTCGCCCGTATGCGCGGATGGCTGGGTCTCCCCGAAAAGAGCCGGCCCACGTTGGGTATCATTACATTCAATGCGCAGCAGCAGTCGCTGATCCTCGACCTGCTGGATGTCGCCCGGCGTGATGAACCTGCACTCGAATGGTTCTTTGCAGATGAGCGGGTCGAGGCGACCATCGTCAAGAATCTGGAAAATGTGCAGGGCGATGAACGCGACGTCATCCTGTTCTCCATCACCTTTTGGAAGGATGCGGCAGGCAAACTGACGATGGACTTCGGCGCGCTCAACCGCGACGGCGGCGAGCGCCGGCTGAACGTAGCCGTTACGCGTGCACGGCAGGAACTGATTGTCTTTTCAGGCTTCACCGCCGACCAGATCGATCCGACGCGGACCAAGGCGCTCGCTGTGCATCACCTCAAGACGTTCCTCGACTATGCCGAGCGCGGTGCGATCGCACTGCCGGCCCAGAGCGCCGGTTCGATGGGCGGCTTCGAGTCACCCTTCGAGGAGGCTGTGGCCGCGCAGCTCGAGCAGCGAGGGTGGCAGGTCGTGCCGCAGGTCGGCATCTCGGGCTTTCGGATCGACCTGGGCGTTCGGCATCCGGACCTGCCCGGCGCGTATCTCGCCGGTGTCGAATGTGATGGCGCATCCTATCACAGCGCAGCGACCGCACGCGATCGCGACAAAGTGCGCGAACAGGTTCTGACAGGTCTCGGTTGGAACATGCTTCGCGTCTGGTCGACCGACTGGTGGTATGATGCCACCGGTTGCGCGGATCGCCTGCATCTCGCGCTGGAAGCGCTGCTGGAGACAAGCCGTGCGGTGGAACCAGACGGCAGCGTCACTGCACACTGGGACATGGGGCATGAAGTCGAGGGGATTGAGGAAATCCGCGACGACGAGGCGGCGGCGCGGGTCGAGGAGGTAGTCCCCGCGCCCATGCCGATCGAGATAGAACTGGTGTCGGCAGAGATTTCTGCCCCGGTCATGCCGGTCAGGATTACCGAATCGACCCAGGTTCCCGCTTCGGTTCCGGTCGAATCAGATGAGCTAGGCGACCGTTATCGCATCACTGATCTGACGAGTTTTGCAGCCGATCCGAATCAGTTTTTCGATTTCGCCTATCGGGATTCGTTGCGCGCAATGATTGCCGCCGTGATCGAAAATGAGAGTCCGCTGCGCACCGATATATTATGCCAGCGCGTCGCCCGCGCGCATGGCTGGCTGCGCACGGGCGGCAAAATCCGCGAGCGGATCGACATGCACCTGCGCGACTATGATCGGACCCAGGAATCGAGCGGCGAGTTCATCTGGCGGACTGGCGCCGTCGCGGATTTCCATCCCTATCGCCCTCCTCATGACGATGAAGCGCGCCGGGCGATCCCGGACATTCCGCTCGCAGAGCTATCGGCGGTCGTGCGGGACAATCCGGACCTGCTCGAAGAGCCGGATCCTGCACGCGAGTTGGCCCGGATGCTAGGGGTCGAGCGGCTGGCAGCCGGATCGCGCGCACGGTTAGACGAGGCGATCGCGCGCGGCCGTGGCAGTGACGTGGCCGTGCCGAACACTTCCGCCATATCCGGAGTGGAATGAGGATGGCGCGCTTCATCCACTCGAGCGATCTCCATCTGGGCAAGCGCTTCGGAAACTTCTCCGGCGACCTTCCCGGTCGCCTGCGTGAGGCCCGCCACGCGGTGCTCGGCAAGCTGGCTGAACAGGCGCGCCTGAACGGCGTGGACACGATCCTGCTGGCCGGCGACACATTCGACACTGAAACGCCCGCTGCCGATGTCCGGAGGCAGGCACTGACCGAGATGGCGCATCATGCGCCGGTCCGCTGGGTAATCCTGCCGGGCAACCATGATTCCCTGCAGGCGGCTGAATTGTGGACGCTGTTGGCCAGCGAGGCACCGGGCAATGTTGTGCTGGCGACACTCGCAGAACCGATCGAGCTGACGGGCGGCGGGATCCTCCTGCCCGCTCCCTGCACGACAAGGCGGCCGGGTCGCGATCTCAGCGAGTGGATGGATGGCGCAGCCACCGCCGATGGCGCGATCCGCATCGGCCTTGCCCATGGTGCGATCCAGAGCTTTTCCGAAGATGCTGTAAGCGCCGAAGTCATCGCCCCGGATCGCGCGCGCCGCGCCGGGCTCGACTATCTCGCGCTGGGCGACTGGCACGGCGCGATCGAGGTCGATCCGCGCACCCACTACAGCGGCTCGCCCGAGCAGGATCGGTTCAAGCATGATCGATCCGGCACGGCGTTGCTGGTCGACATCGCGGGGGTCGGCGCAGTGCCTACAGTAACGCCGGTTCCTACCGGGAGCTTTGCCTGGCGCACCCTGGACCTCCACATATTGGCGGAAGAAGATCCCGGCGCGGCACTTGAGGCACTGCTACCCGATCTGCGGGATCGCCGACAGACGTTGGCCCGCATCGTTGCCACCGGCCGCACCGGGCTTGCCACGCGCACCGCGCTGACAGCCGGAATCGAGCGCGCCGCCCCTGATTTCGCATGGCTCGACCTCGACGAGACCGGACTGGCGACCGAATGCAACGTCGGCGACCTTGACCGGATCGATCGCGCAGGTGCCCTGAGAGACGCCGCCGACGCCTTGCTCGCCGAGAGCGAGGATGCGAGCCGCTCGTCCGCTGAACGAGCGATTGCCATTGCCGCGCTGGGGCGTCTTTACGGCTATGTCGAGAAGGTGTCGCAGTGAAGGTCGCAGCACTCCGTTTTCACAACGTCAAGCGGTTCGCCGGGCGCGGCGTTGCGATCGAAGGCATCGGCGATGGCGTCAACGTGTTGTGCGCCGCCAATGAGTTCGGCAAATCGACCAGCTTTGAGGCGCTGCACGGACTATTCTTCCAGCCGCATTCCAGCACGGCGGGCGGCGTCCGTGCCTTGCGTCCCTATAGCGGCGGCAACCCGCTGATCGAGGCGGATATCGTTGTCGACGATGCCCATTATCGGATCACCAAGCAGTATTATGCGGGGAAGTTCGCGAAGGTCGTAGATCTCGCGTCCGGGCGTCTGATTGCACAGGCCGACGAGGCAGAGAATTTCATCGGGAAGCTCGTCCACGGCGGCGCCGGTGGGCCGACGGGGCTGCTATGGGTGCGTCAGGGGCTTACCGGTATAGAGCCACGCAACAAGAAAGACGAAGATAACGACCTGCAGGTCCGCACCAGCCTGCTTGAATCAGTGCAGGGTGAAGTCGAGGCTATGACCGGTGGCCGGCGTATGGCCGAGATTATGGCCGCTGCTGGGGAGGCTGCGGGGGAACTTGTCACCGCAACAGGACGCCCAAAAGCTGGCGGCCGCTATGCCGCCGCGATCGATTTACGCGACCGACTGGCGGGAGAGGAGCAGCGGTTAGCCGGTGAGGTGACCAACCTGCGCGAAGCACTCGATCAGCGGGGAACTTGTCAGCGCCGGCTGGCCGAGCTGGAAAGCCCCGATGCACGCGATACTCGCAAACAGGCGGTGGACGCCGCCGAAGTCGCCTTCGACGCTGCCCGCGCACAGGCCGAGCGGCTGAAGGCAGCGCAGGCCGAACTCAGTCTTGCGCGCGAACAGCGCGACACCGCGTGGCGCGAGCACCGCCAGTTCGAGGAGGCACTGGCCGAAGCGCGACAGTTGGCGGAGGACAGCCGCGAAGCCAATCTCCGCCGCGACGAGGCGGTCGAACGTCGGCGCTTGACTGGCGAGACGATAGCCGATGCGCAGGCCGAGATCGAAGCAGCCGAGGCGGATGAGAAGGCGGCACGCGAACTGCTCGCCATTCTTGATGCGGCGATCAAAGCGCGGGATGCGGCTGAGCGACGTGCGGAGTGGAAGGAACGGCTGCAGGGTGCCGAAGCGGTGCGCGGCACGATCGAAACCTGCGAGGCGCAACTCGCCGGGATCCGGCTACCTGACGGCGCGGTCGATGAACTTGCAGATCTGGATGTCGAGATCGCCCGCATTCGTGCGGTGCAGGACGCCGCGCGGCCAACTGTAACGGTCGCCTATGATTCGCCCGCTGCCGCACGTGTAACGATGGGCGACACGACGCTCGGCGATGTTGAGGAGCGCGGCTATAACGGCCGCGCTCAGCTCATCGCGCCTGGTATCGGCACGATCACGCTACGCTCCAACATCGCCGACGACGATGGTCGACTCGCAGCAGCGGAAGCGCAGCGACGGACCTTACTTGCCTCAATGGGGGTGTCAGATTTGGCGACGGCACGCGCCCAGCAGGTTCACGCCCAATCGGTTGAGGCGCAGGCCAGCGAGGCCAAGGCGCAACTCAAGATCATCGCACCCGACGGGCTGGAGGCGTTGCGCGAGACGGTGGCAGCTTTGGCCGGCGTGGATACGTCTCCGGTCGAGTTGAAGGCCGATCCAGATGAAACACGCGCCGCCCATGACTCTGCAGAAAGGCGGCGGCGCGAGGCGGCACAGGCATTACGGACAGCCGAACCTGCCCGAACACAGGCCGACGAGGCATTTATCAAGGCTGAGACCGCGCTTGCACGGTTACAAACACGCGACGAACAGGTGGTTGCGATCCTCGGCCCCGCCGATGAACGCGAAGCCAGGGCGCAAGGTCTGGCGGCGCGTCTCGTCCAACGCGATGCCGCGCTGGCGGATGCCCAGCGGGATTTCGATGCACGCAGTGCCGAAGCGCTTGATCTGGAAGCGGCGGATGCAACGCTGCGGCGGGTGCGCTCCGTCGAACAGGCTGCCGCGACCGAGATCCAGCAGTTGCGCGAGACCATCGCCGGGTTGAACGCCCGCATCACCGCGCGATCTGACGAGGCGGTGGAGGAGGCGTGGCGAGAGACGGCAGATGCCTTGTCCGCTGCGGAAACTCGCGTTTCCGCGTTCGAACGGGAAGTCGCCGTGCTGACGCGGTTGACGCAGGCGCTCGGGGCAGCGCGTTCAGGTGCGCGTGATCTCTATCTCAAGCCGGTCATGAATGAATTACGCCCACTGCTCGGCCTACTCTTCGACGATGTCACTATCACCTTCGACGATAAGACGCTGCTACCGCAGACGATCGTGCGCGCTGGGCTGCAGGAAGATGTTGACCGCCTCAGCGGCGGCATGCGCGAGCAATTGTCGGTCCTCACGCGCCTGGCCTTTGCGCGACTGCTCGCGCGCGACGGCCGACCCGCACCGGTGATCCTCGACGACGCGCTCGTCTATTCGGACGATGACCGGATCGAGCGCATGTTCGACGCACTGCACCGACAGGCACGTGATCAGCAGATCATCGTCTTTTCTTGCCGCCAGCGCGCATTTCAGAGTCTCGGTGGCAACGTGCTCCAGATGACGGACTGGCAACCATGATCTGGCAAGCGTTAATGACACGATGTGCGGCTTTGGTAAGATGGCTATGTGAAATCTGGCTAAATGCAATCGTCGAATATCGGTCAATCGGAATGACGTTATTTAGGGCCGCACCGACAGCGATCATTCATCCAATTGCGCGTAGACTGCGTATTCGCCCCACGAACTTCCGGCAGCAACCGATCCATCCCGGCCGTTCAAAGGCGAAACTGGGTCACCCGACTGCGGACCGACCGCTTTTTAAACCTTGCGCAGTTGTCCGCTTTTTCTTGCGTCCCACTTTGTTCTGATTTGCCCTGTCCTCAGGGCAGTGCATACCGTCAGGGGCTCAATGGCTTGCGCACCACCACCTGATCAATTGCGCCGAAAGGCCCTTCGGAAACCTCGACCCGTACACTATCGCCAAAGCGCAGAAATGGCGTTTGCGGCTCGCCACTGTTGATCATCTCGATAGCGCGGTGCTCCGATAAGCAACAAGAACCAACGTCGGCATAAACTGCGTTGGAAACAGTGCCCGATCCAATGATCATCCCAGCCACCAGATCGCGCGTCCGCGCTGCATGAGCGATGAGTTCATGGAAACCGAACGCCATCTCACCACCGTTGGGACAGCCGAACCACTGACCATTGACTTGGACCTCCAATGGCAAATGGACACGGCCGTCTTGCCATGCCTCGCCCAGTTCGTCCGGCGTCACCGCAAAGGGTGCGACCGAGCAGGCAGGCTTGGCCTGCACCCAGCCAAAGCCGGTCTTCATCTCGATGGGCGCAATGGCGCGCAGCGACCAGTCGTTGATCAGCAGGACCAGCTCCACATGGGCCAGCGCGTCGGCGGCGCTGGTGCCCATCGGCACGGCGTCGGTGACGATGCCGAACTCGCCCTCGAAATCGATGCCGTCAGCCTCGCTAGGGAGCGGCACATCCTGCGTGCCGGACAGGAAACGGTCCGACAGCCCCTGATACATCAACGGCCGGTCCGTCTCGATCGGCGGCAGATGGAAGGCTTTCTGCATCAGCTCGCCATGCTGGGGAAAGGCCGATCCGTCGAGCCATTGCCAAGCGCGTGGCAGCGGCGCGCGCAGGCGGCTATGATCCAGCGGCTCGCCCTCGCCTTGCTCCAGCTTCTCGGCCAGAAGGCGCAGCGCCGCTTCCGCCTCCGCCCAGCGCTCGACCGCCTGTTGCAGTGTCCCGGTCGCGGACAGGCAGCGCCGCGCGTCGCGAGAGACGACGACCAGTTCGCCATCGGGCAGCCCATTGGAAAGCGTGGCGAGGCGCATCAGTCTTCGATGATCGCGACGGCGCGGGTCCAGCCCGCCGACGCGCCCTTGATCTTGTGTGGGAAGCAGCTGACGGTGAAGCCGTTGCCGGGCAGCGCTTCGAGATTGTGCAGCTTTTCCAGGTGGCAGTAACCGATATCGCGCCCGGCCTTATGCCCTTCCCAGATGAGCGAGGTGTCGCCCGTTTCCTTCACCTTCTCCGCAGTATAGGCGAAGGGCGCGTCCCAGCTCCACGCATCGGTGCCGGTGACGCGCACGCCACGGGTGGTGAGATACATGGTCGCCTGATAGCCCATGCCGCAACCGACATTGACGAAATCGGACCGTCCCAGCGCCTTGCCCGCAGCCGTGTTCACCAGCACGATGTCTAGCGGTTGCAAGTCATGGCCGATGCGGTCGAGTTCCACATCCGCAGCCGTTACCACATACCCGTCGGGGAAATGCCGGAAATCCAGCTTCACGCCGGGTCGGGAACACCAGTCGAGTGGCACTTCGTCGATGGTGATCGCCCGCTCGCCGCCATCCATGGTCGGATGATAATGATAGGGGGCGTCGAGATGGGTGCCGTTGTGCGTCGTCAGCGTCATCCATCTCGACGGCGGCGAATCCGGCGCCATCGGGCGTGTCATCGGGGTTACGCCTGGGAAGAAATGCTGCAACTCAGCGACCGTTTCGCCATGAGTCTGATAGATGATCTTCGGCCGCAGAAACGGCGGATCGGAGATCACGTCATTCTCCAGCGTTATTGAGAGATCGATAAAGCGACGTGACATTTGGCTGATCCTATTTTGTAACGGAACGCGGCAGGTACTGTTCCCTGTTCCGCCCTGACGGCTTGTTCCCCGCGCCGCTCAGGCAAGCTCGACCGTGACCGGGAGGGATCGAAGTGCATGCAACGTATTGTTCAACCGGCGGACCGACGGACCTGACAGGCTGATCGTCTTGAAGCGTTTAATGAGAAGCTGAAAGACAATCTCCGCTTCCTGCCGGGCAACCATCTGGCCAAGGCATTGATGGATGCCGAAGCCGAAACCGACATGCCCGCTCGCCGAGCGTTCGATCATGAAGCCTTCGGGCCGGTCCCATTTCCGCGGATCTCGATTGGCCGCCGCCAGAAACAGCAATACCTTCTTGCCTTCCTGGATTATCGTTCCGCCGATCTCCACCGGGCGGGTCGTCGTCCGAAAGAAGGTCTGCACGGTCGAGTCCCACCGCAGGCTTTCTTCAAAAGCGCGCTTGATCAGTGACGGATTGGCCCACAGCTTCTTCCACTCCTCAGGATGTGTCGCGAAAGCGAGCATGAGGTGGGCAATGCCATTGACTGTGGTATCGACCCCCGCCGACAGGAAGGATCGGACGAGGCGTTCGGCTTCTTCCTCGGTGCAAAGCCCGTCATCGGCAGCGGCATAGACTTTCGCGCCCCATCCGTCGGGCGACAGATTGTCGCGCTTGCAGGCCTACGCGACCCAGCCGACCGCCAATGCGGCTTCCCGGTCGCCCTTCCTCGAAAACCACATTGTGTGGCCCAAAGGCGTTGAACGTCGCCCGCGCATAGGGAAGCAGCGCTTCGCGCCCTTCTGCCGGAACGCCGATTCTGTCGGGAAAGACGGCCATGGGAAAGGCTTCGCTCAAATCCTCCACCGCATCGAACCGGCCGCGTTCGGCGAGCGAGGTCACCAGAATGTCCGCCTTACGGGTCCAGTCTTCGCGGCGAGATTTGAGGTCGACCAGGCTGACGATCCGGTTCATCAGGCCGCGCGTCCGATCGTGCACGGGGGGATCGGTTTCCAGCAACAGCGAGGACGGACGCCACGGCGCTTCATGACCGAAGTCGGCCAGTCCCACGCCACGCCCGGATGCAAAGCCCTCATAATCGCGAAGGGCCGCCTGCACTTCTTCATAGAGCGCCATGGCATAGCAGCCCAGCTTTTCGAGCCAAATCACCGGCCCGGCGTCTCGCAGCAAATCGTGATGCGCATAGGGGTTGGCAAGAAATGCTTCATCGAACGGATCGATGGTAAGCACGGCCATGTCGTTCTGCCTCATGTCGGTTTCCTTACCCGGCTGATGCGCGGCTGGGCGTGGCGAGGGCCGCACGCAGGCCCAGTGGCGTTACAAGGATAGCAAGCAACGCCCCATAGATCACCTTCAGCACCAGAGCCGCCAGATGCGGCAGAGCCTCCACGCCGGTGATCGTCACGATCCCGGCGACAAGCGCCGTGCCCATTGCCGCGGACGCAATGGCGAGGACAAGTGCGCGGGCGATGAGGTTCCGAGGCAAGGAAGAGCGGTAGTCGATGGGTGCGATCTGTCCGGCGTGCAGCTTTTTCGCGGTCAGGAAACCAGGGACGAGCGTGCTCATCAGGGCGATCATGAAGCTTTGCGGCAGGAAGTCGAAGACCCACTGGCCCATGCCCCATGTCGGGATCGGATCGCGCATCCCGAACACCAGGAGGAAGAACAGCAGCGAAAGCACCGAATTGATGACGATGCTGACGCCGGTTTCTCTGCGGATATAGCTTTGCGCGTTCATCTGGAAAGCTGCTCCGGGGTTTGCGCTGCGCGTGACAGGCGCCATGCGTCGAGGCTGATCGATCCCGGTCCTGCTACGACGATGTAAAGGAAGACGAAGCAGAACAGGATGGCGAGGTCACCGCCGTTCACGACCGGGAAGAAGCCACGCGGCTTGGCAAGACCGCCCACCAGATGAAACAGGAAATAGGCGACCGCCATCTGCCCGGAGAGTAGAAAGGCAACCGGTCGCGTCCATAGCCCCAACAGCAGGAGCGATCCCCCACAACTTTCAAGGATACCCGCTGCGCCAGCGAGCGAAACCAGCTCGAACGGGCCCGGATGATGCCCGGCGTCCGGAAATTTGATCAGCTTTTGCAGGCCATGCTGCATGAACAGCATCGCGGCCACGATCCGTAGAACGGACAGCATGGCAGGCGCATATCGATCCAACCGATGCATCTCTAGCTTACCCGTCTTGCCGCCGCAGCGTCGGTTATTTGCTCGCCTTCGAGCATGGCCTGGATCATCCGCCGCACCTTCACCGCCGGGGCGTCGGAACGCACCAGCAATTCACGCTGACGCGCCGCCGCGACGTCCAGCTCCTTTTCCACCGCTTCGATGGCGTCGACATCCTGCTGCCGAATCTTGCAGTCGGATTCATATTGGAAGCTGTCGAGTTGCTCGCTCTCCAGCCGGAAGTTGCGGGTCGCAAAGCCGAAATAATGGGTCGAGTTCTCGGTTTCCGGCGTGACGCCGTGCAGGATGTAGAGCGATCCCAGTTCCGGCGGCACATCGTCTCGGCCTTCGACCGCCAGCGTGATCGGCAGGCTGGTCTTGATGAATTCGGGACCGTAGAAATCGGTCAGAGACAGGAAGTCCGACAGGCCCTCGAAGCGGGCCTCAGGGCCGAACACCAGTTCGTGGAAGGGCGAGAAAGGTACCTTGCCGGTCCGCGATACGCGGTAGCTACGGTCGCGCTGTTCTTCCTTCACCACCGGGTTCTTCATCGCCTCGCCGCCGCCGATATGGAAGTGGACATAGGGTAGGTGCGTGAGGTCCATGAGGTTGTCGACCAGCAACTGGCTGCGGCCGTTCAAATGGAAATAATTGGCTGAGCTATAGCGCCAGCCCGGTTCATCAAGGCCGAAATCCTCATAGGGCGGGATGAGCGCGGGATCGCATTTGTCCGCATCCCCCATCCAAATCCAGCAGAGCGGCCCGCGCTCGACAATCGGATAGGTCGGCTGACAGAAGCCCGCACCCGTTCCTTGCGAGGGTATGTCGCTGACCTTGCCGTCCGCCTCGAACACGAAGCCATGATAACCGCAGACGAGCCTGTCATCCTGTACCTTGCCCTTGCACAACGGAAAATAGCGATGCGGGCAGAGGCCATACATCGCCACCGGGTCGCCATTCTCTTTCCGGTATAGGGCCACTGGTAGGCCAAGGAGCTTGCGCTCCATCGGCTCCCGGCTGATCTCGTCCGAGAAGGCTGCGATATACCAGCGGTTGCGGACGATCGAACTTTGTGTCGTGAAGGGATACATGGTCGACATCCTCAATATTGGTCGAGATCGGTCGCGATGATCACTGGGCCGGAATAGACGGCATTGATGCCCTTGAGATAGCGCATGAAATCTGCTCCGGTCGGATTGTCACCCGCCAGATGGGTGATCACGACCGACTTGACGCCTGCGGTCTTTGCCAGCTTGCCGACTTCGGCGGACGTTAGATGATGGGTGGTAAGATGCTGGACGACGTTGCGCATCTGCGCCGAGCCTTGCGGGTTGCTGCGGCGGACCGCGCCGACGACCGCCTCCTCGTCGATCATCTCCGATACGAGCAGGTCTGCGCCCTTGGCCAGTTCCTCGACCGCTTTGCTGGGTCCGGTGTCACCCGTATAGACGATCGACCGGTCGGCGAGGTCGAAACGGTAGGCGACCGACTTGAACCGCTTGTCCATGTCGCTGCCGGCCGGATAGTCATAATGGGTGTTCTGGCGGACCTTTACGGTCATGGGGCCGACAGTGATGGCCTGCCCGTCCCCAACCTCGAACACCTCGGCAGTCCCGGTCGGATCGTCATAGCCTTCCCCAGCGATCCCATAACCTGCCGCGGCGGCCGGTTTCATGCTACTGACGAGGCCCGCGACCAGTTCCTTCGTCCCCGGAGGACCGTAGATCGGCAGCTTGCCCTTGATGCGTAGTTGCAGGCGCAGCCCAAGCAGGGCGGCAAGGCCGCCGGTATGATCGAAATGAAGGTGCGAAAGGAACACGCCCTTGACCTGCGGCAGGATGACGCCGGCCTTGGCCATCTGCTGAACGCCGCCATCGCCGATATCCACGACATAGGCGTCACGGCCGATGATCAGAACATTGGCCGGCTGCGACCGGGTCGGGTTGGAGAGCGGGCCGCCATGGGTGCCGAGCGTGATGAACCGATTGGGCGGCACCGCTAGCGCGGTCTGCGCGGCAGCGGCAACCTGGGCGGCGACGTGTACCGGCGCCAGCAATGTTGCAACCGCCAACAGGCTTGCCGAGGTGTTAAGAAGGCCGTTGAACATCAGTCATTCTCTCCTGTTATCAGATGGAGCAACTGGCAGGCATTGTGACCCATGATCCGTGCCCGGTCATCCTTATCCAGATGGTCGAGGAAGCCGACCGGATCGGGATCGCCCATGTCGAAGGGATAGTCGCTGCCCATGCAGATGCGATTGGCGCCATAGGCCGACACGAGATAATCGAGCTGCGCCCGGTCGAAGACGAGCGAGTCAAACCAGAGCTGCTTCAGATAGCTCGACGGTTCGCGCGTGATATGCTGGCGGCAATCCTCCCGCGCGCGGAAAGCGTGATCCATCCGGCCGCTATAGGCGGGCAGATAGCCGCCGCCATGCGCCACGCAAATCTTCAAGCCCGGATAGCTGTCGAGAACGCCGCCAAAGATCAGATGGCTGATCGCGATGGTGGATTCGAGCGGGTTTCCGATCAGATTGTTGAGATAATGGTCGGACAGCCGCTGGCCCTGCGTGAAGCCGAGCGGATGGAGGAACAACATGATGCCCAGCTCCTCTGCCGCCGCGAAGAAGGGCCGGAAGGCCGGGTCCGACAAGTCGCGTCCACCCACATTGCTGCCGATCTCAATCCCGCGCATGGCGCAGTCGGACACGGCGCGGCGCATTTCCGCAATCGCCATGTCGACGTCCTGCAATGGCACCGTACCGATGCCCACGAGGCGGTCCGGCGCGCAGGCCACCGCTTCGGCAACGCCGTCGTTGATGGCGCGGGACAGGTCGCGGCCCAGTTCCGCTGGCGCGAAATAATAATATTGGCCCGGATTGGGGCTGAGCGCCTGCACATCGACGCCCAGCCTGTCCATATCCGCCAGCCGATCGGCCACACCGTTCAGCTTCGGCCCGATCTGCGCAAACATCCGGGCGTTGACCGCATCGGACGCGGGGCAGGAAAAGGGCAGGCCCTTCGGCAAATCCGACATCGCCTGCCGGATCGTGGCCTCGGCGGCGGCGACGTTCAGATGGGCATGAATGTCGACCACCAGATGGCGGCCCTTCTGCTGGACCAATAGGGGCTGATGGCTGTGGCCTGCGCTCATACCCGCGCTCCTCAGGCCTGTTCTTTGGTGGGCAGCGGTCCCCAGTTCCAGTTCCGGCCGCCCGTTTCCTCCGGCACGATGTTGTTGCGCTGGCGGCCCAGATAGTTGATCTCGGCCTCCATCACGTCGCCGGGGCGCATCCAGCGATTGCCGTGGAACGCGCCGTTGCCCGGAGGCGAGCCGGTGGAGAGCAGGTCGCCCGGGACCAGCCGGATGCGTTCGGATGCGTAGGAGAGGATCTGTTCGGGCGTGAAGATCATGTCCGTCACCGGCCAGTCCTGCATCGTCTGGCCGCTCAGCTTCAGCTGGATGCGCAGTTCCTCGAACTTCACGAACTGTTTGGGCACGATGAAGGGGCCGAGTACCTTGAAATTAGGCTGATGCTTGCTCACCCAGTCGAACATGAAGCGCACATCGGTGCGGCGAAACTCATCGACGGTGCCGATGTCGTTGACCGCAACATAACCGGCGATCAGCCCATTGGCTTCCTCGGGCTTCACATAGCGGCCGGTCTTGCCGACGATGACGCCCAGTTCCATCTCCCAGTCGGGATGTTCGCCGATCAGCGGCAGCGGAATGTCGTCATGGGCGCCGCACAGCGAGGAATGCAGGCCGGTCCAGAAGAAGGGCATGCCCTCCCGCGCGCGGCGATCGACTTCGAGCAGATTGCGCTGGAAGAAATGCTCGTCGCTCTCGCCTGGCTTGCGGTTGTGCTGGTTGAACTTGTTGTGCGTCATCATCTCCGCGACATGCTGGCGGTAGTTGGACCCCGCGAACAGCATGTTGGGATGCGACAGGCAGGGCAGCAGCGTCAGGGCAGCAAAGTCATGCTTGGTGCCCTCGCCCTTCGCGGCCACATCGACCAGCGTGTCGAAGCTGCGGTCCCAGTGGTCGAAGATGGCGTGGGTGTCGTACCAGCGGTCCGACAGGTCGATAACCGTGCCGTCCGGCAGCACGAGGCCGGGGAAAGGCTTGCCGCCTGCGGCGTAGGTGCCGATGCCGAAGGAGCCGGAAGCAAGGCCGGTTGCAGGATGGAAATCTGTCATAATCTGTTCGTCCTCGAATAGGAGAGGCGGCGTCAGGCGAAATAGCGGTCGGGCTTGTCATCCGACCATTCGTCCATGATCACCTGCGAAATATCGTGGGTCTTGGTGCCGTCCTCCAGACGGAAGAGGTCGGTGTCGGAGAAGGTTTCGAACCGCGCGCCATCGGGCGAGCGCCAGACGTCGAACACATGGCTGCCATGCGGATGGCGACCAACGCCCCAGATCGGCTCATAATCTTTGGAGCCAAGATAGCGGTGGGTGCGCTGCTGCGCCTCGAAATCCTGCACCTCGAAGGAGATGTGATGGCAGCCGCCGCGCTCGTCCTGCATCAGCGCGACACTGTGATGGTCGACCCATTCGTCGCCCCTGTTCATGCGGAAAAAGCCGACGATCTGCGCCTGCGGCTTTCCGGGGATATGATAGACGTCGCTGCCGATGAGGCCCAACTTGTCCGCATACCAGGCGGCGCTCGCCGCGAAGCTCTTCACGAAAAGGCCGACATGGCCAAGCCGCCAGAGCCGCGCAGGCCCACGTTCGCGGCCATGCTGGTTGCGCCCGAAGCGATGTTTCTCGAATGGTGTGTTGATCTCGAGCGCCGGGTAGAATTCCTCCGCATCGGTGCGCTGCGATCCATGGACCAGCTGCACCAGATTGCCATCCGGGTCGGTCAGCGAAACGCTCTGGCCGCCGCCCGGCAGATCGAGATCGGATGGCGCCGACGCGCCCAGAGTGGCATGGGCTTCGTCCAGATCGGCCGCCGCTTCGACTTCGAAGGCGAAGCCGACAAGCCTGTCCGCGTCGCCCTTCTCCGCCACATAGGCGAAGGGGTCGCCGCCGCATGTGCGCATGACCAGAAGGTCGTCAGTGCGCTCGACCGTGATCAGGCCGAAGTCCTTCGCGAAGCTTTCCTGACGATCCAGGTCCCGCACCGCAAATCTTACATGGTGAACAGCCTTTAATTGCATCCTCAAACCCCTTGCAACGGCACGCTGATGTTCGCCCGTTGAGCAAAGCATCGATCGCTCACAAATCTGGACGGCCTCGCTTGATTTGAAAAATGAATTGATCGAATAGAAGGTAATGACAAACGTAATTTCTGAGAGGCAGATCCATGCGGTTTGAAGGTCTGGACCTCAATCTCCTCGTCGCATTCGACATGCTCGTGGAATGCCGCAGCACCACCGAAGCGGCGCGACGGTTGAACATGAGCCAGCCGACGGTCAGTTCCGCGCTTGGCCGGTTGCGCGATTATTTTGGCGACGACCTCCTCGTGAATGTCGGGCGGGAAATGGTCCCCACGCCGCTAGCGGAGGAACTGGCGCCTGCCGTGACCGAACTGCTCACCATCGCGCGGTTCAGGATCGTTCAGAATGAGGAATTCGACCCTGTAATATCGCGGCGCCGATTCAAGATTCTCGCATCCGACTATGTATTTGACGTACTGCTGGCAAAGGCTTTGGTAACGGCAGCCCACATCGCGCCGGAGATCACGTTCGAGATCAGGCCGATAGGTCCTGAGGGCGCCCGGCTGTTTACGAAAGGCGATGTGGACCTGATGATCACGGTGCCACGGTTCAGCCTCGATGGCTTTCCGTCCGAGACCTTATTCACTGACGAAGATGCCGTCATCTGCTGGAAGAGTGGCAAATTTGCCGCAGGTATTGACGAGGCGGCCTTCCTCTCTGCGGATTTTGCCGTACCGATCTTCGGTGAGGAACGCCGCCCCTCCATCTCCGACCTGCATTTTACGGAGGCGGGCCTCATGTTGAATGCGTCACTGCATGTTCCCAGCTTCTCTGCTCTCCCCGGCGCCATCTGCGGCACCGACCGGATCGCCGTCATGCATCTGCGCCATGCCCGTTTCTTCCAACAGATGTATCCATTGATACACCATCCTTTACCTACCACTGGTGCTGAAATCAGTGAGGTCATGCAATGGCATCCGCTGCGCCGGAAGGATGCGGGCGTGCGTTGGCTGCGCCAGTTGCTGCATGACGAAGCAGCCTCTCTTGAACCCGTGTGATCGATCGGAAATTTGATTTCATAATTGTTGAAATTCGACCAATCCATTTTCATAATTCATCAATCACCCGCATCTTGTGGCCACAAAATATTTGGGGAGGAACTTGATGCGATCCTATCTGCTTGCCTCGTCGGCGCTCGTCCTGGCCGCCTCGGTCACGGTTGCCCAGGCGCAAGATGCGCGGCCAGACCAGCAGGCCGCCATCGGCGCGCAAACCGTGCAACAGCAGGGTCTCGGCGAAATCATCGTCACAGCCCAGCGCCGGGCGGAAACACTGCAAAAGGCCGCCCTGGCGGTGACGGCGGTAACAGGCGACACGCTGATCACTCAGGGCGTCACCGATGCAAGCCGCCTCAATCAGGTCGCGCCAGCGCTGTTCGTGACCAATGGCGGCGGTTCCAACACCGGTTTCTTCGTGCGCGGCGTCGGCAATTTCACCAATAATGGTTACACCGCGCCCGCCGTGGCGTTCAACATCGACGATGTTTATGTCGGCCGCCCCTCGTCCACGATCGCCTCCTTTCTCGACCTGAACCGCGTCGAGGTTCTGAAAGGGCCGCAGGGAACGCTCTACGGTCGCAACTCCACCGGCGGCGCTGTCAACGTCATTCCCAACAAGCCGAAGCTCGGCGTGTTTGAAGGCAATTTCGCCGCGCAATATGGCAATTACGACGCCTATGAAGTCACAGGCGCCATCAACGTGCCTGTTGGTGATGCGGTCGCGGTGCGTCTGGCCGCGGTCAAGAGCAAGCGCGACGGCTATTTCGATGATGGCACCGGTTCGGCGAACGATTTCGCAATGCGCGGGCAGATCTATGCCGAGCTGAACGACGCGATCAACGTGCGCCTGTCGGCTGACTATTCGACCCAGAAGGGAACCGGCTCGGGCACCAACATCGATGGCGTCTATCGCTTCACGCCCTTCTCGCCCAACGCCACGATCCCCAACTACATGTTCGTGCCTGCCCCCGCCAATGTGTCGGCGCCTTTTACCGGCCTTCATACGCCAGCAACGCTCGACTTCATCAGGAATGAAGCGGCGGCTGGACCGCTCTTCTCGCCGCTGACGGGCTATCCCTATCCGTATCGCAACGACAAATTCTTCAACACGAACGCCGAAATCAACGTCGACATGGGTGACGTCAATCTGGTCGTCATCCCGGCCTTCCGTCGGGCCGAGACCGACGATCTGTTCAACGGCCCGTTCAAGGCCGCGATCCAGAACGACCTGGCGAAGCAATACAGCCTGGAGGCTCGCCTGTCGGGCAAGCTGGGTGTGCTGGACTATATTCTCGGTGCCTATCTTTTCGATGAGAAGGTGACCGGATCGAGCGCCTTTAACCAGTTCGCCAATACCAACTTCAATTCCTACACCAGCAAGATCAAATCGAAGGCGGTTTTTTCCCGCCTGACCTATCATGTCACCGATACGCTGCGACTGGTCGGCGGAATTCGCTACACCGACGAAAACCGTTTGATCGACGGCAGGATAGACACGCTGGTTGGCATCTGCCGCCGCATTCCCAATCAGTGCCCGCAGGTTCCGACCATCCCGGTCGCGCTCACCATGGCCGGGTCGCTCGCGCAACTCGATCCGTCGCTATTCCCCGCCGGCAGTCCGGTCGGATCGTCGGCACCCACCGCGATCTATCCCTATGGCCCATTCTATAACGGGCAACCCGGCGCCCTGCTCCAGGTGCTCAGCCGCACCGTACAGGGCAAGGCATCCGACAGCGAGATAACCTACCGTCTTGCCGCCGAATATGATCTTGCGCCGAATAATCTGCTCTATGTGAGTTATGAAACCGGCTTCCGCGCTGGCGGCTTCAACCTCGCCATTGGCCGTGAAACCTACGCGCCTGAATATATAAAGGCCTGGACAATCGGATCGAAGAACAGCTTTTTCGGCAACCGCCTTCAGCTGAACGTCGAAGCCTTCTACTGGAAATATCGCGACCAGCAACTGGGCGCCCTTGGCGTCGATAGCGAAGGTCGCAATTCCTTCATCGTCTCTACGGTGGGCGCCTCGCGCATCAAGGGGGTGGAAATCGACATGAAGGGGCTGGTAACACCGACCACCCGCGTGCGTGCCAACGTCCAGTATCTCGATGCCAAATATACCGACTTCACTTACAACCAGGTCGATACATCGCAACCGACGGACCCGCTGAATTTCCTGATGCCGGTGACGGGTTGCGCCGTGCAGCAAGTCACCACCCCGATACGGTCGTTCGACATTGATTGCTCCGGCAAGCAGGCGCTGCTGTCGCCGAAATGGACGCTGAATTTTGGTGTCGATCAGACGGTCGAACTGGGCGAGGTCGATCTGACCGGCTCGTTCGGCGCCCGTTATCGCACAAGCCGGGAATTGGGTTTCAACTTCCTGCCGACCGGCCAGAGCGGAGACGACTGGACACTCGACGCATCGCTCTCGATCGAGCCGAAAAGCCTTCCTGTCTCGTTCCTGCTGTTCGTGCGTAACTTCACCAATGAAAAGATGCGCTCGACCTATCAGGCCGGGGCTGGCAACGTGACGTCGTTCACGCTGGAAGCGCCGCGCACCTATGGCGTTCGGGTCGGCTACAAATTTTGATTGAGCATTGGTAAATCATGGGCCGCGGGGTGAACTCGGCGGCCCATGCCCTCATGAACGACAAGGCCGCGTATGGCCTAGTGAAGAATGATCGAGCCTGATGGAGACTAGCGTATGCCCTATCTGAGAAACGCCTGGTACGCGGCGTGCTGGGCTCATGAGCTTGGGGATGTACCTTTCGCCCGCACGATCCTGGAACAGCCAATAGTGCTGTTCCGCGACGCCGATGGCGCGCCCCGCGCCCTGTATGACGCCTGCCCACACCGTTTCGCGCCCCTGAGCCGCGGAAGGGTCAGTGGCGGTACGATCACATGCGGTTATCACGGTCTGGAGTTCGCGGCAGACGGTCAGTGCATCCGCAACCCGCACGGCAAGGGCGTCGTCCCCAATTCGCTGAAGGTCACCGCATTTCCAGTCACCGAGCGCTATGGCATGATCTGGCTGTGGCCGGGCGACGCAGAACGCGCCGACCCGGCGCTCCTGCCCTCCTTCCCGACGATGGAGGATCCCGCGTTCAGCTGGGTCCATGGGCAGCTGGAAGTGTCGACCAACTATGAACTGGTGATCGACAATCTGCTCGACCTGACCCATGTCGAATTCCTGCACCCATTTCTCGCATCGCCCGGCAACGCAGCCCGCACGGAATTCCGTGCCGAGGAGCGCGACGGCGAAGTTCATGCGAAATATGACGTTCGCGGCGAGCCAATCACCGGCTTGTTCCAGCTGCTATGGGACGGCATCCCAGACGCGGTCGGCAACCTCATCGCCTATATGAGTTGGCAGGCGCCTTCTAATCTCTTCCTACAGACCGGCATGAGCCTCTCTGACGAAATTGGCGAGGGTGATCCCCGCATCCCTGTCGTTCACCTACTCACCCCTGAAACCGAGGACCGCACGCATTACTTCTGGGCCGCGGGTCGCAACTGCCGGCATGGTGACGCGCAGATTTCGAAGATGCTGCACTTCGGCACGCAGCAGGCGTTCGAGCGGGAGGATGAGCCGATGATCCGCGCTGTGCGCAGCCGGATGCGCTCGAACGACCTCTTTGCACACCGGCCGGCGCTGCTGCCGATCGACGAAGTAGCTGTACGTGCCCGGCGGATTCTCGCAAAACGTATAGCGGCAGAGGAGGCCGCTACAGCAGCGGCATGAGAGGCGCCAGCGCAAATTGAGGCAGAAGGGTGGGCACCGGCGGTCACCTCGCCCGAGGACAAAAAATGGCGCCTAGTGGAATTGATCGGGTTCTGGCTCCTCGCTGATGCGAGGAGCCAGCCAACCTTCAAATTTCTGTGCCTTCTGCCAACGTCAGGGCGTCATCCACATCCACCCCAAGGTATCTGACCGTGCTTTCAATCTTCGTATGCCCAAGCAAAATCTGGACCGCACGAAGGTTCCCGTCGCTTTGTAAATGATCGACGCCTTCGTCCGCCTCAAAGAGTGCGTGCCATAATCCTCGCTTGGCAAGCCGATGCCCGTTACCCATTCATCCACCAGGCGAGCATACTGGCGGGTGCTCATATGGGTCGAATGATCGGTTCGGCTCGGGAAGGCATAATCCTCCAGGGAGCCTCCCCTCAGTTCCAGCCATCGGAGCAGGCTGGCGCGAGCATCGTCCATCAGTTCGAACTGAACGGGCCGCCCGGTCTTTTGCTGGACGACGATCGCCCGCGTCCGAATTTTACGGTCACAAACGATATCGCTGATCTTGATCTTCACCAGGTCACAGCCACGAAGCTTGCTGTCAATGGCGAGATCAAATAGCGCACGATCTCGGGTGCAACCATGCTGATCGAGAAAGAAGCGGATCGCCCAGATCTGGCGCGGCTTGAGCGCGCGCTTGGCGCCGACTTTGCGCCCTGCGTTCCACGACACCCGCTCGCGAACGGCGGGATCAAATTCTGATAATCCCATGACACTTCTCCTTGGGCCACGATGGCCCGGAAAAAGAACGCTTGAAGGGACGACCCTCAGTGGCCGTTCAGGAGCCGATTGTCGGTCCCCAGGTCCGGACCGGCAGCTATTTCGGCAGCAGGCGACCAATCCCGGTCGTGCAAACGGGCGGCAGTGAACGTCCGCTGCTGGGAAAATAGCCGTTCGGGCTGACCGAAGCGGAGGATCGGAAAGGCGCTATCATCAGCCGCTCCGGTATCAATTTCTCATTCTAGGAAGCGGTCAGGCCGGTCGTTTTCAGGCGATTCAGACCGACGCCTTACCCAGAGGCAACAGGAGCGGACGAAAGAAGGTGCAGAAGTATTGAAAAGACACTCGTTCTGGGCGACGTTATCCAATTCAAAACCGGGGGTATCATTTTGAATTTCAGAGATATCGCGTTTGGGTATGCCAGCGCCGAAGCCGAACGATCAAATGATCCAGGACTGCTTATAGATGGCTACATCGACTATAAAAATGCTTCGGAACAGGCAATAAATGGCTCTCGCTTTTTATTTTTAGGCCATAAAGGGGCCGGTAAATCTACGATCGGCGAACACCTTCAACTTCGTCTCAAGGATGAATTCAACAGATTCGTAAAGTACATCGTTCTTAGTGATTTTCCATTCACCCCTTTTGCGAAGGTAATACGGGGTGGCGATGAGCCTGAGCACAGATACCCTGCTGCTTGGTCGTGGATATTGTTAATCCACGTTCTGGAGTCCTTGGCCGCTGATGAGGGATTGCAACACGCGCAGATGGGCGAGTTTCAAGACGCACTTAGTGCCTTTAGGAAGATGGGGCTTTCACCGTCAGGCAGTCCAGCTGCCATAAGTTCGTACAACAGCAAAAAAATCATTCAAGCTAGCTTTGCCAGGGTCATTGGCTCAATATGAATGGTCCGGATCAGACACGCGGCCCGCATCCGAGATTCCAGATTTCGTCGAGAGCTTAAAGACACTCATTTCGGGGGCTAGAACGTCTAGCACTCATCATATAATCATTGATGGGCTTGACGATATTCTCACATCCCGGGAGGTACAGTTTAAATCTCTGTCTGCACTCGTTTTCGAAGTTGATCGACTTAATAAACTTTTTCGTAACAATGATGTTGGCGTTAAAATAATTCTTCTTTGTCTCACTGACATGTATGAAAAGATTACAGGTGCCAATAAAAACAAAACTCGACGGGATTATGGTATCGAAATAGATTGGTATCATGATCCAAATGATCCGGGAAATTCTCTTCTTGTAAATATTGCTCATAAACGAGCGCGGAGGAGCTTGGGAAGAGATTGCAACATATTTGATGAGTATTTTTTATCTCAAATAAAAGGTAATCATATTCAAAAATATCTTCTGGATATGACGCGCCATACTCCAAGAGATTTTTTACAGCTCCTTGCCTGCATTCAAGGATTTTATGCCGACAGTAGGATGACAGAGAATCAAATAAATAGTGGACTGCAAGAATACTCAATAACCTATTTTCTCCCGGAAATACGGGATGAACTGAGTGGATATTCGCAACCTGAGGAAATAGATCAACTTATTCGCGCGCTGGCACGTATCGGGAAGCGCGAGTTTAATTTTCAGGAATTAGTGATGTCATCTGCGGACATGGCAAAGCCGATAACTAGAGAACGAATTTTCGATCTTTGCCATATTTTGTTTGAATGTAGTGCTATCGGTCATATCGAAAACCGGCCAAGTGGAAATACTCATTACTCTTTTAAGTTTCGAAATAGGCAATCATCTTTCAGCGAAAAAGATCGAGTTTTGCTCCATAGGGACCTGTGGAAAGCTCTCAACATAGTGTAGCTACGGGAAGCGCATTTTGTTTTTGGCAATGTCCGCAATTTAAGGACGATTATTGCGACAATACGACCAATGGTCGGTAGATAACAGCCAGCTAATGGCCAGTCATTCCCGTTCTGAACTGTCATTTGCTTGCAACTTGGATGTCTGGTGTTCGGCTGGGAGCCGCCGTTCGTGGTGACCAGCAGGAATGACTGCTGCGTCCCACGATCCGGCGTTCGCTCGTCGGCGAAACCGACCCTTTACAGCCGTTCAGTCAAAGATTTTCCAACCCCATTTGCGGACCGGCAGCTTGACGCTCGATAGATGCGTTGACCGCTTGTATCTGGCTTCAACCCGCTGCAACAGATTGGACCATGATCTCGAATCATGCAGACCAAATTCAGCAGAGCATAAACGCTCACCGTGCTCTCACCATCCTCCAGCTGCTTGATGGCCCGCTGCGCGGTGGAGCAAACGAGCGCTTACTCACCGCAGTATTTGAGATGATCCAGCTCCGCACATCCAGGGCAGAATTGCGATCAATCCTCGATTTCCTTGATCGTGAGGGTGCGATCAGCACCTCTTTGGTTGAGGACCTGATTGTTGTCGTATTGAAATATCATGGTCATGAGATCGCGACGGGTCTGGTGTTTGTGGAGGGTATCGAAAAGCCCAAGCCCGAGACGTCATACTTGGAATAGCGATCCTTCGTCGCCGTTCAGTGGCCGAATGGCCGTCCCGATAGCGGGCATATGAGCTCCGGCGTTCGGGCCGACCATCATGTGGGACGGTCCGGAAGGGCAGGTTACAGCCGTACAAATGGCTTAGCGGACACTCGGATGCGTCGGTGTCGGCTTCCGGGTCCGACCTATCTAAGGCACTCAGCCGCCGATTTTCCGTTCCCAGCTGCCGACCGTCCGCTTTCTCATTTTCGATGCTCTGGCCAGTACCCGCGTTGCCCTGCCTCATCCAGCAGGCGGCAGACGGATGTGGTCTTGTTTCGGTCGATGATCAGCCGTGGATCGCGAAGAAGTTACGTGAACACGATCGCTCTCTCGAACAGACATTGAAAGCGATTCCCGATGAGCTCGCTTCAGACAGCGAAGACCTGCGCACTCTATCGGCTCACGTCGTTCCGTTCCAGTCGGCGATGATTGCCTGGAGAGGCGCAAAGCGACAGAGAGATAGTAGCGCGCCAAGGTTTGGCACGAAGCATCACAAGGATATCGACGCTGATGGCTTAGCGTGCCAATAGGTCCTTATCGACTGGCTAGATAGGGAAGAGCCTTCAACTTGGTGAACTATCTGGTCAAATTATTGGAACGCGATTAGATTGGGGCCTTGCCCTACGATTTTTCAACGCTCCTTCCCGCCGATTTTGAAGATCTTGCCGGTGATCTGGTTGGGGAGGTCCTCGGTGTGCGCTTTGAGGCCTTTGGTCCAGGGCCTGATGGCGGCATCGATGGCCGCTATGCGATGTCCAAGGGTGATATCATTCTGCAGGCCAAACATTATGGCGGGAAGGATCACAAAACGCTTGTTGCCGCGATGCGGAAGGAGCGTCCGAAGATCGATCGCTTGGCCGCGGAGCGCTACATTCTCGCTACGTCGCGACAGTTGAGCCCAGGCAACAAGGCTGAACTGAAGGCGGTGATCGGTCCAACGCTCCGCAAGCAAGCGGATATTTTCGGAAGAGCCGATTTAAACCGGCTTCTGCGTCGCTTCGGCCATGTGGAGCGCGCACATCTCAAGTTATGGCTTTCGAGCACGACTGTCCTGCAGACGATCCTTGAAGCTATCGTGCATTCAGGGTCGCATGCCTTCACGGCCAGCTCACAGGCCGAGATCGCCGCAAAGGTGAAGGTCTATGCACAAAATCCAAGCCTTGCGGAGGCGCGCAAAGTGCTGGACCAGCGCCACGTGCTGATCATCTCCGGCCCACCTGGGGTCGGCAAGACGACGCTCGCCGAGATATTGTCCTTCGCCTACCTTAGTGAAAAATGGGAACTGATCGCGCTCCGGTCGCTCGATGACGGGTTCGACAGGATTGATGATAGTCGAAATCAGATCTTTTTCTTCGACGATTTTTTGGGGGCGATTGCCCTTGATGCGCGTGCATTGTCTGAGAAGGAATCGCAGCTATCCAGATTCATGACTAGGGTCAGGAATAGCCCAAACGCCAGATTCATCATGACCACCAGAGCCTATATTCTCAATGAGGCAAGGCTCTCATCTGAGAAACTGGCTGATCGCCATGTTGAACTGTCCACATATATACTGGACCTTTCGGCCTATACGCGATCGATCCGCGCGAGAATTTTATATAATCACCTAGCGATCGGCGGAATCCCGCCGGAAAATGTCAAAGCTCTGCTTGATAGTGGGCTCATTCCCAGGATCGTCGATCACAAAAATTACAATCCACGCGTTATTGAATGGATGACTGATGTGGTGCGCATCGAGGATGTGCCGCCCGAAAAATATCCCGCTGCCTTTGTAGAGGCGCTCGATAACCCTAGGCGCCTTTGGGATAAGGCTTTTCGCAAGCACATAACGCCAGCGGCCCGCCACCTACTTATCTCGCTTTTTCTGTTAGGAAACAGGGCAAGCTGGATAAGAAATTCGCGCGTTGCCTTCGAATCGGTTCACGCAGCCATGTGTAGCGACCTGGGCCTCCCACGCGATCCCAAGGATTTCGAGAACAGCCTGAAGCATCTTGATGGGAGCTTCATCGTAATAAACAGGAACGAGGTAGATTTCATAAATCCGTCTGTGCGAGATTTTCTAGCGGAATATCTTGCGGATGAAGCATTGCTGAAATTGGCGATGTCAGCCTCCCGATCAGCGAGCATGGCCCGACAGATATGGATTTTTGCGCGACGAAGCCTCCCATGGTCAAGGCTTAGTGAGGTGGCGAATGCGGCACTTCCGATTATCGCACAGGTGGTTGAAAAGCCCGATACCGATGACAATGAGGTCCATAATGCGGATCGATTGTCCCTGCTGATGGAGTGGTGGTCACACGGCGAAAACGACGCCTTTTACGATGCTGCGTTGAGCCTCGTTCAAAAGCCCCCCCAAACTTTTAACGCTTGGTGCGATGGTGCCAAGATCCTGATGCTCGTCACGCATCTGCGCGACGAAGCCTATTATCCGGAATGCGAGCAGACGGAGAATATGGCGGTCATACTCGAAACTGTCGCCGTCACTATTTTCGACGGTTATATTCCTTCCGACGATCTTCTTTCGATGTCCGACATCGTAGAGCAAGAAAGCTGCTTCTCGGACTTGGTGAAGCAGGCGGCGAGCCGCGCGATTGTCAAAGAATTTAATGATGTCGAATCGACTGTGGCTGACATGACCTCCGAATCCGACCTTGATGAGCATGGGGATCGATTGAGGCAATTGGCGCCACGAGCGAACATATCGGAATATGAGCTGGGGCGGGCGCTTGAAGCTGTTGATGAGCGGATCAGCACCATCAACGAAGACGTGGAACATTCCGCCGATCCTGTCCTGTCGGAACGATCGAACAATATCGCCGACACATTTGACGACAAGGCCTTGGTCAATCTTTTCGACAGCCTTCGTTGAGTTTACGGAATCGGCTTCCTGACTCCATTCGGAGACAGTCGCCGGCTCAGCGATTGCAGGAGCCGTGAACTTCGGCAACCCCACGACTTGTTGATACTAAATTTTGCGGGAGCGTTTCGATTCATTCCGGCCGTGGAGTTCAGACTTGATCACTTTTACGATTCATTATCTGAAAAGGGGGGATGATTCTAGCGGAAGCTAGCTCGTCTCACAGAAAGTCGACAATGTTGGCGGCTCTCGACCAACTGACGCCGTTCAAAAAGAGTACGCGAGTGTCGATAGCTTCGCCTTACTGTGCGAGAAGTCCTATCCTTCGGGTTGGCAAGGCAACTTGAATCCTGTCGTAAAGCGTGATTTGTGTTCTCGAACGGCATGCTGGAGAGAGCAAATGAAGCGTGATATGGACAAAGTTCGGGGTCTTTTGCTCGCGCTTGAGGCTAAAGATGCGCCCTATTTCATGGCGCTGGATGTGGAGTGTCTTGGCGGCATTGAGAATCCGCAGGAGATGGTGGAATACATAAAGTTGCTAACTTCTGGCGGTCTTCTCGAGATGTCACAGCGGAGCGTCTACAGGATCAGTTGGGACGGACACGAATTCCTCGATAATGTCCGTGATCCTGAAATCTGGAAAATGACGAAAGATGGCGCAACAAAAGTCGGATCGTGGAGCTTGAAGCTGCTAGGCGAAATGGCGACTGGTTTCATCCGCGCTAAGGCTGCTGAACTAGGATTGCCAATAGGCTGATTGCTTGACCCTTCATTCCCGCTTACGGGTGGTGCTAGTCAATCCCGCTGACACGGTTGCTCGGTATGTGGGTCAGGCCACCCGATGCACAACCCCGGATCCTTCCGTGCTGCTGTCCGGCTGGCTGTAAATGATAGTTATAGGGGATGGATGTTCTCAATGATCCACCGGGCAGTTCCCGGCCGCACCGAGCGCGCTGGAGAGTGTCCCTTTACCCAAGCACTAAGGGAGATTCTACCGTGGTGGGCAGGCCCAATCTGAAGAAATGGCAACTAATTTGTGAAGTGCCTATTATTTTCGCAACCCTCGACGGCAGCCATAGTCGCTCTTATAATGATCATGAGCCATACAAGAGCTATTCAAAAATATGACTGATGTCCGGTGGATCGGCCGTGAAGGCGAGAAGATTTTCAGCCTAAAATGCAGCCAAGCCCAGATTACCTGCAACAAGGCCGATGAAGATGATTGCGGCTGGGATTTCATTATACGCTTCCCGCCACTCATCCTCTCGAATATTCCTATCGACAAGCGCAGCTCAGGCATCAGCGCTCTTGTCCAAGTCAAAGCAACCGGCGTCGATGCGCAAAGGTGGTCTCTTAGCCTTCAAAATGCCCTGAGCCTTGTTCATTCTCCGCTTCCAGCCTTCATCGTGCGGATTGGGATCGATGCGGAGAAGCGCCAAGTTATTCGTGCCATCCATTTATGGCGACCACAGATAGAACGTATCCTTAAAGCCGCGCGGAAAGCATATGTTGAGGGCGACGAAGCAACCAACTATCGGACAATCTCATTTGATTTTGGGCCTGATACGGAACATGCGGACATTCTGGGTTGGATGCGTGGCGAAGTTGAGGCTATCGGCGAACGCAATTATGCATCGCTGAAAAAGGTGCTGGTTGACATGGTCGGCTTTGAAGAAGGCTATGGCATAGCTAATATTAAGTTCAGCACTGCCGACCCGGATGCCTTTCTCGACCTGCATCTCGGTTTGAAACAGCAGATCGATCTCGACCATTTCGGCTTTACCCCGCAGCGCTTCGGCATCTTGGCCAATAAGCCGGATATCGAGTTCAAGGGGGGATCAATGAAGGTCATTCCAAAGGGGCGAACTGGAACCCTCCGCCTTCGCGCACCAGACGGTCAGCAAGTATTTCTGCCCGCTGAAATTTTCACTGCATCGCTTCCCGGAATGAGCCGCACGAAAGCGAGAGTAACGGCCGGCTGCATCGATATAGTGATCAGGACGCGAGGCCAAGTCAGCGTCGAAACGACGATCAACCCCGATGAGAAAGTCTCTATTGATACCTTGACGGCATACGCGCTTTTGCATCGCTCACAGCGTAGTGAGCGGATCAAGATGACACTTACCTCTGAAGATCAGTCAATCGACCTTGGTTATCTAAATATGAAGAATATCCCTTTGGAGGGATGGAAGCAGTTTTTGTTAATCACTGATGCACTGAAGCGGCTCGTTGTATTCGAGAATGCTTCGCCTCCCATTATCGCGTACAACGCCATTCGGAGCCAATTTAATAAGTTGCTCCTGCTAGAAGGCCTGTTCTGCGACCGCACTCTTCGGCTCGAATACACACCAGTAGAGGAGGTCGAAGAGGCTGATCTGCCAAAGAAAATCATCTTCCTTAGCTATAGTGAGGTATTCCTCGATGAATTGGCGATTGGTGTAGTAGCTTCTCGCCCTATCGTTCAGGATGAGATGGTTGCAGACCGCCGGCGAATGGATATGGGACCAGCGACGATCCTCCACGCCTCGATAGCCAATGGCTCTGGTGGCACAATGCGGAATCTCTATCTCGATGAGGTTGATCGGCTTTCCCGCGAGTATGATGTGCTGGCGATCGGTGATTTTCAACGAAGCATATCCGCTGAAGCAGATCGCGTATTGACGATAGATCGGCCTCGCTGAGACCAACCAGCCCCGCACAAGAGTCACTCCACAAAAAATGAGCTGGCCGGGAATTGATGCTTGGAGTGATTATGGGACGTTACAGGGACAGTGCATCAATGCCAGCCGTGTAATAAATACCGTAATGTGTTCTGCTTTCGTGAGTTCACGGATAACCGATTTGCCTATATCTACCGCCTCTTTCTATTTTTCATTTCTTTTAATTTGTTCGTTCGGATACACGGTTCAGTGCGAAACCCATTTCGCGGACGAGAAGGAACCCGACATCACGCTGACAAGCCGGCATGGCGGCGGCGACTTGCCTGTCGAGATCAAGGTGGTGGATGGTCTTTCGGTCAAGCAGTTGGAAACGGCGCTCGAAGTTCAGCTTTGCGGGCAATATCTTCGCCATGGAACAGCGCGCCACGGCATGCTCCTCGTCCACCAGCACCCGTGCCCGGGCGGCTGGGAAATCGCGCCAAGCGATCCGTTCGTTCCCTTCTCCGTTGTCATGGACTATCTTTATGCGTGCGCACGGGCGATCCGCGAAAGCGCCGCAACCGGTCCGCAACCGGTCCGCAACCATAAGCGGGGCCTGAGGGCCGCCTTGCGCGGTGTCCCTTCTCCGGGATGATTGCCGCTCTTTGAGCGAGGTGGCGGGTGTCGGGCCGTCGGCGCTGGACGGTGGAACAGAAGCTGGCCGTATTGCGGGATGCATTCGGCCCCGACGGTTGCGTGCGGACGGCCTGAGAGCGCCATGACGTCGGCAGCGGCTCGATCTACACCTAGCGACGGCAAGCGATGTCCGGTGAGCTCGCCGGTGTTCGCAGACTCGCCGAGCCGACATTTGCGCAGGTCCAGATCAGCGAGTCGCCAGCATTGCCCGCTCCAACTTCTTCGCCCGTCAGCGGCCTGATCGGGATCGAGCTGCCTTCGGGTATCAGGGTGACCGTGGATGCCGCGGTCGATGCCGATGCCCTGTCGCGGGTGATCGGCGCGCTGGAACGATGATCCCGCTGCCGCCATCGACGCGGATACACAGTTCCGACAGGAGCGCCAGCTCGTTCTCAAAGGTGAGTTCAAGGATCCAGAAGGTACTGGGTGCTCCACAATCAAGGCCGTTCCGATCGCTGAAGGCTTCCAATTCCAACGCGGTGAAGCTCACCTCCTACGCCAGATGTATGACAAACCGGTGGTTATCGAACCGGACGGGAGCTTCGTATTTGACGGCAACGCCTGCATCGTTGTCGGAAAATATAGCGCCAAACGAATGCCACCGAAGCCGGGTTACGTATCGGTCAGCACCGGCGATATCCCGATCTTCATCAAATCTTCCTATGCCGCCAAAGGCGAGGCCTATGACGACGTCTCGCTTTATCTTCTGCATGGCACGATTACAATCTCAGGCGATCCGGATGCCTGGCCGATCATTCAGTTTTCCGGCCTGAGCTTCGTAAGGCGCCTCCCGGCTGACCAACCAGTGCGGCTTCGAGCCCTAGACGAACTGTTCGCGAAAAAGAGCTTCGCGTTTCCGCCCAAGACGCCATAGCCACGTGTCTGCGGCGTGCAGTCTCAAATGCCTTTTCGGCCCTGCGTACATAGGGCAGGACTAAATAATATAAGCCGGATCACAGGAATTTAGTCCGATCCAGGCTGTGTGAGAACATCTCGTCGCAAACGAAATGAGCAATATCAGAATATCGTTTACTCTCTTTGAGTACGCAAAGAATCCAGCGCGGGCAGTTGGTGGATCAATCGTGCGTCGTCGGAGCTCACTGCGACGTTTTCACACAGCCTGGACCCTTTGCGGACGCACCGAGCATCAGTTCTCGCGCTCAGTTTCTGGCCGTCCGCCTGCCCCCTTCAAGCGCCAAACGACCAGCCTTCTCGTTTATCCACATCATCTGTCTTTAGGCTGGGGATGGGGCTATCAGGGTCACCCTGAAGCATCACGCACTAGGCTATAACCTAGGCAGCGGAGTGGGATGCCCATTGACGCTGTCCACACCAGCGGAGCAGCTTCGCTTCCAGCAGCGAAATCGCATCTTAAACATCAGCATGTTGGAATATTTTTATGAGCCAACTCATCTTGCCTGCGTTGGGCTGCGAGAACAGTTCCACGCCCTCACGATAAGAGCTTACAAGCTTGGAGCGCCTTTCCTCCAACGTAAGCATCCCTTCGGTCCGTCGGTCTGTCCAGTAATGACCTTTTAAGGCGATGGGCCGATAGGTCAGGTTAGGAATATGAAGTGCACCAAAATGTATTTTACTTTTCCCGCTATACGAAACGTCGGTGCTTTCGATACTAAGCTCGTATCGTTGATCTATGTCCGGATAATTTTGATAAACAACTGCAAGATCAAACATGTCGTCGTTATCGGATGAACTTATTCTCTCGGCGAGGCTCTTCGAGTGAGCCGTGTCTGTGTACATTCTAACACTGAGTCGGGTTAGGGACTGAGAAATCACTAGGTAAACAGTTTTGACGGTCTTGCTCCCGTCAGCCTGCCTAAAATTAGACTCGAGCGTAGTGCGCCAAGTGCCTGCAATAGTTGGACGCTTCGAGATGTAACTCCGAACGAGCGGAAGGCGCCACAGAACTGTTTCAAATAATAGTGCCAAGAGCGTCACGCAACCTACAACGAGACTGAAGGGGCGAGTTAATGCCCAATCGACATCCGCACCGCTAAGGTAGAGTGTCGTCGCCCAGATTGCGGCGGCGCATCCCACCATCAACACGACTATCGTTCTCATCTGCATTAAGAATTCCCCCTCAGGACGGGACGGTATAACAGGGCGAAGGAGTTTCTGGCTATTCCTGATGAGGTGCGCCATTAATGTAGCGCTTGGGGGAAAATGTGGACGTCTATTCGACATTCGAGCGGGATTGGCGAGCCGATGAGCGCAGGCGCCCTTCATCCTTGATGCTCTGCCTATACACCGGCGTGAATCTACCAGTTTGCTGCGAGCCGATGCTCCGCGATCCGAATCCTGCCACGGGCACGCGGTGGGCCGACCGCTTCATGGACGCCTATTTTACGGCGCTGGAGCTTAATCCTGCAGTGCATGATGGGGCTGTAGGCATCGGAAGGATCGACTTTACGGCACCCTATACCGTCGAGGCGTGGTCCCTCCGTCTTTTTCCGTCGCCAGGCGAGATTAATACGGAGGCGAATCGGGGGTCTGCGTTCAACAGCTGTCTCGCGATGTCATCAGTCGCCGGGGTCGATCGCCTTTATCTTGTCACAGCTGGCCAGTTGATGTGCTTTGAACGCGGAACTTGGTGGTCGATAGATTAGATCCTATGGCAGCAATTACATAACTACGAACTTGCGCGTGGGAGAGTGCATGACAGCGGTAGCGCTTGAACAGCCGAAGACATTTAGAATCCTCAGCCTTGATGGCGGTGGAGCAAAGGGCTTCTATTCGCTCGGTGTTCTGCGCGAGATTGAGGGCATGGTCGGCAAGCCCCTGCATGAGGCTTTCGATCTTGTTTTTGGGACAAGCACTGGAGCAATCATCGCTGCACTCATTTCCCTGGGTTACGCAATCGACGACATTCATAGCCTCTACAGGGAGCATGTTCCTAGGATCATGCAGCGCAAGTCGTCCTCCGAGAAGTTGAAGGCGCTGGCCGATCTCGCGACGGAAATTTTCGGCGATTCGCTCTTTGACACCGTGAAAACCGGCGTGGGCATTGTTACAACGAAGTGGCTGATCGAGCGCCCCATGATTTTCAAAGGCAGCATTGCCCAGGCTCATGGTCGCATGGGAACCTTCGTGCCGGGTTTTGGCGTCAGCATCGCCGATGCGGTGCAAGCATCTTGCTCGGCATATCCATTCTTCAATCGCAAAGTGGTAACGACCGCGGCGGGCGACGACGTGGAACTGGTGGACGGTGGCTACTGCGCAAACAATCCGACGCTCTACGCGATCGCCGACGCCACCCGTGCTTTGGGCCATGACCCGGTAAATTTACGCGTTGTGAGCGTAGGGGTCGGAAACTATCCTGAGCCAAAAGCTTCATTTTTTAGTCAGATGCGGTGGGCCAAATATCTACTAAGCGTCCAACTTTTGCAAAAAACCTTAGAAATAAATACGCAGTCGATGGATCAGCTTAGGGCGATTCTTTTTAAACACGCCCCCACGGTGCGGATTAGCGATACGTTCGAAAAGCCCGACATGGCGACGGACCTTTTTGAACATGACCTTACTAAGCTAAATATGCTTCGCCAGCGCGGCGTCGAATCCTTCGCGACCCGCGAAGCCGAAATCAGATCTCTCATGGCGAGTTGAACGATGGGCATTCCCGAAAATCAGTTAGATACTTGGGCCAAGCAAGGATCAGTGACGCAATCCCAGCAGACATATGCGACGGTACGGAATTGCCTGGAGGCCGATGACGCTCCCTATCGGGACAAATCATATTCGATTTTCCTTCAAGGCTCCTACGGCAACGACACAAATATCTACGCGGATAGCGACGTGGATGTCGTCATATCGACAAGCTGGATCTACTATTATGACGACAGCGAACTAACCGATGCACAAAAGTCTATTTTCCATGCAGCGACTGGATTTGGCGGCGGATATACCTACAACCAGTTCAAAGCTGGCGTTGCTGCTCAGCTAACAAAGAAATTTGGATCATCCGTTAAACCGGGAAAGAAGGCGATATTTGTCCCCGGCTCAGGAGCACGGCGTGACGCCGACGTTTTGGCAGCAGTCGAACACCGCAGATACACGAGATACAATAGCATATACGACAATTTCTATTACGATGGAATTTGTTTTTGGACTTCTGACGGCACGAAGATCGTCAACTATCCGAAGCAGCATGCCGCCAATTGCACCACCAAGCACCAAAGTACCAATATGTGGTTCAAACCCTGCGTCCGCATTCTAAAAAACATGCGCAACGCGATGATAAACGCGGGCTGCCTCAAAGAAGGCATAGCGCCGTCATATTTTTTGGAAGGGATGCTTTACAATGTGCCCAACCATATATTCAAAGGCTCTTATCACAATACTATAACAGATTCGTTGAATTGGATCAAAGATACCGATCGATCGCAGCTCATTTGTGCCAATGAACTCTACATGTTGCTCCATCCAACCTCGCCTGTTACTTGGCGTGCTGAAGAGCTTCAAGTGTATCTCAACGCGGCGATTAAGTTTTGGAACGATTGGTAAAGAGTGGCCTGCTTTAGTGACTAAGTGGCACCACTGTGTTTCGGATTGCAGCACCCACGGCATGCCATTCAGCACGTGACAATCATCGACCTCGGCACGCCTCGGAACGTGTAGGGAAGCAGCGGCTCGATCACGTGCCATCCGGAGTCGGTTTCCGAGTATGCAATGTCCGCTATCGCGTATCACCATTCCGAAGCCGACTGACTCGAATGTCCCCCTGACGGTCGATCGCTTTGGGTCAACAACCTGATGAACAAAGGGCAGGTTTTAGAATGCCGTTTTGAGCGGTCGAATGTCGGCTATGTTGGCGACAACTGACATCAGCACCCTGAGGCGGGAACGTCCGCTATCCCATTATCGCGGCTCCGAAGCAGACCGAGTGCAAGGTCCCCATTTCTGCCGTTTCTGAACCTAACCGTGAGTGACTGCTTCTGTCCGGAACTGCCATTTGCCAAGTCTCCCAAGTGGGTTTGGCATCGTTCATTGCTGCTATGAATCATTCTTGCATGCTGCACCCAAGCAAGGTCATTGCTCGGGTGCGAACATTTCGGTGATTCCGGTCAAATTTTGCCGCGGAGGGTCACCATAAAGTTGCGAGGCGCACCATAATAATTACGGCCGACCGTTGTGTAATAGGTCGCGTTGAGCAGATTTTCGATGTTGAGTGAAAGGTTGGCGTGCTCGTTCAACCTGTAGTCGAGGCGTGCGCTGACCACTGTGAACGGATCATTCCTCACCGTGTTGCGCGCTTGCGCGCTCTGATGCCTTATACCGCCACCAATCGACCAATGGGACAATTGCCCCGGCAAACGATAGGTCGACCACAGGCGCAACGCATGGCGCGGCGATATGAAATTCAGAAAATCCTCAATATGGCTGGTGTGGTTGTAGGTGTAGCCTGCCGAAAGTTGCCAACCGGGCAAGACCTCCCCGTTGAGTTCTGCTTCGACGCCTTGGCTGCGCACATTGCCCGAGGGAAGGTAGCAGTAATTGCCCGAACAGATTTCCCCCGAGGCAAAATCGGTCACCGCCAGATTTATCTGATCGGTGCGGAATAGGGCAAGCGAGGTCGTCACCCTGCCATCGGCCAGTTCGCCCTTGATGCCCACCTCATAGGCCTTGCCGCGTTCTGGCGGCAAGGTGTCGCCATTCGCCTGCAAGGAGAGTTGCGGATTATACACATCCGTATAGCTGGCATAAGCGGACCACTGCGGCGTCAGTTTATAGACCAGCCCCACAAAGGGCACAACAGTGCCGTTCTGGCTGAAGCTGCTGGTCGCACGCACCGCCCGATACCAGTTGACGCGCCCACCCAGAATCAGCGTTGCTGGCCCCAGCGTGGAACGCACCACGCCATAGACGCCGCGCTGTACCACCGGCTTGAAGCGATAGGTCCCGCTCCAGGCATAGCTGGTGGGCTGAGCGACATCCGCGTTGGGATTGGTTACGCTGGTCGTGTCATAATTGAAATTGGCTTCCAGAAATTCATAGGCGTTGATGCGCGCCAGACTGCCGCCCACCTCAATGCTGTTGTGGACAGGACCCGTGTCGAACTGGCCGTCTACATGTGCATCCAGCGCCAGATTGCGCGCGCTGTCATAGCTTTTCCAGACCGTGCGGTTGGTCGTTCCCGTGGTCTGGTTGATGGCTGTGGGGGTCAGGTAAAGCTGGTCCGAGCGCGCGTTGCTGTAGTTGGCGGCAATGCGGAAGCTCCAGTCCGCACTGAAGCGGTGTTCCAGATCCGCCCAATATTGCTCCTCGTCGGTGTTGGTGTAGTTCCATTTGGCGCCCAGATAGGTCGAGCGCGGCAGACGCGCGTCAGAGCCATCAGAATTGACTGGCAGGCCCAGATTGATGATCCCATGCGTTCGCCCTAGCATGGCCGCCACACCCAGCTTTGTATCCGGCGAGATATCGTAATCGGCGGCCAGATAGCCGGTGAACCGCTTGCTGTTCACATAGTTGATGTAACTGTCCTGCCGGTCGTAATCGACCACTGCGCGCAGGCGCAGGGTCTTGTCGGCGTTGATCGGGCCGCTGAGATCGGCCTGCCCACCAGCATGGTTCCACGAGCCGCCACGCAAGACATAGCCGATCTGGCGATCCAAAGTACCGCGCTTGCGCACCAGATTGACAGCACCGCCCGGGGTGCCCTGACCTTCCAGCAGGCCTTGCGATCCGCGCAACACTTCCACACGATCGAGATAGATGGTGCTGGCATTGAACATGTTGGCTGACGGGCTGGTGCTGCGATAGGTGGGTACGCCATCAAACTGGACATTGCTCATCTGGAAACCGCGGGAGTAGAAATCGCTGCCGCCGCCGACACGCGCGTCGACTGTCACGCCAGTAACATTGGCCATAGCGTCAATCAGAGTGTCCAGATTTTGGTCGTCGAGCCGCTGGCGCGTCATGACGGTGACCGATTGCGGAATGTCCTTGAGCGCCAGTTCGCCCTTGGTGATGCTGGCGCCCTTTACTGCATATGAACCGCTGCCCTCGGTGGCCAGATGATCGACAGTCAGGCTTGGCGGCAACGCCGACCCCCCAGCCTGCTCGCCCTGAACCCGCACCGGGCCAAGTTCAATCGCGCCTTCAGCCGAGGTCGGCGCCCGTTCAATCGTGACGATCGTGCCATTGATGCGAAATGTGAAGCCGGTTCCCCGAAGCAGCTGGCTCAAGGCCGATGCCGCAGGCAGCGAACCTTTGACGCCGCTCGTCTGGGCGCCCTGTATCACTGCGCCGTCAGTCGCTACCTGAAGGCCCGACTGGGTCGCGAACTGGATGAGGGCGTCCGGCAGGGACTGGGCCGGAATGTCGAATGCGCGCGTCGTCTGCGCCTGAGCTTCGACCGGCGCGACGATGGCCGGAAGTGCGGTCGCCGTGGCGATCCATAATGCGGACAGAACCGAACGATGCATCAGTTCAGTTTTGATGAATTTCCCCCTGCTCACTTGATAACTCCCATGATAGATTTGCTAATGCGTCTCACTTGAGGCGCTCATAGGCTCAACGATGGGGGTCAGAATTTTTACAAAAATAATTCGTGGAAACCGTTTCTCCTATCCCGCCGAAACGAGAATGATCCAGGGCGTAATCCTCTTAACGCGTCCGCCGAGCGGGGCGACGACGGTCTCCACCGCCTTGGCCGGATCGGTGACATCATAGGAACCAGTGACCACACGGTCGCCCAAGCTTCGATCTGTCAGCACTATCATGCCATGATGATAACGGCGCAGGTCAGCGATCACTTCGCGCAAGGGTTGCCCAACTGCGTTAAGCCGTTCGCTGCTCCAGCTTCCCACGTTTGCGGGCGCCGTCAGACCGGTTTCGGACCGACCGTTTCGGTCCAATCGCACCAATTGCCCATCGGTCAGGATCGAAGAGAAGGGATAGTCCTGTTTCGCATTCTCTACACGGACCCGGCCATGTCTAACGGCGATGTCCGGCCCGGCCTCACCCAAACGGACGTCGAACCCGGTGCCCAGAACGGTCACCTGCGCCGATTGCGCGACGACATTGAAGGGGCGTTTTCGATCAGGTGACACTTCAAAATAGGCTTCACCCGACAGTAGTTCGACGTTGCGGTTTCCAGATTTATAGCGGACGGCAATCGCAGATCCGGGCGCCATCCTGACGGTGCTGCCATCTGATAGCGCGACAGTCCGGGTCTCGCCCTTGCCGGTGGTGAAATCTGCTTGCCAATGCAGAACCACCTGTGGTGCAATGGCGACGGCAATCGCCGCTGCCACTGCGGAAGATATCCAGGTACGTCTGGCCCACCACAGTTTTGCGGTGAGACCAGCAATAGGTGAGTGTAAATCCATCTTTGGCAGGAATGCCACCGATTTTCCCTGCTCCAGCAGACCCATGGTTCGGCAGGCATGGGACCATGCTGATGCATTTTCCGGATCGTCCGCCAGCCAGTCATTGAATTCCTTTTGCGCGGCGAGATCATCGGGATCTTCTGATAGGCGCATATGCCATGCGATAGCGGCACGCAGGACGGGATTCCGCTTCGAAGTGGAGGCGTTTTCCGACGATGCTGTCATGCGACCTCTCCACAGACCTTGCAGCGCGACGTGATGCCAGTGCGCTCCATCGTCTCAACGATCCGGTCGCATAAATTTACAAAATCTCTGGAGCGTCGGGGATATGTCATGTTTCTCGCGCCACTCGCTGGGCGCAATGCTCAATGCCGTCAAGCACCAGATTATGCGCCAAGGCCACGGAAATGCCCATGCGTTCCGCGACTTCCCGGAGCTTCAGGCCTTCGAACTTATATAGCTTTACGGCATGGCGCGTACGTTCGGGCAGTTCCTCCAACCCTTCCAGAACCTGCCGCAATTCGTCTCGCGCAACGGTCACGGCTTCGGGAGATGGTGTTGTGTCGGCGATGAACTCGGCAACTGCCGCCAATTCCTCGCCTTTGCGCATCACCTCGCGCTGATCGGCACGATAGCCATCGACCGCAAGATTTCGGACGGTGCGATAGAAATATCGTAGCGGTTCAGTCAGAGGGATGCGGCGTTCCGCCGCCTGAACCCTGACCCAGGCATCCTGCACGACATCTTCTGCGCGACTTCGGTCGCGCACGATACGTTGGGCATAATCCACAAGCGCATCGCGATGCGCAGAATATAGAGCTGCGGCTACGGAACGCGGTGGCACGACGGATGGAAGCTCCACGATCGGCTGTTGGGCCAGGAGGGTGCTGCCTAGTCGTGTTGCAAGCATTTCGCAATAACTCACCGTTGAGTTTGAGGATGTTAATGAGGCCTCCAACCTGGAATGTCGGCTCGCTCCGGAAGTCGACACCTATTTTTCCCGCCCGAACGGCTTATTCTGGTCGACGGCTGCCAGGAATTAACTGCCGTTCCCAAAAAGACCGCTGAATGTTGGCTTTCGCCAAAAACCTCCACGCTCCCGTAGATTATCCCGAAATGGTTGGACCTTCACCACCGCGCACATCGGCATCGGAAGGCCCAAACCTCTCACGTTCGATGCTTCAGATAGCCCCCCGCAACGTAATCAGAAAATTACGAGGCGTTCCAAAACGAACGGTCGAACTGGACACGACCTCGTAATATCGTTTGTCGAACAGGTTGTTCAAGCTTGCGGTTACCGAAACACCCTGACTGAAACGATAACCCAGCTGGGCATCGGCTATGACGAAGCTGCCCTGCGCAATGCGGAATGCCCCGCCATTGCCATAGGTGGCGCCCTGATAGCGAAGGCCACCACCCAGATTCCAACCCTGCCAGCCATCGGAGGCATCACCGAAACGGTAGTTCGTCCATAGCTTCGCGGTATGGCGCGGCTGTTCGGGAGTCGCCAACCTGCCGATGAGCGCGGTGTCGCTATCCTCACGATATTTCGCGCTGTTATAGGTATAGCTGGCCGTGATGTTCCATGCCGGAGTCGGCTGGCCACTCACCTCTGCTTCGATCCCCTGGTTGCGGATCAGACCTGCTGCAACATAGCATGAGCCAGAGTCGCATACATGGGCCGGATCGGAATCGACCACCGGACGGTTACGATCCTCTATGCGGAACATGGCCAGCGTCGCGTGCAGGTTGTCGTCAAGAAAATCACCTTTGACGCCGACCTCGACCTGCCAGCCGGTGCGAGGCGCCAATGTGCGATCGTTGAAGTCACGGGTCGACTGCGGCTCGAAGATTTCACTGTAGCTGCCATAGGCGCTGACATTCTTCGTGACGTCCACGACGATACCGCCATAGGGCATGAAGCGCCATTTCTCGTCGGCAAAGACAGTCCAGACGGTCCCTGTCTCGTCGGAATAGCGATTCTTTACTGAACTCAGCCTGCCACCCATTACGAGTGTAAGGCCACTGACCGGGCGAAGGCGCGTGCTGCCATAAATGCCCCACTGCTTCTCGATCTGTGAGAAGCCGAATACCCGATCAGCCAAAGCATCGCGCGGAATGTCGGGGCGAACGATGGGTAGCCCTTCCAGATAGCCATAGGCGGAATAACCATCATAGGTCATATAGTTGTAGTTCGCGCCCAGCATCACCTGCTGTTCCTGACCCAGTGCCTGAAAACTGCCCTCCAGATGCGCGTCTGCATCGAGGTTGTAGCCCGCGAAATTGATGCTGCGTCCCCAATAGGCCACCGTCCCGCTGGCAGGGTCGGCATAGCCGGAGACGTTCAGATAGGTGGAGGTGAAATCGCTTCTGTCATTGTCATGATAGCGCAGCGTGCCCACGAACTTCCAGCTTTCGGAAAATTGATGGCGCAGTTCGGCCGTATATTCCTCGAACGGATAGTTATATTTGTTCCAATCCGCGCCTGTCGAAGCACTGCGGCGATAATTCGGGATGCTGCCGTCGGAATTGACCGGCAGGATGGGCTGACGACCTGAAATCGTACGGCGATGAATGGTCGCAACCAATGCCAGCACGGTGTCGGGGGTCAGGTCGATATCGAGGAGACCGCTGGCGACGATCATCTTGTTGTGCGCACCATCGTAGAAATAATCGCGGTCCTCGCCCGCGACGATCAGGCGACCTCGGATGGTCCCGCTCGCGTTGAGGGGGCCGGTGACATCGACGTCGCCATGGAAGCCGTTCCAGCTGCCAAGCTGCACGCCGCCTGACAGGGCGAAATGATCCAATGGCCGCTTGCGTACAAGGTTGACCGTTCCGCCGAACATGCCCGAACCGGTGTTGCTGGGTCCGTTCAACAGCCCGGCAGGTCCGCGCATCATTTCGACACGGTCATATAATGCCAGATCCAGCTGCACGGCGCCGTTCAGGCTGCGATACACCGGAAGGCCGTCCTGCATTGCGCCGACCGAATAGCCACGGCTGTAGAAGCCCGCAGTGGCATCGCCGAAATCATTGACATAAATGCCCGCAACCTGCTTCATCACATCGGTCAGGCTCGTCAAATTCTGATCGTCGATCTGCTGACGGGTGATGACCGAGATGGACTGGGGTATGTCCCTCCTGCGCGCAGGCATCTTGCCCAGAGTCACGACCGGGGCGTTGTAGCTACCGCTACCCTCAGTCTGGCCCGGGTCGATGCTGACGCCACCCGAAAGCGACGTCCCACCGGCATTCTGTCCTTCCACGCGCACCGGACCAAGCAGCACGGCGCCATCCGCCGCCTGTGGCGCCCGTTCAAGCCGGACAGCATTATTGCCGACATAGCGGAACGTCAGGCCCGAACCGGCAAGAAGCTGGCTGAGCGCCTGAGCCGGAGCTATTCTGCCGGACACGGCGCTGGAATTGCGCCCTTCGACCAAGCGGCCTTCCGCCGTAACCTGCATTCCGGACTGGCGGCCGAAGGCCATCAGCGCATCCCCCAGCGATTGCGCGGGGATGTCGAACTGGCGTTCCGTCGACTGCGCGACGGCTTGAGAGGGCATCAACGCAGCGCCGCCCAGGGTGGTGGAGAGCATCATCGCTCTCAGCAACAAGCCGGCGCGGCCGCTTACGCCCGAAATCAAATAGCCCTGCATATCGTAAAAGCCTCCTTCAAAAATCCGTCGAGGCTCTTTGCAAGCGTGTCGCAATAGCGCCTCTTATAGTCGGACGCTGAGCGGGGGTGGTTTGTCCGGAAAAAAGTTCAGACCTGCGAAATTGGCTGAGGCTCGGTCCGTCAGCTCGTGACGATCAATAGCCATGAGGTGACGTGTATCACCCGTCCGCCATAGGGATTGATCAGAAGTCCCAGGGCAGTCGCCGGATCGGACACATCATAGATGCCCGTCACTTTCTGCGCGCCCAGCCGCTTGTCCATCAGCAGGATCCGGCCCCGCTGCCAGGGACGGATTTCGTCTATCACCTCGGCGATAGTCCGATTTCGGACGAAGGCCTTCCCCTCTCGCCAAGCGCCGGTGAGGTCGGAAGGCTGTTGCCCGCTGTTCATGGCGCCGCTGCCGTCGATCTCGGTCCAGTTGCCTCGTGTCAGTTCTATCCGGCCCGCCTTCGACTGAACCCGCACGCGGCCATGATCGACGTCCACCCGCGTACGATCGCCCAGCAAGCGTACGTCGAAGGCCGTACCCAGCACGGTCGTACGAATGTCGCGTGCCTTCACCTCAAACGGATGAGCCGGATCGGGTTGAACCTCGAAAAAGGCCTGCCCCGACAGCAGTTCGACGTTACGGCGCCCATCAGCGAAACTAAGACTGATCGCGGAGTCCGGGCCAAGGATCGCCTTGCTGCCATCGGGCAGGCGGACGGTTTCTATCTGCCCTGTGCCGGTGAGATTATTGGCGGTAGTGCTCAACCACAGCGAGGGAGCGACGATGATGGCCAGACAAGCTGCCATCGCGGCAGCCAAAATCGTGTGCCGCCTGCCACGCTGCGTAGATGGGCGCGGCGTGCGCTTCCAGCGGGCAACGCGCAGAGGTGGCAAAGTGTCTCTGACCAGCTCACGCAATTGCGCAGGAGACTGTTCAATTGCCACCACCGTATAGCCCATGGCCGACCATGCCCCAGCATGGCCTGCCTCCGCTTGCAGCCACAGCGTGAAACGCGCGCGCAGGTCTGCGTCATCCGGCTCCTCGCGCAGCAGAATGTACCAGTTGGCCGCTTCATCCAAAGCAGCCGCCTTTATTTCTGCACCATCATTCATACGGCGCACTCGCACAGAAAATCCATTCTCCATAAGGAAGACGAGCCAGGGCCTCCTTTGTCCCGACAGACATCTCAGCGTCCTCTTTCGCGGCGCAGGGCGCAGATTTTCAGTCCCTCCTGAATCAGACTGTGAGCAGAGGTACGCGATATGCCCAGTTGTTCCGCGACTTCCCGTATCGTGAGGCCATCGAAATTATAGGCGATCACCGCCCGCTTCTGCCGGTCAGGCATTTCCGCTATCGCCGACAGCACCAGTTCCATCTCCTGTCGACCAGCAAGAACGGTATCCTGTAAGGGGGTGGCATCGGCATGACTGCCAGCAATCTGATCGACGGCGTCGCCGCCATCGGCCTTACGACGCTTGCGCCCGCGCGCCAGATCAATGGCCAGGTTGCGGACAACCCGTTTGAGATAGCTCAGCGGTTCACGCACCGCCGATGGTTCGACATGCTGGTCCATCTTGAGCCAGGCGTCATGGACGATATCTTCTGCAGCGCCATCATCGCCAGAAAAGCGGCGGGCATAGTCCACCAGCTCCTGCCGGTGGCGGCTGTAGAACTGCGATGTGGAACGGTCCCCGGCCAACCCATTTTACCTTCCAGCGTATCAATGCGCCGAACATCGTCATGACAGTTTTAGATGCGAGTTATTCGCAAAACGGCCTATAGTGCGGGCGAAGCGAAATAGCAACGGATCCAGAAGAAGGGTCGGTTGCGGGAAGGTAGGACTGGACCACTAGCGCTATATGCGGCCTCATCAGTACGGTCATGCGCTGCCGCCGCTGCCAGGCATGGAGGAGGCAGTTGGTGCAGCACCGGGCAAGGCTGGGTGACAGACTTGGCGAATCCACCCCCAGCGCCTTCAGCGCCAAATCCGGCTCGGGTCTCGAGCGGAGCTGCCGCGGCCTGTCGCAGCAGGACGCCGAGGCGCAGCGCTGGCCTGTGTGTCGACACGGCGCGTCCGCGCGCCTACCGCGTCCAGGTCCGGCTGATTGCATATTCGCTTTCGATCGGATCGCCCTTTTCATCGCTGCCCGGCACGAATTTCGCCCGTCGCGTCCACCCGGCGCAGCTTGCCGCGTCCAGTTCGGGAAAGCCGCTAGAGGCTGTAATGGTGCAGCCGCTCACCTTGCCCTGTGGGTCGATCTGCAGGGTCGCGGCCACCGTGCCTGCCGCTTGGATGCGATAGCCGCTAACCGGATAATCGACCAGCGAGAGCCAGCTCTTTTCATCGCCCAGCGGGCGGGGCTTTTGCAAGGGTGTGAAGGCACCTACCCTACAGGACCATACTTCCTTGCCAGTCCCATCTAGGACGATGAGTCGCTCGGGTCGTGCGTACACGGTGATCGTCTGGGTGGCGATGTCATATGGATTGTCGAGGCTGGGTTCGCCGGGGCTTTCTTCTTCGCTGACATAGGGGGAGATGAGTTTGGCAATGAAGGCGATCTTGCCGCCGGCCTTGAGTGCCGGCGCGCCCGCGATGGGCTGGGGCACGACGAACTTGTAACCAAAGTCTCCCGATACACAGCCCATGAGGTTGGCGGGCATGTCTAGCGCGACATCATATTCGAATTCGGCCGAGGACTTGACCGTCACTGGAATGCCCATGCGCGTCTTGGTGCGGTAGCTGCCCAGCGGTTTTACATCGCGCCAAACATTATGGTTTCTATAGAAACTGCCTTCGAACAATTGCTCGTCCGCCTTGTAGGCAAAGGGCACGTCCTCATTGTCATTGAGGGACTCGCAAAACAAGATCGGTTCACCGCCCAGCACGGTCTGTAGCAGGTCGGATCTTTCGGAGAACTGCGCGCTGGTTTCGAATTCGTTCTTCGCCGCCGTGAGCAGCTCGCGATTCATGTTGAGCGCGATCGCCAAATTCTTGAAACTCGCCTGGCGGCAGGCAGCACCGATTGGCATGGCTGGCCTGTAGCGGTTGAGCGCCAAATGTCCGGCGAGCACCTGCGAGGGCGACAGAGGTTTGGGGGCAGGCGTAGCCACCCGTTTCTTTGCCGCAGGTCTGCGCGTCGGCGCGCCTTGCGCCATCGTCGCCGCGATTAGCATAGCAAGCGCACCTGATAAGAGCGCCAAGCGTCCGGTCTTCATAGTTCTATCCCCCAATCGCCATCTTCACGCCCCTCCGTAAAGATGACCGCTTTCGATAGAACAGGCTGATGGCGCCAGGCAATGGCACAGTTTGCGATCGCAGCCTTCAGCGCCGAGCGCGCCGGCCTTATTCGTGCAGCGTCTGCAGGGCTTGCGATCCGGGCAGGGCGGTACGATGCGCCGACGGTCTAGCTGTGCAGGACACACCGTGAACCACCCCGAGTTTACCAGAGGCTTATGATCTTAATCGTCCCATAAGCCGACCGTCAGCTTGTTGGGATTAAAAATCGGCCGCTGAACGACCGACAAGGTCGGACCCGGAAGCCGACACCGACGCATCCGAGTGTCCGCTATCCCAATCTGCGCTCCTAAAAGGAGACTTTCCGGACCGCCCCCATGACGGTCGATCGCTTTGGGGCGACAACCTGATGAACAAAGGGCAGGTTTTAGAACGTCGTTTTGAGCGGTCGAATGTCGGCTATTGCCGAGCAATCTGACACATGAACGAAGGGCAGATGTTAACTGCTACGATCGGTATGCAGAATGCCGGCTATATCGGCGGCCACTGACAGCGACACCCGGGGCGGGGAACGTCTGATATGCTGATACTTTTTGCTCCGAGGCCGACCGTCGCGAGGCCCCTCCCAGACTGCCCCATCACCCCTTCGCCTGCTGCCTCTCATCGGGGATATCCTCACCTCTGAGGAGCTTGCAGAGCACGGGATTGAGGAAGATCATATAGCGGTCATCCTCATGGAGGTGGAGCGTGTCAGGATGCCAGTCAATGAGGCCGGATCGCAGCAATTGCCCTCGTTCGATCCGCGATAGCTGGGATGCCGGGACGCCGGACAGGCTGGCCAGCTCGGCCAGGGTCATTTTCCGGGCCTTTCGACAATGACGCAGGGCTTCCCCCATGGCGATTTGCTTGTCCCCGCGTGGCGTGTCATCGAAAACGCGGGCCGGCCTGCTTGCCCTCCCCTCGACCGCAAAGTCCTTCATGTCGAGATTGAACAGCTCGATCAAACGGTCGAGCGTGTCAGGACTGGGCAACGCGGCCCCGTTCTCGATCCGCGACAAGGCGCCTCTGCTGATACCGATATCATGGGCCAGCGACTCCTGCTTCATCGGCACGGCTTCGCGCAATTCCTTGATGAACTTGCCCAGTTCGGGCTTGAGATGACTATAGCCTCGCGGCAGGCGATAGCGGTAGATCGACGGGTCGAGAGGCATTTACAGGCTTCCGATCATATTTGTAACGTCGATGCACGCCCTATAAGCGCCATCCTGAAATTTCCCTTATGGGCAGGAAAGGATCACAGCAGGGCGAGGCAGCGCGGCGTGCGCTGGCCGACCTTGTGCGCCTGATGGCCCGGGAGGCGGCAAATGAGCATTGCAGGGAAAGCTCATCCGCCCCATCTTCCCTCCTCCCGCCTGAGAAGGACCGCCTGCCGTGCTGATGAAATCCGTGCCCCGGATCATACTCTATGGTCGCCACTCCACGGGCTTGCAGAAGGTGACCTCGAGCGAAGACCAGACGGCGTCCTGCATGAAGCTGGTCGACTATCTCGGCGGCACGGTGGTGGGAACATTCCACGACCCGGCAGAGTCGGGCTACAAGCGCAACCGCCCGGGATTGAAGCAAGTGCTGCACATGATCGAGGCGGGCGAAGCGGACATGGTCGTGCGCGAAGCGCTGGACCGGCTCGCGCGCGACGGCGAAGATGTCGCCTGGCTGGGCAAGAAGCTGAGCTATCACGCAATCGACCTCCACACGGTGACCGAGGGGCATGTCGATCAGGTCAAATTCGGCGTCGCAGCACTGTTGGGCGCGATTTTCCTCAAGAACCTTGTCGACAAGACGCTGCGCGGCATGGCTGCCGCCGTCGCCGGCGGACGGATCGCCGGCGGCCGCTCCTATGGCTATGCCAGTCAAAAGCTGTACGATCAGGATGGCGAGCGCATCCGCGGCTATCTGGAGATCGCGCCCACGAAAGCGGAGGTCGTGCGCCGCATCTTTCGCGATTTCGCCTCGGGGCTGTCGTCGATCCAGATCGCCAGGGCCTTGAACGAGGAGGGCGTGCCCGGTCCACGGGGCGGCGAATGGAACGCATCCACCATCCGCGGCGACCCCAGGCGGCACACCGGCATCCTCAACAATCCGCTCTATGTCGGCCGACTGATCTGGGGCCGGCGCCAATGGCGCCGCAACCCCGATAGCGAGAATCGCGAACGTCGCTACAGGATGCGCGAACGGTCGCAATGGCTGGAAATCGACGTGCCAGACCTGCGTATCATTGATGACGAACTATGGGGCGCTGTGCAGACAGAAATAAAACGGCGCCAGCGGACAGCCGACGAGATTTCACCGACGGGTCAGAACCGCAAGAAGCATCTGCTGTCCGGGCTGATCAGGTGCAGTTGCTGCGGGTCGAACTACACGATCAGCGGCAAGGATTATTATCGCTGCGCGGGCCAGAAAGAGCGCGGCACCTGCGGCAACAGGCTGTCGATCCGCAAGGGCGCGCTGGAGAATGCGGCGCTGTCCGTTTTGCAGCATCACCTCTTCACCGAGGCGCATGCGCGCCTGTTCGTCGAGACGTTCAACCGGGAAGTGGCCAGGATCAGTAGTGCTCAGGTGGATGGTAATCGGGCGCTGAAGGAGCGTCTCGCGATCGTAGACCGGGAACTGGCCAATCTTTCGGCAAATATGCTGAGCGGTGTGCTCAGTCCCACGCTTGCCAAGCTCCTTTCCGACCGCGAAGCGGAAAAGGCCGATCTGGAAGTCCGGCTGGCCCAGGCGGGTTCGGCCCAGCCTGTGGCGCAGATCGTCCCGCATCCGATCCTGATGGATATGTTCGCGAAGAAGATCGGCGCCCTGCGCGCGACCCTGGATGACAGGGCGATCCGATCCGAAGCCGCGGCGCTGATGGAACGGCTGATCGAGAGCGTGATCATCTATCCCGAGGGCGCCAACGGCCCGGAGGCTGAGATTGTGTCGAAGGTGTCGGATCTGGTGGAGTTTGCCCTGAACGACAACGCGGCCCCGAAGGGCGGCGTATCGAGTTCCAAGGCTGTGGTTGCGGGGGCAGGATTTGAACCTGCGACCTTCAGGTTATGAGCCTGACGAGCTACCGGGCTGCTCCACCCCGCGACGTTTGCGCTATTGGGCGCGACCAGGGACAAAAAAAGCGGCCTTTTGGG
>Ga0180219_1000204_pt1 | contig 61528 bp, 81 predicted proteins | sample eDN3rd30CBELigMG_FD_151338 | JGI IMG/M metagenome (GOLD analysis project Ga0180219, IMG submission 151338) | Enriched Miracle-Growth compost microbial communities from Emeryville, California, USA - eDNA 3rd pass 30_C BE-Lig MG (version 2)... ...
ACCAGTCCACGCTGGCGCTCGATGCCGTCGACCTGCGCCTGCAGGATTTCCTTGCGCTGGCGGAGCTGTTCCGCCTTCTGCTTCAGGATTGCTGTCGCTGTCGCTTCCTGGCGCGCGCGGGCCGCCATCATCGCCAGCTCATTCGCGACGGTCTGCTCGACCTGACGTGAGCCGCGCCGGTCCGCAAGACGCGAGAAATCGGGTTCCTTCTCACCGTCGCGTTCGGCGATCAGCCGGGCCTCCTCCGCAAGCAGGCCGTCGCGTTCGCTGATGAGGACATCGAGATTGGCGCGCGGCTCGCTGTCGGAAAGCACCATCAGGGTCTGGCCCTTGGCTACATGATCGCCGTCTTTGGTCAGAAGGCTTCGCACCACGCCGCCATAGGGATGCTGCACGGCCTGCCGGCGTCCCTCGACCGTCAAGCTACCTGTGGCGATGGCGGCGCTGGAGAGCGGCGCCACCAGTCCCCACACGGTCAGAAAGATGAGGAAGGCGGCGATCGCAGCCAGTCCCAGCCATTCCGGCACGCGCATGTCGACGGCCCGCATCCGCCCGGTGGGAAGGACATTGATGGTGGCGGGCATCGCGGTATCGGCGGTTTGGCTCATCACGATCCTCAAACGACTGCCGCGGCGGATTTCGGCTTTGCGATGGTCTCCTTGATGTAGCTGTAGACCTCCGTCGGAGGGCCGAGCTTCTCCAGCGCGCCGCCGCGCACGAACATCAGCGTGTCGACAATTTCCAGAATGGTATCGCGGTGGGTCACGACGATGATCGTGGCGCCGTGCATGCGCATCGCGAGAAGCGCGCGCTTCAACGCCTCTTCGCCGGCCGCGTCGAGGTTGGCGTTAGGCTCGTCCAGCACGATGAGGGAGGGGCGGCCAAGGAGCGCGCGCGCCAGGCCGAGGCGCTGGCGTTGCCCGCCTGACAGGCCGACACCGCCGGGGCCAAGCACCGTGTCGTATTGTTCGGGAAGCTGCAGGATCATCTCATGCACGCCGGTCATCGTCGCGGCCTCGACGATGTCCTCGATCGGTGCATTGCTGAAGCGCGAGATATTGTCTTTCACGCTGCCGGCGAAGAGGCCGATGTCCTGCGGCAGATAGCCGATCTGCCGGCCAAGCTCGTTGCGGTCCCACTTGTCGTAATCGAGATCGGCCATGCGGATCGATCCGGCATTGGGCTGGATGGCGCCGACGAGCAGGCGGGCGAGCGTGCTCTTGCCGGAGCCGCTCGGTCCGACGATGCCAAGCGTCATACCGGGCGCGAGATCGAACGTCACGTCGGCGAGAATGGGCTGCGGCCTGGACGGCACGCGATACTCGACGTCTTCGACATTGATGCTGCGCTCGGGGGAGGGCACAACGGTGCGCGGTTGTGGGCGCGGCACGGACTGGAGCAGTTCGCGCAGATGGCGATAGCCTTCACGCGCTTCGTTGAATTGCCGCCAGGTGCCGACGGCCTGTTCGACCGGGACGAGAGCACGTCCCATGACGATACTCGCGGCAAAGATCGTTGCCGGCATGATCGCGTGGCCGATCGCCAGCCAGGCGCCGACGCCAAGCATCAGCGCCTGCAGCAGCAGCCTTGCGAAGCGTATGCCCGCCGAGAGTATGGCGTTGCGGTCGCTGGCCTTGGCTTGCTGGGCCAGCATGCTGTCGCGGCTGACGGACCAGTTGCGTTCGACGGCCGGCTGCATGCCCATGGCGACGACGACGTCGGAATGGCGTAGGATGTTTTCGGTGAACGAATAGGCTTGCGAACCCGCCTGTTCGGCCGCGCGCAAGGCGCCGCGCGTCAGGCGTTCGTTGACGAGGGCGAGGCCAAGAAGGGCTGCAGCGCCAAGCGTGGCGACGACACCGAGTACCGGATGAATGAAGAAAAGCAGGATGAGATAGACGGGGATCCAGGGCAGATCGAAGGCGAAATAGGTGCCCGGTCCCGTGACGAACAGCCGAAACTGATCGAGTTCGCGCAGTTGCTGCGAGCCGCGCGAGAAACCGCGTTGAGCCGAGCGCTGCACCAGGGCGTCGAAAACGCGGCCAGAGAGCATGGCATCGAGTTTCAGGCCGGAGCGGATGAGGATTTGTGAGCGCAGCGCATCCAGCATGCCCATGGTCGCCAGGGCAACAGCCAGGATCAGAGTCAGCATCAGAAGCGTGGTGACATTCTCGCTGACAAGGACCCGGTTATAGACCTGCATGAGGTAAAGCGGCGAACTGAGGTAGAGAATGTTGATGGCGCTGCTGAAAAGCGCGGCCATCGCAAAATGCCGCCACATCGACTTCATCGATCCGGCGAGTTCGTCTGCAGGTTCATCTTGTCGTTCGAGCATACGCGCGCAGCCTCGGATGGCGTGCCCGGCACGCGAGCAACCCTCGCGGCCGGACACACCACACAACCGATAAAGTCAGGGGTTGCTAGAGAAGCCCGCCGAGCAAGCCGCCGCCGTGGTCGCCTTCCATGGTCGAAGAACTGGCGCTGTCGCTTGAGGCGTTGATGCCCACCAGGGTCGGGGCGGTGAGACCAAGTCCCAGATCACCAATGCCGGTGAAATCGCTGGTGCTACCGCTGTCGCCGGCACCGGAGTTCGAGGCATGCAGGACATCCGAAAGCTCGAGCCCGAGAGACGGCGAGGTGCCCAGGACCGTGTCGAGGTTCGAAGAGTTTTGAGACGTCGAATCGCCGGACGATGAGCCACCAAGCAGTTGATCGATGATCGACATTCTAGTTCCTTCCGTATTGGTTCAACATTCCCGCATTGGCCGAGACCGCCGCAGGCACCCGAGAACGGCACGAAGCTTCAATAGTTCCTGTCGAATTTTAGGCAATTTGGAGATATCTATGGCCATTCCGCGAAAGGCGTGGCCGTGTGCGAGGCAAGCCATCGACAGCCCTTTTTGCGATAGCGGGTTCGTTGACGTAACGTCTTGTCAGCGCTCAATGGTTTCGGACAGGGCAGGTGCGACGCGACATGGAGGCTGCTGCCTCTGTTGTTCATCTGGCTCGGCGCGGTCGCGATCTTCGCCGCCGTCGCCACCTATCGGGAATGGTCCTGGCGGGCGGCGGAACTTGAGCGCGCTCCCAACAACACGCGACGAAGGTGCTGAATCGCCTTGTTTTTGAATACCAGGGCCGTCGGTAAAGTTCCTTAAGCATAAACGGGGGTTTACCTGGCGGGTCCACGGTCATGCATATTGCGTAAACCACACGAGACATAGGTTTGAGGAACCTCATGAGGTCTCGTGCATGATGTTTTCCAGCTCGCCCCGCAGGGATTCTGAGAAATCCTGGTCCAGTCTGGCCATCAAGATTCTGGCGCCGCTCGCCTGCATCGGGGTTCTATCGCTGTTCGCGCAAGTTCTGTCCGGCGCACGCAGTGATGCGCATCGCAACGCAAGCGCGACGGCCCTCAACCTTGCAACGGCCCTTTCCCAGGACATCGCACGCAATTTCGAGCTCTATGATCTGTCCCTGCAAGGGGTGGTCAAGGCCATGGCCGATCCGGGCATTGCCGCGGCGACACCTTCCATCCGCCAACTCGCCCTCTTCGATCATGCGTCAGGCGCGCGCTATCTCAACCGGACGATCGTGGTTGACGCCCAGGGGAGCGTCATCGCGGAATCACGGCCGGGCGCCTCGAAGCCGGAAAATCTCTCCGATCGGGAGTATTTCACTGTCCATCGGGACGGTCTGGTCGATGGCCTGTTTATCAGCAAGCCGATTCAGTCGCGCTATGATGGAGATTGGATCATCACGCTCAGCCGGCGCTACAATCAGCCCGACGGATCCTTCGGGGGCGTCGTGGCCGGCAGCCTCAGTCTGGGCTATTTCCAGTCCCTCTTCATGAATTTGAAGACCAACCGCGACGACCTCTTCCGCGTTCTTGCCACCGACGGCACGTTGATCATGCGCCAACCCTATCGGCGGACAGAGATCGGCAAGGACTTTTCGCGTAGCGACCTGTTCAACTATTTTCCCGGTGAGCAATCCGGGGTTCACGACCGGAAATCATCGCTGGATGATGTGGATCGCATCTATGCTTTCGCTCGCGTACCGAATTTTCCGTTCATTGTGACCGTCTCCGCCTCCAAGGCGCAGATCGAGATGGCGTGGAAGGACAAAGCCGTCAGCCTTGGATTGATGATGCTCTCCCTGGCCTTCGTCATCCTGGCGCTGGGCCTTTCGCTCGCGCGCGAATTCAATCTCCGGCGCAAGACCGAAGACAAGCTCGCCGCCGCGGCCTCGCGGCTCGAATTCATGTCACGAACAGACCGGTTGACCGGCCTCAACAACCGGTGGGCGTTCGATGAACTGGTGGCGAAGGAATGGAAGCGCGCCATCCGCGAACAAACCGAATTCTCGATCATGATGATCGATGTCGACCATTTCAAGCGCTACAACGACGAGCATGGTCATCTGCGGGGCGATGCGGCTTTGATCCGGGTGGCGGACTGCATCGAGAAGCATATCAAGCGGCCGGCTGACGTGAGCGCGCGCTTCGGTGGTGAGGAATTTGCGGTGATCCTGCCCGTGACCGCGGCGGAGGGCGCGATGAAAGTCGCTGAAGACATCCGCAACTCAGTCGCGCTATCGCACCTCGGTAGTCCCGGAATGCCGAGCCTGTCGGTCAGCATCGGCGTCACCAGCAAGATACCGGCACGGACAGATGTTTTCGAGGAAGCTTTCAACGTTGCTGATCGCGCTTTGTACCTGGCAAAGAGCGGTGGCAGGAATCGGGTCGTCTATCGGGCGGCCGAGACCGCTAATGAATTGCAGGTTTCGAACGCCGGGCGTGGCCGAGCCGACCCCTGATCAATCGGCGGAAACGCGGCCAAGAACGCTTTGGGCCTGATCCAGGATTTTCTGATCCAGCATCTTTTCCAGGTCCACATTTGACACGTCGGAACCCGTGGCCCTGTACCAGGACTGCTGATCGCGCAGACCGGCGCGCGGAATGTCGGCGTTCGGGTCCATATAGCTCCATTCTATCCGGTCGTAGAGAGCGGGGTCCTTCAACGTCGTATATTTAAGGCCGATGTCGACGACGGCCTTGCGATTGGGACCGCGCTTCATGGCCTCGTAATAGTCGCGAAGGCCCTTGATATAGGCGACGGTGAAGCCCAGCGCCTGCTTGGGGTTGCGATCCATCCAGTCCTTGTTGAACAGCACGACCGAGGATTCGAGCGAGCGCTTCGTCAGTTCCTGGGAGGCGCGGCGGAACACATAGGCCGTCTTCTGGGCTCCATAAAGCGCGACGAAAGGTTCGACGACAATGCCGGCGTCGATCGCCCTGGAGTCCATGGCGGCGCCCATCGACGGCCAGGGCATGTAGACGATCTCGACGTCCTTGAGGGTCAGGTTGATGCTTTTGAGCATGCGCCCGAGCATATATTCGAGCGAGGAGGCCGGTGCGTTGATCGCGATCTTTCGACCCTTCAGCGCCGCGAGTTCGTTCCTGCCGTCGTTCAAGTCGCTTCGCATGATCAGCGTATCGCTCGAAAAGCCAGGTTCGTCGCGTGTGCGACCCATGACGATCCGGACTGGCCAGTCGCGGGCGAAGGCATTGAAGAGAGCGGCGCTGACGCTGCCGCCGACGACCTGCACCTGATTTGTCGAGAGTGGCAGCGTCGCCGCAGCGCCGGAACCGATGCGCTGGATCGTGACGTCGATCCCCTCCTGTTTGAAGTAGCCTTTCTCGACGGCGATATAGATGGGCAGGTCCGCGATGATGCCCTGATCGCCGACGACCATCTCTTGCGCCAGCGCCGCGCCGGAAAAAACGATAGCCAGTCCGCAGATCACGGCCGATTGCACGCGACGTTTCAAAGTGGATTTGGCCATTGCAATTCCCGACGATTGAGCCAACGATAGACTTGGTAATTTGGACCAAAGCAAAACGTCGCCGGATCGGGTTGTCAATAGCAACAGGTTGAAAAGGCCACTAAGTCGGCTTTTGCTCTCGATGGAAGCGCTCTGCATTTGATTTAGGCAGGCCGGTCTTTGGGCATGCCCCGGGTGTTGTAGTTGACAACTACATCTGGTTGTATGTTACAATTCAAAAAAGCGGAGTGGAGTTTGGAGCGGCTCACATGCAAACGGCGGAACCGGTAAGACTGTCCACTCTCTCGACCGATTATGCGCGGACCGGCCCCGACACCCTGGCCGGCCGGTATCTTCGCCGTTTCTGGCAGCCTGTCTACCATTCCGTCGATCTGAAGCACGGGCGGCCCGTGCCTATCCAGATCATGGGGACGAGTTATACGCTTTATCGCGGCGCCAGCGGCGCCGCTGTCCTTACCGATGCCCGCTGTCCGCATCGCGGCACGCAACTTTCCAGCGGCTGGGTCGAGGACGATGACCTTCGCTGCTTCTATCACGGCTGGAAATTCGCGAAGGACGGAGCCTGCCTTGAGCAGCCGGCGGAGGAGTCGAAGTTTTGCGATCGCGTCCGGCTGCAGCCACGGCCGGTGCGGGAATATCTGGGGCTGATCTTTGCCTATCTCGGCGAGGACAATCCGCCCGCGTTTCCGCTTTATCCGCAGTTCGAGACATTCGAGGGCCTGCTCGAGGTCGACTCGTATTTCCGTCACTGCAACTATTTTCAGAATGTCGAGAACGCGCTCGACATGAGCCATGTGGCGTTCACCCACGCCAACAACAGCGCCTCGTTCCAGTCGATCGGGCTGGGCAGCAACCTGAAAGCCTTGGAATCGGATTGGGGCGTTGCCTATACGTTTCGCCGTGACGACGGCGAGCTAAGAATTCAGCAGTTCGGCATGCCGAACATTTTTTATATGACCGCCTTGCCGACGGACCCTGAGATCGGCTGGCAGGAATCCCTCTTCTGGTGGGTGCCCATCGACGACGAGCGGCACATGCAGTTCAGCCTGCACCGCGTGCCGGTTGCGGGGGCTGCTGCGGAGACAATTGACGCGCGACGACAGAAGCGCCGCGCCGAGATCGACATTCCGCATCAGGAGGCCTGCCGGCAGATCCTGCGCGGCGAAAAGCGGATCGAGGATTTCGACGAGCGGCGCATCGATCTTGTCCGGCTTCAGGACGATGTCGCCCAGATCGGGCAGGGCATCTTTGCCGATCGCAACCACGAACAGATGGGGCGCGCCGATGTCGGGGTCGTCGCCATCCGCAGGTTGTGGCGGCGCGAGTTGGAGGCGGTTGCCAATGGCGGCAGCCTGAAGGAGTGGCGGCTGACCGACGATATCCGGCCGCGCGCCTGGGGCATTGCCAATACGCTGTCGCGCGTCGGCCATGATGATGGCAACACCGACACTCAGGCCTTGGCGACGATCATCGACATCCGGCCGCATATCGAGATCGACATCCAGCTTAAGGCCCTGCACAGCGCCGACCGGAGCTTTGGGGCGTAGCACATGAATGAACGCGCCAAAGATCTGCATGACGGTTTACCGGCAGTACCGCCGGTGCTGTCGCTCAAAGAGCGGGACCGGCGCTGGAGCGGATTGCAGGCGCTGATGCGGGCGCGCTCGCTGGGCGCGATCGTTGTCGGCAGTTTTCAGGGCCGCGAGCGGCTCGAGAGTTATCTGATCGACGATTTCCTCGATTGCGTGGTTGTCCTGCCCCAACAAGGCGAGGCGATCTTGATCTCCTTCTCCGGCAACCGTATCTCGCGCATGTATGAAAGCCAGGATCGCGGCTGCGATGTCTGGGTCAGGGACGTGCGGGTCGGCGCCGGCGGCAAGTATGTCGGAGAAGTGCTGGAGGGATTGGGCCTTGCCGCGTCTCATATCGGCGTTGTCGGCTATGGTCCGACCGCGCCGGGCGAGATGGAAGGCCTGTTGCCGGCAGGCTTCGAGCGATCGTTGCGGCAACGGCTTCCTCGGGCGGTGCTCGAGGATTTCACGCAGGATCTGACCGATTTCATCCTGGTCAAGAGCGATGAAGAGCTGGCGTTGCTGCGCTATGCGGCCGCCGTCAGCGAGCATGCCTGCCAGGCCATGATCGCGGCCTGCAGGCCGGGCGTCAGCGAGGCCGAGGTGTATGCCTCGATCCTGTACGAGATACACCGGCGCGGTTGCGACACGCGCTATCCGTTCCTGAGCCTGCAATCGGGGCCGAGCAATATCGCCTGGGGCGCGCCGCGCTGGAGCCTGCGGGCCGAGCCGCCGCGTATTCTGCAGACGGGCGATCTCATCCAGGCCGAAATACACACCACGTACGGCGCGCAGGAATCGCAGGTGCAGATGTCGGTGGCTCTGGCGCCTGTAAATGACATCATCCGCATCTGCGAAGACGTGGCGCGCGCTTCCTATGCGCGGGGCCTGGAAGCGGTGCGGCCAGGCGCGACGTTCGCCGACGTCGTCCATGCCATGGAAGCGCCGATCCGGGGTGCCGGATGCTGGAGCAAGACGCCGCTCCTGCACACGCTGACGTTCGGCGCGACCGGCTTCACCAACGTCAATCGCGATCAGATTGCCGGGACCAGGGAAGGTTCGATCGAAGGGCAGATTGCAGCCGGCATCCGGCGGGGCGATCTGGTGCTGGAAAAAGGCATGTCGCTTCAACTTGAACCCAACGCCTGCATCGGCACGCGCAGGGTCAATATCGGCGGGTCGGTGGTGATCACGGACAGCGGCTGCGAGGCGCTCAACACCATTCCCACCCGGGTTCACTATGTCGGATAGGAGTTTTGCCGCTGCGTCTATTTGCTGGCCGAAACCTTCTTGCGCTTGGTCTCCGCCGCTGTCTTGTGCGCCGCGACAGGGGCCTTGGCGCGCACGCGACGCGATGATGAGGCTGCCGGTTTCGGCGGCTCGGCCGCAGCGCGGAGCGATTGTTCAACCTGGTCCAGGGTGGCGAACAGGTCGCGCTGCGCTTTTGCGCTCAGGCCGGCGAATATCTTCGCCTGGATGGCCTGCATCTCGCGCATCATCTCGATATAGAGATCGCGGCCGCTGTCTTTCAGGATCACGAATATGGAGCCGCTCATGGGGTCCAGCGTGCGGTCGATGAACCCCAGTTCCAGCAGGCCGATGACCGCGCGCGAGATGGCAGCCTTGTCGAGCGTCACCAGATCGGTGATGCGCGTGGCGGAAATCGGCGGGCGCCGGTAGAGAACGCTGAGGACTTTCCACTGATGCGAGGTCAACCCGCGAGACATATAGATGCCAGTCGTCTGGCGACCAATCAGAGCGTGAAGGATGGAAATGCGATAGGAAAAATTAAGTTCCAGCGGCAAATCACCGGCGGCCTTGGCAACTCGTTTCATTGCAGCTCTTTCCTCGGAAGTCCTCAGACGAAGCAGCGAAGTGCTCTGTGACAGGCATACGCGTTCGTCTGGCGACGATCAATTTAAATTACGCTTGACCGGCTGCTTTTGCCGCAGTTTAGAAGAGTTGGAAACGCCAAACAAAACGATCGTATCGATCTCATCGGAACGCTGCGGATCGATAACGACAAGTTGTAAACAGCAAGAAGGGCAATGACCATGACGCTCGATGAGATCAAGCACAGTGTAGCCGTCGGCAGCCAGATTCTCTCAATCACCGGATTGGCTGCCGGCATCCGCTCGTCCATGGGCCATGTCAGCCTGCGCGATCCGAACAATCCTGATCGTTTCATCGTCAAGGGACGCGGCTATCCCATCGATGCCGTTCATCGCATGCGCGCCAGGGACATGGTCGTCTGCGACCTCGACGGCAGGTTGATTGATGGACCTCCCGGCGTCGTTCAATGCAATGAAGTGATGATCCATGCCTGCGTGATGAAGGCGCGGCCGGAGGTCAATTCCGTCGTTCATGTCCATCCGCCCTTCAGCGTCATGCTGACCGTGATGGGGATCACGATCAAGCCGGTGGTGCTGGAAGGCATCAAGCTTGTCCGCAAGCCGCTGCCGGTCTATCCGAAGACGGCGCTGATCACGTCTGTCGAACGCGGCCGGGACATGGTCGCGGCACTCGGCGATGCCGATGCCGTTCATCTGCTTGGTCATGGCGTGACGACCGTCGGCAAGACGATGGAAGAGGCGGTGATGAATGCGTGGCAGCTCGAGCATCAGGCGCAGATGAACTATTATGCGACGACGGCTGCCGGTCCCGATCATCCGCAGATCGCCGATCATCTGATCGATGAGTTTCTGCAGTGGAAGCCTCTCGCTGAGCCGCATTTCCAGGAAGCCGTCGCGAAGGTCGGCAAGGTCAACACCGGCGGCAGCATGTGGAGCGATCTCGTCGCCAAGGCGGAAGAGGCGATGCGATGATCGCAGCTTGACATGTGTCATGCTGCTCGTTGGCCGTGCACGTTTGCCCAAAGAGTGGACTTGCGCGAACGTCAGCGATGCTGATGTAGATATCAACATGGTGTCGGTGTCGACTTGCGGGCATGCCACTTGATAGATAGGCTCGCTTTGATGGCGAACTGGCCGGAGGCTAGGTAATTTGAATGGCTGTGATCCAGGCCACGAAGATCTCCAAGACATTCTTCAATCCATCGGAAAGCCGCGCCGTAAAGACGCTGGACGATGTGAGCTTCAGCGCCGACAAGGACGAGTTCGTGGTTCTGCTCGGCCCCAGCGGCTGCGGTAAGTCGACGTTCCTGAACATTCTCGCCGGTTTGACGCCGCACGATCGCGATGGCGGCAAGGTGATGGTTCATGACAGAACCGTACTGGCGCCGCAGCCGGATCTCATCGCCTATATGTTTCAGGATTCCATTCTCTATCCCTGGAGAACGGTGATCAAGAATGTCGAGCTTGGGCTTGAAACACGGGATATGTCGCGCGCCGAGCGGCGCGAACGCGCCTTTAAATATCTTGATCTCGTCGGCCTGCGCGCTTTCGCCGATCATTATCCGCGGCAGATTTCCGGCGGCATGGCGCAGCGGGTGGCCCTATGCCGTTCGCTGGCGTTGGAGACGGAGATCATTCTGATGGATGAGCCCTTCGGCGCGCTCGATGAACAGACCCGCGCGACGCTCGGCTCCGAACTGTCCTCCATCTGTCGGGAGCTGAAGCGGACGGTCGTCTTCGTCACGCACAGCCTTGCCGAAGCGGCTTTTCTCGGCGATCGCATCGCGGTCTTCAGCGCTCAGCCGGGACGCATCAAGATCGAGATCAAGAACAACTTGCCGCGTCCGCGCGTGATGGGTTCGCCCGAGTTCCGGGACTTCGTCGACGAGTTGTGGCTGCACCTGCAGGGCAAGCCGGATGAGAAGCCCGAGGCTGGGCCGGCAACGGGCAGGCAGGCCTCGCCAATGGGGGCGGCATGATTTCGCCGGCCACCGCGAGGGCAGCCCTCATCATTGCATTGCTGGCGATCTGGGAATTGTCGATTTATCTCTCCGGCGCCAGCAACATTCTGGTGGCGCGGCCGTCGCAGATCGCCGTTGCCGGATGGAACATGATTGTCGGCGCGAGTTCGGCGCCTGATTTCTATCTGAATATCGGCCTGACGATCTTTGAGCTCATCGTCGCTTATGTCATCGCCGCCGTCATCGGTCTGTCCGTCGGCACGATGGTCGCCAACTGGAAAGCATTGGGTGATGCGCTGGAGCCCCTGCTGCTGGCTCTCTACGCGCTCCCTAAAGTCATCCTCTATCCGATCATTGTCTTGACGGCAGGGGCGGGACTGGCCGGCAAGGCCTTCTTCGGCGTGCTGGTCGGCATCTTTGTCATCATCTTCAACACATCGGCCGGGTTGCGGCAGATCGATCCCAATTATCTGCGGCTTTCGGACTCGCTTGGCTTCGGGCCGCGGCGGCGGTTCTTTTCGGTTATCCTGCCGGCGGCGGCGCCGACGGTGCTTGCCGGATTGCGCCTGGGCTTCGGCTATACGCTCATCGGCGTCCTCACCGCAGAGCTGCTGACTGTCAATTCAGGCCTGGGGCGGCTCATCGACTGGGCGTCCTTCAATTTCTACACGCCGGAGTTGTTTGCTCTCATCATTCTGGCCATCGGCCTGGGCATTCTGGGCAACATGGCATTCTCTTCGCTTGAGCGGCGGTGGGTCCGGTGAGCGCCGCGTCCTCCTCGGCGGCGCGAACCGTCATCGCCATTCGCCTGGTCTGCTGCGCCGTGGTGCTGCTTGCCTGGGACCTCAGCCTTCGTTTCGGTCTCATCGATCCGCTGTTTCTGGCGACGCCGATGCAGACGCTTCAGGCGCTGCCCAAAACGGCGGTGACGTCGCTGCCGCACATCGCCGCGAGCTTTCTCTCGTTCTTTCAGGCGCTGGCTTTGGGCGTCGGGGCAGCTGTCATTATAGGCTATCTTGTCAATACGTCCTCCTATGCCTCGCGGATGTTCATGCCGATTTTCCAGGCCGGCGTGACCTTGCCGAAAGTGACCTTGCTGCCTGTGCTCGTCCTGTGGCTCGGCATCGAGAAAACGACGATCGTCACCTATGGCGCGCTGTCGGCGTTCTTCCCGATGATCGTCAATGTCGCGGCCGCGATGCAGGAGGTGAAGCCCAATCAGATCACCTTGGCGCGCTCGCTCGGCCTGTCGCGCGTGGCGATCATGCGCAAGGCCGTGCTCCCGGCGATGCTGCCGGTGCTGGCGTCCGGTCTCTTCTATGCCTGCAACGCCGCGATGATGGGCGTGTTCATCGTCGAGCTCGCGGTCGCGAGGGTCGGCGTTGGATCCTATGTGCATGACCTGGCGGTCACATTCCGCACGCCGGAACTTTACGCCGCGGTGGTTCTGACATCGTTGATGACGATCGCGATCAATCTGGCGATCTGGTACGCAGCCCGGCATCTCAGCAGATGGCGGACGATCGATATCTGACAGCACAAGCAAAGGGGCTCGCTATGGCATTGTGTTTCCGTAAAGCTGCTTTCATCGGTCTGGTAATGGCTCTCCATGCGGGGGCGAAGAGCGTCGCCAGCGCGCAGGAGACCTTCAAGTACGGCTCGCCGGTGAACACCCCGAACTTCTATCTTCCGGTTCTGGCCGCCCAGGAGCAGGGGTTCTTCAAGAAGAACGGCGTCAAGGTCGACTGGCTGCCGTCGCAGAGCGGGCCCGATATGCAAAGGGCCATGGCGGCAGGTGCGATCAAGATCGCGTCGTCGCAGACCATTCCCGACCTGTTGTCGATCGCACGCGGCGTGCCGCTCGTCATCGTCGGGCAGATGCAGACCTATGACGATTTCGCGCTCTGGGTGAATACGAACGGGAAGGTGAAGAAGCCGGAAGATCTCAAGGGCGCGCGCATCGGCGTCTCGCGCTTTGGAGGAACCGAGCATTCCTATGCGCAACTGATCGCCGCGAAGCTCGGATACGCGAAGGACATTCAGTTTGTCGCCACGGGCGGCATTCGCGAAAGCCTCGCCATGCTGACGACGGGCGGCATTGATGCCGTGGTCCTGACAATCAGCAACCTGACCGATCTGAAACTGCAGGGCCGGGTGACGGAAATCCTGAAGGTGAAGGATTATCTGCCGCAGAACTGGCTCGCCTATACGATCCTCGCCACCCGTGATTTCGTCGACAAGGATCCGCAGACCGCCAAAAAGATCGTTCAATCCATTCTGGAAGCAAACCGCTATCTGATGGACAAGGGCTCAAAGGACTGGGCGGTCGCCAAGATCAAGGAATTGAGCGGCTATTCGACCGAGGCAGCCGAGCTCATCTACAACGCGCTCGATCTCAGCACTGACGGGAAGGTCACCAGACAGGCACTCGACAACGTGGCCCAATACATGGTCGAACATCAGCAGTTGAAGGCCAGTGAAGTGCCGACCATGGAGAAGGCGTTCACGGACAAGCTGCTGCAGTAGACCGGGTCACATTGCCGCTTGACGAGACGTATGAAGGGGCGCGCTGGCGCAGCGCATGGCGCGCCGTCGAGAACGCCACATCGAGCTTCGGAACAAAGGTCGCGCCCCTCGCGGCGCCGGCGCAACTCGTGAACCTCACCTCTTCCGCCGCCAGCAGCGGCGAAAATCCAAGTCCGCCCAGTTCCAGGCCGATTCCCGCCTTCGGGGCGAACAACACCACCGGTGAACTCAGATGAGAGTCAAGCTCAGTAGGCGTCGATCTCCTTGAGTGCCGCAGTGGCTTGCCCCCAACTGTCGGCTGCCGCCGGCAAGCCATAGTACAGCACCGCGTGCAGCAGGATCTCGCGGATTTCTTCCTTGGAGACGCCATTGGCGATGGCGCCCTTCACATGGTTCTTCAACTGGGCCGGGCGCGACTGGCCGGCCAGCATGGCGATGGTGAGCATGCTGCGCAGCTTCAGCGACAGCTCGGGCCGGCTCCACACCTCGCCGAAGCAGATGCGGGTGACGACATCCTGCAGGGGCATCTGGAAATCATCGGCATTGTCGAGGGCGCGCATGCCTTCGGGGCCGAAAATCTGCTCGCGCAGTTCGCGTCCGCGTGCTGCGGCATCGTTGGCTGTGTCGCTCATGCAATGTGCTCCCTGGTGAGTTAGGTCAGGCAAAGGGCAGAAAGTCCCACCAGCCGCGGCGTGACCTCGCTGGCAAACAGCGTCAGGTTCTCGACGGTTTCGGCATGGCCGAGCGTGCCGGCCTGGCCCATCATCAGCAGGTTGCCGAAGCCGCCGACCTCACCGTGGAACTGCGCGATCTGCGCGAAGACATCGTCGGGCGTACCGACGAACATGAGGCCGGCGTCGATATATTGCTCGATCGTCGGGTTGGCGGGCAGGGGCTTGCCGTCGCGCGTGCGCGGGCGGACGGCATTGGGACCGGCCTGCAGCATGCGGACATTGTCGCGCACGGAGTTGAACCCGGCGGGGTTGGCGAAGTGCGGTTCGAGCCGCGCCGCAGTGGAGAAATAGGCCTTCATCTGTTCGGCGCGGGCGAAGGCGGTGGCGCGATCGTTGGCGACCGAGACGACGGCAAGATAGGCGAGCCTGTCGTCATCCGGCGGCCTGCCATGGGTTTCGACATAGGCGTCGCGATAGCCGGCGAACACCGAGCGGGCGACGGCGCCGGAGAGGAAGGTGGCGCAGGTATAGTCGAGACGGGCGTGCTGCGCGGCGCTGCCGGCGCTCGACGCGGTCATCCAGATGGGAGGGTGGGGCTGCTGGAACGGGCGGGGCCAGAGGCTGACGACGCGGAAATGATAGTGGTCGCCGTTCCAGGAAAAATTCTCGGCCGTGTTGGTGAGCGCCGCGACCACGAGATCATGCGCTTCCCAGAAGCGCTCCATAAAGCCGTTCGACTGCTGGTTCGACATATAGACTTCGTAGCCGGCGCCCTTGACCAGGCCGACTTCGAGGCGTCCACCCGACAGAACGTCGACCATGGCGATCTCTTCAGCGACCCGCACCGGGTTGGAACGGTGCGCAAGCGGGATGCCAAGGGCGAGCAAGCGCGCGGTCTTCGTCTGCCGGGCCAGGATCGCCAGCGTGGTCATGCATGAAGTCGACATGCAGGTGGCCGAGGCGTGATGCTCGTTGACCATGATGTTGTAGCCGAGTTCATCGGCCAGCATATATTCGTCGAGATAGCGGTTGAGCAGCGCCTTGGCCTCGCGCGGGTCGCAATGTCCCTGGGGCAGGGTGACGCGCATGGAGCCCGGCACGTCGAAGGCGGGATAGTAGGCTTGCTCGCTGAATTGCCAGACTTTCACGGGCGGCGCTCCTCAGGCTGCTGCGGTGGACGAAGTGGCGGCGAACGCGGTGATGGCGCGGGCTGCGGGCTCGGCGCCGTCGATGTGGATGCGGTGCCCGCAGCCCGGCAGAACCTGCAGAGCAGCGTTGGGAAGCGCCGCCGCGATGTCCTGGGCATAGGCGCGCGGGACGATGGCGTCGGCATCGCCCCACAGGATCAGGGCCGGCGGCGTGGCCCGGTGCAGCCGTTGCCGCAGCTTCGGATTGTGCAGATAGGGCGACCAGCCGAAGAGGCTGACCGCCGCCGTGTTGCGCGCCGCGCGTTCCAGCACGTCAACCGGCAAGGTTGCTGGATCGACGCGGGCTGCGGGTGGGGTCGCCTGCATCCTTGCCTCGACCTCGGCCGCCGGGAGCATGAAGATATCTGCGACCTGCGGCGTGCGGCGATCGCCGGTGCTGATGCCGAGCGGCGCGCCGAGCACGGCGCGCGTGACGCGGCGCGGCTCCTTCACCAGCATTTCGAGCGCGATCCAGCCGCCAAGCGACAGGCCGACCAGAGTGATGGCGTCGAGCCGCAGATGATCGAGCAGGTCGAGGTAGAAATAGCTGAGGTCATCCACGGTGGTGACGCCCCGCGGCAGGTGCGAGGCGCCGAAGCCCGGATGCGACGGCGCATGGACGGTGAACGTCCCGGCGAGCCGGTCGATGAGGCTGGCTGTCGCCTCGAGCCCGTCCATCCCGTGCAGAAACAGCAGTGGAGGACCATTCCCCTTGCGGACGATCTCGATGCCGCAACCGCGGATGTCGAGCGTCTCGGCACCCTTCAGAAACGTTTCCCGGCCGTTTTCCTCGCTCAAAGTCGCCTCCTCAGGCGGTCCGGCTTCGGCCGGACGCTGCCAGATCAATCGTGGAACGCGGCCGGATGGTCCAATTCTTTGCACTTGCCAGACTGATGCCTCGCTGGCATTGAAGTTTCATGGAACTGCGGCATTTGCGCTATTTTCAGGCTGTGGCCCGCGAGGAGCACTTCGGGCGCGCGGCTCGCAACATCCGGATCGCGCAGCCCGCGCTGACCCGCCAGATCCGCGATCTCGAAGTCGAACTGGGCGTGACACTGTTCGAGCGCCTGCCGCGCGGCGTGCGTCTTTCCGCGGCGGGCACAAGCTTCCTGCGCGATGTCGACATCATCCTGGGGCAGGTCCAGCATTCGGTCGACCATGTGCGCGCCTTCGCCCACGGGCATGTCGGTACGGTGCGCATCGGCTTCAGCGAAATCGCGTCGCGGCATCGTGCGATCGCCTCGAAGATCCTGGCCTTCCGCCTGAGCGAGCCGCGCATCGAACTCAATCTCTTGCCGATGGGATCGCTGGCCCAGCTCGACGGTCTGCGCAGCGGCAGCGTCGATGTCGGCATCGTCTACGATGTGCATCACAGCGATGACGATCTTCAGTATTTCGATTGCATCGATCTCGGCATGAGCGACATCGTGCTGGCGCTCTATCCCGGCCACCGGCTGGCGCAGCAGAAAGAAATTCGCGTGCGCGAGCTGGCCGGCGAGCCGTTCCTGTTCGGCATCCGCAAGGCTGGGCCGCTCTATTACGACCGGCAGATGCAGGCGTTGCTTGCCCACGGTGTTTCACCGAATATCATTCAGGAGACGGCGACCCACTCGATCCTGCTGAGCCTTGTGTCGGTCGGCATGGGGATCGGCTTCACCGAATATTCGGACGATACATCGTCCTCCAATGTGCTGCTGCGCCAGGTCAAGGATCTCGACCTGGCGTTTCGTCTGCACCTGCTGTGGCGCAAGTCCAATCCCTCGCCGGCCGTGCAGCGCTTCGTTGATGCGCTGCGCCCGGACGATGAGGACGCAGGCTGCTAGGAGCTTTTTCGGTTCTGATGGAATCAGAACCGAGCTCTAGGTTTTTGTTTTGAAGCATTTTCTTCACGCGAACCGGCAGCCACTTCGCTCGAAAATGCTTTAGCTAGTGCGCGACCACCGCCTCCTCGGCCTGGGCGTCCGAGCTGGTATCGTGCAGGAAGACCATCACGATGCAGGCGATGACGGAGAGGACCAGCGGTACTGCGGCGAAGAGGTAGAGATAATCAAGCGGTACATTCATGCCGATGAGCATGCCGCCAATCGCCGGCCCGCCGAAGGCGCCGAAGCGCCCGATGCCGAAGGCGTAGCCCACACCCAGCGCGCGAACATGCGTCGGATAGACGATGCCTGCCGTCGCATTGAGGCCGAACTGGATGCCCAGCAGGCAAAAGCCCGATGCGAAGGTGATCCACACCAGCCATGGCGTCGTCGCAAGATAGCCGATCGCCGCTGTCGAGGGGATGCCGAGCAGGATGAGCAGGATGACGGGCCGCAGACCCATCTTGTCGATGAACCGGCACATGACGAGCCCGCACACCGAGCCGCCGAGCTGGAACATGAGGTTGGCGTTCTGCGCCGTTTCGGCGCTGCCGCCGGCTTTGATGAGAGCGGGGGTGATGATCGTCTGCATCCAGATGTTGACGAAGTAGAAGACCATCAGATTGATCGCAAAGAGCAGCCAGATGAGCGGCGTGATCACCGCGAACTTGCCGGCGAACAGATCGGCGAAGCGCGCCTTCGTGCGGTTATGGCTGGCCGAGACGACGACATCGTTGGGGCCGATCACCGTGCCCATGCGGGCGGCGACACGCACCATCTCGGCTCGCCGCGAGGGGATGAGGCTGAGATATTTGATCGACTCGGGCAGGATGAAGAATGAGAGCGCCGCGATGATCAATGGCACGATGCCGCCGATCCAGAAGATGATCGGCCAGTCGTAAGTCTTCGCTAGCGTATTGGCGACGATGGGCGGGAAAATGCCGCCGAGCGTGGTGCCGATGAACATCAGGATGATGAAGGTCGCGCGCACCCGGCGCGGCGCCATTTCCGCGTTCAGCGAGATCGTGTTGGAAACGACGCCGCCGACGCCGAAGCCGGTGAGAAACCGCGCCCAGGTCAGATGCTCGACCGAATTCGACACGGCGACAAGCATCGTAAACAGGCCGAAGACGACGAGAGACAGGATGATCGCGATCTTGCGGCCGTAGCGATCGCCGATCCAGCCGAAGAGGGGCGCGCCGAACAGCACGCCGAAATTGGTTGCGCTGAACGGAAATGTCAGCGCCGCCGGCGAGGCGAGATGCCAGTCACGCACGAAGAACGGCCCAGCCGCGGGCGCTGCCGAAATGTCGTAGCCATCGATGAGCGTGATCATGAAACACCAGAATACCAGCAGCCAGTTGAAGCCGGTGATTTTCTGGTTGTCGACGAGATCGTCGATGTTGATGGTTTGGGCCGGGGGGATGGCGGTTTGCGGCATGGGGTGTCCCTCCTGGACATGGCGTGTGAGCGGCCGGGCTTTTCTGCGCCGCAGCCGCGATTTGCCGCAGGCTTAGCCGGAAGGACTTGATCTGTCATGGGAATGCGGTTCACCAAATCGTGACGTATTGCCGCGCGGAGCCGCCGGGAAGCAGTTCGGGTAAAAGTCCAAGTGACTAATTTATAAAGTAAAAATGCAGCGGAACGCGGTTATGGCACGCTTCGCTGCATTATGTTCAAGTCCGCCGGCGGGATAATTCTAGGCCGCGTCGCTCAGGGGGACGATGATCTCTGTGACTTCGCGATCATGTGGCGCGAGGCTGGATCTGGTCTCGTCCGTCCATTTCGCAACCTTGATCACCCGTCCGGTTGCCATCCCATCATCGGTGGAGTCTGCCGGCTCAATAATATTAAGCCCGCTCCGATCCAGGAAAAACGTATGGTCACCGAAGAGGCTCACCAGTTTTGCATTCACCGGATGATCGCCGGGCACGACTTGTGCATCGAGATGGTTCAGGGTCTGCCCCACATCTGCGGATGTCAGTTTCATCATAGGCTCCTTGGATTGTGTTGATCTACGTCTGATCGCGCTGTCAGGTCGATTTGGTAATCAATGTCAGCGTCCCTTGCTCATCGAGGCTGGCAACCACAATCTGGGATGTCTTGACACCTTTTGCTTTCAACGCTTCCGCCGCTTCCGGTATGGCATCGATCGATTGATGCAGTTTCTGCATATCCTCCTGCTTCGTCGTTGCGATCACAGCGTCAATCTGGTTTTGCGTCTTAGGTGGAAGGTCCGAGAATTCAACTATTTCAACCTTCGTGAGGCGCGGGACAGCGCGCGCATCCGACGCCGGTGCTTTATCGGGACCACGCTGTGGTGCCGGAGATGGAGATTGTGCTTGCGCGGAGGCCATGAAAGCCAGGACTGAGAGCGCGGTGAGTGTCATCGATATTCGCATCGTAGCTCCTTCGCGTGTGCGGCGAGTACGCCTGGAAGTGGAAATCAAACAAGCAATGCCGGCCTTCTTCTGTTGATCATGTGGCCATTCGGTGCGGTTAACGCGGCCAAAGTGCGAAGCGTTGATCGGAATCGTCCAATGCCGACGACATTGATCGCGATGTGATCGCGCTTCGGCTGTTTTTAGAAATGCCCGCGGGCAATAAAGCCGATTGACTTCAAGTGGCTTTGGCAACCAACGATTAACTCGCTTCCTGAATGTCGAAAATATCAAGCCCAAGCTGCTTGCCGGCGTGGGTTGCGGATGGTTTTCTTCGTTGGACGAGAAACAAAGGAGACGATCATGTGCTTCATCTTTGCTTCTGCTCTTATGGCTCTGGTCTTGTCGCGTGGTTTTGCTGTTCGCCGGCCGATTAGAGCGACCGCGGTCCTTGTGAGACCGAATATTTCGTGAGGAATCGAATCGAACCGGGCCGCGATCGGAATCAATCCGAAAGCTGCGTGGTCGTGACGTCATCATCATGATTGGAGGTCAAAGTGAGGCAGTTCATTTGCGCATCTATCGCGATTTTCGCCCTGGGCTCAGTCGCTTCCAGCGAAGAACTTCAGGAGAGAAACATCTCTCTTGCAACAGCCACACAGATTGCTCAGGACGGCATCAGTGCATGCAGCGCCAAGGGCTATAATGTCTCGGTGGCTGTGGTTGACCGAGCCGGGCTGGTGCGCGCGCTCGTGAGGTCTGATAAGGCCGGCCCACATACGCTGGGGGCAGCGCAGGCAAAAGCCTACACGGCGGCATCGGCTCGCTCGGTGACGAGCGCCATGGCAAAAAATGTACAGGAGAACCCCGGTGCCGCCCAATTGGTTGACATACCGGGCTTTCTTGTCCTCGCCGGCGGCGTCCCCATCAAGATCGGTGACGAAACCATCGGCGCGATCGGCATTGGCGGCGCTCCGGGTGGAAACCTGGACGAAGAATGCGCCACCGCAGCTTTGGAAAAGATAAAAGACAAGCTGAAATAGCTGGTTATTCCTGCGCCGACGGCTTTCGTCACGTGACTTTCGATGGTGGGGCTGTCGAAAGCCCGTAGCAGCTCATGATGCCTGCCCGAAACGGACGGCCGGCGCTTGCAAAGAATCTGATATCGCTTGTCGGATCGGCAAAGCCCCGTTCGTCCTTGAGGTGTGGATAGGCATTTCATGAGGAGAGACGAATATGCCCAACACCGTACGTCTGCACCGCGTTCTGGCGACCAGCCCCGAGAAGGTCTATCGCGCGTTCATCGAAGCGGATGCGCTGGCGAAATGGCTTCCGCCCGATGGCTTTGCGTGCACGGTGCATCATCTGGAGCCGAAAGTCGGCGGCACGTTCAGAATGTCCTTCCGGAACTTCACGACGGGCAAAGGCCACGCGTTCGGCGGCGAATATGTCGAGCTCGTTCCAGGCGAACGTCTGCGCTACACGGACAGATTCGACGATCCCAACCTGCCCGGCGAATTGCAGGTGACCGTGACATTGAAGAAAGTGTCGGTCGGCACCGAACTGGATATCACGCAGGCAGGCATACCGGACGCCATTCCAGTCGAGGCCTGCTATCTCGGCTGGCAGGACTCGCTGCGGAACCTGGCGAGCCTCGTCGAGCCTGACATCAATCAATAGCGGACTGGATACATGGCGAGAGGCCATTGCCGCGTTTGAACGGCAATGGCCTCTCGCGCCGCTTCGCGTTATTCCGCCTTGATGTTGTTGGCGCGAATGAGCGGTTCCCAGCGGGTGAATTCGTCTGCCAGGAGCTTGGCGAATTCTTCCGGCGAGGAGCCGACAGGATCCAGACCAAGATTGGCCATCCGCTCCCGGATGGCGGGATCCTTCAGCACCGCAATGGTGTCGCGGGAGATCTTGTCGATGATGGGCTGCGGCGTTCCCTTCGGCGCCATCAGTCCGCTGAGCGCATAGACCTGTACCTTGGGATAGCCGAGCTCGGCGAAGGTCGGCGTATCTGGAAAGATCGGCGAGCGTTTGTCGGCGGCAAGGGCAAGCGGCTTGATGCCTTGTGTGGTCTTCATGGCGTTGGCGGACTCCGGCACCAGCGCCAGCGAGAGTTCGACCTCGCCTTTGGCGAATGCTTCGACGGAGGGCGAGCTGCCGCGATAGGGGACATGCGACAGATCGATCTTGGCTTCGTAAGCGTAGAGCGCCACGCCAAGATGGCCGGAAAGGCCGATGCCGGCCGAGCCGTAGCGGACCTTGCCGGGGTTGGCGCGTGCATAGTCGGTCAACTCCTTCAGCGTCTTGACCGGGATCGACGAATTGGCGAGCAGCAGGTTGGGCGTCGAGGCCAGAATGGTGATGGGCGTGAAGGCGTCCCGCCCATAGGGAACCTTGTCGCGCAACAGATGCGCCATCACATTGGCCGCCAGTGTTCCGAGCAGGAGCGTGTATCCATCCGGTGCCGAGCGCGCCACAGCCTCGCTGCCGATGACGCCGCTGGCGCCGGTGCGGTTCTCGACGATGATCGTCTGGCCCCAGGTCTTCGACAGTTCGGATGCGACGAGGCGGGCGACAATGTCTGTCGCGCCGGCGGCGGGAAAGGGCACGATCAGGCGTACTGGCTTGTTGGGGTAGTCTTGTGCGAGCGCCGCGCCGGCGAGCGGGAGGCCGATCGCCAATCCGAACACGATTCGCCTGAAGAATGACATTTGATGATCCCCTCTGTTTGCTCGCGCTCGCGATCGATGGCGCGATTGTCGATGCTTATTGTTGAGCCTGACGACTTGTTGCGTGACGACTTGGCTTTGGCTGCCCGGCATCACGATGCCGTTACATCGACTATGTCGCAAGACGAACGTCAACGAGATTATTACGGGAAACTGGCTCTCCGGGCGGGGGAACGAACCGTCCGCGTTTCCCGCAGGTCGCGCGATCCCTGAGACGTTTCAGCCTTGCTATACTTTCGCCTTGTTCGGACGTAACACAGCCTCAGCAACGACAAGGGATTGGGAATCGTGGTAACGGCAAAACATGGCTTTTGGGCTCTCGCGGCAATCGTCCTGGCGAATGTACCGGCCCATGCCGTGGATGACGGGGTCAAAAGGCAGTTGATGAAGATCGAGCCGACGGCCCGTCTGGAACAGGCCTGCGATATTGAGCTCATGGCGCAGATCAACAAAAAGCACCAGGAATTCCGGGTCGACAAGGTGATTGCCTATGCCATCTCCGATCCCAGCTACAAGACCGACTTCATCAACGCCCCCGGCGCGACGTTCCGCAGCCGCGGCGACTGGTATTACCTCTCCTACAAGTGCAAAACCGGCCCCAAGCATATGGACGTCAAGGCCCTGAACTATGAGATCGGCGCCAAGATCGACCACAAGGACTGGAAGAGATACTCGCTTTACGATTAGGGCACCCGCTAAGGGGTCATGCCACGATGCCGTACCCCAAGGGGGGGACATCAGAGACTGGTTTGAAGAGTGTCGATGGGCAGCGCCGAGGAGGAATTCACTGCTTGCCTTGCCGCTTGCGCTGTTCCTAGCGGCAGGTCCGTCGCAGTTGGTCTTTGCCGAGAGAAGACAAACGCCCGGAGAAGTGGAGGGCGAGCAGCTCGCCCTCCAGAATTGACTAGTAGCAGCCCCAGGGATTGCAGCGGCGATAGTAGCCACGGCCATAGTAGGGACCGCTTGATGCCGCGCCGATGACGGCGCCGCCGATAACGCCGGCGGCCAAGACGGCAGCAGTGGCGTTGGCAGCGTCCTGCGATTGCTGGCGGTTGGCCTGATAGGTAGCTCCCACGCAACGGCGATAGCGTTGCGTGCCGGGCTTCAGTCCCTGCGAGTCGCAGGTGATCTCGGCGCTTACAGCAGATTCCTGCGTGGTCTGGCAGCCAGCGAGAGGAACCGAGAGCAAGAGAGCAATAACTGCAATATTGATAGGTAGTTTCATATTGTTTCTATCCAAACGATGATGTGAACCGAGGCTGGTTAATTCGGCTTACGACATTTTGCAACTGGAGATGATAATTTTCCTGTGGGGACCTTCAGCACGTTCAGGACCAGCGGGGATATTTGCCGAAGCTTTGCCGCCGGCTGTAGGCGAACGCAGAAGCGCGAAAGACATCAGGCCAGAAAATTCCGAGAAAGGGCTTGCGCACGTCTGTGAAGGCTGAAGAAGAATGGATGGCGGAGACGGAGTCCGCCTAACCGCATTTCGCTGCCTTCCGTCGACCTTCAGAAAGTGCTCTGCCGCACAATGGTTTCCACTGGAAAGTTCCGCCGCCCTTCGTGCGCTTTCGCCTCGAACCGTGCTAAAAGTGTGGTCTCAGGTGTGGGCTCGATTAAATGGCAAAGCTTAAGCTAACCGCTAGGACCGTTGAAACAGCCCCGGTCGGCAAACATTCCGATGCTCTGACGCGGGGCCTCTATCTTCACGTCGCGCCTGGCGGAACAGCAAAGTGGATTTTCCGGTTCCGCTGGCATGACAAACAGAGGGAAATGGGCTTGGGCGCCGCCCGGGCAAAAAGGGGCGATGAAAACAGCAAGCCGATTGATCCTGTCAGTCTGGCCGACGCCCGGGAGGCGGCGCAGACCGCACAAGCCAATATCCGGAAAGGAATAGACCCGATCGCGGCACGAGATGCCGCCCGAGCCAAGCCGGTGGAGGTGGTGACCTTCCTTAGATATGCCGAACAGGTCGTTCCGGGCATTGTCAGCGGCTTCAGCAACCCGAAGCACGCCAAGCAGTGGATGAGCACGATCCGACAATATTGCGGGAAAATTCACAAGATGGCGGTCGATAAAATCGACGTGTCCGACGTCGCCGGAGTGCTTCGACCGATCTGGGACAAAAAGCCGGAGACGGCGGGGAGGGTGCGGGGCCGTATTGAACGCATCCTTGATGCGGCCACTGCTGAGAGATTGCGCCAGGGCCAAAATCCGGCGGCTTGGAAAGGTGTCCTGCAGCCGCTTTTCACCAGCCCCGCAAAACGTCTGAAAAAGCATCACGCCGCAATGGACTACGCCGACGTGCCAAAATTCATGACGCGACTACGGAGGGCAGAAGGTCTAGGCGCGCGAGCTCTAGAGCTCACGATTCTTGCGGCGACTCGCTCAACCGAAACCCTTTCAGCCGATATCCCCGAATTCGATATTGCAGCGGCTGTGTGGACCATTCCGGCGGAGCGCATGAAAGCCCGCGTTGAACACCGCGTGCCATTGTCGGCGCCGGCGCTGGCGCTGGTAAAAAAGCTGCTCGCCGATAGGGGCGGCCAGGGCGGCGTCTATCTCTTCCCCGGCGCCAAGAGAGGTCGGCCGCTCTCGAATATGGCCATGTCAATGACGCTGCGTCGCCTCGATATCGAGGACGCTACCACGCACGGCTTTAGGAGTAGCTTTCGAGACTGGGCAGGCGATCAGACCACATTTCCGCGAGAGATCGCCGAGGCAGCCCTGGCGCACGCTATCAAGGACAAGGCTGAGGCTGCGTATCGCCGATCAGACGCCATTGAGCGGCGCCGAATACTGATGCAGCAATGGGCGGATTTCTGTACCGGAGTGAAGGCCGACAACGTCATACCTCTGCGCCAAGCAGGCGGGGGCGCTCAATGAGCGATGTCATGGGCCTGCAGCGCACGGAGGATGCGTTCAAAAATAACGGCGTCGTACTTTCATCTGGACAGATCAACGTCGCACATGAAAATCTTCTCAGGATAGCGGCAAATTACAATTTCCTGCTTCACGAAGAGCAAGGGCAAAAGCCGTCAGCAATGTCCAGGACGATAGACCGCGGGCTGCTTAAAAGTCTCGGTCGCGTTGCGAACTTCGCGCACTCTATCGCGTCACCGCATGAACTTTTCAAGCCGGATGATTTTCCCGAAAAAGGCAAAGAGGTGACGTCACTTTGGACAGCAGATGAGGCTGAGGGCGTTTTTAGGGAGATACATTCACATGCGGAAACGTGGGCTGCGGTGCAGTTTGAGCGATATACGCGCGAGATGAACTCAGCAAAGAAGGCCGCGGCCCTAGAGCCAGACCGTGACAAAAGGAAGAAGATACTTAAGCGGGAGTTGAATTTCCCGGCTGGCATGTTCCCCACGCTGATCGATGACGAGGCCGGCAAAACGATCGACTTTGGATCATACAGATATATCAAAAGTTTTTTTGCAGCTGCGCCGATCATTCATGCTTGGCTCGAATCAATCGAGGAATCTGGCTCAACCACCGACTTCGCTCCCATGCCCGCCCGTCAGAAGCCAATGCATTGGTTGGCGATTCAACTGCGCGATCTTCATCGGGCGCTATTTGGTGGTGAGCTCAAATATCAGACGGACAATTATGCCGACGATTCCTCGAAAGCCGATGTTGGCGCGGGCGCCAATTTCCTCATGGCCTGTTTTGAGGCTGCGTTGATTCGAAAGGACGACGGCACCGCTTACGCCAGAGCGACCGTCGTTTCTACGATCAAAAAGGCACCCAAAACCCTCTAGGGGTAAGTCGCCGCAAATAATGTTGCGGCTTACCCATTATTCCGAGCTAAAGTTTTCAGGTCTTTTCGCCTCAAGCCGTCGTGGTTCGCCGCGACTGTGAGCCAACCTTGAGGATCGAAATGAGCCATTCAGCAGCAATCGTCGGCGACGCCGAGCCCATGATTTGGAGGCGCTTGGATTTCCAGAAAGCCCACGGCCTTGGAACGACCAAGTTCTATGAAGAGGTGAACGCCGGCAAACTTGAGGTGGTCAAGGTTGGTCGGAGCACCGGCGTAACCCGTGAAGAGGCACGCCGCTACCGCGCATCCCTTTCTCGGATCGTCCCCAAAGCCTCAGCCGCTTAATAAAACAGCCGGGCACCATTTCTGGGCCGGCTGCTGGAATGCAATGCAATATCGGTGACACGGATTGCATAGCAAAATCCCGCTACGGTTTCAAGGAATCTTCGCCTGGCTCCCTCTCAAAGGAGCCGAATATGTCTAACAGCACATACCCCACCACTACCGCACGGAAGCCGCTGCCGGCCCGCGGTCCCGACCTCGCAACCTGGCTCGGCCGGCAATTCATGATCCCGCCCGCGACGGCGGCCGTCATTGCCGTGCATGCCGGGTTTCGTCTTCGCGATGATCACTCTGCATCGGCGGACGGTGCTGAAACACCTTCTTCGCCCCGCGTCCCTTCTCTGAATACGGGGGCGCCCCATGTGTAGCGCGCTCGACGTGATCTCCGCCTATCGCGATGAAACCAAGACGTTGTCGGCTGAACAGATCGCTTGGCTGCTCGCCAAGGGCGTCACCACGCAGGCGATCAGCGGCGACCCCGACCTTATGGGCTATGCCGTCGCTGGCGCCGACGTGGTGTTCGACGACCACTCTCGGTTGTTCGACTTCGGAAGCGAGCGCCCGGACGAGATCACCAGCCCGGCGATCGTCATACTGGCGAGAAGCAACTTCGGCGACGAGGCCGATTTGGTTGCGTGGTCGCCGAGGTCGGGCTGTCTCGCGGCGTGGCTTGGTGCGGCCAGCATGTTGGGTGAGCAGAACGCGCTTGCTGCCCGTTTGGGTGATCCCGCCTTGGACGTGCACGAAAACCCCTTGTCCTGGTTAATCGCTGGCCGGCGTGGCGTCGTCATTGTCGACCCCATCCGCGCTCGCCCCACGCTCGAATGCGCCACGCCGCTGCGCGCCGCATCGGTCCGCCACGGCCTGACGCTTCGCAAAGCTCTGACAATCCCTTCACCCAATATCTTTGTTTCCCGAAAGGCCGCCTGATGACCATCAAGCCCGATGATATTCGCCTTGAAGATGCTGTCCCATTTGATCATGAAACAATGCCGTCGCCCCGCGACTGGCAGAAGCCGAAGCCGATCCATGCCGGCCTGTTGCCGGTCGAGCCGTTTGATCCCGCTTTTCTGCCCGAGGCGATTTCGGGATGGGTCATGGATATATCGGACCGGCTTCAATGCCCGCCCGACTTCGTCGCGGTCAGCGCTGTTACTGCTCTCGGATCGACCCTTGGCTGTAAGCTCGCCGTGGCTCCGCAGCGTCGCACCACATGGGTTGAAGCGCCGAACCTCTGGGCGCTGATTGTTGGCAGGCCGGGAGCGATGAAATCTCCAGCCATGCAGGAGGCATTGAAGCCGCTGCATCGGATGGAAAGCGAGGCCCGGAAAGCCGGCATTGAGGCGATGGCCGATTACGAGCTGCAGCTTGAGGCGTACAAGATCCAGAAGTCCAACGTTGAGGGAGCCGCGAAAAAGGCCGCCAGCGTCAACGACGCCGCTATCATTCTGCGAGGTGTGACAGCGCCCGAAAAGCCGCTTACCCCTCGCTACGTCGTCAATGACACGACCTTCGAACGCCTGGGCGAAATTCTGGCTGCGTCTCCCAATGGGGTGTTGTCCTACCGGGACGAGATCGTTTCCCTGCTTAAGACGCTCGATGCACCTGAGCAGGCGGCCGCCCGCGGTTTCTTTCTGTCCTCATGGTCTGGCCTCGGCTCCTACACCTTCGACCGTATTTCACGCGGGCAAGTCCATATCGAGCGTGCTTGCGTCAGCATGTTGGGGTCGACGCAACCCGGAAAGCTGGCAGAATACCTCTCCAAGGCCAATGCCGGCGGCAACGGTGACGATGGCTTTATCCAGCGCTTCGGCCTCTTGGTCTGGCCCGATGGAAACCATGAATGGGCGAACGTCGACCGCTTCCCCGATACCGGCCGTCGCAACCGCGCTTATGAGTGCTTCGACTATCTCGACAAGGTGCGGCCGGATGATCTCAGGGCCGAACAAGACGAATTCGGCGGCGTTCCCTTTATGAGGTTCGACGACGAGGCCTTGGCGATGTTTCTCGACTGGCGAACCAGGATTGAGGCGCGTTTGCGCTCTGGGGAGATGTCGCCGGCGCTGGAAAGTCATCTTTCGAAGTACAAGAAGCTGATGCCGTCCTTGGCGCTGATCAACCATATCGCTGACGGCGGCTGCGGGCCGATCGGATCGACCGCAATCACCCGCGCCGAGTGCTTCACCGACTATCTTGAGACCCATGCGAGGCGCGCTTACGGCTCCGGCCAGGAGGTGGAGGCTGCCGCCGCCCGCGCCATCCTTCGCCGCATCAAGCGTGGCGATCTGATCGAAGGTTTCACGGCTCGGGATATTCGTCGCGCTCAATGGTCCGGTCTGAGCAACATCGAGATCATCAAGTCAGGCCTCGAGCTTTTGTCGGACCTGAACTGGATTGCCGCCATTCAAATCCAGACGAACGGCAGGCCGAAGGTCATCCACGCGATCAACCCGGAGGCAACGCGATGAGCACCGCAAAGGAACGGCTTAGGGCGCTTTCTTCGCCAAACGCCTATAGTCAATCGCCTGACAAAACTGACGCAAGGCATTCTGTCAGCAATGTCAGTAAAGCGCCTGTGGGTATTTCAGGGAAACCGGCGCAAGTTGCGCCAGTTTACCCGACCGCCCCAGACGCCGACGACTTCGCCGAGCGAGCCGCAGTCATCGAGCATGACGGCGGGATCATTCAGCCGCTCGCCGATTGCTTGGCCGCGATCCTGACGGCCGGGAAACCGCTCGACATGCCGCCCGTGCGCTGGCTGCGGTTCCAGACCGATGCCGCCTTATTAGTCGACGATTGGGGCGCCAAAGCGCTGGCCCTGGGCTGGTCGGTGGACGACCTATTGGGCGTCGACGTGATCGCGCCTTGGCAGCGCATCGACCGCGTGGGCCTCGCTTGGTTGCTCAACGGCGACATGGTGACGGCCATCGACGGCGACAAGGCGACGATCAGCACCGCCGGCACCACTCACACCTTCACCCGTAGAAAGGCTTGAACAGATGAATTATGAAACCATGACGATGGAAGACGCTCTCGCGGGCATCGAATCGCACGGAGCGGCAGGCGATGTTGACCAGATGCATGTCGCATTTCGCAGCGCACTTGCCGCCTTTTCGCGTCAACGTATGGGAGATGCGCTTAAGATAGCGCTGCTCCGCGACGAAAATCCGGAAGAGATTTACGCATCGCTTGATCAGGCCATGATGATCCAGCTTGAATCATTGTCCGAAGCCTTGGCTGGTGCTCCCTCTGATTTCAGGCACGCCAGCGCAGAAGTCGTCGTCGATGCAGGTCAAGCGGAGGTCGCACGCTTGCTGCTATCCCTTCAAGACGGAGGCCGCGCATGACAGCCCGCGACCGTCTCCCCAATCGTCGACCCTCCGAACTGATCGACTTCGAGTTTAGGGGGCTTGCCTATGTTCTTGGTCTCAGCCGCTATCCTGACGGTCGAGTTTCAGATTTACGCCACGACACCCGCTACACCGGGCGGTGTCTGGGCTCTGCTTTCCTTCCTCAAACAACAAGTGCAGATCACGGGCGGCTCTGTTTCCGGCGTCCTGTCGGCTGTCGATTCACTCATGGTCGGGCTGGTGATTTCCGGCAATGTCGACGGTCGAGCGCCGGATACGATGCTTCTGCATTGAAGCGCACAGCTTTGTGCACAGGAATTTTAGGAGCCTTTCGGAAGCTCGCGAAAGACAGCGAACCGCAACGAACAAACACGCTTTTTCATGCCCTCAAAAGCAGGTTGCGTGTTCGCCTAACGCCTCAGATGATTCATCTATCAACCGAGGTACGCCGATGCAAAACCGCTTCAATGATTACCTGACGATCCGCATTCCGGCGAGTTTCCGGGAACAGCTCAGTGAGATCGCTGCGCGCCAGACGCGAAGCATCACCGACACGGCTCGGGAAGCGCTCAGCCAGTATGTCGCCAAGAATTCGCCGCAGCCCGATGCGCCGGGCAACACTCCGGCGCGGGCCCCGCAGATGGCGGCTTGATCGCATTGAGCGCCGTCGCGATCTGCCACACCGGGACCGTGCTGAATCATCCCGTCCGCTTCGTTGCGGCGGATGGTCAGACCGGCGGCTTGGCATGGGTGGTGCTCGACGACCTACTTACTGCTCTTCGGGCTCCCGAACATCAGCGGGATTGGGCTTTCCGAACATTTCGAGCCGCAGACGATACCGCGCGCACCGTTGCCATCGACGGTCAGATTACCGTTCTGACGGCGGAGCCCTCCGTCCGCACGGCGCTGGGCATCCTGAAAAAGAACAACGAAATTCCGGAACTGGCGGTGTTCGACTATCTGCGGGAAGTCGTCGCCGCGGCAAAGGTGTCGCGCACCCACATTTCACCCGCCGAGGTGGATTCGTTCGCTCATTTCGTTCGATCCCAATTCACCGGCGCGACCAGCCGACTGGTTGCTGTCTCGCCTGAAGCTGTCGCCTCATTCTGGCCAGGCGTCGAGCACTTCGTTAGCCAGGCGTGCCGCAAAGGTCCTGAGAACGAGTTGCCCGAACGTCTTCGCGAAGGCTGCGAGAACGGGCGATATCTTTTGTGGGTCGTCGAAGACGATGGCGCCTCGATTGGCGCGATGATCACCGGCTTTCTCAATGAGCATGATCGACGCGTCGGCATCTGGCTTGCGGTCGGCGGCGTCAACTTCGCGGTGCTCGAACGGCACCGCGTAACGATTGAAACGGTCGCCAAGGCCCATGGCTGCGTTGCGATGCGTTCCTATTCACGGCCCGGCATGCGGAAGCGAATGAAATCTTACCGCGTTGCCGGCCTCATCATGGAAAAGGCACTCTAATGGGCGGCTCGTCGTCGACCGAAACCAAATTCACAAAAAGCGATCCTTGGGCGCCGGCTCAGCCATCGTTAATCAAGTCCCTGGATGCAGCGAACAACGCATTTGACACGACTTACAACGGCAGCAGCGTCACGCCGGTCAACCCGCTTGTGACGCAAGCTCAAAACATGCTCGTGAATAACGCGAATTCTGGCCAGCTTTCGGGCATCTCGAATGCCGGGATTCAGGGCGTCTCGGATGTCGTCAACAACGGCGGCCTGACGCAGCAGCAGTCCGGCGCCGCAACCGGCATTCTCGGTGCGCTCAACAATTTCAACGCTCAGGGCGCGCAGAACATGGATGCGCTGAACCCGATCGCCAACGGGTCGATGGTCGGTGCGAATCCTTATCTTGATCAGACTATCCAGAATGCGATGAACGACGCGGCGACGACGACCAATCGTCAGTTTGCGGCCTCGGGGCGATACGGCTCGGGGGCTCAGACGTCGACGCTCGCGGATCGCCTCGGCAATATCGCGACTGCGGCCCGCATGCAGGCCTATAACGACGATTCAAACCGCCAGCTTCAGGCACTCGGCCTGGCCAACAGCGCGAACAACGACAATCTTTCGGGGAATGTCTCCGGCCAAGGTGCGGTCGCCGGCCTTGGCCAGCAGGGCCTCGCGAACACGACGGGTATCCTCGCAAACATGCCCGCGATGGCAGCGGCGAAAAACATCGACGCCAATCAGCTCGGCCAGGTCGGCGCGACGCAGATGGGCTACAGCCAAGCCGTGCTCGACGCTGCCAACCAGGATCCATGGACGAAGGCGCAGAATCTCGCCAACATCGCCCAGGGCATCGGCGGCATGGGCGGCACGTCTTGGTCTGTCGGAACCAAGTCGACCGATCCCGGCGTCGGTGGCGCGATCGGCGGCATCGTGGGTGGCGCTGGCGCCCTCAACAACCTCTTTGCGGCACCTGCAGGCGGCACAAGCGCAATAGCGGGCATGGCCTCTCTATTCGCGGCATCCGATGAGCGGATCAAGGAAAACATCGAACCTGTCGGCAAACTCGACAACGGCCAGAAAATCTTCGCCTACAATTTCAAGGGCGATAACAAGCCGCAGATCGGTTTGCTCGCTCAGTTGGTCGAGAAGGACATGCCGGAAGCTGTCATGACCGATCCCGCAACGGGCATCAAAATGGTCAATTACGGACTCGCGAGCCGCAACGATCGTAACCGCAAAGGAGCGCGCGCCGATGTTCGGCAGTGATAATTCAGGCGATGGCATCCTTGCCGAACTCTTGCGCTCGCAGGGCATCGATCTGCCGCAGCAGCCTCAAGCCAACGGTCTGCTTTCCATGGCGCAGAACTCGCCGTATGGCGGCCTCGATCAGCAGGCGTCGCCGCAACCTGCGATGATGCGCGCCCCTATGCCTTCCTCGCTGGCTCAGTCTCCCGACATGCCGGCGATGGGCGCTAGCAATGCTGGCCCGGCTCCTATGCCTACGCCACCCATGCCGCCGCCGCGTCCTCCTGGCATTGGTACGCCTATGGCCCTGCAGGGCAACCAGCAACCAACACCCGAAGGCATGCAGCCGCCGCAGCAGTTCGCCGATCCATCAATGCAGCCGCAGCCCGGTAGTCCGCAACAGCCTGCCGCTGATGCGCAGCCGAGCTTTGGAGAGCGACTAACGAAGGCCTTCGGCGGCCTCGGCAACATCTACGGCGCGGGGCTGCCCGGTGACAAAATGATCGAGCTTGGCGCGGCGTTGGCGCACCCTCAGGGTATGGCCGTAGGCCTGTCGCAGCTTGCCGATCGCCAGCAGCGCGGCAACGCCTTGAAGGCTCAGCAGCAGTTGGAGATTGCCAAACTCCAGCGGCAGCAGGCGGGCCAGACTGAGACGGCGAAGTATCTTTCGCAAAAGACGGGCATGCCGTTTGATCAGGCTTTCGGCTTGGTTCAGGCCGGACAGGCGGGCTCGCTGATCTCGTCGACCGTGCGGCAGCCGCAGCTCGTCGACGTGCGCAACGCGGACGGCTCGATCTCAAAGCAGTGGCGGACGCCCGGCGATACCAGCGGTGTGAACGTCGGCGAGCCGACGCCGGCCGAAAAATACACCGATCTCACCGATCCTGCCGCGCGCGCTGCTGCAGGCGTGCCCAAGGACTATACGGGCTCAGTGCAGCGCAAGTCCGACAATCAGCTTGTCTATCCCGGCAAGGCGTCGACCGAAGTGAACATCGGCCAGAAGGGTGAAACCAAATTCGAGGAAGAGGCCGCGAAGGGTCAAGCGAAGATCTTCAATGATCTGCTTGAGGGCGGAGCGACGGCCAAAGCAAATCTTTCCAGCATCAATGAGCTTCGGAACCTCGGCGGCAAGATTGGCACCGGCGGCAGCGCCGCGCTGCAGGGCTGGTTGGCAAACAATGGCGTGAAGGTTGGCCCGAACGTTCCTCAGATCGAAGCGTACGGGGCGATCATCGACAAGTTGACGCCTGCGCAGCGCATACCCGGTTCGGGCGCAACGTCCGACTTTGACGCGCGGATGTTCAAAAATTCGCTGCCTGGCCTTATCAGGACGCCGGAAGGCAATGAGATTCTGTACAACACGATGGAAGCGCTTGAACGCGACAAGCTCGCACGGGCTGAAATCGCCGCCGACGTCCTGACCGGGACGAAGACGCGGGCGGAAGGCCTTCGCGCCCTGCAGGCGCTTCCTGATCCAGGCGCGGCGTTCAAGGCTTGGCAGGAACAGCAGAAGCCGGGATCGCAGCAATCAGGACAGGCAGCCTCAACGGGGCAAGCGTCCACTGGGCCGCTCGACGAGGCGCGGGCTGCTATCGCTCGCGGCGCCCCCCGTGAGGCGGTCATCAATCGGCTTCGTTCGAACGGAATCGATCCAAGCGGACTTTGAGTGAGTGATCACCGGCTCTTTGATCGCAAGTGAGCCAAAGAACAGAACCGACCAAATGAATGGGAACATCCACCATGACACATCTTTGATCGACACCACATTGTACGTAACGAGCATGCAGATAAGAAAAAATGAAGCGAACACGAACGGCGGCCCGATCCAGCGATGCAGGTTTCCGGGACTGGTGTAACGAAGGCCTGAATATATGCCGACAGCAAGTTGCGTGAGTATTGCTGAAACAGCCAAACCAGTGATCATCGAACTCAACATGGTGAAAAGAGTGATCTCGCCGCTTTCGATGAAGCTCCAAACGAAGAATCCAACGGGTATGGATTGCGCCGCAATCCAGATCGCTCGCGTTCTCCAAGACTGATGGACGGTTAACATGGGCATGTTTGACGATCTCGTACCCCAGCAACCAGGCAGTCAGTCGGCGCCCGCAGCGACCCCGCCGGCGCCTGCGGCCCGAGGGATGTTCGACGACCTTATACCCAAAGTTAGCACACTCTCTGACGTAGCAAAATCGGCCGGCGTGGGCGTTGGCAAGGGCATCATCGGCACCCTGACCGCAGCGCGCGACCTGCCGGACCTGGCGTCGTATGTCCTCACTTATCCCTTGGTCTACGGCGCGGAAAAAGCAGGTTGGCTGCCTCCCGGCAAAACCACCGCAGATTTCTACGCAGAGGCCGAAAGGCTCGGCAAGGACATGCCGCGCGAGCCGCTCGATATCCCGACGAGCCGGGAGGTACAGAAGGGCGTCGAGCAATTCACCGGGCCGTTCTATGAGCCGAAAACCATGGCTGGCAAGTTTGCCAAGACCGGTAGCGAGTTCACGACCAGCGCGGCCCTGACCGGACCGCGCAGCCTCGGAGCGTTGGCGCGATCCGGGCTTATTCCGGGGCTCGCGTCCGAGGCTGCGGGTCAATTGACTGAAGGGTCAGCCGCCGAACCCTGGTTGCGTGCGGCGGCTGGCGTCGGCACCGGCGTCGGTCTCAGCCTCGCCACCCGGCCCAGCGTAGACGCCCGCATGGTCTCCCGTGCGACCAGGGGCGCCACCGACGCCGATATCCAGCAGGCCACGGCCCTCATGTCCGATGCAGCCATGCGCGGCGTGCGCCTGACCTGGCCTGAGGCCATGCAGCAGGTGACGAACGGCGGCACGATGGCCGGCCGCCTGCAGCGTCTCGTCGAAGGGACGAACGAGGGCGGCAGCGTCATGGCGCCGGCAATGGCCCAGCGGCCCGGTCAAATCGCCGGGGCGGTCAATCAGCAGCTCGACCGGATCGCCCCGCAGACCATGCCGACGAGAACGGCAATTAGGGCTAGAACTGCCGCGGACGATCACATCGGCCAAGTCCGCAATGACATCAATGCCGCTGAGCAGCCCTATTATGATGCGGCCAATATGCGCTCGGTCCCGCCGCAAGACCTGCGATTTATCTCTCAGGATCCAGCATTCCAGCAGGCGTTACAGAACGTCCGTAACGATGCCATCCGCGGCAAGGATATCGCCAACTACAACGCCAACGACGTCCCGACCCTGATAGCCGTGCGCAAGGAGATGGCGCGCATGGAAGAGAACGCGCTGAGCCCCGGCATGGCCGGCAACCCCGACCGGGAGCTTGCGCGGAACATCACGCCGGTGCGCCAGCGCCTCGACCAGATCATCACCCAGCACGCACCGGAATATGGGCAGGCCTTGGGCGTCGGCGCCGGTCTGCGCGCGCAGCGGCTTGCCCCCGAGCTTGCCGGCCCGGTTGGCCAAGTTGCATCCACCGACGACATTGCGAAGCAGTTGCAAGCCCTGTTCCCCGTGAAACCCATGGAAGGAACGGCGCAGGAGACGAGCAACGCCATTCGCTCGATCAGCGCCTATGATCCTGCTGCGGCGGCAGGCCTGGCACGTCAGCACATTGCATCGAACTTCGCGGAATCAGCACAGAACAACGTGGCCGGCCAAAACCAGTGGGGCGGCGCAAAGTTCGCGGCCGATCTTGCTGGCAATCCGCTGCAACGCGAGGTCTTGAGGCGGAACCTTGAGGCTCTTCCGAACGGCAGGCAGATCGCCGAGGATATGGAGCGGATGCTTGCCGCATTCGAGGCGACGGGCAAGCGCCAGCCGCCCGGATCGCCCACCGCGCAATATACTGCCGATCTCAAGGACGCCGGGGCCAGCGGCGCTGTTGGGGCCGGCCTTGACGTTCTGCGCACCCTTAACCCGGCAGCGCTCCTGAAGCGCCTGCAGGACGGCATAGACCGCGCCCGCCTCGGCACCCGATCCGAGAACGTCGCCCGCGGCATGCTTGCCGATCCTGAAGAAGCCGCAGCCCTGATCAGACGCGCCAGGGAGCAAGCGCCGGAAGGCCGTAACCTGACAGAGCTTCTGCGGCTGATCGGCTCAAACAATTCAGTCTTTAGGTTGCCGGCACAATGAACGAGCTCGCTCAGGCCATCATCAATACGGCGCGGTCGCGAGGGATTTCCCCGGTCGACCTCGGCACCGTCATTTCATACGAGACCGGCGGCACGTTCGATCCGTGGAAAGCAGGCCCGACGACGCAATGGGGCCAGCACCGCGGCTTGATCCAGTGGGGGGAACCGCAACGCCAGCAATATGGCATCACGCAGGGCATGCCCGTCACCGACCAGGTGAACGCGATTGGGAAATATCTCGACGATACCGGCGTGAAGCCCCGCATGGGGCTGAAGGACATCTATTCGGCCGTCAATGCAGGCTATGTCGGTCGCTACAATGCGTCGGACGCCAACAACGGCGGAGCGCCGGGCACGGTGGCCGGCAAGGTTGAAAACCAGATGGCCGAACATCGGACCAATGCCGAGCGCCTTCTGAATCTCGGCGTCATGCCTGGCGAGGCAGCGCCGATCAACCAGGCGGCAATGACCCCGCCGACGCCAGTAGGCGCGGACGGAAGCCAAGGCCTGCTGCAGGCCGCGCAAACGCCCTCTACCGACGCCACGGCCTCAGACCCGACCAAGACTATTCAGGGACTGCTGGGAGCCGCACAGAAGGCGGCCGGCGGCATGGGTGGCGGCGCTTCCCAGCCTCAGGAATCGATGTTCGGACAGGATCCAGCCCGGCCGCTCGTGCTTCCGATCAAGCCTGCTGCGCGCCAAGCACGGCGAGCGATGTCGTTCTTTTAGCTGCGATCAAAAATGTGTCTTCACAGTCGTATCGCTTCCACGTTGACCTCAGCCCCAGCGCCGCTAAGCTCCGTCAAAGCTTTCGGGGAGGCTGGAAAAATGACGTCTGAGGTATGCCTAATGAACAGGCTGGCGGTAGTCCTAGCCGCAGATAGCGCATCGACCGTTTCCACATGGAATGACTCCGGCCAAAGAGAAGAACGTTATTTCAAAGGCGCGAACAAAATATTTCAAATCTCGAATCATCACCCAATTGGCGTGATGGTTTTTGACTCTGCCGATATTTTGGGTGTTCCCTGGGAGCTGGTGGTAAAGGAATTCCGCAAGGCGCTGCGTGATAAGTCGTTCAACAGCGTCGATGGATATGCAGACGAGTTTTTCAAGTTCCTCGCTGATAGCTCCAGCCTCTTTCCGCCGGCGCACCGTAAATCAAGTTTTGTCGATGCGGCATCCAAACGGGCTGCTGCCCTTATTTTCCAAGTGAACGAAGGGGAAAAGGAAGCGCAGATCCAAGCGCGGCGCGAGCTCATCGCCAGTCGAAAAATCGCCCTTGAAACCGTTCCGTTACATGCGAGCCTTCCGGCACAGCAACTTGAAGATGTCCCCGGCAATTGCCTGGACGACGTAAAGGAAGCGATAAAGTGGGTGGCAACTATTGGTTTCCTTGAGGAGGCAGATCTAGAAGACCTCGCGAATGTAGCGATTTTGGACGTCTTGAAAAATCCGGACGACGCATTTGGGCGCACCGGCTTGGTCTTTGCTGGCTTCGGCGATCACGACATTTTCCCTGCTATGGCAGAGTATCGATCATTCGGGGTGGTGTTTGATCATCACGTCGTCGACAAGATCAGCCAGCAGAACGTCACCCACGAGATATCAGCCAGGATTATGGCATTTGCGCAAACATCCATGAGTGACACCTTTTCGATGGGATTGAGCGAAGGTGTCTATGGCTCCGTTATGAAAGAAATCGACGACGGTCTGACAGCGTTCATGGGAACTCTCGGCGACAAAGGACTGTTAAACGTAGAAATCAACGACGACTTGAAAAAAATGGCCGCAGACCAGCGCGTGAAGATCGGCGAATCGATTATTCAGAAGGTAGCTCAACAGAACGCCGCGCCGTTGCGGCGGGTTCTTGCCTTCCTTCCCATCAACGAAATGGCCGACCTAGCCGAGAGCTTAATAAGCCTTCAATCTCTTAAGGAGAAGGTGACGAAACCATCCGAGACAGTCGGAGGACCCGTGGACGTCGCCGTTATTACCCGCAGCGAAGGGTTGATTTGGATCAAAAGGAAGCATTTCTTTGATCCTGATATCAATTCGCGCTACATGCTGCGGCAGCAATCGAACCACGGATAGCTGCATGGTTTTTCGAGGAGATCACAATGTCTGAAGAGAACCATTCCCTGAAAGACCGGGTTGAGGAGAGGATACTTGAGACCTCGCGTCGTCCCGACCCCCAGGCCGGCGAATACAACCAACTTCAAAAACAAGAAGTAGACCGGTTCAGAAGATTTATGAGCGAGATGGATAGGCTAAGCGATAACGATTTGACGGAGCGATACCTCGTAAAGTAGCCGTCATGCTGCCTTTGCCTTAGCCTTCTTCGGTCGCCAAGCCTTATCCAGGATCGCCATCGCCTTCGGGTTGGCGTCTAGCATCGTAAGGAGCGCCCGCGCGGCGGGATCGGGCAAGACGCGCTGTTGTTCCCAATTGCGGATGGTGGCAGGCGGGATGCGTAAGGCGGCGCCGAACTCTTCCTGCGTCATGCTCTGCTTCGCCCTGACGTCGGCGGGGTTGATCGTCCAGCCCATGGCCTCAGCAGTCTCGAGATTTTCTGTCGTCACCGGTGAAGGGATGGTGATGGTCGCCATACCTTGCGGCTGCTGCTCGCCGGCCGGACTGGTTTCAGCCTCCGCAATCTGTTCGACGGATTGCGGGCGCGGCTTGAATATCCCGGCCAAGAGCCCGATGGCTTGCTGCTCTCTCGATTTGTTTCCGTCGTTTTCCATGCGAGGATTCTCCGCTTGAAGCGTAGTTGCGTCAATTCCTGAACGCCGGTTTGTTGTGTACTCGCAGGCACAAACTCAATAGGGCCACTAACTGACAGCGCTGACAAAAGCCCCATCTGTCAGTTGTGTCAGGACTTCGACTATAGGCGTTTGGCCTCTGAGGGGGGTGCATCGGCTTGAATGGCCGCATTCAGTTGCTTCGCCCTTGCAGTCGAGACGAAGATGAAAGCGGGTATGCCAACCGGGATCATCCAGCTTCCACGCCAGACGAAACAGATAAGCCAGCGGCCTACGTCTGGTTGATCGCGATCACCTAGGCAGTTGATCAACACGGTGGCTTCCGATTCGCCCTTCAAGGCAAGAACCAATGTTCCGGGAATCCCCGCGTCACTTAAGCGGCTTCTCCGCGTGAACACACCGATCACTCGGCCTTGCCCGGTTAGCTTCCACCGATATCGCTCGCGAACCAGCCGCATCGACTTCGATGGGTTGATGATGCGCACCGTCAAATCGGCAGTCGGCGGCTGCCCTGGTTCCAAGAGAAACAAAGGGCGCGACGGCAAAAGCTTCGCCAGCAGGATTAGAGTGCTCAGCCCTGCGCCCCAGATGGCGGCGACGTCTCTGAAAGCTGGATCTATCGTCATGTCCTGTCGCGCAATCGTACCCCGGCGCCGTTGCCATTCTGATCGATGAACAGGACGCCTCCGGTTTCCATGGCCTGCTGCAGCGCTTTGCGGTTTGCTGGGATTGGCATCCGCTTTCCAGTTTCAAAGTCGCGGATGGTCGAGACGCTGACGCCAGAGGCCGCCGCAAGCTCGGGCTGCGACCAGTTCAAGAGTGCGCGCGCGGCGCGCGATTGTTCAGGCGATATCATGCGTAAAATTCTACAGAAGTCCGATCATTAAAACAACGTCATATTTTTCTGTTGACACTCTATGGTTAATGGTTTTATGTTTAGATCATAGTTTTAATATGACTGGAACCGAGCCAATGACCGCTTCCGCCGCCCGCCTCAACTCCGATGGTTCCTTCAATCGCTCCACCATCATGCGGAACGCCTGGGCGCTGGCCAAGGCCAACACGAGCGGCACCGGCGACATTCGCGCCCTGCCGCTGCTCAAGCGCCTTGGGGTCTTCCTGCGCTGGGAATGGATCGCCGCGAAGCAGGAACGGCAGGCCCAACATGCATGGCGTCCGCATTACCGCGCCGAGATTGCCCGCATCGGCCGCGACGCGGCTGAAAGCTTCGTCCGCACCACACTCGACTATGACCGAATGAAGACCGGCGGCCGGTTTTGGCGCCCGTCACTGGCGGATGCCGCGATGGCCCGCTGCATGCGCGCCGTTCTGAGTGAGGGTAGCGTCCATGTCTGATCGAGACTTTGAAAAGCGGGCGGCTGAATTCCTGCTCAACGCCATCTGCGATTTGCGGATATCGAAAGCGCTTGGCGAAGAGCCGTTCGGCATTCCGCCAGATGCCAACCTTGCGCGGCTTGAGAGAGCGGCCGGCGACAAGTCGCCCCGTCGCACCGAAGCATGCGGGCACTGCCCCGGCTGCCTTGCAATATCAGGGCGTCCGCGCCCGACCATTCACTGATCAGGAGGGATCATGACCGCAAGCCGTGCGCCAGCCTTATCCATGGATACTTGTCACCGCGTCGCCGAAAAGCTGGCGTTTGCGCTCTGTGATCTTCGCGTCTCACTTGCAGAAGGGAGCCTTGATCGTTCCGAGATCGATGAGTGCCGCAACGCCGTGAAGAAGCTGGAAAACATCTTCGATGGCGACGGCCCGCGTAGAACGCCTCAATGCGGCACATGCCCCGGCTGCGGCCCCGTCCGTGATCAAGCCCTGACCGTCACCACCATTCAATAGCGCCTACGCCTGCCAACTAAGGGGAGAATGCCTCATGCCGAACACTGTTCCGGCAGCCGCCACCGGCTTGCCTAAATTGTCCCGCCGCAAACTCGTTTCAGCGCTCGCCGCATCGCCGATGATCGCTGTCCCGGCGCTTGCCTCGGCTGCCGTTATGCCCGTCGTTGCGTCGGACGCCTTGATCAAGCTCACCGCTACCGGCGTCGAGCTGCAGGCAATCTCAGAGCGCCTTACTGTCCTTTGGAGAATGTACGACCGCACGGCCCTTGCTGCCCGGCGCCTGATCGGCCCGCCTCTGAAGCCGGACTACCGATGCCGGAACGCTGCAGAGCTTGCGCGCAAAGATTTCTATTACCGCCGTTCGAAGGAGCGCTTTGAGGCCCGGCGCGATCGCATCGCCACCGAACAAGGGCATAATCAGGTTCGCGCTGAGATAAGCGAGGCTGAAGCGCAACGTGGTTTGCTGGAAAGCGAGCTTTTGCACATTCCGGCAACCGACATTCCGTCGCTTATCGTCAAGGCGCGCATCGCCCAGCGCCATATGCACGCAACGCAGTCTGTCATCGCTGACATGCTGGCTATTCTTGGGGGCGAGCAATGAGCCGCCAGAAAGCCGCAACGGCCATACTCGACCGGTTCATCATTCAATGTCTGGAGCCGCTGCCCAGCGCAGAGCTTGAAGATATTGCTTACAACAAGCTGGCGCGGAAAGCCCGCGCCGAACCTTGGCGATCCGCCTACCTCACGGAACGGTTTTGGCGCGGCCTCTTGGACGCGTCCTTGGCTGCAGACATCATCGTCACCGACTTTCCGGAACGAGCATGGAAATTATCTGCTGAGGTCGTGCCCGCCAATGTGCGCAAGCACTATCGTGTTGCATGCGCGGCCCTTCTACGGACCCCGGCGCCTCACGACTACGCCGTCGCGTGGAAGAAGCAGCAGGCGAAAGGGCTTTGCCCCGATGTGCCGAAAGATCAGCTTGCCGCGCTCATAGCTGCGGATGAGGCCTTTTTGGCCGCGCATCCGGTTTCAAGCAGGAAGCGCGGGGGAGCGCCGCAATGAGCGCCGAGCCCGAATTGCTCGACCTCGCCGCCATGCCGATCGAGCAGCTTTCCGCAATGGTCACGTTGCTTGTGCAGGTGCAGGCCTCAGCCAGGGCGATCCCGATCCGCCCCGGCACGAAGGCCGAACTGATCCGCACGCGCTCCCTTGAGCTTGCGGACGGCCTCACGCCTGAAATCGAGCGCTACAACGCCGAGATCGGCCGCCGCATGGCGCCGCCTGCAACTGATAATACAGACCGGAAACAGTTGGGCGCTGCTCGCCATCTCCGTCTTGTCGTCAACAACGTGAAGCAGGCCCGCACATGAGCAAGTCCATTGATGAACGCATTTTCGAGCTCGCCCGCGAAGTCGTGTGTAAACTCCGCCAGGAAGCCGCAGCCGGCGTTGCCCTGACACCGTTGAAAATCCGCACGCTCGCCGAACTGGAAACCGAGATCGGCAGGGCAGGAGTATCGCCCCGGCGCGCTTGCCCGAATTGCCCGGGCTGCGCGATGGCGCCGGTCAAAAAAACCCTGCATTGAGGTAGTGAATCATTCCGGGGTTTTGGGCCCTGAATTGCGCCCCGAGCCCTTGCGCTGCAAGCGTTTGCATGCCTGAATCGGACTGGCCATCGGGGGAAGACAAAGCATGGTAGATACGTCCGGCATCAAAGTTAGGAACGTTACCCTGACGCCGGCTCAGATCGAAGAATGGAACGCGGCAATCCGGAAGGAGCGCAGCGAAGCTCGCGCTGCTGCTCGGTACTTCGTGGACGCCTGCCGTTCTGGCGATGTAGGGGCGATGCAAGAGGCGTCAGAGCACTTTGCTTTTCTGGCCGGCTATCCTTGGCACTTCGTCATGCTGACGCTTGGCCGCGGTGCTCCTGTCCATCCTGACGCAGCGGCAGCCTTTCTGACGATATGGGTGCAGACCAAATCCATGCTCAGAGAGGTTGAGGCTATACCGCTCATAAAGGGTCTGCGCGCGCTGTTTCCGCCATACGACGGCCCGGCCATCAAGGTATATCGAGGCGAGACGTTGGCGAAAGCGACCAAAGGCAAGTGCGGCATATCGTGGACGACAGACCCGGAAGTTGCCGAAGAGTTCGCCAAGGATTCCCGTCAAGTCGCCGAAGGCGGCAGTTGCGTGATTGAGACCTGGGCGTTCCCCGAGGCAATTATAGGCTCAACCGCTCTGGTTGGTGATTTCTACAACGAGCGGGAAATTCTGATCGACCGTCGGCGGCTTGGCCGCATCGGTATATTCAAACGATTTGATCCGATCGGGCGCGAGGAATATCTGGCTCATGTTCGAGCTGTGGCAGCAGCGGCGGAGGCCGGAAAGGTTTAACGTCAGAACGACGCCAATGCTTTCCAAGCGAACCAGAATCCTGCAAGAGCTGCGATGTAGGAAAGTATTGCAAAAGTAATGCCTAAAACTTGGAACATCATGCCTTGCCGATGCTTACGGATCGATTTGGGAGTCTTTTGGACATATGGATGTTCCCAAACGAATTGCTCCGCATGCATCGCATTGGCGTACCTGTGTTGGGTTGCGTATGCGAGCGCAAACGAGATGGCCGCGGTTAGAACGCCGATGCCGAAGAACGCTAGCGCATAGCGGGCGTAAGAGATCATCATGGGGTTCGGCGCCGGCTTCGTAACGATTTGGCTCAAAAATGCGAGTATCGCGCCTGCACTGCCAGCATTCATGAGGATGCTCGCTTTTAGAGCCTCGGCCCCATTGCTTATGACGCTCGCGAACAGTTGCCCGCTTCGTGCGGCGTGAGCTTTGTGCGCGTCAATCGCCAGCGACCGAGATAATTTCCTCAATTCCGCTAAATCTTCATTCCGCTCGGTCATTGGAATTTGCCTTTTCCTCAGCTCGCTCTTGTTTCTCTCGAACGTTCCTCGCGCGATTTTCCTCCCGGAGCAATTTTCGGCGAGCCATGTCTTCACCGAGAAGTCTAACGTCTTCCATGTAAGGATCTGGAGCTGTCGTAGCGGAGCGCTCGGAAAGCCGATCTTCGATCGATGGCCAGTGCCAGCGCTGTATCTGACCACGATTGATGTTCGGACCAGGGATGAAGCCAGAGCGCAGCCAGGTATCGAGGGTGTCCTGGCCGATCTCCAGCCGCTCGCACATCGTCTTGCGGCTAACGAACACCGCATTTTCAGCGGAGCGCTTAATCATCAACAAGCCGACTCATTCGGGATCAATACCGCAGCCCAATGTGAGGGGAGCCGCAAGCTTATGGGAAAGTCTAGATGTCTGGCCGCCACTACTGACAGAACTGCCAAAAGCATCTTCTGTCAGCTTTGTCAGCTTTTCACCTATGGGTGTTTGAGGCTGGCCGGCCGGTACTCCGAGGTGGTCCGCCTTCCTATCCTGCAGATCGTCGTCGATAACACATAGCCGAATCCGGTGGGGAAATGTGGACATCGGGGCGGAGCGCCCCAGGCCTTGGTCGACGCTGAAAGAACAGCGAGGAAACAGCGTCAGGCCGACCCGTCCGGCGCATCTGATGATACAGGGGAAAAACAGGCGGTTAGGCCCCGAAAGTCGGCGGCGCCGACCAGCACATTCTCAGCACATTTCAGAACATTCCATGCAAAGCAAAACTAAAGCATTTTAAAGCATCGAAACGGCCTGCCGGGACCGCTTGATAGCGGCGGATAAGGGCACCTTGAACGGCCCCGACGCTCCCCATATCCCTGCTAGCGCTCGACCGCGGATGTACCGACGAGCTATTCGGCCATCTGTCGCAACTTGCGACAATTTGGGCCGGACCTGGAACCGAGGCGGAGAAATCCGGACCTCGGTTTTTTCATGTCACCCGCTGTGAAACGACAATAAAGCTAAGCTTCAAAAACCACACAAGTAATTGTTAATATTATATTTTATGAAGTTATTCTCTCTTTGCTATCCAACCAAGCCAATGAAAATCTTGCAAATTGGACTTTGCAAGATTATATCCTCACCTAAGAGGACATAGACCATGACCAACCCGCTTGTAGGATTGCGCCTAAAAGCGCTGCGCGAAGAGCGCAACATAAACCAAGACGAACTTGCGAAGCTGCTTGGCCTTAAAGATCGCCAGACAATTTCGGCGATCGAGAATGGCGATCGTAGGGCTAAGGCTGAAGAGCTGTCGGCAGTTATTTCTCACTATCACTTAGATGCGGATTATTTCACCGATCCATTCAGGCTCGTTGGCGAAGGAAAGTTCAGCTGGCGCCAGAACGACTGTTCTCCTGAGTCCCTGAATGCTTACCAAAAGCGAGCCGGAAGCTGGCTGGCTGCATTCAGAAGTTTGAGCACGGAATCTGAGCGTCCTGGCCCACGTCAGAGGCTCAGCCTCAAGCTTTCGCAAAACTCGACTTTCGAACAGGCCGCTGCCGAAGGCGAGCGCATTACGGTCGATTTTCAAATGGGGGATATTCCAGCAAGCAATCTAACTCGTGTCATGGAGAACGACTTCGGTATTTTGGTGCTGATGGTCGATATGGACAAAGGTATATCAGGAGCGGCGTGCAGTTTGCCGGAAGTGGACGCGGTGCTCGTGAATAGAAACGAAAGCTTAGGGCGACGCAGCTTTGATACGGCGCACGAGTTTTTTCACATTCTGACTTGGGATGCGATGCCCCCCAAGCCAGTTGAAGATGCTCGCGAGAAAGGCGGAAACCGAGTAGAACAGCTCGCAAACAGCTTCGCTTCCGCATTGCTTATGCCTCGTCGATTACTTCAAAAATTTGGAGAGTGGCAGCGTCTTGGCGAAGCCGAGCGAGCCCACCGGCTGCGGACGGTGGCCGAATATTTCCAGGTTTCGGTAAGTGCGCTGCATTGGAGATTGGTTGCAGTTCGCCTTTTGACGGCAGGATCTAAAATACCTGAGGTTGCCGCGTCAGACTATCAAAGCAAAAAGCCGCCATTGTTCTCGCTAGCCTTCGTAAAGGTAATTTCTACGTCGATAGAACAGGGTCGCATATCGGCTTCCCGTGCAGCGAAACTGCTCGATTTATCTCGCGAGGCTTTGCGAGACCTGTTTGCGGCGCATGGCGTCGCGACGCCCGTTACTGTCTAAAGTGCGGGTGCAAAAATGGCAGACGCCGACGACCCGATATTGCTCGACAATTGCGCAATATCCGCTTGCGTAAGCGCAGAGGGTTGGAAGGCGTTAGTCGCTCGCTATAAGCTTGAAACGGTAGAAACTGTCGCCATTGAGGAAGCCACTGGCTATCAACACCGGCAGACCTTTGATCGGGATGAGTTTAGGAGCCAAGTTTTAATTCATAAAGTTTCAGAACAGGATCGGTTATCGAAGGGAATTGAGCACGCCGATCTAGGTGTTCTTGACAACGGAGAGCGGGATTTATGGATTCACGCGTTGGGACGAACAGATGGGTGGATTCTTTGCGGTCCAGATATCGCAAGTATTCGCTTCGGAGTCAGAGCCGGGCACGGTGATAGGCTCATATCCCTTGAGAGCCTTTTTGATGCGATCGGCTTCAAGCCGAGAAAGAGACTTCCCGAACACCAAACAGCAAAATGGCTGAAAACGAAAGTTGATGAATTTTCGCTCGAACTTCAATTCGAGAAAATTCAGAAATCAAGCAAGTGATCGTTTGTGTGCAACCTTTATCGCCTCGAAACCGCCCAAGCCGAAATGCGCCGCATTGCGAACGCCATGCAGGATGAAATGGGGAACCTGCCACCCAGTCTGACGATCTGCCGGGACCGGAAGACGATCGGATTCAATGCGAAATTGAGGGGGCGTGATCGAGGGATGTCGCGAGCGCGATGGATTTAAAGTTGTCTAGAAACTCAGGATGTCGATCAGCTAGGAACTTTTCCACCCTTGGTTTCGATAGCAGCCGCTCCAGAAAACCGGCCGCGACAACCAAAACAAGCATATCATCACCGTAAGTGGCCTCAAGCTCCTTATAGTCTTCACTCACCGATGCCATTTCGCGCTCTAGGCGTGCCATTTGTTCGGTCGATAGCCCCGTCGCCTTGTTTAAATCATCAGGCTTGTGAAGATCTGACGACTTGGACGTTGCTAGGAGAGCCTTTGCGTAGCTAGCGGTAAAATTATTGGCAGAAATCATGAGTTCAGCTGCTTCGAGCTGTCTAATGGCCTTCATTTTTCGGAGCTTTTGAAAGGTAGAGTGACCAACCGGCCGATCTTTGAGCAAATCTGCAACTTCACTGCTAATGCCAACCAAAAGATGGCGTCTCTGGCGTATGACTTTCACATCAACGTTTAACGCGCGCGCCAATTTTGATTCGGGCACTCCTCGATCAAGAGCCCGCACTATCATGTAATGCTCTTGTATCGTGGAAAGACGATTTACACGCTTGTTATATGTGAATGACTCGTCATCATCGGCGACAACGCAAGGAGCTTCACACGCCCCGCTCATCTTCAGAGCATCAAGCCTTACGTGACCATCAAGTAGAAGATATCTTCCGTCTTTTTGACGCGCTACTGAAAGCGGCTCGATTAGACCCACTTCGGCCACGGACGTAGCTATTCGTCGATACTTGGCACCATCACGCAATCCCGCGGGAAGCGTTTTCGTTGCTAGCAACTCGTCAAGCGGCACAATCAAAATTTTCCGTTCGAACGCAATTTTGACCGAAGCGACCATATCTCACCTTCCTGGTCGAATCCGCTCCGCTAGGGCTTTTGGCATCCCGCCTATACCCTCAGCCTGCATTAGTGACACAAAGTGATCGTCGGCTAATAATTGGCGCATTGCATTGGCGATGAAAAGCAGTCTGCTGCGGGCTAAAGAGGCGCGTTTCACCAACAATTTCTGACGTTCTGTCTCGCGTTGATAACTACGAATAAGACTCTCCGATGTTACCGCTCGATGACTGCGCCCCGATCTCGATCGCCGCTCCAACAACTTGCCATTGTTATTTCTATTCTCGATTATTTGCCGAATAGCGAGTATTTGATTTCCAGGGATGATTTTCTCTTCATAGGCCTGCACTAAGGCTTCTTGTACATCGCTCTCTTTCGCCCGAGCAATCTCAATGGCAATCGAATGTGGAACAATGCCATGTTCTACAGCGGCAATCAGCTTTTCCTCTCCATGATCCAGAAGGAAGCAAATGGCCGTTATGTACTCCACCGAAAAGTCAAGTTTCTTGGCTATGTCTTGATATGAGTATCCGCGGGCATCGAGAGCGCCGATAGCGCGCACGAGCTCAAGAGAGCTATGCTGACGTCGTGCTAAGTTTTCGACGAGGCTCATGACGTAACAATCTTCTTCTGCTGCATCAATCACGATGGCAGGTATCTCAGATTGTCCCAACGCCATAAATGCTTCTAGCCTACCCTGACCGCATACCAAATCGTATCGAGATTTCCCCACACGTTGGCTAACGGTAATTGGCTTTTTGAGTCCAAGGTTTGCAATACTATTCACCAACTCCTGAAACACTCGTTTGTTTCGTGAACGAGGATTCAGGATCGTGATCTGGTCAACCGGCACAAGACGTATCTCTGGCGGAGTGATCATGCTGCTCTCCTCAATGGTGTTCGCCGAACGAGCTCAAAAAAGTCCTCTAACGTATCGAAACGATAGGCATCGAGAAGAATCCCATTTTCAGCAGCAAGATTGAGATTTTTCTCGGCGCCAAAATCGAGCCACGGCAAAAGATAGTAATCCTGCACATCAATGTTATTGGCGGACATGCGTACGGCAATTGTGATGTCCGGCCGGAGGCCAGTGTCTAGACGAATCTTCCATCGATGCGTTCCGGTAAATGCAGTTTTGCATCTCGAGATGACGACAGAAGCCAAAAATTCACTATTGATCTCGAGAAGATCGCTCTCAGTATCGTGATGGACTGTTCCGCCTGCTTTCTCGATGTCTCCCATTACCTGGCGAAGGACACCAGGATGGAATGCGCGAAGCGCCCGATTTGTCTCAATGAAGCGATAGTCCCGCGTTGGATTATAACCTACCAGATTGTAAGCGCGAATAAGACTTCCAAACCGTTGTCGAAATGTCGAGCTCGACGGCATATCATCGGCTTCATCGATTATCAGGCCGGATAGCCAGCCCTTGTGTTCAAATAATTCTGACAGACGGCTAAGGAGCTCATCATTTGTGAGCCGCCGACTCCTATCGAGAATAATGCGCTGGGCTGCTTCAAAGAAATCTGCGTCGACGATCGGTGGAAATGCATCGTCGTGTCTCACCCACATCTCAGGTGCGTTGACAACACGCTTCCCTTTAAGCTTGTACGAAATGCGGTTGTAAACGTTATTCCCGATGTATTTTTCATTCGTAAGCACTTGATGCACGGTACCTTTCGTCCAATGGCGACCAAGGTCTGTCAAAATACCTTCTTCATTCAGGCATTCTGCTATCTCGACTTCCGACCGTCGCTGCACGACAAACATTCGGTAAAGGCGGCGCACAACCTCGACTTCAGCGGGTGGCCCGTGTTTAAGGATAACTCGGTCTGTCTGAAGGCTTTTATGTTCTCCGCGATTAAGTTCAGCCTTCGGAGTTCGATTTTGATCAATGAGTTGGCGCCGCAGACCGAAGCCTGCTGGACCTCCTTGTCGAAATCCGAGCTTGATCAGGCGGCATTGCCCGGCAAACACTTTGGCCGAGAGCTCTCGACTATATTCGCCGGCCATCGCACGCTTCATGCTTTTAATAATGGTGGCGCTCAGACTTCCATCATTCTCGAATTGTTCGGCGCAGTAATGGACCGCGATACCGGCCTCGCGACATATGAATTCATAGTACGCGCTTTCATCAGCATCCTGAAAGCGCCCCCAACGACTAACGTCATAGACAAGAATCGCTTGGAACTCGCAGTTGCCCGCGCGAACATCAGCTATCAACGATTGAAGAGATCGCCTACCGTCAACCGTTAATCCGCTTTTGCCCGCATCTTCGTACGTCTTGACGATGGAGAATCCGCGGCGAGCTGCGTAGTCAGCAATTTTATCTGACTGATTCTCCGTCGAATATTTCTGATGATCAGTCGACATGCGAACGTATTGAGCGGCTGGTATGAGTAGTTGCTTAGAGAGTGTGGCTAAGTGCAAATCATCTACGCTAATCATATCGCTGCTTTCGATCGCTCTAAAAGGCAGTCTCGACAAGCAAGACAGTACTAGGAGTAGTGACGAATGTCGTTCTCCAAAAATGACCGAAAACTTCAGCTCCAATTTGGAAACAAATTTCCAACTGACGTGGGTCTCGACGACCTAGTCCAGGTGATAGCCGTTGCCCTCAAGTCGGAATTTGGGAATACGCCATCGACTTTAAAGACACTCGCTCATCTAACTCATTCGAATGAGCGCGCTATTCGCAATTGGCTCGATGGCAAGAATGGTCCGAGCGGAGCGAACCTAGTAATTTTGATGCGTCATTCTGACATCGTTCTGAGAGCTGTTCTGGAACTTGCTGGAAGACGAGACCTGGTGGTTGCGATTGGTCTGGCAAACCTTCGTCGAAGGCTTGTCGATGCGGTAGCGGAAATTGATGGGCTACCTTCTCCTAAACGGGCGAAGAAGCTGCTGAAATAGACAAGTCGCTGTACATTGATGAATCGTTTTCTTTCACAATGTGCCTTGGACCCCTTTGCCCTTGGAAGGCAGACACTATGCCCTGAACGTAGCGAATGGAGCGACGGACTTATTTCACCTGCGACAAGCAGCGGCGATCTGCAATACTCAACATCTATTCAATTAATAAGGGTCTTGATCCCATGGATTTCGCTTCGGCGGCGGGTCGCCAAGCGGATCGTATAGATCATCATTTTCTGGAAATAATCGTAGCTCGGTGATCACGCGGCCCAGCCGGACTGGATCGATGAATGCTTCTGCCTGCAGAATTTCACCCCCTATCCATTCTGCCATTCGCAGCAGGCTTGGATCCTCCGGGAATGTGGCTTGCTTTTCCAACCACGCCCGAAGGTATTCGATCTTTCGCTGATTGCGAACCATCTGAGCTAACAAGCGGGCACGTTCGCCTTCACGAGCAGACCGTTTAGCGAACATGTCACGTCGATGGGCCAAATTGGCTCTTGCCGCATCTAATCTCGCCTTCTCGATCCGTTGCGAAGCAGCCGCAGCGAGGCCCGCTTCTATGCCCACAACTATTTCATCAATGCACGATTCCAATAATCTCGATCTACCGTCTTTCCATTTCTTTTGACCGCTAGCAGGCCAGGAATGTAGCTCGATCGACAGCTCACCAGAGGGAATTATGTCATAGCGCTGATATATTGGCAGCGCCGATATCACAGCCCAATCTGTAATTCCTCTGCGAACATTCTTCTCATGCGCAGCTCGCGCAGCTAATTCGCTCTCGGACTGAACGTGATCAATTCGCTTTCGCCTGTCTATCAAATTAAATGGGACGCAGTCGGTTTGATCTTCTGCAACCATACGCTCGCCGTCTGCGCGAATAGAGATGCTCTTCAGCTCAAGCGCCCTTGCTAGCGCATCAAGGATGAATATCGTTCTCTCGACGCTTTGGGCGCCGATAGCTAGGCCGCATTCTCCAGGGCCAATGGCTTTTATGAACCCTTCTTTGTCACGAACACCATTTCGCAAAGTATCAACTGACTTTCGAATCGCTTTGTGAGGCTGAGACACTTCGACGAAGGTCGATATCGGCGCTGATGCTACTTTTCGTACTGGATGTAGCGACCGGCGGTTTGTTCGGGCTTCGTCGACCGCTCTTCGAACCTCTTCGGGCAGGTTGTCTCGCCCAGGATTTATCTCGATGAGCTGAGCATCAAGCTCTTTGATTGAGACCAATATCAACTGCCGAACTCTTTTACCGGCCTCTATGCGAGCCCAGTATCCCCGAGGTGGCGTCGAGATCTTGTATCGGTCACAGATCTTCGAGAGGCCAACATCCGATATTCCAAATTGATCGGCCAATTTTGTCATAGGCATCGACCAAACAAGATCATACAATTCTCGACGACGTAGCTTTGGCACTTGCTCTCCGTAACATGCTGGCGTGGCAGAGCCCCGCTAACTTATGGCTTGCTGCACCATGGCCGCGGCGTTGGAGGGCATCGCGTTGCATTACAGACAAACGGCACCGCCAGTCCCTCGGAGATCAGCGTCTGGCCGACGTCAGCCCCGTCAATCCGTAGGATGCCGCAAGCGCGGCCATAGTTGCAGGCCAGCGTGCCCTCGGTCCCCGCCCGGCAGGAGCAGGCGACAAGCTGCAGTTCAGCCGGTTCCGAGGCGATCAGGTCGGATAGGCGTCGGGACGCCCGGGCGCCGAGATCGCGCTCCCGGTCGCAGGCAGCGCCCACCGTCTCCGGCGCGTTGAATCCGATCAGCCGGACACGCTGGCGCTCTCTCCCGACCTCGATCGTGTCGCCATCGAGAATCTTCGTCGTGTTGGGGTCAAGGATTTCGCTGGCTGGCTCCGCCGCCACTGTCATGGGCATACCCATCAGGCCCAGCGCGGTGGCCGCCGCCGCCCTAGCACGGTCTGCCGGTGCTCGACTCGTTCTGGCTGTCTCTTGAGCCTCAGCTACGGCACGGGCGCCTTCAGCTTCTCCTTCGCGCGTACAGCGTGTCGCAGGTGGATGGCCACAAACACGCCCGATCTGAGCCCAGGCAACGCACTTGCCGTTCGGACCCCGGAAGCCCGGACCGCCTTTCTCGCCGCAGGTAGCGCGCGCAGCACCGATACCACCCAGCAAGATGACGGCAACCGCTAGAAATTTTAGCCTCATAACAATGCCATTTCCAAATGGGATCTGTGAAGCAAGTTTACTGCAGTGCAATTAACGTCGTAAGCCCTAGCTTATTCTGAGAATAGCGCTACGATTGCTCAGACTTCAAGATAAATGGACAAGCTCACGTTCCATCGAAGTCTAACGGGGGAGAATCATGAAGACTTATGTTTTGGCGCTGAGCCTTGCTGTCTTTTCGCCGCCAGCTCTGGCGCAATACAACTCGAACAGCAACGGTGGCTACGGAGGATATGGTACGGGCTCTAATCCGCAAAGCCACATGAACAGTGGCTACATGCGCAATAACGGGACTTACGTTCAGCCCTACCACCAGACTAACCCGAACGGCACGACGTCTGACAACTATGGAACTCGCGGGAACTACAACCCATACACCGGCCAGACCGGTACGCGGCGCAATGGCTTCTGAAACTATTGCTTCCAAGCTCCTGGCAAAGCCGGTTGCGCGTACGCCTCGACGTAGAGCCGAGGCGTCACTGTCGCAAATATTGGCCAGGATTCTTAGGGTTCATCTCGGGGTTTTTGGACTAGTTGTCAGCGTAGGCGCGCACGCCGCTGAATGCACATATTCAGGCATATCGAAGTTAGGAACGCTCCGCCTCAAAGGTGAAAACAGCGGCACTCTCGAACTGATAAAGGGAAGTCAAAAAAGGCTGATTTCATTTACGACAACAACTTCGAACGGCTTCTCTCGAGAGTATATCATGCTAGGTGGATTGAAGGACGTGGACAGCGTGATTATGGCCAAGAATGCCGACTTCACAGCATCCCAAAAGGGACCGGCACCATTTCTAATTACGCCGGATCTTCCTATCAAATTTTACTATGGGACAATGGAGGACAAGTCTGGTCTTCATGACTTCTTGCCCGATGACACGTGGAAACTCGTTAGCTGTCGCCCCTGAACTCGACCATCAAGTCCCTGCACGGCCTCTCAGGGCTTTTGCCCCTTTTGTCAGTTATCCCCCCTCGTTTGAGAAGCAGATCTGGCGAGCGGGTACTTATGACCCCTTTTGTCAGTACCAATACCCCCTCGTTTGAACGGGAAGGCCTGAAAAAGCAGGACGAATGCACTGGAATTCGTCAGTAAGCGATTGTGACGCCACGCTCGCGCGCATAGAATCGCGCATCATGGATGCAACGTCTTCAAGCAACTCCGCGGTATGGAAGCCGGGTCAATCGGGCAACCCCGCCGGCAAGCGACCGGGTACGCGTCACCGCGTCACCATCGCCATGGAGGCGTTGCTCGACGGCGAGGCGGAAGCCCTTACGCGGAAGGCAATCGAGCTCGCCCTGACCGGAGACATGCAAGCTCTCAAAATCTGCATGGATCGCCTGTGCCCTCCGCGGAAGGATCGCCCGGTTACCTTCGACCTCCCAAAGATCATGGAAGCGAATGACGCCGTTGGCGCACTACGCTCTGTGATTAGTGCCGTGTCCGAAGGCGTCATCACCCCCTCGGAGGCCGGCGAGGTTTCCAAGCTCCTGGATGCCTATGTCCATGCGATCGAGGTTTCGGAGCTCTCGGAACGGATATCCAAGCTCGAAAAGGATATGGCTCGATGAGCACTCTTGCCCGGGTCATAAAGCTCGAGAAGTTCGCCAAGCCAAAGGGTGAGATCGGCTCGCTTTCCGATGCTGAGCTAGATGGCCTCATCGTGACCCTGAAAGCTCTGCAACCGGGTTGGCCAGTCTCGACAGACATCATCAGCATGTCGATGGCGGATCTGGGATTGCCTATGTCGGCGCGCCAGATCGAGGCGCTTATAGCGGAGGCTGCATAATGCGAACGCTTGAAGGACGGCTAGCGAAATTGGAGGCCACGATAATCGCCCCCGCGGTGAATAAGGCCGTTCACGTTGTTCCTGTGTTGCCTAGCCAGAACCAAGCAAGCGAGATCGCCGCGCTGATCGAAGGCAGCAAAGCCATGGCCGACGATTTCTTCATTGTGCTCTGTTCCCCAGAAGGGTTTGAGCGCCGGGAGGCCTAACCATGCCCAGAAACACAGAAGCCAGGATTGCCAAACTTGAAGAGGCCGCGCGCCGTACGCCCGCCAGTGCCCAGGCGGTTCACCGGCTTTTAGCCCGCCCTGGAGACGACGAGGCCGCGATGATCGCGTCTATGGTGTCGACCGGGAGCGCCAAAGCCGGCGACCTGTTCATTGTCAGGCGGATGGTCCGACCCGCTGGTTGATGAGCAGGGCAGGGGTCGCTCTAGCCAAACGCGCACCACGCTCACTGACAGGACTGACACAACCCACTACCGTCAGCACTGTCAGCATTTTGGCTATGGGCATTTGGCTGGAAAAGGGTGCTGACCTTGGAAATCTGCCGACAGCACCCATATTCTTGGTCGCGCTCGACCGCGGATGTACCGGCGAGCTATCTGGCAAGGTATTCGTATGACACGAATGCCTTTGACCGGACGAGGAACCGAGGCGGAGAAATCCGGGCCTAGGTTTTTTCACTCTCGTCGCGCTGCCGCCTTCGAATACATCTTAACAACGTTGTTGATGTGAATGTCAGCAAAGGCCGGATCCGGCTTGTCCCCTGGTTCGGTCAAGTCGATGCAGGGATGATCACCGCATCCGCTCATTCGACGGCGAAAGCTGTTGTCGAATTGCCAGCCATACTCCGCTATTTGCGCTGTGCAACTCGAATAGATCACCTTCTTGATTGCGCGCGCCGGCATACCAGTGGACAGGCCGATAAGCGCCGACTCCAGTGCACATAAGCGCAATTCTTTCTCCGCCGAGACTGCGGCTGGCGTTGGATTCTGCGCTGCAGCGACACTGATCCATGTCGATGATGCCAGGATAAAGCCGATTGAGATCGATCGCATCGTTCCATTCCACGCCAAATACACGCTTCGCGCAGCACACTTTGATCTATGTCTCTAGGACAGAAATATTTCAATTGTTTGCACGTCCGAAAAGCGAATTGTTTCGTTGGGCCGCAGGGGCTCAAGTATCTGCGGTATCAATGACCGATGAACGCTTCCGATAGTATCTTTGCGACACACGGCGTCTTCAATGACGTAGTTGTCAATCTAAAAAAAGGGTAGGCCTCGCGCCGTGCTGCGGCAGACATCTTTCGAGGCGCTGCGGGAAGACAAGCCAGCTCGAGCTGTCCGGCGCAAGATGTAATTTACAAAAAATCTATTTTCAATCAAAGACTTTACCGATAAGCACGTAGTGCAGTTAAAAACGAGGTGCTATGATGCTGACGTGGGCAGAACGACTTATCTTGTGGAACCAGTACGAAATCCTGAAGAGCACCGATCCCGGCAATGCAAATTATCATGAGCAAAACCAAGAAATCGTGGCGCATGGATTTGAACAATTCTATCCCGCTTTGAACCAGACGATATCCGAGACGCCGGTTTCACGAGAGATCACGTCAGAGGTTATGGACATTCTCGACATGTATCGAGCAATTCACAATTCCTGCCAGACGCAGAAATACGCGCCCAAAAATAGCAGTGCGCTTTTCAGTGGCTTCGATGGGAACCACGAAGAACAATATGCAATCGCCTACTTTCTGCGGAGAACTCAAGGAAAGTGGATTGAGCTAGCAGCTCGGCCGGACGACTCGCACAGCTCATCGGTGCCTCATTACAGGCGAATGCTCTCCAAATGGCAGGTTCTGGGCAAAAAGCATTTCCTGACCCCAGAGGAAATAGAGGACATCGCCGGCTCAGATTGACCCTGAGCGTCTATACAAAAAAGGCCCTCCCGCCGAAGCGAAGAGGGGCAAGTTTCATAGGGAGGAAGCGCCCAAGGTGGGCGAGGTTTACGGCAGCGAAAGGGTCAGAAGAGCAAAGTTCCGCCCTGATCAGCCAAAACCCTGGACCTCACCGGAAGAGAAGCTATGTTTTCTTTGGATTAGGGAGAAGCACATGCGCAGTCCACAGGATATCGGTGGCCTCAACGAGGGACCGGTCGACACGTCCGATCATGTTCTCACATTCTGGGAAAAGCAGTGCGACGGATTGCGTGCGGCCGTCGGCGCCAAAGGTCTCATGTCGAGCCACGAAAGCCGACGAGCGATCGAATCCCTCGGCCATGATGCCATGGAACGGCTGACCTATTATGAGCGCTGGACCGCGGCGCTCTCGCGCCAGATGGTCGATCGCGGCGTGCTCACTCAGGATGAGATTGACGGGAAGGTGCGCGAGATCCGCCAGCGTCTGGAAGAATTCGGAGAGCTGGAACTGAACCCCGGCGAAGCGGAGAAACTGCCGTGACCCATTTTTCTGCCGGCGATCGGGTGCGGGTCCGCGAAGATTATCCGCCCGGCCATGTCCGCACGCCTGTCTATCTGCGCGGCAAGTCCGGCGTCGTCGAACGCTTCTTCGGCAGCTACGGCAATCCCGAAGTGCTGGCCTACAATCTGACCGGCCCGAAGAAGGAGCTTTACAAGGTCAGCTTTCGCGCCAACGAAGTCTGGCCAGACTACGCTGGCCCTGGGCACGACCTCATCGAGGCCGACATCTATGAACATTGGCTGGAGAAACTGGCATGAGCGTACACGACGATAGTCACGATCATGACCACGATCACGCTCACGACCATCATGGTCATGAACATGCGCCGCCGCAGCCCGACGACAAGGTGCATAGCTATTATCAGATCCTCTCGATCGCCCTCAAAGAGCTGCTGATCGAGAAGGGTGTCGTCAGCGCCGCTGACGTCCGCCGTCTGATCGAGGAACGCGACGCATTGTCGCCAGCCGACGGCGCGAAGGTTGTCGCCCGCGCGTGGGCCGATCCGGCGTTTCGCACAAGGCTCCTTGCGGACGGTAATGCCGCCGTCGCCGAACTCGGCTACCAGATCACGACGACGAAGCTCGTCGCCATCGAGAATACCGACGATCAGCACAATGTCGTCGTCTGCACGTTGTGCTCCTGCTATCCGCGCGATCTCCTGGGCCTGCCGCCGGCTTGGTACAAGAGCCGCTCCTATCGAGCACGCGTCGTCCGCGAACCGCGTGCAGTCCTGAAGGAATTCGGCACCGAGGTGCCCGACGACGTGGCGGTGCGCGTCCATGACTCCACGGCTGATATCCGTTTCATCGTCATCCCGCAGCGGCCGGAAGGAACCGAGGGGATGGATCAGGAGGCCTTGGCGAAGCTGATCACGCGCGACAGCATGATCGGCGTCGCCACGCTCGAGCCTTACCGGCATTAAAGGCTGCTTAGGAACGCTTGTCTGCGTCGTTGCCGCCTAGTCCACCTCGTCTGAGGTTTCGCCGAAACGGGCGAGGATCTGGGCGGGCTGGAATTCTCCAACATTCGGATCGCCCGTGCGGGAGAAGGCAATTGCTCCAGCGTTGACGGCCGCCATGGATCGAGCGCCACGGATGGCGGTATTGGATTGCTGATAGTCGCGCGCCTCGCCAGGAACTAGGTCGCCTTCCTCGTTTCGAACGAAAGGAAGGGCCACGTAATAGGTAATGTTCTCTGCCATGGCTCAAACCCGCGGCTTTCCTGCTGGCGCGGGGCCAGCGTCTCCCCACCGCATGTGCAAGGCCCATTCATCTTTGTTCAGGGTCTTGATGGTCGTCTGCAGCACATCATGCAGGATGCCGAGGACGACATATAGCTGCTCGTTGCGCGGGCAATCCGACATGAAGCCGAGAACATCCCGCTCGAACGGCTTTACGCGCTCAAGCATTTCCACGATCTTGTGCGTGTTGAGTGGGGTGGCGTCTTTCCGGTGGCGCGTATTCAAGACCATCATCAACTCCTTCCGGTCCCCACCGATGGAAAGAGCCTAGAATCCTAGTCGACGACCCGTCAAGAACATAGCAAGAACGATCCGCATCCGAAATGAACTTGGCCTGTTCGCGGAAGTCTGCTTACGGTGATTTGGCGAGGTCCTGCCAGGCCAAGCCATGGTCTCCGATCAATTCTGCAGCGACGCGGCTATTCACCCTTTTCGCGTCGCGCCTTCTTGCGTTGGGTTATTGCTGCTTTTCGTAGCGCGTGTTCTTCCAAGAAGCTCGAATGGGGCGAGGCCGCTCTGCGGCTTGATGGCATGAAGCTGACGCGCGGTTCCGGGATTACTCTCCGACTTTCATAAAAAGCCTGTATATCTTCGCTCGTGAAGCGAAGGCTCTGATTAACCTTGCCGCCGCCGACGTTCACCGCGCGAAGCCGGCCTTCCTTCACGTGTTCGCGCACCAAGCGTGTAGATATCTTCATTCGTTCCGCGACCTGCCGCAAATTCAAGAGAGGTTCGATATCTCCCGGCATAGTGACACCCCCACGCTTGTGCGACCCAAGTTCAATCCCACCATCCAATCGCAACCTTATCTCAAGGCTTTGCAAAGTTGTGCCGATCACACCCCGGCTCCGCGGCCAGCTTCGAGGAAGCAAAACGCGACTGGCTGAAATGGCTGCAGGTCAATCCGGGCATTGAGAACGAGCGTAGGATCGCACTCCGACTTCGTCGAGCGCATGGCCAGGATAGGGAGGCTGGTCGAGTGGTTCATAAACCCGTGAATCGTGAAGCGATATATCCGGGGTGTTTCGCCGTAGTTCGCCCCAATCCGGCGCTAAAGTGTGGGCCTACGTGTGGGCCAGCAACGCGATCGTGGAAAATAAAATAATGATCTCAAGAGATTAATGAAAGGTGCTGGCGGAGACGGAGACCGCTTGTCTGATCGTACTAAATATTTGAGATAGAAAGATAATATTTAAGGCATCTTCAGAAAATACCCGGTAAAATACCCGGCTTTTGTTCTTTCTTTGTTCTTGACGCGCCGCCGGGTATTCCCCTATTTTTTGCTGCCTTGGTGGGACCAAGGAGAGTTCAACATGGCGCGTACACCGTCTCGACACGAATTTACCCCGCGAAAAGCAGTGCAGATGCTGCCGGTAATTCTCGCCTTTCGGAGGCAGGTTGTCACCTGGCTAGCCGAACTGCCGGTCGGTTCTCCCGTCTATATCGCCCTGACCATGCTCAACGGCATCCTGCTGCTGACGGTCGACGTCACGCGCGGCAATGACTATGGACTGCAGCTCGCCAATGATCAGGACGTGCCGCCGGCGCCGAGCGGGGCAGGCCTGCATTCGTGAGCTGGATACCGGTCTTCTATGGCAAGGTCTCGACCTATCCCTATGTCGTGGTCAGGATCCGGTGCGACTCGTGCAACCGAGCCGGGAGCTATCGCCTTGCGCGCGTTGCGGCGGCCTTTGGCGCCGATGCCGATATGGCCGATGTGCTGACCAAGCTGTCGCTTGACTGAAAATGGCGGCGGGAGCCCAGGCACCCACATGTCAGCGGCGACGGCTGCTATGTCTATTATCCCGACCTGCGCAACTCGCCGCCGCCCGACCTGCCGCCGGGTCTGGCAAGGCTGCGGCTGGTCTCAGGCGGAAGGCCGGAGCCGGCGCCAGATGAGCAGCAGGCATCGGAAGCGATCAGCCGGGCCAAGCGGCGGCCGAGAGGCTGACAATTTATGGTGCGGGTTTATCAATTTTCCGCATTGTAGACTCGGACCAAGCGAAGTGCCTCCGTGCCGTCCGTGCCGCGGTAAACCACTCTGGTGCGATCGGTTGTCGTCGGTTTGGATACCTGGATTGAGCTTCCATCAATTAATGGTTCCGAGACATCTTCCAAGGTGGTGGTGCGCTCGGTGACAGATACGATGAATTTGCCTTCGCTTTCAGTGAGCCGAACTTGTATGATCACTTTCCCACCCGTCTTGCCGCAGCAGATCTTCTGTTCGTTATGTATGGCATAGGAGAGGTATCGTGAAAACCGCCTAGAGCCTTGGCCGGGAGTCGATCCACGCGTCGATCTCGCTTTCCTTCCAGCGGGTGCAGCGCTCGCTGAGCTTCAGCGGCTTCGGAAAGGTGCCGTCCTTCGCGTGCTTGTAGATCCACGTGGTGCCCATGCCCGTGCGCGCCTTCACTTCGGGCAGGGCGACGAGGCGGTCGCAGGGCGGCTTGCCGGCCGGCGCCGGCGTCGTGACAGCGTGGTGCGCGCTCATACCGCCTCGCAGGTGATATAGTTGGCGATGCGGCCAAGGGTGTCGGCGTGGCAGGGCAGGCATTCGCTGCAGGCGACGTCGAAGGGTTTTCCGGTGTGGCGGTGGGCGTCGCAGAGATGGCACCAGCAGGCGAGGTTGCGGCCTTTCAGCTCCGTCCGGACCTGCTCGAGGAATTGGCTGTCGGCGGCCGCCTTCGCGGCGTGCAGAGCGACGGCGTGGGCGCGATCGCGGACCTTGCCGACGTGCAGCAGGGC
>Ga0180219_1000206_pt1 | contig 61050 bp, 53 predicted proteins | sample eDN3rd30CBELigMG_FD_151338 | JGI IMG/M metagenome (GOLD analysis project Ga0180219, IMG submission 151338) | Enriched Miracle-Growth compost microbial communities from Emeryville, California, USA - eDNA 3rd pass 30_C BE-Lig MG (version 2)... ...
GAGTTCGACCACGTGGCCGAGCAGGCGTTCTTCAACGTCGGCGGCATCTCCGACGTCGAGGCCAAGTGGGCGCAGATCCAGAAGGAGAACGGCTGATCATGCCCCTGCAGGTCAACCTCGTTTCGGCTGAGGAAGAGGTCTGGTCCGGCGAGGCATCCCTCGTCATCGCCAAGACCGTCGAGGGCGAGATCGGTTTCATGGCGGGTCACGAGCCCGTGCTGGCCATCCTCGCCGAGGGCCGTGTGCGCATCACCGGCACGGACGGCATGAAGACCGAGGCCGACGCCAAGGACGGCTTCATCTCCGTCGAAAGCGACACGGTGACCATCGTCGCCGGCCAGGCCGCACTCGTGGCCTGACCCGCGTGCTGATTCTGCTGCCGCCCTCCGAGACCAAGCGTCCCGGAGGGCGGCGCTCTGCATTGCGCGTCGACGCGCTCGCCCTGCCGCAGCTCGCGCCGCAGCGTGCACGGGTGGTCGACGCGCTCGTGGCCCTCGCCGCCGATGAGGATGAGTCCGCACGGGTGCTGAAGCTCTCTGCCCGTCAGCGCGGCGACATCGCTCACAACGCGGCGCTGCGCACCGCCGAGACGCTGCCGGCGGTCGATCGCTACACGGGCGTGCTGTACGACGCGCTGGCGGCGGAGACGATGGATGCCGCGGCCCGCCGCTGGCTCGGCGGTCACGTGCTCATCCACTCGGCGCCGTTCGGCCCGGTCGGCACGCTCGACGCCATCCCCGCGTACCGGCTTGCCGCGGGGACGAGCCTGCCGGGGCTGCCGCCGCTGCGGCGGGTGTGGGCCGACGCGGTGTCTGCGGCGCTGTCTGAGGTCGCCCCGTCATTCGTGCTCGACCTGCGGTCGGAGGCCTACGCGGCCCTCGGTCCCGTGCCCGCCGACGTGCCTCAGGCGTATCTGCGCGTGGTCACGGAGGGGCCCGACGGCACGAGCCGCGCGCTGAACCACTTCAACAAGCATGCGAAGGGTGATCTTGTGCGGCGCCTGGCGACCGAGCGCCCCCGCATCGGGTCGCTCGCGGGCCTGCGCCGGTGGGCGGATGCCGCCGGCGTGACCCTGCGCGACGGGAGACCGGGCGAGCTCGACCTGGTGGTCTGACGCCTCGTCGGCGACACGGCCGGCCCCGGGAAAGCGATGCTCCCCGGGGCCGGCCGCTGCTGTGTTCTTCGCGTCAGTGCTTCGGGTGTCCGTGGGCCCCTGACGCGGAGATCTGGAAGGCGTGGGTGATCTCCTGGGCGAAGGTGTTGCCCGCGGCATCCTTCGCCGTCACCTTCAGATCGACCCAGCCGGCATGTGCCGTCGGCAGATCGGCCGTGTAGGACGCGACGTAGGCGCGCCCGGTCGGGAACATGCCCGCCGCCTCGCCGGGGCCGGAGGTGTCGCGCGACCGCAGCTTCAGCGTGACGGTCTGCCACTTTCCGCCGTCCACGCGCACCTGGGCCGTCGCGCCCGTGACCTTCGCGGAGCCGGTGGCGCCTGCGATGTGACCCACCTCGACGGTCAGCGACGTTCCCTTCGCACCGTGCTTGCCGGTGGAGGAGTCGACCGCGTAGTACCCCTGCAGCAGCGGCAGGATGTGCTGGTCGTAGTTTGCCGCGTCGGTGGTCGCCGTCGCCGTCCACTCGGTGTGCGTGGCGGTCGAGGCGTCTCCGGTTAGCGACCCGTCCTGCGTCGCGTCGTTGACGATCTTCAGCGTGTGCGTGCCGTCGGGCAGGCCGTAGGCCCAGATGTCCTGGTACGGCGACGAGCCGATCTCGGTGCCGTCCACCGACAGCGTGATCTTCTGCGTCGTCGGACCGTTCTCGGTGTAGGAGTTGGCGGCTCCGGTGCGCTCGGCCGTGACGCCGTCGGCCCACGAGGGGATGTTCAGCGTGACACCATCGCCGCTGGAGTACGGCGCCCAGTAGCCCGGGCCCACGTACGGCCGCACGATGCCGTCGAAGTACGACGTCGAGGTGCGCTGTCCGGGCTTGTAGGTGTGCTTCACGTCACGCACCTGCCACTCGGTGTCGACGACCTCGGGCTCCTGGAGCCATTCGACGTCGTGCGTGCTGACCCACTCGGTGCGGGTCATACCGCGCGGGACAGCCAGCGGGAAGCCGGTGCCGTACTGCACACCCGGCACGAAGTCGTACCGGAACTCGCCGACGATCTGGCCCTTCTGGCCCTTCTGGCCCGTGTACGTCGTCTCGACGCGCGCCAGGCGGCCGGGACGATACGTCTGGTTCGCGGCGATGGCACCGTTCTGGTAGCGCGAGATGTCCCAGATCTCCGAGGAGTACGGGATGCCGGTGCCGGTGACCTGCACGCGGTGACGCGCCATCTCGGCCTGCAGGGCCCGACCCTGCACGCCGCTGATCTGGGCGACGGCCATCGTCGTGTTCGCCGTGTAGTCGGCGGACCCGGCCCACTCGCTGAACTCGCCGTCGTCGTCGTTCACCACGATGAGCAGCTTCGCGCCGGCGGCCAGGGCGTTCGCGGCCCGGTCGCTGGATGAGACCGCGTCGGATCGCGTGACCACGGCGACCTTGCCCTTCGCATCCGCGGCGGCGAACGCGTCGACCGAGCCGTCGCCGGCATCGACCGCGGTCGCGTGCAGCCGCCCGTCGAGGGGAGTGGAACCCGCGGCGACGATGAGGTCGAGGTCCTGCTTCCCGGCCTTCAGCGCGAGCGTCGGATCCTGCAGGCGCCAGCGCACGGAGGCGCTGAAGTCCTGGTCGTCGTCGGCGGTCATCGGCTGGGCGTAGAAGCCGTCCAGCGTCACCGGCAGCGTGGCGCTGCCGGTGAACCCGTCGACCGTGAAGTCCATGCGGTTGACGGTCGTCTGCAGTCCCTTCTTGCCGATGTCGACTGCCACCTTCTTCGCGGTGCGCGCGTCGAGCGCGACGGAGGCGCCCTGGTCCGTGAGGTCGACCGACGGATCGCCCACGAGCACCTCGACGGCACTGTCGGCGCTCCGCTCGAGCGTCATGTACGACATCACGCTGTACGCGCCCGCGGGCAGGCGCACGGTGGTCTCGCCCGGCACGTCGATGACCTGGTACGCCTGGTTCGCGGCATCCCACAGCCACGCGGTGGCTTCGGTGGGCTCGCCGGCGAAGTCGGTGGCGGTCAGGTGGAGGTCGTAGCGCTCTGCCTCGGCGATGATGCCGACGGCGGTGCGCGCGACGGCCACCTCGCCGACCGACGCGACGAGCGCGCCCGAGAGCTGATGGCCCGGCTGCACGTCGGCCTGATTCGCGCTCAGCGTCACGTCCCGGCTCGCGCCGGCGGGGATCGTCAGGGTGTCGTCGCTGAGCGTCACGACATCGGCCGGGTCCACGGTCGCCGCGCGCGTACTCAGCGGCGTCACGCCGCCGCCGGCGGCGGGCGTCGTATCCGACACCGACAGCTTCAGGGCGACGGTGGCGTCCTCGCTGCCGGTGTTCGTGTACGTGATGGTGCGCGTCACGGTGGCGGCATCGTCGCCCCAGTGCAGCATCCCGAAATCGGCGGAGCCGGATGCCACGACATGGGCGTCGATCGCGGTGGAGAGGTCGACCACGCCCACGCCCGCCTGGTAGGGGCTCAGCCCGACGTCGCGCGACGAGCTGGTCAGCAGTGCGCGCAGCTGGTCGGCGGTGTAGTCGGGATGCTCCTGCTTGAGGATCGCGGCGGCACCGGCGATGTGCGGTGTGGCCATCGACGTGCCGCTCATGCTCACGTAGTAGCCCTCACCGGAGCTCTGGGCCGAGCGTGCGGCGGTGATGTCGTTGCCGGGCCCGGCGATGTCCGGCTTCATCGAGCCGGAGAGCGTCAGCGGTCCCTGGCTCGAGAACCACGACAGCGCGCCCGAGGGGTCGTCGACCGAGCCGACGGTCAGCGCGTCGGCGGCCGCGCCCGGGGCGCCGATGGTCTCGGGGTTGGTGGCATTACCGGCGGCGACGATGAACAGCGCCCCGGTCGACTCGGAGATCTCGTCGAGGGCCTGCGACATCAGGTCGGAGCCGTCGCTGGCCGCCGTCGAGCCGAGGCTCATCGAGACGATCGGCGCCTGCTCGGCCGCCCACTCCATGCCGGCGATGATCCACGAGTCCTGCCCGTAGCCGTCGTTGCCGAGCACCTTGCCCACGATGGCCTTGGCGCCGTCGGCGACGCCGCGGTACTTGCCGTCGCTGGCCGCGCCCGTGCCCACGATCGTCGAGGTCACGTGCGTGCCGTGTCCCTCGGGGTCGCTGTCGACGGCCTCGTCGGGCACGAAGCTCTTCGATCCGGAGAGCACCTGGCCCTTGAGGTCGGGGTGGGTGGCGTCGTATCCGGTGTCGAGCACCGCCACGGTCACGCCCTCGCCGGTGTAGCCGGCGTCCCAGGCATCGGGCGCTCCGATCCACGGCACCGAGGTGTCGAGCGAGGCCTTGACCTTGCCGTCGAGGTGGATGGCGGTGATGCCGTCGGCGAACGGGGTGGATGCCGAGCGCGCCTTCGATGCGGCGACGCTCGTGAGGGCCTCCCACGTCTGCGCGGCCTTCGCGTGCGACGCGGTGGCGGCTTGTGCGCCGATGCTGGCGAGCGTGCGCTGCACGGTCAGGCCCGGCGCGGGAGCCGAGCGGGTCGCGCGGCCCGTCGTCTCGACGATGATCGGCGTCGCGTCGACGTTCGCGTCGTCGTAGCCGTCTTCGATGAGCAGGCTGACGTTGAACAGGTCGTCGTCGAGCACGCCCTTCGCGAGATACGACGCGGCGTCGTCGGGGATGACGTGCAGGTCGTCGCCGACCTGCAGCGTCTTGTAGCCGTCGCCGGGGTCGACGGTGTCGACGTCGACGGTGTGCGTGCCGTCGGACAGGTCGGTCACCGTGACTGTGTCGCCGGTGATGAGGGTCACGGTGTGCACGTCCTGCGCGGTGGCGGGGGACGCGGTCGTGGCGTGCGCGGCGGCCTGGGCCGGCAGGGCGGCGGCGCCGATGCCGCTCAGGCCCAGCGCGACCCCGCCGGCGGTGGCCAGCGCGGCCCGCGCACGTCGTCGTGCGGGTCGTTCTTGTGGATGATCCATGAGAACCCTTTCCTGATTGGGGAGCGAGGCCCACGTTCCCATACCGCGCGGTATATCGTGGTGGCGGAGAAACGACATGGCCGTCATCCGCCAGGCGCGGGATCGGGAGGACGCATGCTCGACGCGATCGGGCTGGACGGCGATCACGTCGCGCTCTACCAGAGCCTGCTCGAAGCGCCGTCGGCGGCCGTCGACGAACTCGCCCGGCTGACCTCTCTCGACGAGGGCGCGGTGCGTCGCCTGGTCGACGACCTCGAGGGCGTCGGGCTGGTGGCCCGTCAGGGTTCCGCACCCGACCGGGTCGTGGCATCCCCGCCCTCCCTCGCCCTGCGCCCGCTGCTGCTGGAGAGCGAGCGGCGCCTGGCGGCCGCGCACGAGGCGCTGGTGCATTTCAGTGAGCTCTATCGGCGCGGCGCCGAGCAGCGCGCGGCGCCCGACGTGGTCGATGTGGTGGTGGGGCCGGATGCCGTGCGGCAGCGCCTCGCACAGCTGCAGGCGTCGGCGCTCGAGCGCGTGGACGTGTTCGTGCTCAGCGAGGTGGCGATCATGGCCTCGTCGGAGAACGTCGAGGAGGGGCGTGCCCTGGAGCGCGGCGTGCGCTACCGCGTCATCATCGAGTCGGAGGTCGCTCAGCGCCCCGGGTTCATCGGCGATGCGCGCGCGACGATCGCGGCGGGGGAGGAGATCCGCGTGCTGCCGTCGCTGCCGACGCGGCTGTTCCTCGTCGACGACACGATCGCGCTGCTGCCGATGTACTCGCACGGACCCGACCGGGTCAGCGGCGCCCTGCTCGTGCACCCCTCGGGGCTGCTCGACCTCGTGGTCGCCGTGTTCGGCGAGTACTGGGCATCGGCGCGGCCGCTGCTCGGATCGGACGAGCCCGGCGTCGGCGAGGCCGACCGTGACCTGCTCTCGCTGCTGGTGCTGGGCATGACCGATTCGGCGGCGGCATCGCAGCTGGGCATCTCGGTGCGCACCGTGCAGCGGCGGGTCGCCGAGCTCGGGGAGCGCGCAGGTGTCCTGTCACGGTTCCAGCTGGGCGCCGAGGCCGTGCGGCGCGGCTGGGTCTGAACGCTACTTGATCAGGCGCAGATTGACGGGGTAGCGGTAGGTGCCCCCGTTGTTGACGGCGACGCCGCCCATGATCGACCAGATGACGTTGACGACCCAGAGGGCGAACGCGAGAAGGCCCAGCAGGGTACCGATGACCGGGCCGAGGAACGGGATCCAGCCGAGGACGCCGCGCACGATGCCGATCGCGACCCACACGATCGTGGCGGTGATCTGCCAGTTGAGGGCCTCCTTGCCCTCGTGGTTCACGCGCGGGCCGCGGTCCTTCAGCACGAGCCAGATGATCAGCGACGGCAGGAAGCCGACGATGCCGCCGATGTGCGCCCACATCGCGGCCTGCTTGTCGGACTCCGGAGAGAGCGGAGGGGAGGGCTGGCCATACGGCTGATTCGTCATCGGGGTGTCCTTCCGGGGGCGCTGGGCACGCGCCCACCCACGGTAGCGGTCGGATGCGCCCTCGGGCAATCCACGGCGGTAGCGTGGGCGATGTGACTGATGTGCAGCAGCGCCGCGTGGGCGCATCCGGACTCCTCGTCTCCGCAGTCGGCCTCGGCTGCAACAATTTCGGTCGGGCGGGGACGGTGACCGAGACGCTCGAAGGCACGAAGGCGGTGCTGGATGCCGCGATCGACGCCGGTGTCACGTTCCTCGACACCGCGGACGGGTACGGCGCAGAGCCCGGGCTGAGCGAGACGCTCATGGGCGAGGCGCTGAAGGGGCGGCGCGACGAGGTCGTGCTGGCGACGAAGTTCGGGCACTCGGGCTCGAAGTTCGACTACCCGGGATCGAAGGGATCGCGGTCGTATGTGCGGCGGGCGGTCGAGGCATCCCTCCGCCGTCTGCAGACCGACTGGATCGACCTCTACCAGCTGCACACGCCCGACAACGAGACGCCGATGGAAGAGACGCTCGATGCGCTCGGCGACCTCGTGCGCGAGGGCAAGGTGCGCTACATCGGGCACTCGAACTTCTCGGGCTGGCAGATCGCGGAGGCGCACTTCGTCGCGCGCGAGCGGCACGCCGTGCCGTACGTGTCGGCGCAGAACGAGTACAGCCTGCTGCGCCGCGACTCCGAGCGCAACGTGCTGCGCGCGGTCGAGCGGTACGGGCTCGGGTTCTTCCCGTTCTTCCCGCTGCAGAACGGACTGCTCACCGGCAAGTTCACGCGCGCTGGAGGGCCCGACGACAGCCGCATCATGCGGCAGCGGCCGCAGCTGTGGGAGAACGCCCCGTGGGACGCCCTCGACGCCTACCAGGCGTTCTGCGACGAGCGCGGCATCACGATGCTCGAGGCCACGTTCGGCTGGCTGCTGTCGCATCCGGCGGTCTCCAGTGTCATCGCGGGGGCCACGCGGCCCGAGCAGGTGCGCGCGAACGCCGCCGCCGGGACGGCGTGGACGCCTTCTGCGGACGACCTCGCGGCCATCGACGCGATCTTCCCGCCGGCGCCGACCGCGCCCTGAGGCGGGCGCGGCTCAGCGCGTGCGCAGGCCGTCGAGCGCGACGGCGAGCACGTCGTCGGCGAGCTGATCGGCACCCTCGGGGCCGGTTGGTCGGTACCACTCGACGAGCGAGTTGACCATGCCGAACACGAGGCGGGTGGCCACCGAGGCGTCGATGTCGGCGCGCACCGAGCCCTCGTCCTGCGCCGCGCGGACGAGGGCGGTGACCGTGCGGTCGAACGCCCGCCGCCGGGCAAGCGCCGAACGCTCGGTGTCGCTGTTGCCGCGCACGCGCAGCAGCAGGGTGACCGCCGGCAGGCGTGCGGCGAGCACCTGCACGGCGCCGTGCAGCACGGCGCCCAGCCTTTCGCTCGCGGTTCCGGTCGTGGCATCCTGCGTCTGCAGCACCGCCTCGAGGCCGCCGAGCGCCTGCTCGAGGGCGAGCGAGAGCAGCTCTTCCTTCGACGAGAAGTGGTGGTACAGGGCCGACTTCGTCAGGCCGAGTCGCTCGGCCAGCTGCGAGACCGAGGTCGCGTCGTAGCCCTGCTCGATGAACAGGTCGACCGCCACCCGCAGGATCTGGTCGCGGTCGTATCCGGGCCGCCCGCGCCGGGCGTGCTCGGGCTGGGTGCTCGCGCGCTCCGTCTTCTCGGCCACCGGCCCAGTCTCCCACGTGTGGTCGATTTCCTGAACGATCGGTAAGGTATTCGGCATGGACACGATTCTGCCCAGCTTCGTCAACGGAGACTGGTGGATGCCGCCCGCCGGTGCCGACGCGACGGTGGTGCGCGATGCCTCCACGGGGGCGGAGGTGGTGCGGGTCTCCAGCGAGGGCATCGATCTCGCAGGGGCGCTGGACCACGCGCGCGAGGTCGGGCGCCGGTCGCTGGGGGCGCTGACGTTCCACCAGCGGGCGCTGCTGCTCAAGCAGTTCGCGCAGGCGCTCACCGCGCGCAAAGACGAGCTGTACGAGCTCGCGAAGACGGCGGGCGCGACGGTGCGCGACTCGATGATCGACGTCGACGGCGGCATCGGCGTGCTGTTCACGTACAGCTCGAAGGGGCGGCGCGAGCTGCCGAACGCGCGGGCGATCCTCGATGGACCGGTCGAGCAGCTCTCGAAGGACGGCTCGTTCCTCGGACGCCACGTGTACACGGCGCTGCCCGGCGTCGTGGTGCAGATCAACGCGTTCAACTTCCCGACGTGGGGGCCGCTCGAGAAGCTCGCACCGGCATTCCTCGCCGGCCTGCCGACGATCATCAAGCCGGCCACACCCACCGCCCACCTCACCGAGGCGTGGATGCGCATCCTGGTCGATTCCGGGCTGCTGCCGGCCGGATCGGTGCAGCTCGTGTCGGGCGCGCTGCCGGGCGTGTTCGAGCTGCTGCGGCTGGGGGACGTCGTGGCGTTCACCGGGTCGGCGTCGACCGCCGATGCGCTGCGTGCGCAGGTGCCGGCGGGGGTGCGTTTCTCGGCCGAGACCGACTCGATCAATGCGTCGGTGCTCGGGCCCGACGCTGTGCCGGGCACGCCCGTGTTCGATGCGTACGTCCGCCAGCTGTTCGTCGAGCTCACGGCGAAGGCCGGGCAGAAGTGCACCGCGATCCGGCGGGCGATCGTGCCCGCGGCATCCATCGATTCCGTCGTGTCGGCGCTGAGAGAGATGCTCGCCGCGAAGGCCGTGCTGGGCGATCCGCACGCCGAGGGCGTCACGATGGGCCCGCTGGTGTCTCTCGCGCAGCATCACGAGCTGATGTCGCACGCGCATCAACTGGTGAGCGCCGGGGGAGAGGTGCTGCTTGGATCGTTTTCGGCCCCCGACGTCGTGCGCGCCGACGGCACGACCGGACCCGCGCCCGACGGGGCCTTCGCAGCCCCGATGCTCATCGGGTTCGGCGCCGACGCGCCCGCGGTCGCGCACGAGGTCGAGGCGTTCGGGCCGGTGTCGACGGTCATCGGGTACTCGTCGCTCGAAGAGGCCGCGGACCTGGTCAATCGCGGGGGCGGGATGCTGGTGACCAGCGTCGCCACCGACGACGAGGCCGTCGCGCGCGAGGTGTGGGAACGCATCGCGCCGCACAGCGGGCGCGTGCTGCTGCTGGATGCGGCCGACGCGCGCACCTCGACCGGGCACGGCTCGCCGGTGCCGCATCTCGTGCACGGCGGGCCGGGGCGCGCGGGTGGGGGAGAGGAGCTCGGCGGCATCCGCGCCGTGAAGCACTTCATGCAGCGCACCGCGGTGCAGGGCTCGCCGGACGTGCTCACGGCGATCACCGGGGTGTGGCACGCCGGCGCCCGCGTCTCCTCGGATGGCGAGCATCCCTTCCGCAAGCCGCTGGCGCGGCTGCGCGTGGGCGACCGGTTCGCGTCGGGGGAGCGCGAGGTGACCCTCGACGACATCGAGACGTTCGCGCATTTCACCGGCGACACGTTCTATGCGCACATGGATGACGAGGCCGCCGCAGCCAACCCGTTCTTCCCGGGGCGCGTGGCGCACGGATACCTGCTGGTGTCGTTCGCGGCCGGGCTGTTCGTGGATCCGGCGCCGGGACCGGTGCTCGCCAACTACGGGCTGGAGGATCTGCGCTTCGTCACGCCCGTGTCTCCGGGCGATCGCATCCGCGTGGAGCTGACCGCCAAGCAGATCACGCCGCGCGAGACCGACGACTACGGCGAGGTGCGGTGGGACGCGGTGATCCGCAATCAGGACGACGCACTCGTCGCCGCGTACGACGTGCTGACGCTCGTGGCGAAGGAAACGTAGGTCGCTGAGCAGGAACCCAGGTCTCTGAGCGAGCGCAGCGAGGCGAAGCGCCGATGGTCTCGCCGCTCACACCGTGAGCAGCTCCCGCAGCCGCGTGCGAGTCCGGGCGGTCGCCCCGAGCGTGTCCAGATGCTCGTCGATACGGCCCACGAACGCGACGACGTGCGGCGTGACCTCGGCGAGGAAGGCGTCGGTCTCGGCATCCGTCCACGTCGCCTGCCGATCGTGGGTCGCGGCGCCGTTCGCGCCGGCGCCGGCCATGGCCCGCACGCCGAGCGCGTAGTCGGTGACGATCGCATCGACCGTGACGCCCGCGTTGGCGAGCAGGAGCGTCGAGATCAGGCCGGTGCGGTCGCGACCGGCGCTGCAGTGGAAGAGGATGCCGGGCTCGGCGTGCGCGATCGCCTCGAGCGTCGTGCGCACCAGGTCGGGCAGAATGCGCACGTTGTGCGCCCAGTATTCGGGTGAGTCGAGGATCGGGAAGCAGGTCTCGACGAACTCGGAGTTCTGCTGGTCTTCGGTCGGCGCGAGCGTGATGGTGACGTGCTCCGGTGCTCGTGCGGCGGGATCTCCCTCGCGTGAGCCGGTCTCGGCCTCGATGCGCAGATCGACGATCGAGCGCAGGCCCCAGGCCGCGGCATCCCGCCACCCCTGCTCGGTGAGCAGCTCGCGGCGGGCGCCGCGGGCGATGCTGCCGGGTCGTGTCTCGCCGCCGCCGTGAGTGGGAAGGCCGCCCAGATCGCGGAGGTTGCGGCCGCCATGCCAGGTGAGATCGCGCTGCATCGGGACATCCTATGCGGGGCACGAGGCGAACGCTTGGCGGCTCGGCCTCAGCCCTGCGGTCACCGCAGGTCGTACACCCGCTTGTACTTGCCCTCGCTGCGTGGCAGCGCGCCCGGCTCCTCCAACCGCACCTCGACGCTGGTGCCCAGATGCGCCTTCACCCGACGCCGCAGCACCTCCGTCGCAGCCTCGCACACCTCGACAGACAGCGCCGGATCGCGCTCGATCCGCACCGTCATCGCGTCCAGCGCCCCGTGCTTGGTGAGTTCCAGCACGAAGTGCGGCGTGAGCGCCTCGATGCCGAGCACGAGCTCCTCGATCTGTGTGGGGAACAGGTTCACCCCGCGGAGGATGATCATGTCGTCATCGCGACCCGTGATCTTCTGGATCCGCCGCATCGACGGCCGCGCGGTCCCCGGCAGCAGTCGCGTCAGATCGCGCGTCCGATACCGGATGACCGGAAAGGCCTCCTTCGTCAGCGACGTGAACACCAGCTCGCCCGCCTCGCCATCGGCCACAGGCTCGCCCGACTCCCCATCGATCACCTCGGGCAGGAAATGGTCCTCCCACACGTGCGGCCCGTCCTTCGTCTCCACGCACTCGTTCGCGACTCCGGGCCCCATCACCTCGCTCAGGCCGTAGATGTCCACCGCATCGATGCCCAACCGCCGCTCGATCTCGCCGCGCAGCTCGTTCGTCCACGGCTCGGCCCCCAGGACCCCGATCCGCAGCGACGTCGACCGCGGATCGATACCGGCCTGCTCCATCGCATCCGCGATCGTCAGCAGATAGCTCGGTGTGCAGGTGATGACCTCCGGCTCGAAATCCTGGATGAGCTGCACCTGCCGCGCCGTCTGCCCGCCCGACACCGGAATCACCGCCGCCCCCAGCAGCGCCGCCCCGTCATGCAGACCGAGCCCGCCCGTGAACAGCCCGTAGCCGTATGCGTTGTGCACCTTCATGCCGGGTCGCACGCCCGACGCGCGCAACGACCGCGCCACCAGCTGCGCCCACCGATCCAGATCGCCCTGCGTATAGCCGACCACCGTGGGGCGACCGGTCGTCCCCGACGACGCATGGATGCGCCGCACCTGCGACATCGGCACCGCGAACATCCCGAACGGATACGTCGCGCGCAGATCGGCCTTCGTCGTGAACGGCAGCCGCCGCACATCGCCGAGCGACCGGATGTCGTCGGGTGAGACGCCGACCTCATCGAACTTCGCGCGGTACAGCGGCACGTTGTCATACGCGTGGTGCACCGTCCACTGCAGACGCTCCAGTTGCAGCGCCTCGAGCTCTGCCCGCGACATCCGCTCTTCCGGATCGAGCTCACCCATCGGCATCCCCTTCCGCATCGAACACCCGGTTCGTCGTCAGCGACCGCCCGCGGAACTCCGCGACCACATCGCCCGTCTCATCGGTCACCGTCACGTCGTACAGCCCGTTGCGCCCGCTCACCGCCCGCCGCACCGCCGTCGCCGTCAGGGTCTGCCCCTCGACCGTCGACTTCAGGAACGTGATGTCGGCGCCGGCCGCCACGGTCACGCGCTCGTCCTCGTTGCACGCCATCGCGAACGCCGTGTCGGCCAGGGCGAACACGAATCCGCCGTGCGTGATCGCGAACCCGTTGAGCATGTCGCCGCGCACCCGCATCGACACGACCGCCCGCCCCGGTTCGTCGGACACGACATGAAGACCGAGAGATGCTGCGGCCCGATCTTTCCTGATCATCGGCCGAATCACGGCATCCGTCATCGCCCCTCCCGCACCCTTGCGTCGGCGGCGCGCACACCCGGCATCGGCGGTGCATGCACGCTTGCGTCGGCACGAGTATGTCATAATTACTGAACGAGCGGTAGGTAATTACGCGAGGAGCCGACGATGACGACGGTGATCAGCACCGATGACGAACAGCGCGCATTCGATGCCCTGATCGACGCCGACGCGCGCATCGAACCGCGCGACGGGATGCCCGACGACTATCGCAAGACGCTGATCCGGCAGATGTCGCAGCACGCGCACTCCGAGATCATCGGCATGCAGCCCGAGGGCAACTGGATCACGCGCGCTCCGAGCCTGCAGCGCAAGGCGATCCTGATGGCGAAGGTGCAGGATGAGGCGGGCCACGGCCTCTACCTGTACTCGGCCACGCAGACCCTCGGCATCACCCGCGATGAGATGACCGAGCAGCTCATCGAGGGGCGCGCCAAGTACTCCTCGATCTTCAACTATCCGACCCCGACCTGGGCCGACATGGGCGCCATCGGCTGGCTCGTCGACGGCGCCGCCATCGTCAACCAGGTGCCGCTGTGCCGCTGCTCGTACGGCCCGTACGCGCGCGCGATGGTGCGCATCTGCAAGGAGGAGTCGTTCCACCAGCGGCAGGGCTTCGAGATCCTGCTCACGCTCATGCAGGGCACCGACGCGCAGAAGAAGATGGCGCAGGACGCGGTCGACCGCTGGTACTGGCCGAGCCTCATGATGTTCGGCCCGCCCGACGACGAATCGCCGAACTCGGCGCGCTCGATGGGGTGGAAGATCAAGCGCTTCTCGAACGACGAGCTGCGCCAGCGGTTCGTCGGCATGCTCGTGCCGCAGGCCGAGGTGCTCGGCGTCACGCTGCCTGACCCGAACCTGACCTGGAATGACGAGACGCAGCAGTACGACATGAGCCCGATCGACTGGGACGAGTTCATGGAGGTGCTCAAGGGCCGCGGCCCGATGAACGCCGTGCGCATCCAGACCCGCCGCGACGCCCACGAGGAGGGCGCCTGGGTGCGTGAGGCCGCCGCCGAGTACGCGCGCAAACAGCAGAAGGAGCAGGCCGCATGACCGAAGAGACCTGGCCCCTCTGGGAGGTGTTCGTGCGCGCCGGCCGCGGGCTCAGCCACGTGCACGTGGGCTCGTTGCACGCCCCCGACGCCGACATGGCCGTGCGCAACGCGCGCGACCTCTACACGCGCCGCGGCGAGGGCGTGTCGATCTGGGTCGTGCCGTCCGACGCGATCACCGCGAGCGATCCCGACGCCAAGGGGGCGTTCTTCGAGAGCCCGGCCGGCAAGAACTTCCGCCACGCCACGTACTACACCGCCAGCGAGGGGGTGCCGCACCTGTGACCGGTACCCGCTCGCACGCCGTGCGCGCCGTGCACATCTCCGTCGACGAGGTCGAACTGGCCGCCGAGCTCGCCGGTGACGAGGGTCGCACCGCGGCGCCCGACATCGCCGAGTACGCGCTGTGGCTCGGCGACGACGCGCTGATCCTCGCGCAGCAGCTCGGTGCGTGGATCGCCCACGCGCCCGAGCTTGAAGAGGACGTCGCCCTCGCCAACATCGCGCTCGACCTGCTCGGCCATGCCCGCAGCCTGCTGCGCTACGCCGGCACCGCCGACGGGCGCACCGAAGACGACCTCGCCTACTTCCGCGATGAGCCCGACTTCCGCTGCGCGTGGCTGTTCGAGCAGCCCAACGGCGACTTCGCGCACACGATCGCGCGCCAGCTCGCGGCATCCACGTATCTGTCCGTCCTGTACGAGCGATTGCAGCACTCGAGCGATCCGGTGCTGGCCGCGGTCGCCGGCAAGGCCGTCAAAGAGGTCGCCTACCATCGCGACCACGCCGTGCAGTGGACGCTGCGCTTGGCCGGTGGCACCGACGAATCGCGCCGCCGCATGATCACCGCGATCGACGACGTCTGGCCGTACGTCGACGAGCTGTTCGGCGACGAGCCGCTGATCGACAGGGTGGGGGATGCCGCGGTGCGGCCCTCGACGCTGCGCGCGCCGTTCGATGAGCTCGTCGCCCCCGTGCTGGCCGAGTCCGAGCTCGAGGCGCCCACCCGGTTCACCGCGTCGGGGGGCGGCCGGCGGGGCGCGCACTTCCCGACGCTCGGCTACCTGCTCGCCGAGATGCAGGTGCTGGCCCGCGCGCACCCGGGGGCGACGTGGTGATGCGCAGCGTGATGCCCACTCGCACCGAAGCGCTCGAGGCCGTGCTCGGGCCGGCGCCGGTCGTCGTGCCCGCCGACGCCACAGGCGTCGAACGCGCGCGGGCGGCGGCATCCACCGTCTGCGATCCCGAACTGCCGGTGCTGTCGATCGCCGACCTCGGCGTGCTGCGCGACGTGCGCCTCGACGACGGCGTCGTGACCGTCACGGTGACGCCGACGTACTCGGGCTGCCCGATGATGCAGGTCATCGAGCGCGACGTCGCCCGCGCCGTGCGCGCGGCCGGCTTCGCCGATGTGCGCGTGCGCACCGTGCTGTCACCGGCCTGGACCACCGACTGGATCAGCGACGACGGACGGCGGCGACTCGAGGAGTTCGGCATCGCCCCGCCGACCGGCACGCGCCCGCTCGGGCCGATCCAGGGCGGACTGCACGTGCGCTGCCCGCACTGCCGCTCGCTGAACACGCGCGAGATCTCGCACTACGGCTCGACCGCGTGCAAGGCGCTGTATGCATGCCGGGCATGCGGCGAGCCGTTCGACTTCTTCAAGGACCACTGATGACGGATGCCACGGCCGCCGAACGCGTCGCCGACGCGTTCCTCACCTCCGCCGTCGGCGGCCCGCGCCGACGCGCCGCGCGGTTCCACACGCTCGAGGTCGCCGGCATCCGCCCGCTCACCGACGATGCGATCGAGGTGACGTTCGCCGTGCCCGACGCGCTGCGCGACGACTACGCGTACCTCGCCGGACAGCATGTCGCCCTGCGCGCACGGCTGGACGGGCAGGAGCTGCGCCGCTCGTACTCGCTGTGCCGGCCGCCCGAAGGCGGCACGATCAGCGTCGCGATCAAGCGCGACATCGGCGGACGCTTCTCGACCTGGGCGCAGACCGAGCTGCATCCCGGCGACACGCTCGACGTGATGAGCCCGCAGGGCAACTTCACGACCCGGCTCGACGACCTCGACGGCCGGCACCTCGTCGGCATCGCCGCCGGCAGCGGCATCACCCCGCTCATGGCGCTGGCCACCGCCGTGCTGTCGCGCTCGGCGACCTCGCGCTTCACGCTCGTCTACACGAACCGGTCGCGCAGCGACGTGATGTTCCTCGACGACCTCGCCGATCTGAAAGACAGGTACCCCTCGCGCCTCGCCCTGCACCACGTGCTCTCCCGTGAGCAGCGCGCGGCGCCCCTGCTGTCGGGCCGCATCGACGAGCCGAAGCTGCGCACGATGCTCGACGTGCTCATCCGCCCCGACACCGTCGACGAGTGGTTCCTGTGCGGGCCGTTCGCGCTCGTGCAGCTGTGCCGCGATGTGCTCACCGACTCAGGTGTCGACCGTGCGCACATCCGCCATGAGCTGTTCACCACGGGCGAGCCCGGCGAGGCCACCCCGACCGGGCCACGGCCGGTCGAGCCCGCGCGCGCCGACGAGCACGTGCGCACCGTGCGGTTCACGCTCGAGGGGCAGAGTGCGAGCGTCGAGAGCCCCGACAGTGCACACGAGACGATCCTGAATGCCGCCCTGCGCGTTCGGCCCGACGTGCCGTTCGCCTGTGCCGGGGGAGTGTGCGGCACCTGCCGCGCCCGCCTGCTGGAGGGCGACGTGCGCATGACCGAGAACTACGCGCTCGAACCCGAAGAGCTCGAGCGCGGGTACATCCTGACCTGCCAGTCCCACCCGACCACCGACACGGTCGTCGTCGACTACGACGTGTGAGGAGCAATCCGTGATCGACCTGAACTACGCCGACGACATCGCCGCGATCGTGCTGAACGCACCCGGCAAGCGCAACGCGCTCGACGAGGACGGACTGCGCGAGCTGTCGGTCGCGTACGCCGACGCCGAGCAGGCAGGGGTGCGCGCCGTGCTGCTGCGCGGCGAGGGTCCGGCGTTCTGCGCGGGGCGCGACATCTCGGGCGTCGATCCCGCGACCGACGACGTGCCCGGGTACCTCGACGGCCTGCTCGCCCCGCTGATGCGGCGGATGGCGGCCTTCCCCGCCCCGACGTTCGCCGCCGCGCAGGGCGCGTGCCTGGGCGTCGGCCTCGGGCTGCTGATCGCCACCGACGTCGTGTACGTCGCCGACACCGCGAAGATCGGCTCGCCGTTCGCCGCCCTCGGCGCTCTGCTCGACTCGGGCGGCCACGCGCTGTTCACCGCGCGGCTCGGCGCGCATCGCACGCTCGACCTCGTGTACACCGGCCGGCTGATGTCGGGGGAGGAGGCCGTGAACGCCGGGCTGTTCTCCCGCGTGCTCCCGGCGGATGAGGTGCAGGATGCGGCATCCACCGCCGCCCGCACGGCAGCGCAGGGCCCCACCGCCGCGTTCGTGGCCAGCAAGCGGCTCGTCGCGCGCGTGCGCGACGAACGCCTGACGCTGTGGGAGACGCTCGCCGCCGAGTCGGCCGCGCAGACCGCGCTGTCGCACACGGCCGACTACCGCGAAGGGTTCGCGGCGTTCCAGCAGAAGCGACCGCCGGTCTTCCGCGGCTGCTGACTCACTCACCGCGCGACTCAAGCGGCTGCTGAGTTCGCTCAGAGCGCACACGATCGATTGAGCTGAGTGAGCGCTCACTCACTACACTCGAACCCGTGACATCCACACGTGCCGAACCGATGGCGCCCGAAGACCGGCGGGCCATGATCGCCGAGCAGTCGGTGCCGCTGTTCCTCGAGCACGGCGCGGGGCTGACCACCCGCCAGCTGGCCGAAGAACTCGGCATCGCCGAGGGCACGATCTTCCGCGCCTTCGGCGACAAGGAGTCGCTCAAGCGCGCCGTTGTGGAGACGTTCTTCACCCAGGGGCACGAGCGCATGGCGCGGGGCATCATCGATCCGGCGCTGCCGCTGGAGGAGAAGGTGGCAGCCCTCGTGCACGGCACGCGGGTCTGGATGCAGAACATGATGCGGATGCTGTCGCTCGTCGACCGCAGCGAGATCCCGTCGTTCTTCTCCGGCGACCGTGACGATGTCTACCGCACCGCCATCGCCAAGATCTTCGCGCCGGACGCCGACGAGCTCACGATCCCGCCCGGCCGGATGGCACCGGTCATGCGGCTGGCGGGCATGGCCGCCAACGCCGCCCACTTCGACAAGGACGCCGGGCTCTCCGACGACGAGCTCGTCCACTTCATCCTGTACGGCATCGCGGGCCGACCCCGCGGAGAGGACTAGATCATGCTGGGCAGACTCCTCGCCCATTACCTGCGCCGCGGATGGCCGCTGATCATCGGCGTGCTCGTCTTCCAGATCGCGCAGTCGCTCGCGTCGCTGTGGCTTCCGACGCTGCAGGCCGACATCATCGACGACGGCGTGCTCAAGGGCGACGTCGACTTCATCTGGCGCACCGGTGGCCTCATGCTCGTGATCAGCCTGGGGCAGATCATCTGCACGATCGTGGCCGTGTACTTCGGCTCGCGCCTCGCGATGGGTATGGGCCGCGACATCCGTCATGACCTGTTCCACCGCGTCGTGCAGTTCTCGCAGCGCGAGGTCGGCAAATTCGGCGCCCCGTCGCTGATCACCCGCAACACCAACGACGTGCAGCAGGTGCAGATGCTCGTGCAGATGTCGGCGACGATGATGGTCTCGGCGCCGATCCTGGCCATCGGCGGCGTCATCTTCGCGATCCGGCAGGATGTCGGGCTGTCGTGGCTGATGGCGGTGTCGGTGCCCGTGCTGCTGATCATCGTGTCGCTCATCGTCGTGCGCATGGTTCCGGCCTTCCGCGCCATGCAGAAGCGCATCGACCGCGTGAACCAGATCATGCGCGAGCAGCTCACGGGCATCCGCGTGGTGCGCGCGTTCGTGCGCGAGCCGCAGGAGCGCGCCCGCTTCACGAAGGCGAGCGAGGACGTCATGGAGTCGGCCGTGCGCGCGGGCAACCTGATGGCGATCATGTTCCCGGCCGTGACCATCGTGCTGAACGTGTCCAGCGCCGCGGTCATCTGGTTCGGCGCGTTCCAGGTGCAGGACGGCAACGCGCAGATCGGCACCCTGTTCGCGTTCCTCACCTACATGATGCAGATCCTCATGGGCGTGATGATGGCGACCTTCATGTTCGTGATGATCCCGCGCGCCGCGGTCTGCGCCGGCCGCATCGGCGACGTGCTGCAGACCGAGCCGTCGGTGGCGGCGCGTCCCCAGCTCGCCGAGCCGCCGACACCGGTCGGGCGCGTCGAGTTCGACCACGTCGACTTCACCTACCCGGGCGCCGAGGACGCCGTGGTCACCGATGTGAGCTTCACCGTCGAGCCGGGCACCACGACCGCGATCATCGGCTCGACCGGTTCGGGCAAGACGACACTGGTCGGGCTGCTGCCGCGCCTGTTCGACGTGACCGGCGGACAGGTGCGCCTGGACGGCGTGGACGTGCGCGACTACGACCCCGACGTGCTCTGGAAGCGCATCGGGCTGGTGCAGCAGCGGGCGTTCCTGTTCTCCGGGACCGTGGCATCCAATCTCCGCTACGGCGACGAGACCGCGACCGACGACGAGCTGTGGGACGCGCTCGAGATCGCCCAGGCGAAGGGCTTCGTCGAGGAGATGGGACTGGACGCCCCCATCGCCCAGGGCGGCACGAACGTGTCGGGCGGGCAGCGCCAGCGCCTGTCGATCGCCCGCGCGATCGTCCACAAACCGGCCGTGTACGTCTTCGACGACTCGTTCTCGGCCCTCGACCTGTCCACCGACGCTGCCCTGCGGCACGCGCTCGACGAGCGTCTGCCCGAGGCGACCCGCATCGTCGTCGCGCAGCGCGTGAGCAGCATCCAGCACGCTGATCAGATCATCGTGCTCGACCACGGCCGCATCGTCGGCCTCGGCAGGCATGACGACCTCGTCGAGACGTGTGAGACCTACCGCGAGATCGTCGAATCGCAGCTGACGGCGCAGGAGGCGTGATGAGCGACACCAAGACCACGCAGACCCCGGCCGCCCCGCAGCGCGGCCCCGGCGGCGGACGCGGCCCCGGCGGCGGCATGGGCGCGCCCGCGCAGAAGGCGCAGAACTTCGGTCCCAGCGCGAAGCGGCTGCTCGGGATGCTGCGCCCCGATGCCCTCGCACTGGTGTTCGTCGTCCTCCTGGGCGCCGTCAGCGTCGCCCTCAACGTCGTCGGCCCGAAGCTGCTCGGCCAGGCCACGAACGTCGTGGTCGCCGGCTTCATCTCGATGCAGTTCAAGGATCTGCCCGCCGGCGTCACGAAGGCGCAGATCATCGAGCAGCTGCAGGCGAACGGCCAGGGGCAGACCGCCGACATGCTGCGCACCGTCGACTTCACGCCCGGCGCCGGCATCGACTTCGGTCAGCTCGGCTGGCTCATCGGCGCGGTGCTGACGGTGTACGTCATCTCGGCGCTGTTCATGTGGCTGCAGGGCCGCATCCTCAACATCGTCGTGCAGCGGGCCATGCACCGCATCCGCATGATGATCGAGGAGAAGCTGCACCGCCTGCCGCTGTCGTACTACGACCGCATGCAGCGCGGCGAGCTGCTCAGCCGCGTGACGAACGACGTCGACAACATCGGCCAGACGCTGCAGCAGAGCATGTCGCAGGTCGTCATCTCGCTGCTGACCGTGGTGGGCGTCCTCGTGATGATGTTCTCGATCTCGTGGGTGCTCGCGATCATCGCCCTGGTGGCGATCCCGATCACGATCCTGGTGACGGTGCTCGTCGCCCGGCGCTCGCAGAAGCTGTTCATCGCGCAGTGGGCGGCCACCGGCGTCCTCAACGCGCGTGTGGAGGAGACGTTCTCCGGCCACGCCATCGTGAAGGTCTACGGTCACCAGCGCGAGGTCGAGGAGGGCTTCCGCACCGAGAACGACGCGGTCTACCGGGCCAGCTTCGGCGCGCAGTTCGTATCGGGCATCATCATGCCGGCGATGATGTTCGTCGGAAACCTCGTCTACGTCGCGATCGCGGTGGTCGGCGGCATCCGCATCGCCAGCGGCCTCATCTCGGTCGGCGACGTGCAGGCGTTCATCCAGTACTCGCGGCAGTTCACCCAGCCGCTGAGCCAGCTGGGCTCCATGGCGAACCTGCTGCAGTCGGGTGTGGCCAGCGCCGAGCGCGTGTTCGAGCTGCTCGACGAGCCCGAGGAGACGCCCGACGCCGAGCCCGCCGCCACCGTGCCCGCCGACGCGAGCCACCTGGCGTTCGACGACGTGGCCTTCCGGTACCTGCCCGACAAGCCGCTCATCTCCGACCTGTCGCTGTCGGCCACCCCCGGCAGCACGGTGGCGATCGTGGGGCCGACCGGCGCCGGCAAGACGACGCTCGTGAACCTCATCATGCGGTTCTACGACGTCGACAGCGGGCACATCACGCTCGACGGCGTCGACACCCGCACGATGACGCGCGCCGATCTGCGCGCACGCACCGGCATGGTGCTGCAGGATACGTGGCTGTTCGCGGGCACGATCCGCGAGAACATCGCCTACGGTCGCCCGGATGCCACCGAGGAGGAGATCGTGGATGCCGCGACCGCCGCCTACGTGGACCGCTTCGTGCACGCGCTGCCCGACGGGTACGACACGTTGCTCGACGACGAGGCCACGAACCTGTCGGTGGGGGAGCGGCAGCTGGTCACGATCGCCCGCGCGTTCCTGGCTGACCCGCGCATCCTCATCCTCGACGAGGCGACCAGTTCGGTCGACACCCGCACCGAGCTGCTCATCCAGCGGGCGATGTCGAACCTGCGCGTCGACCGCACCTCGTTCGTGATCGCGCACCGTCTCTCGACGATCCGTGACGCCGATCTCATCCTGGTGATGGAGGAGGGCCACATCGTCGAGCAGGGCGCGCACGACGAGCTGCTGGCGGCCCGCGGGGCATACTGGCGGCTGTACAACGCGCAGTTCGAGGCGCCCGTGCTGGACACGGGTGTCGAAGCCGTCAATTAGTATGTGAGAACGTCGTCGACCGGCGGCGCCTTGCCAGCCAGGAAGGATCCGGCGTGCCCGACGTGCGCACACGAGAACACACGGTCGCGCTGGCCGATGGGACGCTCGAGGTCTCCTGGGCCGCGGCGACCGATGTCGGCAAACGCCGCGAGGTCAATCAGGACGCGGTTCTCGCCGAGTTCCCGCTGTTCGTCGTCGCAGACGGCATGGGCGGGCACATCGGCGGCGAGATCGCCTCGACGAGCACGATCGACCGGCTGCGGCCCATCGCCGAATCGGGCGCCGTCACCCCCCGCGCGCTCGAGAAGGCGCTCGGCCGAGCGGTGAAGGACATCGCCGCACACCCCGAGGCCACCGACGACGGCACCGGCACGACGGTCACCGGCTTCTACTTCGACGCCGCGGCGACCGACCCGCACTGGGTGACGCTGAACATCGGCGACTCGCGCGTGTACCTCGTGCGCGACGAGCAGATCGTGCAGATCACGACCGACCACTCGGTCGTGCAAGAGCTCATCGCCGCGGGCCGGCTGAGCCCCGAAGAGGCCGAGAACCATCCCTACGGCAACGTGATCACACGCGCCGTGGGCCCCAGCGACAGTGTCAAGCCCGACTATGTGCGCCTCGACCTCGTCGACGGCGACCGGTTCGTGGTGTGCTCCGACGGTCTCACCAAAGAGCTCACCGACTACGGCATCCAGCACTTCCTCGCCGAGCATTCCGACCCCGGCGAGGCCGTGTCGGAGATGATGGATGCCGCGCTCGAGAACGGCGGACGCGACAACATCACAGTCATCGTCGTGAACGTCGTGGTGCACGGCGCCGCCGGTTCCTCCCCAGACGCCGACTGAGCGCGACTTCTCCACAGATCGGCCGGCCGGCCGTCTGCGGGGTCGCGCCGCGGTCTTGACTGGACGGCATGACCGATGTCGTCGACGACGTTCTCCGCCTGCCCGATCCGGTGCCGCCCGCGCGCCGCAGCCCGCTGCCGCTGATCGCCTCGGTCGTGCCCGTGCTGGCCGGGGTCGGGCTGTGGCTGGCGACCGGCACCGTGATGATGCTGTGGTTCGCGGCCCTCGGCCCGCTGATCGCCGCGGCGACGCTGGCCGACGGCGTGCGCGCGGCGCGGCGGCACCGCCGCCTGGCGGAGCGCGACGCCGAGCGCGCCCGCCGACGCGTGGGCGCCGCCGTGGCCGAGCGGCATGCGGTGGAGCGCGCCCGTCTGTGGCAGCGCATGCCCGATGTGCTCGGCGCGCTCGACCAGGTGTGGCGCCCGATGGCCGGGCGCGGCGAGCAGCTCGTGGTGGGCCGCGGCCCGCGGCCGAGCACGGTGCGCGTGGAGGGCGGGGGAGACGATGCCGCATCCGGCGCCGTACGCGCGACGGCGGCCGTCATCGACGACGCACCGGTGTGCGTTCCGCTGCGCGACGGCATCGCCGTCGTGGGCCCGGCACCGCTCGCGCGGGCGGTGCGCCGGGCTCTCGTGCTGCAGCTGTGCCTGATGCTGCCGCCCGACCGCGTGCGCGTGGTCGCCGACGGCACGGAGGAGTGGATGCGGCGTCTTCCGCATGCCGAAGCGGGCGCGTCGCTGACGGTCGCGCTCGCCGCCGAAGAGCCGGGCGACGCGGCTCTCGTCCTCGTCGAGCCCGGGGCGGCCGCCCCACCGCGCTGTGGGGCGGTGCTCACCTTGACGGGGCTCGATCGGGCCCGTCTGACGCACGACGGCGTTGACACCTCCGTGCGCACCGAGGCGATCTCCGCGGGCCAGGCGGCCGCGCTGGCCGAAGCGCTGCGTGAGCGCGCACGCGAGGCCTTCGGCGCCCACGGAGGAACCGTCGCGCTCGCCGAGATCGCCGACCGGAGCCCCGCGGCCGACGACGGGCTGGACGTGGTGGTGGGGGCGGCCCGCGGCATCCCGTACCGACTCGATCTGGTGGCCGACGGTCCGCACGCCGTCGTCGCCGGCGTCACCGGGTCGGGCAAGAGCGCGCTGCTCACCACGTGGATCACGGCGCTGTGCCTGCGGTACCCCACCGACCGGGTGACGTTCCTCCTCGCCGACTTCAAGGGCGGCACGGCGTTCGACGCCCTCACCGGGCTGCCGCATGTCACGGGCGTGATCACCGATCTCGATGCCGGCGGCGCGGCCCGGGCGCTGGAGAGCCTGCGCGCCGAACTGCGCCGGCGCGAGGCGGCGATCGTCGCCGCCGGCGCGCACGACATCACCGGCACCGATCTGCCGCGACTGGTCATCATCGTCGACGAGTTCGCGGCGCTGAGCGCGGCGCACCCCGATCTGATCGACCTGTTCACCGACATCGCCGCGCGCGGGCGGGCGCTGGGCATGCACCTGATCCTGGGCACGCAGCGTGCGGCCGGCACGTTCCGCGAGGCGCTGCTGGCCAACTGCCCGCTGCGGATCAGCCTGCGGGTGACCGATCCCGCCGACAGCCGTGCGCTGCTGGGCGGGCCGGAGGCGGCCGCGCTGTCCGGTGCGCGCGAGGAACGCGGCACCGCACTCGTGAAGCGGGGGCAGGATGCCGCGGCACGCCGTGTGCGCATCGCACTGGCCTCTCCGGCGCTGGTGGCCGAGGCCGTGTCGGGCGCACGGGGACCGGTGCCGCGGCGCCCGTGGCTGCCGGCGCTGCCCGAGCGCATGCCGCTGGCCGAGCTGGCCGGCGACGGGGTCGTGCTGGGGCTGGCCGACGAGCCCGAGGCGCAGCGCCAGGTGCCGGTGGTGCTCGACGGACGGGGACTGGGCGTGGTCGGGCGCGCGGGCTCGGGGCGGACCACGGTGCTCGATGCGGTGGCGGCGCAGAGCCACGGGTGCGTGCGTGTCGGCGCGGATCCGGAGGCGGCATGGGATGCCGCGTGTGCGCTGGAGGCCGCGCCGCCGAGCGGCGCCGTGCTCGTCGACGACCTCGACGCGCTGCTGTCCCAGTTCCCGCCCGAGTATGCGCACGAGTTCGCCGAGCGGATCGAGCGCATCATCCACACCACCCGGGTGCCGGTCGTCGTCACGGCGCAGCGCACCGGCGGTGCGGTCGGGCGCCTGCTCGACCTGCTGCCGCAGCGGGCGATCCTGGCGGTGGCGTCCCGTGCCGACTTCGCCGCAGCGGGCGGCGATGCCCGTGACTGGCGCGACGGGCTGCCGCCGGGGCGGGGGATCATGGGCGGCCGCCTCGTGCAGTTCGCCCTGCCGTCGCGCGATCGCGCGGGGGTGCGTGCGGTATCCGCCACCCCCACGGTGTGGACCCCGCGCGCAGGAACGACCGCGGTCATCGCCGCGGCCGGCGTCGCGCAGCGCCGGTTGATCGCGGCTGCCACCGCTGCCGGTGCACGCGCGCTGTCGGTCGAAGAAGCCGCTGCCGACCCGACGGCTCCGGTCGCGGGCGGCACGTGCGTCGTCGTCGGCGACGGCGAGCAGTGGCAGCGCTCGTGGCGCGTGCTGCAGACGATCCGCGCCGTCGGCGAGCTCGTGGTCGACGCGGCATCGGCCGCCGACTACCGGGTGCTCACCGGCGACCGCGCGCTGCTGCCGTACGTGCTGCCGGGGCGTGCACGGGCGTGGCGCATCGACGACGCGGGTGTCGCGGCCCGCGTCGTCGTCGGATGACGCCGATGCCTATCCGAGCACCTCGGCGAGCGGGGCGAGGTCGAGGTCGTGCGCGGTCGCGACGCCGGCGTTGGTCACCCGGCCGTCGACCGTGTTCAGACCCGCGGCCAGCGCCCCGTCGGCGCGCATCGCGTCGCGCCAGCCGCGCGAGGCCACCTGCCGGATGTACGGCAGCGTCGCGTTCGTCAGCGCCGAGGTCGACGTGTTCGGCACCGCGCCGGGCATGTTGGCGACGCAGTAGAACACCGTGTCGTGCACCGTGAACGTCGGGTCGTCATGCGTGGTCGGGTGGGTGTCGGCGAAGCAGCCGCCCTGGTCGACGGCGATGTCGACGAGCACAGATCCCGGCCGCATGCGCGACACCATGTCGTTCGTCACGAGCTTGGGCGCCTTCGAGCCCGGGATGAGCACCGACCCGATCACGAGATCGCTGTCGACGACGGCACGATCAAGGTCCAGAGGATTGGATGCCGCCGTCTTGATCCGTCCCTGGAAATGGTCGTCGAGCTCCCGCAGACGGGCGACGTTGGTGTCGAACACCGTCACGTCCGCACCCATCCCGGCCGCGATCACCGCGGAGTTCGCGCCGGCGACACCGCCGCCGATCACGGTCACCCGGGCCGGGCGCGTGCCGGGGACGCCCGACATCAGCAGCCCGCGCCCACCGGATGAGCGCATCAGCGTGTGCGCGCCCACCATGGGCGCCAGACGCCCGGCGACCTCGCTCATCGGCGCGAGCAGCGGCAGGCCGCGGCCGGGCAGCTGCACGGTCTCGTACGCGATGGCGGTGACCTTGTCGGCGATCAGACGCTCGGTCAGCGGTCGGTCGGCGGCCAGATGCAGGTACGTGAACAGGACCAGGTCATCGCGGAAGTACGCGTACTCGCTCGCGATGGGCTCCTTGACCTTCAGCAGCAGCTCCGCACGGGCCCAGACCTCGGCCGCGTCGTCGAGCAGCGTTGCCCCGGCGTCGGCGTATTCCTCGTCCGGCATGGACGAGCCCGCACCCGCACCGCGCTGCACGAAGACCTCGTGGCCCGCGGCCACCAGATCGTGCACTCCGGCCGGCGTCAATGCCACCCGGAACTCGTTGTTCTTCACTTCGGTGGGCACGCTGATGCGCATGTCGTTCCTCTCCGCTCCACCTTTGGAGCACAGGCGTCTCGCCGGTTCGCTAGAACGCCGGTCGGATCGTGCCGACGTCCCGTCCGCCGCCCGTGACGGCCAGCGGTAGCTGTGACAGGGTGTCGGACACGTCTGAGGGGGCGAGGGCCCCCGCCAGTTCGAGAAGGCGCAGGGCGACGGCGGCCGTCGCGCGGCCGGACCCGTCGAGCATCTTCAGCGCCACGGTCGTGCCGTCGGGTGCACTCATCACGTGCACGCCCTCGGCGCCGCCCTTCGAGAACACCCCGAGGCGGTCGATCGCTATCGTGTCGGGCTGCCCGGGACCGGCGATCACCCACGGGTTCTCACGCACGGCGCGCACGAGGGCGCCGGCATTGCGGTGCAGCGCGAACGGCGAGGTCGACGATGAGGTCGCGATGCGGTGGATCGCCCGCGCGAGCCCGGCGAGGGTGATCGCGTGCACCGGAGCGCCGCACCCGTCGACCGCGGTCGCCGCGACGCGCGCGCCCGTCATCCGCTCCACGAGCTCACGGATCTGCACCTGCAGCGGGTGCTCGGGGTCGAGATAGCCCTCGGTCGGCCAGCCGGTGCGCCGACAGGCGAGCAGCATGGCGGCATGCTTGCCCGAGCAGTTCATGCGGATGCGGGCCGGCTGACCGTGGTCGCGCAGCATCTCGTCGCGGGTCGCGCCGTCCTGCGGCCAGGCCGGCGGGCAGCCCAGGTCGTCTTCGCCCAGCCCCGCCATCTCAAGCACGTCGCGCACCAGGCCGACGTGCCGGTCGGTGCCCGTGTGGCTCGCGGTGGCCACGGCCAGATGCGGGCCGGTCAGCTCGGCGCCGGCGGCCACGCAGGCCAGTGCCTGCAGCGGCTTCAGGCTCGAGCGCGGCAGGATGGCCGCGGACGTGTCGCCGTACTCGCTGCGCACCTCTCCGTCGGGGCCGAGCACGATGGCCGCGCCGACGTGCCGGGACTCGATGAAACCGCTGCGCTCGACGACGGCGAGCTCCACGGCTGCTGCTGCGGGGAACGTCTGCGACACGCCCTCCAGCCTAGCGCCGCACCCATGCCACACTGGTGCCATGCTCGGCGAACATCACTACCGTGTGCAGGCGGAATGGACCGGCGACCGGGGCACCGGAACCAGCGGGTACCGCGACTACGACCGGCTCGTCACGCTCCGCAGCGAGGGCAAGCCCGACCTGCCGGCATCGGCCGACAAGCCCTTCCGCGGCGACCCGTCGCGGTGGAACCCCGAAGACATGCTGCTGGCGGCGCTCAGCGAATGCCACCTGCTCTCGTACCTGCACGCGTGCGTGGGCGTGGGGGTCGTCGTCACCGGCTACACCGACGACGCCACCGCACTGATGACCGAGGACGGCAAGGGCGGGGGAGCTTTCACCGAGGTGGTGCTGCGCCCGCGGGTGACGGTGGCCGCGGCATCCATGATCGATGCCGCCCTGACCGCGCACCACCAGGCGCACGAGTGGTGCTTCATCGCGAACTCGGTGAACTTCCCCGTGCGCGTCGAACCCGCCGAGATCAGCGTCGCTCGTGCGGGAGAGCCTGCCTGATCCGTTCGATCGGCGTCTGCGCAGGCACCTCGTTGTAGGCGTGGGCGAGCTCCTGCCCGCTGAGCCGGTGGATCGCCTCCATGATCTCGTCGGTCGCCAGCCGTCGCGCGCGGCCGGAGGTCGCCGGCCCGTGCGCGGTCACGTCGAGCGGCTCGCCGAACCGGATCGTCACGCGCGGCTTCAGCCGCGGCATCCGCGCCCCCACCGGCATGATCTTGTCGGTGCCGGTCAGCCCCACCGGAATGACCGGGGCGCCGGTCTGCAGCGCCAGGAACGCCACGCCGGTGCGCCCCTTGTAGAGGCGGCCGTCGAGAGAGCGGGTGCCCTCGGGGTACAGCGCGATCGCCTCGCCCTGCTCGAGGAGCTGCTTCTGCTGGTCGAGCGCCTCCAGCGCCGCCTGCCCTGCCCCGCGCCGCACCGGGCTCGCCCCCATCGCGGTGAAGAATGTCGCGCTGAGCCTGTTGCCCAGGCCCTTGCCCTCGAAATACGTCGCCTTCGCGAGGAAGCGGACGTTGCGGGGGGCGGCCACCGGGATCGCGATCGAATCGATGAACGACAGGTGATTGCTCGCGAAGATCATGGCCCCGGTGCGCGGCACGTTCTCGCGGCCGATGATGTGCGGGCGGTAGAGCACGCGGGCCAGTGGCGTCAGCAGAAAGCGACCGAGTGCGTAGCCGAAACCGATGCTGTTCGGCGACGCGGGCGTGGGTGCGTCGGATTCGGACGTCTCCGGTTCTGTCACCTATCGAGGGTACAGCCGTTCTCATTCCCCGATCGGCATGCCCGGGGCATCCCGATTCTCAGCTTGGTCTTGAGAAAGTGCGCGAAGATGGAGAGTCCGCCCCCGACATCTCGAGGTTCTCTGTGCGCACCCGCCCCATCATCGCCCTGTCCGCCGCTGCCGTTCTGGCCGTGTTCACGCTCGTCGGCTGCTCGGCGCAGTCCGAGCCCGACGCGTCGGGCTCGCCGACGACCACGGCCGCTCCCGACCTGTGCACGGCGCAGGTCGCGTCGGGCAAGGCATCCGAGGCGGTCAAGGTCAGCGGCAAGGTGGGCGACGTGGCGAAGGTCAGCTTCGACAAGCCGCTCGACGTGACCGCCCTGCAGAGCACCGTGGTCACCAAGGGCGACGGCGACAAGATCAAGGCCGGCGACTTCATCCAGTTCGCACTGACCGAGTACAACGCCGAGACGGGCGAGAAGAACGGCGCCATCGGCCAGAGCGAGGGCAGCCTGCTGCCGCAGCAGGTGTCGGCATCGAGCACACTGGGCCAGGTGCTCGGCTGTGCGACCGTCGGCAGCCGCGTCGTCGCCGCCATGCCCGGCGATGAGGACTACCCCTCGACCGTCGACGTGCTCGATGTGCTCAAGGTCGTGCCGCAGGCCGCATGGGGCGAGGAGCAGACCCCGAAGGACGGCTTCCCGACCGTGAAGCTCGCCACCGACGGCACGCCTTCGGTGACCCTGCCCAGCGGCGACATGCCCACGAAGTTCGAGAAGGAGACCCTGAAGAAGGGCGACGGCGTCAAGGTCGCCGAGGGCGACGCGGTGCTCGTGCAGTACTACGGCGTCTCCTGGAACTCGAAGAAGACCTTCGACAAGAGCTGGGGCAGCACCCCGTTCACGGTGCAGCAGGTCGGCACCGGTGTCGTCGACGGCTTCAGCAAGGCGATCGAGGGCGAGACCGTCGGTTCGCAGATCGTCGCGGTCCTGCCGCCGTCGTCGGCCTACGGCGAGGGCGAGATCAACGACGACGACCTGACCGGTCAGACCCTCGTCTTCGTGATCGACATCATCGGCGCGCAGAAGGCTTCCTAAGCCCGGGCCAGCGCGGCCGTCAGCGCGATCTCGACGATCGCGAGGGCGGCCGTCGTGACCGCGATGCGCCCCGGCCGTCGCCACCAGGTGGCACCGGCGTGCACGCGCACATCGGACCGGCGCCCGCGGTGATCGTCGATCCATGCGCCGCCGACCAGCGCGGCGGTGACGGCGACCGCGGCGATGCCGGGCCCTGAGCCGACGGCGAGCACCGCCGCCGGCATGAGGCCGAGTGCGAGCCGGCAGGCGGTCGGCCACCCGGCGGTCGAGCGCACGGCGAGGAAGGCCGTGGCGGCACCCGCCACCGCGACGAGCACGACCGAGGCGCCGCCCGCTCCGGCGAGGGCGGTGAGGGATGCCGCGACCGCCGCGACGGGGGCGACGACAGCGCATGCCTGCCGGGCGAGCACGACGGGGGTCCGCCCCCAGGCCACGAGCCGGCGATGCAGCCCGGTGCGCGCGAGCACGCGCAGCCCGGCCAGCTCCGCACGCCGGCGCAGCGCCCCCGTGCGGCCGACCGGCGCGCGGGTGACCGGCGGCTTCTCGTCGGCGGGCAGATGCGCCCGCGCACGCGTGAGCGTGTCGGGCGCGACATCCTGCGCCCACAGCACCTCGGGCGCGAGGTCTGCGACCTGCGCGCGCTGCGAGGTCGCGAGGCGGTCCTCCGCGCGCAGGAACTCGTCGGGGCTCGCCTCCAGCGCGAGCGCGGTGGGCCAGCGCCAGGTGGCCGGCAGCCGGCGCACGGCGCCCTGCGGCAGCACGGTGCGCAGGGTGTCGGCGATCTCGTGGAAGAAGGCGTCCCGCCGTTCGCGAGGCAGCCACCGCACGGCATCCGACGACAGCCGTCCGGTGAGCTCGCGACGCACCCAGCGGCCCAGATACGCGTCGCGCTCCATGCCGGGCGGAACGGCGTCGAGCATCATGCGGATCGCGCGGCTCAGATCGCGGTAGTACTCGTGGGGGTCGTACGACACGTACCCGGCTCCGCCGCCGTCCGAGCGCGCGACGTGCAGGTAGATCGGGCCGTCGGCGTAGATCGACACGTGCCGTGCGCGGGTGTACGCGGCGGTGAGGAACAGGTGGTCCTCGAGGCGACGGGCCCGCTCGTCGAACCGCAGGCCCTGCTCGTCCAGGAACGACCGCCGGAACATGGCGTGCGGGGTCATGCTGTCCTGCAGCGGCACCTTCGGCGGCCGGGCGTCGGCCACGGTGTGTGCGAACACGCGGGCGGGCACCTTGCGCCCGACGCTGACCATGCGGCCGAGGATCACGTCGCTGTCGTTCTCGCGGGCGAATCGCACCATGAGCGCGAGCGCATCGTCGGCGAGCCGGTCGTCCTGGTCGACGAGGAACACGAACTCGCCGCGTGCGACGCCGATCCCGACATTGCGCGGCCTGCTCGGCCAGCCGGAGTTCGGCTGGTGGATGACCTGGGCCCACTCGCGCGCGGCGCACCAGCGATCCAGCATCGTCGCGGTGCCGTCGGTGCAGCCGTCGTCCACGAGGACGGCCTCGAAGCCGTCGTCGACGGGCACCTGTGCGTCGAGGCAGTCCAGCAGCGGCCGGATGAACGGGCCCGGGTTGTACACCGGTACGACGACGCTGACCGCGGGTGCTGGCATCGGACCCCTTTCGCTTCGGTGAGTGTATCGGGTGCGGAGATGCCCGCCCGTCGCGGCCGTAAGGTGGGGGAATGCGTCGCGTCGTGATCCTCGGCTCCACCGGCTCCATCGGCACGCAGGCCCTCGACGTGATCCGGGCGAACCCGGAGAGGTTCGAGGTGGTGGGGCTCGCCGCCGGGACGAATCGGGATGCCGTGGCCGCCCAGGCCGCGCAGTTCGGCGTCGCCCACACCGCGCTGGGAGCGGCCGAGGCCGAGCAGCTGGTGCGCGACGTGGACGCCGACGTCGTGCTCAACGGCATCACCGGATCGGTCGGCCTCGGTCCGACGCTCGCGGCGCTCGAGGCGGGCCGGACCCTGGCCCTGGCCAACAAGGAATCGCTCATCGTCGGCGGCCGGCTCGTCACCGACCTGGCGGCGCCTGGCCAGATCGTTCCGGTTGATTCCGAGCATTCCGCGATCGCGCAGGCGCTGAGCGCCGGCACGCACGCCGAGGTGCGGCGCCTCGTGCTGACGGCCTCGGGCGGTCCGTTCCGCGGACGCACCCGCGACGAGCTCGCCGATGTCACGCCCGCGCAGGCGCTGGCGCACCCCACCTGGGACATGGGCCGGGTCGTCACGACGAACTCCGCGACCCTGGTGAACAAGGGACTCGAGGTCATCGAGGCGCACCTGCTGTTCGACGTGCCCTATGAGCGCATCGACGTGGTCGTGCATCCACAGTCGATCGTCCACTCCATGGTGGAGTTCGTCGACGGGTCGACGATCGCGCAGGCTTCACCGCCCGACATGCGGCTGCCGCTCTCGCTCGGGCTCGACTGGCCGCACCGCGTGGGCGGTGTCGGCCGGCCGTTGGACTGGACCGCGGCATCCACCTGGTCTTTCGAACCGCTCGACGGCGAGGCCTTTCCCGCCGTCGCCCTCGCCAAGCGCGTGGGGCGTGCCGCTGGCACCTATCCTGCGGTGTTCAACGCCGCCAACGAGCAGGCCGTCGATGCCTTCCACGACGGGCGTCTGCCGTTCACGGGCATCGTCGACACGATCGCCCGTGTCGTCGATGCGCACGAGGCGCCCGACGCGGTCGATCGCGAGACGCTGGCCGAGGCGGAGCGGTGGGCGCGGGATGCCGCCGACCGCGCGATCGTCGCGGAGCGCTGAGCCGACGGGTCAGTACGTCGTCAGGAAGTGCTTGCTCGACAGCGGGTGAGGCGGATGCCGAGGCCCGCGGCATCCCATGTTCAGCAGTCGCGTTCTGCGGCCGTTCGGGCGCCCGACCGGTCACAACTGACTGCTGAATTCGGGGTCCACCTGTTCAACAGTCAGCTTCTGCAATCGCGACGACGGGAGACCCGTCGGAACTGACTGCTGAACGAAAGGGCTCAGCCGTCGGCGCGCGCCGCCCCTCAGGCGGGCCGCTCGGGGTCGGACGCCGGCGTCGAGTCCTCGGGGTACGGCACCGGCCACACCGGGTCGGGCACGCTCCAGCCGGCGTCGCGCAGCGCGCGGCGCGAGAGCTCGCGGGCCGAGTAGGGCGCGCGGCGTCCGCGGATGTCGCGGTAGTCCTGGTGCCCGGGACCCGCCCAGAGCACCGCGTCGCCGTCGCCGACGAGCTTCACGGTCTCGCGGATGGCGCGCTCGGGCGGGGTGAACTCGTGGATCTCGGCATCGGGCCGCGCCTTCCGCGCCCCGGCGACGAGCGTCGCGCGGATCGCATCAGGGTCCTCGAAGCGCGGGTGGTGGTCGGTCACGACAAGGATGTCGCTGCCCTCCACCGCGGTGCGCGCCATGTCGTAGCGCTTGGAGGCGTCACGGTCGCCGTCGGCGCCGAACAGCATCACGACCTTGCCGGGCGTGACGCGGCGTACGGCGGCCAGGGTCTTCTCGAACGCGTCGGGGGAGTGCCCGAAGTCGACGTAGATCGCCGGCCCCTCGGGGCCCGAGACCAGCTGCGTGCGCCCGGGCAGGTACGCGTCGATCCGCTCGCCGTCCAGGGCGGCGACCAGACGCTCCCAGGTGTAGCCCGCCTGGAGCGCCATGACGATCGCGAGCCCGGCGTTGGCGGCCATGTGCCGCCCGATCGTCGGCACGATGGTGGTGAGCGACCGGCCGTCGCGCGCGGTGAGCGTGAAGCGCGTGCCGGTCTGGCGCTCCTCGACGATGTCGACGCGCCAGTCGGCGTCCGCGTCGGGGTCGACGGCGATCGCCGGGGTGATGATCGTCTCGTAGGGCACCTCGCAGCGGGCCGCGACATCCGCCCCCGCCGCCGAATCGAGGCAGATCACCGCACGCCGCGACCGGTCGGGCCGGAACAGCGGCAGCTTCGCCTCGAAGTATTCGTGCATGTCGGCGTAGTCGTCGAGGTGGTCGTGGCTGAGGTTCGTGAACGCCGCGACGTCGAACATCAGCCCGTCGACGCGGTGCCGGCTCAGCGCCTGGGCGCTCACCTCGACGGCGACGGCCTCGACGCCGCGCTCGCGCATGAGTGCCAGCAGGGCATGGAACTCCGACGCCTCGGGGGTCGTGAGCCGCGACACGATGACCTCGCCCGCGATGTGCCGTTCGGCGGTCGACGACAGGCCGGTCACGACGCCGAGCTGGTCGAGGATGCCCTCGAGGATGTGCGACACGCTCGTCTTGCCGTTGGTGCCGGTCGTCCCGAGCAGCAGCGGCAGCTCGTCGTCGGCGCCGGTGCCGTAGACCCACGCCGACAGCTCACCCAGCCGTGAGCGCGGATCGTCGACGACGACGATCGGCAGTCCCGCGTCGGCGGCGGCGTCGGCGCCCTCGGCGTCGGTGATCACGGCGACGGCGCCCTTCGCGGCGGCGGCGGCGGCGAACTCGGCGCCGTGCCGATTCACGCCGCGGATGGCGACGAACGCCTCGCCCGCGCGCAGATCGGCGGTGGCGAGGGTGACACCGGTGAGGGTGACGCCGGCGGCATCCCCGCGGACCTCGCCCCCGACGCGGTCAGCGAGTTCGGCGAGCGAGCGGACGGGAGGGTGCTCGGGACGGAGCACGGGAGGCAGATTGGATGCTGCGGCAGAGGCGTCGATCATGGCCGCTCTATCTTCTCATTACTGAGAACGCCCCGACGGTCCGGCCCGCTCGCCCCGCCGCGGCGCGCACCACGACGGGGCGAGTGCGGCCGTCAGCTCTTGACGGACCGCCGCCGCAGCCCCAGCCCGGCCAGGACCAGCGCGGCGACGCCCGCGACGAGCCCGCCGCCGGCCAGCCAGCGCGCCACAGGATCGGCCTTCGCCTCGTCGGTCGTCGCGGCGGTCGTGCCGTCGCCGTCGTCGGTGGCCAGTGCGGCACCGATCGTCACCGCCGGCGCGGGGTTGTCGAGATCGTCGCGGGTCTGTCCCTGCTTCGGGATCTGACTCCACGAGGTTGATCCGACCACGCACTTCTGCTCGACGGGGAACGCGATGGTCTCGCCCTTCGCGGAGGTGTCGAACAGCACGTCCACTCCCACCGCCGCGGCGACGCCCGACTCGATCGGCGTGTCGGCCGTGAACGTGATCGAGGTGGGCGTGCCGTCGTCGCCGAGCGTGCGGTCGATCGTCCAGCCGCCCTGGTAGACGGGGGTCGCGTTGCCCACGCCGTCGGGGATCGTGATGGTCAGCGAGGTCGTGGGCGAATCGTTGCAGCCGTGGTGGAAGCCGAAGGTCAGCGGCGTCGTGGCCCCGGCGGGCGCGTCGGTGGGGTCGACCTCGACGTGGGCCGAGGCCGCCAGCGGTACGCCGACGGCGAGGACGGCCCCGGCCGCGACGCCGAGCGCGATGCGGGTGGGCAGATGGGTGCGGGTCATGGGTTCTCTTTCGTGTCTGTGTGCGCGTGCGCGCGAGGGTGCGGCCGCACGACGGGTCGCCGAAGGGCGACCGCACGAGGTGCGGAACCGCGGGGAGATGGTCAGGCCGCCCGCGGCGGCCCGCGACGCCCGATGTCGGCCACGAGCAGCACAGCCCGCGGGACCGGTGCGCGGAACACCGCCCGCACGCGGCGGACGGTCAGCGGGTGCGGGGGACGCACGACGCGCAGGGGGAGGAGACGATGGATGCCGCGGCCTGCCGCGCGCAGCATCCACTCGCCACGATGCAGCATGACGACCGTGACGACCGCCGCCACCAGGTGCGCGAACGACATCGGATCGTGCGCGATGACGGGCGCGCCGGTCATCACCATGTGACCGGCCATGTGGGCGTGGTCGCCGCCGGTGAACACCGTCGTCGATCCGCTGCCGAAGAGCAGGAACACGCCGTGGAACACGAGCTGTGCGACGAGCACCGCCGCGGTGGTGCGCAGCGCCGACGGGCGTTTGCCGACGAGGGCCACCGCCGGGGGAGCGGCGAGGATCGCCGCGACGCCCAGCAGCAGCGGCGCGGGTGCGTCGCCGCCCGCCACGGTGTGGGCGAGCGCCGCCAGCAGCACCGTCACCGCCGACGCGACGACGCCGCGCAGCGCGCGCACTCGGCGGTCGACGTGTGGATCCACGCCTCCAGCGTAGACGTCACGGCAGACTCAAAGCCGCTCCCGGTAGCCTGTGGGACCGTGACCGTCCTCGCCTTCGTCATCGGCATCGTCCTGATGCTCGTGGGTCTCGCCGTCTCGATCGCCCTGCACGAGATGGGCCACCTGCTGCCCGCGAAGAAGTTCGGCGTGCGCGTCGGCCAGTACATGATCGGGTTCGGCCCCACGATCTGGTCGAAGCGCAAGGGCGAGACCGAATACGGGTTCAAGGCGATTCCGCTCGGCGGCTACATCTCGATGGCGGGCATGTATCCGCCCTCTCCGAAGGAGGCCGCGCGCGGCGGACGCGCCGGCGGCGGCTTCTTCGCGACGATGGTGCAGGATGCCCGCGCCGCCAACGACGAGACACTCGAGGGCGATGACGACGCCCGTGTGTTCTACCGGCTTCCGGTCTACAAGCGCGTGATCATCATGCTCGGTGGGCCGATCATGAACCTCGTGCTGGCGGCCGTGCTGTTCACGATCGCGCTGTCGGGTATCGGCGTGCAGACCGCGACCACCACGGTCGCCCAGGTCAGTCAGTGCCTGCCCGCCGACACGACCGCGACCTCGTGCACGGCATCCGACCCCGCCTCACCGGCGAGCGAGGCGGGCTTCGAAGCGGGCGACGAGATCGTCTCGGTCGACGGCACCCCCGTCGACACGTTCGCCGAGGCGTCGGCGCTCATCCAGAAGTCGGCCGACACGGCGATCCCCGTCGTGGTGCGCCGCGACGGTGTCGAGAAGACGCTCACACTGACGCCCGCGGCGCGCGAGGTGAACGGGCAGACGGTCGGCTTCGCGGGCATCACCTCGAAGGTCGCGTATGTGCACCAGCCGATCTGGTCGGGTGTGCAGATGACCGGCCAGAACGTCGGCGCGGTCGCCGAGATCATCGTGCAGCTGCCGCAGAAGCTCTACGGCGTCGTGCACTCGATGGTCACCGGCGGAGAGCGCGACCCCAACAGCCCGCTCTCGCCCGTGGGCGTGGGCGTGCTGGCCGGCGAGGCGGCGTCGTCGAGTGCGCCGATCCTCGACCGCGTGTCGTTCTTCCTGCTGCTGCTGGGGTCGCTGAACGTCTCGCTGTTCGTCTTCAACCTGGTGCCGTTGCTGCCGCTGGACGGCGGTCACGTCGTCGTCGCGCTGTGGGACGGCGTGAAGCGGGCGTGGTCGAAGCTGTTCCGGCGCCCGCCGCCCAAGCCGGTGGACGCCACCCGGCTGGTGCCCGTCACGTTCATCGTCGTGATCGCGCTCGTGGTGATGGGCGGCATCCTCATCCTCGCCGACCTCGTCAACCCGATCTCGCTGCTCGGGCAGTAGCGGCGTTTCGGGCCCTTCGGCCCTCGCTCAACGAGCTATCGCGTGGGCGACCAGCCGCTCGAGCGTACGCATGCCGTCGCGCGACAGGATCGACTCGAGGTGCCCCTGCACCGAGGCGACATGGGCGCCGCGCAATGCGTGCACGTCGCCGGTGTCGTCGGCGGCCACTTCCACGCCGTCCGCCGTCGTCGTGCCGGGTGTGACGTGCGCGGTGAACGTGTTGTAGAAGCCGATCGAGGCCTGCTCGCCGAACACGTCGACGGTCTTCTGCAGCCCCTGATGCGGCTGTGCGAGCGGCTGCAGGTCGATGCCGAGCGTGTCCGCGAGGATCTGATGGCTCAGGCACACGGCCAGCAGCGGCGCGCCGGCCGCACGGCGTCGGGCGACGACCTCGCGCATGCGTGCGATGCGCGGGCTGGACGTGTCGCGCGGATCGCCCGGGCCGGGACCGGCGACCACCAGATCGGCGGCGTCGACCTCGGCGTCGGTGGCGGCATCCCACCCCACGATCCGCACCTCGAGACCGAGGTGGCGCAGCTGGTGCGCGAGCATCGTGGTGAAGCGGTCCTCGGCGTCGACGACGAGCGCGCTGCGCCCGGCGAACGGCGTGTCGGCGTCGGTGCCCTGCGGAGTCAGCCAGAACGGGGCCAGGCGCGCGTTGCGCGACGCCAGCTGCTCCGCGATCTCGGGGTCGTCGGCCAGCAGGCGGCGCGGGGCGGCGGGCTGGTCGTCGTCGGCGGCTTCGGCCTTCAGGTCGCGTTCGACGGCGCCGATCGCTCCGAGGACTCCGGCCGCCTTGCCGTGGGTTTCGCTGACCTCGCCGTACGGGTCGGAGTGGCGCACGAGCGTGGCGCCGACCGGCACGCGCAGGCGGCCGTCCTCCAGGTACGCGGTGCGGATGAGGATGGGCGCGTCGAGGTCGTGCGTGGCGTCGTCGACGGTCAGCGTCTCGCGCGGGGTGAACAGGGCGGCGACGCCCGAGTAGTATCCGCGCGGGGTCTGCTCGTGCCGGGTGATGACCGTGCACGCGTTCTGCATGGGCGAGCCGGTCACGGTGGGGGCGAACATCGTCTCGCGCAGGATGTCGCGGGGGTCGAGCCGGCTGCGGCCGCGCAGCACGTACTCGGTGTGCGTGAGGCGCGACATCTCCTTGAGGTGCGGGCCGGTAATGCGGCCGCCGTCGGAGCAGACGGCGCTCATCATCTTGAGCTCTTCGTCGACGACCATGAAGAGCTCTTCGGTCTCCTTCGTCGAGCTGAGGAACTCGCGCAGCGTCGCGACGGTGGCGCCGCCGGCGGGATGCCGGAACGTGCCCGAGATCGGATTCATGGTGACCACGCCGTCCTGGGCGCTCACGTGCGCTTCGGGGCTCGCACCGACGGCGATGTGCCCGGGTGTGGAGATGAGGAACGTCCAGTAGGCGCCGCGCTCGTGCTCGAGAAGCGCCCGGAACCAGGTGAGGGCGGCCGTGTGCGGGTCGGTGGTGACCTCGGCGGTGAAGTCGCGGCGGATCACGAAGTTCGCGCCCTCTCCGCGCCCGATCTCATCGCGGATGACGGTGCGCACGGTCTCGGCGTAGTCGTCGTCGGGGATGTCGAAACCAGCGTCGCCCAGCGGCACGGCCGTCGTCGGCAGCGCCGCGACGACCTCGGCGCGGGGGAGCGCCTGGTGTCGGTCGACGACCAGGCACCGCAGCGGCGCGTCGTCGTCGTGGCAGGCGAAGCCGCGCTCGCGCACCTGGCGGAAGGGGACGAGCGCCAGCACCTCGCGGGCGGTGCCCGCGGCATCCACCAGTGGGATGTCGGCGAGCAGGTCGACGTCGACGACCTCGCCGGTGAGCACTTCGACGGTGTCGGGGTCGCGCGCCAGGAGGGCGAAGGGCTGCTCGCGCAGCGCGGCCAGGAGGGCGGGCACGTCGGTCGGTGTCATCGCCGGCCTTTCATGAGGGGAGGACGGCCAACGAAAAGACCGCCCGTCGGGGCGGTCGTGGGATCGTACGCGAACACACCGCCTCAGCGGGTGGGCCACCAGGAGGTGTTCGCGAACATGGGGTGAAACTACCACAGTGCGCGCCACGGGCGTGCGCGTGTGACGTCAGGGAACGGGGGATGCTGCGCGGCGTAGGCTGGGCGGATGCCAGCTGTGAACCTCGGGATGCCGCATGTGCCGGCCGTGCTCTCGCCGCGCCGCAAGAGCAGGCAGATCCGTGTGGGCGATGTGCTCGTCGGGGGAGACGCCCCGGTCACCGTGCAGTCGATGACGACGACGCCGACGACCGACATCAATGCGACGCTGCAGCAGATCGCCGAGCTGACCGCCGCCGGCTGCGACATCGTGCGCGTCGCGGTGCCCAGTCAGGACGACGCCGACGCCCTGCCGATCATCGCGCTCAAGAGCCGGATTCCGGTGATCGCCGACATCCACTTCCAGCCGAAGTACGTGTTCCAGGCGATCGATGCCGGCTGCGGCGCGGTGCGCGTGAACCCCGGCAACATCCGGCAGTTCGACGACAAGGTCGGCGAGATCGCGAAGGCGGCGAAGGATGCCGGTGTCTCGCTGCGCATCGGCGTGAACGCCGGATCGCTCGACAAGAGACTGCTCGAGAAGTACGGCACGGCCACTCCCGAGGCGCTCGTGGAGAGCGCGGTGTGGGAGGCCTCGCTGTTCGAGGAGCACGATTTCCACGACTTCAAGATCTCCGTCAAGCACCACGACCCGGTGGTCATGGTCAAGGCATACCGGCTGCTGGCCGAGCGTGGCGACTGGCCGCTGCACCTCGGTGTGACCGAGGCAGGGCCGGCGCTGCAGGGCACGGTCAAGTCGGCGACGGCGTTCGGCATTCTGCTCGGCGAGGGGATCGGCGACACGATCCGGGTGTCGCTGTCGGCACCGCCGGTCGAAGAGGTCAAGGTCGGCCTGCAGATCCTGCAGTCGCTGGGGCTGCGCGAGCGCACGCTCGAGATCGTGTCGTGCCCGTCGTGCGGGCGCGCGCAGGTCGATGTGTACACGCTCGCCGAGTCCGTGACCGAGGGGCTCAAAGACCTCACGGTGCCGCTGCGCGTGGCCGTGATGGGATGCGTCGTGAACGGTCCCGGCGAGGCCCGCGAGGCCGACCTGGGCGTGGCATCCGGCAACGGCAAGGGGCAGATCTTTGTGAAGGGTCAGGTGATCCGCACCGTGCCCGAGTCGGAGATCGTCGAGACCCTGATCGCCGAGGCGAATCGCATCGCGGCCGAGATGGGGCCGGATGCCGCCATCGGTGCCGCGCAGGTCGTCACCGCCTGAGCGGGGTGGCGCTCGCCGGCCTGGTGGCGCTCGCCAGTCTGGTGGCGCTCGTCGGTGTTGCCGCGTTCGACGGTCTGGCGGGCCGGTCCGCACCTCACTGCAGGCAGAACTCGTTGCCCTCGGGGTCACGCAGCTGGTAGTACAGCTCGGGCCACGGGCCCCACTGCTGGTCGACCAGCCGCACCACCGATGCGCCGAGCGCGACGAGGCGGTCCTTCTCGGCGTCGAGCTGCTCAAGCCGACTGCCCGGCCCGTCGCGCGGCACGGTGACGTCGAGATGGATGCGGTTGCGCCCCGCCTTCGGCCCGTCGGCGTGGTGAAAGAACATGCGCGGCCCGACGCCCTCAGGGTCTTCGACCAGCCCGCGGTTCCCCAGGTCGGCCTCGGTGAGACCCGACGCCAGCAGCTGCTCTCTCAGGGCGCCGTCGAACTCCTGGTACGGGTAGCCGAACACATCCGACCAGAAGCGCGCCAGCGCGGGCGGATCCTCCGCGTAGAACACGATGTTGCCGAGTGTGACCATGATTCCTCCTCAGAGCAGGTCACCCCACCGTAGGCCGGGGTGCCGACATCGGTTGATAGCCTGACATCCGCACACCCACAAGGAGTCTCATGCCCGACACCGTCGTCACCTTCCCCTCCGGAGCCACCACGGGAGAGGCGACGGTCACCCGCGTCGCCGGCGACGTCGTGATCCTCGACACCACGCCGTTCCACCCCGTCGACCACACGTGGCCCGACCAGCCCGGCGACGCCGGCGTGCTGCGTGCGGCCGGTCACGAGGTCGAGGTCGTCGAGGCCGTCATGGCCGCCGAAGACACCGACGGCACGCTGTTCACGGGCCGCGACATCCCGGTCAAGCGCGGCACCGAGGGGTGGACCTGGCTCGTCGGCCACCGGCTCGCAGAGCCCACACCCGCCTGGCTCGCCGAGGGCGCGACCGTGACGGCGGAGGTGGATGCCGCACGCCGCGCCGCCCTCAGCCGCGGTCACACCGCGTGCCACCTCTCCTCGCTGGCGCTCGACGCGGCGCTCGCCGATCTGTGGCGCAAAGACCCCGGCACCGATCCGCTCGGGAACCCGAACTTCGAGGCGCGCGCGAACCAGTCGAGCAGCATCCATCCCGACGGCAGCGTCGACGAGTACCGGCTCGGCAAGAGCCTGCGCAAGGCCGGTTTCGACTCCGAGACGTTCGCTGCCGAGCTCGCCGAGCGGCAGGATCGGATCAATGCCCAGCTCGCCGCGTGGACGGCGACGGATGCCGCGAGCCGGGTCGTCACCGAGGGCCCGACGATCGTCGATCGCCGTCGGTGGGAGTGTGATCTGCCCGAGGCGACGGTGGGATTCCTGTGCGGCGGCACGCATGCGGCATCCCTGTCGGAATTCGCGTCGGTGCAGGTGACGTTGGCCCTTCCGGATCCGCAGTCGCTGGTGATGACGACCACCGTCACGCCGGCCTGACGCCGGTGCCCCTCGGTTAGGAGCACGTCTCCGGACGTGATAATCTTTCTGAGGTTCACGGGCCTATGGCGCAGTTGGTAGCGCGCTTCGTTCGCAATGAAGAGGTCGGGGGTTCGAATCCCCCTAGGTCCACCGAACGTCGGAAGCCCCCGCTTGTCGGGGGCTTCCGACGTTTCTCGGTCTGTGGTCACGGAGCGAGCGTGAGGGTGGATGCCGCGGCGCTGTCCGTCACCATCGCGTCGACGTACGGGCCTCGGCCGTACTTGTCGTAGTACGCCCGGTCGATGCTCGCGCGCAGCGCGGGGTCGGTCGCCGTGAGGTGCACTGCCCTGTCCACGCCGCCCGCCTGGACGCGGGCGCGCGGGAGCCGCGTCGCCTGACGGAACCAGGCGCCGCCGGAACCCTTCCACGAGCGCACGATGATCTCATCGCCCACGCGCACGACCCAGATCGGCACCGGTGTGCGCGTCGTTCCGTCGGCGCGCTCGGTGGCGATCGTCAACTCGCCCGCGGCGCCGATCGCGTCGAGTTCCTCGTCTGTCCACGTCATCTGTCCGCCTCGTCTCTTCGGCTCGGGGAAGCCGATGTCTCCACTGTGCACCGGCCCGCCCGTAGGAGGGAGGCTCTGGTGAGACCCCTCATCGCGCGGATCCGGCGGTCGCGGCATCCCGCCCGCGAACCGTGCGCGACCGCCGCGTATTCCGCAGCTGAGGGGTACCGTCAGGCCCTCCCGGCGGGCGCTTCGGCTTCCCTACGCTGACGACATGAGTGTTCCCACGATCACGCTGAACAACCACGTCGAGATGCCCGCACTGGGCCTGGGTGTCTTCAATCGCCGCCCGAGCAGACAGCCGCCGCCGTCGCCGAGGCGCTGCGGGTCGGCTACCGGCACATCGACACCGCGGCCGCCTATGGCAATGAGCGCCAGGTCGGCGAGGGGATCCGTCGGTCCGGCCTGGACCGTTCCGAGGTCTTCATCGAGACGAAGGTATGGGCCACCGACTACGGCTATGACGAGACGCGGCACGCGTTCGAGAAGGCTGTGGGCAAGCTCGGCGTCGAGCAGCTCGACCTGCTGATCCTGCACCAGCCCGCCCCGATGCACTTCGACGCCACGATCGCCGCATACAAGGGCTTGGAGAGCCTGCTCGCCGAGGGGCGCGTGCGGGCGATCGGCGTGAGCAACTTCATGCCTGCCCATCTCGCCGCGCTGCGCGAGCGCACCGAGGTCGTGCCCTCGATCAATCAGGTCGAGGTGCATCCGTACTTCGCTCAGCATGCCGTGCAGGAGGCGAACGCGGCGCTGGGCATCGTGACGCAGGCGTGGTCTCCGATCGGCGGCATCACGTTCTACCCCGGCTGGGGGCGCGAGGATGGCCGCACGACCCTCACCGATCCGGTGATCGGCGAGATCGCCGAGCGCCACGGCAAGACCCCCGCCCAGGTGATGCTGCGCTGGCATGTGCAGCAGGGGCGCTCGGCCATCCCCAAGTCGGTGAACCCGGCGCGGATCGCCGAGAACTTCGACGTGTTCGACATCGAGCTCAGCGCGGACGAGTTCGCCCGCGTCGACACGCTCGATACCGGGGTGCGGTCAGGGCCCGACCCCAACCTGCGCGACCCGATGAGCACGGGCCTCGTCATCCCGGAGGCGTGACCGCCCGCGCGGATGGGGGTGGATGTCGGTGCCCGTCGCGATACTTGCCGCATGAGCGAAGTGCACGAGGGCCTCGAGGTCGTCGCGTTCGAAGACCCCACCCGACTGCGGATGTGGCTCGAAGAGGCGGGCGCCGCTCATCCTGGCGTCTGGGTCAGGCTGCAGCGTGCGACGTCGTCGCGGCCGAGTGTGACATTCCGCGATCTGCTCGTCGAAGGCATCGCCTTCGGGTGGAGTGAGAGCACCCGCCACGCCTACGACGCGCAGTCCTACCTCCAACGCTTCTCGCCCCGACGGGTGCGCGGGACGGCATCCGAACGGAACCGACGGATCGCGGCCGAGCTCGAAGAAGCCGGACGCATGACCGACGCGGGCCGCGCGGCGCTCGGCCCGTCCGCGGGCAGTCGGTGAACGCGTCGGTCCGACCCTCGGGGCGCCTACCTCGACGCCCCACGCCGCGTTGTCGCACCCACCCCGTACCGTTGACCCATGACCGACCCCCGTGCGATCGAGGTGCGCGGAGCGCGCGTGCACAACCTGCGTGACATCGACGTGGACGTTCCGCTCGAGCAGCTCGTGGGCATCGCCGGGGTCTCGGGCTCGGGCAAGTCGTCGCTCGCGATGGGCGTGCTCTACGCCGAGGGCTCGCGCCGCTACCTCGAGGCGCTCTCCACCTACACGCGCCGGCGCATGAGCCAGGCGCCGCGCGCCGCCGTCGAGCGCGTCACACATGTGCCGGCAGCCCTCGCGCTGCGCCAGCGGCCGGGCGTGCCCGGCGTGCGGTCGACGTTCGGCACGTCGACCGAGCTGCTGAACGTGCTGCGCCTCATGTTCTCGCGCCTGGCATCGCACGTCTGCCCCAATGAGCACCGGAATCCACCCACCCTGGCCGTCGCGGCAGAGGAACCGCTCGAGTGCCCGGTCTGCGGCATCCACTTCTCCGCTCCCGGTGCGGAAGCGCTTGCGTTCAACTCGGCCGGTGCGTGTCCGGAATGCTCGGGCACGGGCACCGTGCGCGATGTGAACGACGCTGCGCTCATCCGTGATCCCGACATGAGCATCGAAGACGGCACGGTCATCCCGTGGCAGATGTTCGGGTTCAATGTGCAGCCGCTCATCGCGCGCGAGTTCGGTGTGCGCATCGACGTGCCGTGGCGCGAGCTCACCGACCGCGAGAAAGGGATCATCCTCGGCGGTCCGGAGGAGAAGAAGCACATCACGGTCACGTCCAAGAAGGGCGTGCACGACCTCGACTTCACGTTCCGCAACGCGCGGCTGACCGTGACCGAGGAGCTCAAGCGCGCCGTCGACGAGAAGCGCCTCGCCCGCGTCAGCCGCTTCCTCACCGAGCGCACGTGCCCCGCCTGCGGCGGCACACGACTCTCACCGGCGGCGCGCGCCCCGCGGATCGGCGACATGAATCTGGCGGATGCCACGGCCCAGACCCTCAGCGCGGTCGCCGCGTGGGCGCCCACCGTCACGACCACGCTCCCACCCGAGATGCATCCGATGGCCGACGTGCTCATCCGCACACTGCTCGGCATGACGCGTCGCCTGCTCGACCTCGGCCTCGGCTACCTCACGCTCGACCGCGCGAGCGCGACGCTGTCGACGGGCGAGCGGCAGCGGGTGCAGCTCGCACGCTCGGTGCGCAACGAGACCACCGGAGTGCTGTACGTGCTCGACGAGCCCTCGATCGGCCTGCACCCCTCGAACATCACTGGACTGCAGGGCGTGCTCGACGACCTGCGCGCGGAGGGGAACTCGGTCGTCCTGGTCGATCACGACCCGCTCGTGCTGCGCGGCGTCGACCACCTCATCGAGATCGGGCCCGGTCCCGGACGCGAGGGCGGAACCGTGATCGCCGCGGGGAGCGTCGACGAGATCAGTGCCGATCCGGCGTCGCTCATCGGCGGATTCCTCACCGGCCGCGAGCACGTGGCCGTGCGCGAGCCCGCGGAGCGCGTGTTCGATCGCGGAGCGATCCGGTTGCGCACGCGGCCGCTGCACACCGTCCACGCGCTCGACGTCGAGATCCCTGTCGGCCGGCTGACGGTCGTGACCGGGGTCTCGGGCTCGGGCAAGAGCACGCTCGTGCTCGAGAGCCTCGTGCCCGCGTTGCAGGCAGAGAACACCGGGCAGCTTCCCGCCCACGTGGTGTCCTTGTCCCCAGGAGGCATCGAGAAGACGGACGTGGTGGATGCCACTCCCATCGGCATCAACGTGAGATCCACCGTCGCCACGTACTCGGGTGTGCTCGACGACCTGCGGCGCGCCTATGCCCGGCTCGACGAGGCCGTGCGCGACGGCCTGACGGCCTCGGACTTCTCGTACAACACGGGATCGCTGCGATGCCCGCGCTGCGAGGGGACCGGCGAGATCACGCTCGACGTGCAGTTCCTGCCCGACGTGACGATCGAGTGCCCGGCCTGTGAAGGACGCCGCTACGCCCCGGCGGCGCAGCAGTACCGACGCTGTGCGGGCGACGGCGCCGAGGGCCTCGCGCTGCCCGAGCTGCTCGCGATGACGGTGGCAGAGGCGCTCGAACACACTGGGCACCTCAAGACCGTGCGCACCCGGCTCGAGGCGCTGCGTGACGTCGGCCTCGGCTACCTCACGCTGAACGAGGCCACACCGTCGCTGTCGGGCGGCGAGGCGCAGCGGCTCAAGCTCGTCTCCGAGCTCGGGCGCCCGCAGGAGCACACGCTGTTCGTCTTCGATGAGCCGACGGTCGGTCTGCATCCGCTCGACGTGCGGGTGCTCATCGGCGTGCTGCAGCGGCTGCTCGATCGCGGCGCGACGGTCGTGGTCATCGAGCACGACCTCGACGTGATCGCGAACGCCGACCACCTCATCGACATGGGGCCGGGCGGCGGCGAGGAAGGCGGGCGCATTGTCGCGACCGGGTCGCCGGCCGAGGTCGCCGGCGACCCGGAGAGCCTCACCGGTCGGTACCTGCGCGCGCACCTGGCATGAGCGGGTTCTGCATGTCTCCATTCACTCACGCGCGTGCGCGCGTGCGCATCCACCGCGCGATGCACGTTCGTCGTCCCGGAGGATGATCCGGGTCAACCCGGACCGGTGAGATGGTCGAACTCGCCGCGCACCCAGCTCGCATGGCGCTGTGCCGAGCGCTGCACGGAGGCCGCGGCATCCCGATTGATCCGCAGCGAGAAGTTGCTGTAGATGCGGTCGAAGTCGTAGCGCGCGACGTGCGCGGCGATGCGCTCGACGACCGCGGCCGACAGCGGAAGGCGGTTGGGATACGAGCGCAGGAACGACACAGTGGCGCGGTCGGGGTTGACCATGATCGTGTCACCGGCCAGAAGCACGCCCGCGCCGTCGGCGCCCTCCCAGTGGACGACGCTGCTGCCGGGGAAGTGGCCGCCCGGCTGTGACGCCGTCACGCCCGGGATCGGGTTGAGGATGCCGCTCCACGGCGCGAGTGTCGCCGGCCGGTGCCCCAGCCACTCGAGATCGGCCTCCGAGACGCATACGGGGGCGTCGTCCAGCGCCGCCGACCAGAGCGACTGCAGCCCGAACATGTGCGGGTGCGAGGGGATGATCGCGCGCATCGGGCCGAGTGCGCACACGGCGCTCACGGCCTCGGGCGCGATCGCCGCCGGCACGTCGTACATGACGCAGCCGTCGGCGGTGGCGATGACCTTCGCGAGCTGACCGATGCCCACGCCGCCGGTGACCTCGAGGCCCCAGAGACCGGGCTCGAGCTCGCGCAGGGTGATGGGGGACTCGCGATCGGGGGCGATCCAGCGCTGGCCGTCGGGCGAGACGTACTGGCGCTCGTCGGCGCAGATCGGGCACACGGCGGGAGGAGCGGCGGCGTCGCGCTCGACGCCGCACGTCGGGCACTGCACGAGTTCGGCGGTCATGGGGTCGATCCTGTCACGCCGCGGCTCTCGGCGGGCGTCGGTCGTGTGAGTGGTTGCTATCTTCGTAATTGACCTGTTCTACAATGCGGGCTGTGGATAACGTGTTATCCACAGATAGGCTGGTCAAACGCATTTTCTCTTGATTTATCATCGAATACACGTACTATAGAAGGTATGGAAGACCTTGTTCGTGGACTCGAGATGGCGATGGGCGCGCTGCGCGATCGTCTGACGGGTCCGCATGGGGTCGTCGGCGGGGTGGACGAGCTTGCACCGGCGCAGCTGATGGCCGCGGTCGAAGCGCTCGGGGTGATCGGGCGACGCCTCGACGGACTACGGGCGACGGTGGCCGCCGAGGTCGATCGGGCCTCGCGGTCCGAGCTCGGGGCCGATTCGCTCGCGAAGCAACAGGGGTATCGCAATGCGGCATCTCTCCTCGCCGCCGTGACCGGCATCGGCCACGGCGAGGCGAAGAGGCTCATCGGCGTCGGCAAGGCGATAGCGCCGCGACTGTCGCTGATCGGCGAGGCGATGCCGGCGCTCCATCCGCATGTCGCCGAGGCTGTCGCCGAGGGCCGGCTGGGCGCCGTGGCCGCCGGCCACATCGTGACGATGCTCGACCGGGTCGCGCTTCGCACGAGTGTCGAGGCGCGCGATACGGCCGAGAAGATCCTCGCCGGTCAGGCACCCGGGCTGCCGCTCGATGACGTGCGCGCGCTCGTGCGTCGGGCGGAGGCCTGGCTCGACCCCGACGGGCTCGAACCGGCCGAGCGCGACCGCCGCGGCGAAGACGCGCTGAGCATGTACGAGCGCGATGGATTCCTCTGCTTCGACGGCAAGGTCGAGGCGAGCAGGGGAGCGCCGGTCAAAGCGGCGCTCGAGGCGATCGTGAGCGCTGACTTCCGCGCGGCGCGCGCCGATGTCATCGAGGATGACGACGCGACGCGGCGCACGGCGCCGCAGCGGCAGATGGATGCGCTCATCCAGCTGGCCGAGCACGCGATCTCGTGCACCCACAACGACCTGCCGCTCGACACGACCACGGTCGTCGTCCGGATGGACCTCGAGACGCTCGTCGACGGCATCGGCGTCGCCGAGATCGACGGACTCGACGAGCCGCTTTCGGCGGGTTCGGCGCGACTGCTGGCCAGCTCGGCCGGCGTCATCCCGTGTGTCCTCGGCGGCAGGAGCGAGATCCTCGACTGGGGTCGAAGGAAGCGGCTGTTCACCCCGGCGCAGAAGCTCGCGCTGGTCGAACGCGACGGCGGCTGCGCGATGTGTCACCGTCCACCGGGCATGACCAAGGCCCATCATCTGGATTGGTGGGCGCGAGACCGCGGCAGAACCGACATCGACAAGGGCGTGCTGCTGTGTGAGCCGTGTCATCATCGCGTCCACGACAACGGGTGGGAGATCCGCATCGAGGGCACCGGCGTGAAAGCGAAGGTGTGGTTCATCCCTCCGGCGACGGTCGACCCGATGCGGGTGCCGCGCCTGGGCGGGCGCGCGCGGTTCGACTACGTGCTGGTGGCGTGAGGGGCGGATGCCGCCGCAGCGGCACTCGGGGCAGCGGTCACCCTTCGGACGGGTAGGGGCGGTCGACGACGATGTTCTTCATGACCAGGGTGGAGTTCAGCCGCTGTACACCGGGGAGGGCGGCGAGCACATCGTCTTCGAGGCGCGCGTACGCGTCGAGGTCGGTGGTCGAGATGCGCAGCAGGTAGTCCGGATCGCCGAACAGCCGCTGCGCCAGCAGGATGTTCGGGATGCCTGCCACGGCCTCTTCGAACGCCATGAGGGTCTCGCGATCGGCCTGCTTCATGGTGACGAACAGGAGGGCTTCGAAGTGCAGTCCGAGCGCCGCGGGGTCGACCACGGCGCGATAGCCCCGGATGACCCCGGCGCGTTCGAGATCGCGCACCCGACGCTGGGCGGGGGAGACCGTCAGCCCCACCCGGGAAGCGAGTTCGGTGATGCTGAGGCGGCCTTCTCCCTGCAGCTCCGCAATAATCTTCCTGTCGAGACGGTCCACAGCCATATTCTTCCCTCGCATCGCGAAACCAGAAGGCGAATTGGTCAGCACTTCCCGGCGATTCTCGCCTAACTTTCCCTCTGAGGGAAAGGAACGACATGCAGATCAGCCTGCTTCTCGCCTTCGCCGGACTTGCGTTGACGTTGATCGTGGTGCCTGGGCCGGACTGGGCGTTCGTCCTGGCCAGCGGCATCCACCATCACGTCGTCCTGCCTGCCGTGGCCGGGCTCATGGGCGGTTACCTCGTGCTCACGGCGATCATCGCCGCCGGTGTCGGGCCGATCGTCGCCTCGGCCCCCTGGTTCCTCCTGGTGCTCACCGTCGTGGGCGCCGCGTATCTCGTGTATCTCGGTGTCGGGATCCTGCATCGTCCGAGCGCGGTGCCGCTCGCGGGCGGCCCCGTCCTCTCGCGGCGTTCGTACGTCGTGAAGGGCATGGGCGTGAGCGCGCTGAACCCCAAGGGGCTGCTGCTGTTCGTCGCGATCCTGCCGCAGTTCGCCCGTGCAGACGCCACCTGGCCCGTCGCCGTGCAGCTGGTGGTGCTCGGCGTCGTGTTCATCGCGCTCTGCGGCACGTTCTATCTCGTGCTCGGCGCCGTCGCAGACCGCGTGCTCGGATCGCGCCCCCGCACGGCCCGGATGATCTCACGCATCGCCGGGGCGGCGATGATCGTGATCGGGCTGGCGCTCATCGGCGAGCAGATCGCCGAGATCGTCGCACGCGGGGGACTGGCGGTGGCGTGAGCGGGTTCAGGAGGCGTCGTCCGCGGTGCGGATGACCGGGTGCTCGCCCGTGTAGTCGGGCCGCGGCGGCTGATGGCGCTCCTGCGAGCCCTCCCCGCCCTCGCGCCCGCCGTACGGCAGACCGTGGTCGGCGTACTCGTCGCGCTCGTAGATGAACGCCCACTCGCCGAGCACGAATCGGGCGCCGGACCGCAGTATCTCGCCCGGCTTGTTGCCGATGGACGGCACCGGCTCGTGCCGGGCACTGGTCTGCGCCGGCCCATGCAGCACGAGCACGTACTCGTCGTTCGGATCGTGGTGGATCTCGGCGTGCAACGGCTCGAGCCCGGTGATGCGGCACTCGACGTCGCCCGACGAGCCGATGCGCACGAGGTCTCTGTCGAGCGTCACCTCGCCGTGGCCGTCCGGTCCGCTCACGATCAGGTGCGGATTGCCCGAACCCCAGGCACTGTGCGTGGTGGTCGGAATGTACTTCTCGGTCATCGCAAGGCCCTCCTCATCGACGAGTGGAACTCATCCCTCAGGATAGGCCGCTCAGACGGCGGTGGGGTCGCCCGCACGGACGACCCCACCGACCCTCACCGAGCTCTCATGCCGTGGTGTGCTCGCGAGCGCGCAGGTCCTTGCGCAGGATCTTTCCCGCGCTCGACTTCGGGATCGCGTCGATGAACTCGACCTGCCGCACCTTCTTGTACGGCGCGACGCGCTCGGCCACGAAGGACTTGACCTCATCCTCCGTGAGCTCGGCACCGGCGGCCGGCACGATGAACGCCTTGGGGATCTCCTGCTTCTCGTCGTCGAGCACACCGATCACCGCGGCATCCGCCACCTTCGGGTGGCTCAGCAGCAGGGCCTCGAGCTCCGCTGGCGGCACCTGGTAGCCGTGGTACTTGATGAGCTCCTTGACACGATCCACGACGGTGAACCAGCCGCCTTCGTTGACCGTGGCGACGTCGCCCGTGTGGAAGAAGCCGTCGGCGTCGATCGCGTTCGCGGTGGCCTCGGGCTTGTTGAGGTAGCCCATCATGACCTGCGGGCCCTTGATCCACAGCTCGCCGGGTGCCGTCTCGCCGTCCTCGCCGAACTCGGTGATCTCGTCGCCGGTGTCGGGGTCGACGATCTTGCAGATCGTGTTCGGCAGGGGAGTGCCCACCGAGCTGACCGGGATGTCGTCACGCGAGTACGGCATCGCGTGCGTGACGGGGCTGGTCTCGGTCAGTCCGTACCCCTGCATCATTCGGGCATGGATGCGGCTGCCGGCGAGCTCTGCGGTCTCGCCGTCGAGCGGGGCGGCGCCCGAGAACACCGTGTGCACCGTCGAGATGTCGTACTGGTCGACGATCGGGTGCTTGGCGAGCGCCACCGCGATGGGCGGCGCGATGTACAGGTAGGTGCAGCCGTAGGTCTGGATGTTGCCGAGGAACTCCTGCAGGTCGAACCGCGCCATCGTCACCAGGCTCGCGCGCTGGCGCAGGGCCAGGTTCAGGAGGACGGTCATGCCGTAGATGTGGAAGAACGGCAGCACCGCCAGCACCCGGTCGGTCTCGCGCAGGTCGATGTTGATGCGCGACTGCTCGACATTGGCGACGAGGTTGCGGTGGCTGAGCATGACGCCCTTGGGGATGCCCGTGGTGCCCGACGAGTACGGCAGCACGGCGAGGTGTGTGGCGGGGTCGAAGCTCACCTCGGGCGGCGTCTGCTGCTCACCGAGCAGGCTGCGCAGGTCGGGGTGTCCCTCGGCGCCGTCGAGGACGATGAGATGGTCGTCGGGGATGCCGCAAGCCGCGGCCGCCTCGGCGGCGTGGGGCAGCAGCGGGCCGACCGTGACGAGCCAGGTGGCTCCGGCATCCTCGATCTGCTTCTGGATCTCACCCGCGGTGTACAGGGAGTTGAACGTCGTGACCGTGGCGCCCAGTCGCAGGATGCCGTGGAAGACGGTCGCGAAGACCGGGGCGTTCGGACACAGCAGGCCGACCACCGTGTTCGTGTCGACGCCGCGCGCGGCCAGCGCCCCGGCGAACGCGTCGATCTGCGCCTTGAGGGCGCCATACGTCGTCTCGGCGCCGGATGCCGGATCGACGAGGGCGACGCGGGCGGAGTCCTCGGCGGTCAGATCGCCGAACAGGTAGTCGTAGACGCTGAGGTCGGGAATCTCGACGTCGGGGAACGGACTGTGGAACACGAGGCTTCTCCCTTGATCTTCGTGCGCGCCGGTGCTGGTTCCGGCACCCGACGTCGTCGTCGGGTGGGTCCATCATGCCACGTGGACTCGGTTTCACGAATTGCGAGACCGAGTCCCCTCACGCTGCCGCGGCGTGGGGCGTGCCGAACCGGTCGGGATCGGCATCCCGCCAGTCCGGCGCCCAGTCCGCGGGCGGCTCGTCGAGCAGTTGCCCGGGCCGCAGTCCCGGCTGCAGCTCGGCATAGCTGCGGACCGTCGAGACGTCGACCTGCCGGCGCAGCATGGCGGCGTTCAGCTCGGCGGGGGAGTGCACGCCCATCGACGCCATCACTTGGAGCGCCTGGGCGATCGTCGCGCGGTGGTAGCGGTACACGCGCTCGGTCTTGTCGGGCACGTCGAGGGCGCGCATCCGCTTCGGGTCCTGGGTGGCCACGCCCACCGGGCACGTGTTGGTGTGGCACAGCTGCGCCTGGATGCAGCCGACGGCCATCATCATGGCGCGCGCCGAGTTCGTGTAGTCGGCCCCCTGGCACAGCCGCTTGACGATGTCGATGCCGGTGGAGACCTTGCCGCTCGCGCCGATTCGGATCTGCTCGCGCAGGCCGGTGCCGACCAGCGCGTTGTGCACGATGTGCAGGCCCTCGGTCAGCGAGGTGCCGATGTGGTCCTCGTATTCCAGAGGCGCGGCGCCCGTGCCGCCCTCGCCGCCGTCGACGATGATGAAGTCGGGGGCGGTGCCCTCGGCGAGGATCGCCTTGCAGATCGCCAGAACGTCGGTGCGCGATCCCACGCACAGCTTGAAGCCGACCGGCTTGCCGCCGGCGAGCTCGCGCAGGTGCGCGAGGAACAGCACGAGCTCGCGCGGGGTGGAGAACACCCTGTGCGCGGTCGGCGACACGCACTTCACACCGACCGGCACCGATCGGGCGCGGGCGATCTCGGGCGAGACCTTCGCCGCCGGCAGCACGCCGCCGATGCCCGGTTTCGCGCCCTGGCTGAGCTTGAGGGACACCAGCTTGACGGCATCCATCGCCGCCTTGTCGGCGAACTGCTTCTCGTCGAAACCGCCGTCGTCGGTGCGGGCACCGAAGTAGCCGCTGCCCAGCTCCCAGACGAGATCGCCACCGCAGCGTGTGTGGTATTCGCTGATACCGCCCTCGCCGGTGTCGTGTGCGAAGCCGCCCTTCGCGGCGCCGCCGTTGAGTGCCAGGATCGCGTTGGCCGACAGTGCGCCGAAGCTCATCGCCGACACGTTCAGCAGTGACATGTCATAGGGATGCGTGCATTCGCGACCGCCGATGTGCACTCGCGGCTCGTCGGGGAGGGGGTCGACCGGCGCGGTCGAGTGCACGAGGTACTCGTAACCGGGGCGGTAGACGTCGCGTTCGGTGCCGAACGGCTGCTCTTCCTTCTGCCCCTTGGCGCGCTCGTAGATCGCGCTGCGGGTATCGCGGTCGAACGGACGTCCGTCGTAGTTGCGCTCGATGAAGTACTGCTGCATCTCGGGGCGGATGTCTTCCAGCAGAAACCGCAGATGCCCGATGACCGGGTAGTTGCGCAGGATCGAGTGCCTGTGCTGCACGAGGTCATGGATCGCCAGAGCCAGCAGCAGCACCGCAACCGCCACGAGCACCCACCACCCGGCCGTGCCCAGCGCGGCAGCGAGCAGACTCACCACGATGAGGAGTCCGAGGACTCCGAGGATCAGGAACTTGAGCATCGTCGCACCTCCCGGCGGCCCGAGTGACGGGCCGCCGGGGCCGACTCTAGACCCGCGCGGCGCGCGCGCCGTCCAGGCGCTGCGCGGCGAGCTGCTCGGCCGCGTCCAGCGGGGTGGTGCCCGCGGCCTCGGCCTCGTCGAAGATGCGGCGCAGCGTGTCGCCGATGCCGCTCACACGCTGCATGATCTCGTCGCGGGTGCCGTGGTGCTTCGCCTCGAGATCGAGATAGATCACGCCGCCCGCGTTGACGACGAAGTCGGGTGCGTAGAGGATGCCGCGGCCGGCCAGCCGCGCGGCGCCGCTGCGATCGGCCAGCGGGTTGTTCGCCGGGCCGCACACGGCCTTCACCGCGAGGGCGTCGATGGTCTCGTCGTCGAGCACCCCGCCGATGCCCGCGGGGACGAACACGTCGCCGGGCACGTGGTGCTCGGTGCCCGGCGTGACCCAGGTCGCGCCCAGGCGCGCGGCGAGGTCTTTCTTCGCGGGGTTGACGTCGGTGACCGTGAGCAGCGCGCCCTCGGCCGACAGCCGCTGGGCGAGGCGGCTGCCCACCTGGCCGAGCCCCGAGATCGTGACGCGCCGCTGCGCGACATCGGGTGAGCCGGTGACGCGCTCGAGCGTCGCGCGCAGCGACTCGTAGACGCCCAGGCTCGTGGGGCCGGCCGGTTCGCCCTCGCCGCCGGCGGTGTCGGGCAGTCCGACGACGTGCGCGGTGCGCTCGCTGACGGTGAGCATGTCCTCCGCCGTCGAACCGACGTCCTCGGCGGTGCGGTACAGACCGCCGAGCGTCTCGACGGCGTCGCCGAGGTCGAGGAACGCGGCCCGGCGCCGATCGGCGTCGAGGGTCTCGCCGGGCTGCAGGCGCAGCACCGACTTGCCGCCGCCCGCATCGAGGCCGGCCGCGGCGTTCTTCAGGGTCATCGCCGCAGAGAGCCGCAGCGCATCGCCGAGGGCGTCGCTCCAGTGCGGGTACGCCCACAGCCGCGCGCCGCCGAGTGCGGAGCCGAGGGCGGACGAGTGCAGGGCGACCGTGATCATGAGGCCGCTGCGCGGACCCGTGATCACCTCCACGCGCTCGTGGGAGAAATCGGGCAGGGGCAGGGTGTGCGTCATCGCGTCCTCTTTCGGCTGGCCTTGTGGGCTGTGCTCTGCGGTGCCGCGGCTTCGCGGCATCCACCTCCATTGTGCACGGTGGAAGTGCCCGGGGCACCTCGCGCGATGTCGGGGGTGCGGCATCCGCCGTCGGGGTGCCGGGCTGCGGCATCCACACCCCTCATGTTCGTCTCGCAGGATGGAAGTGCGATCCCGGGCGTGTCGGCCGGCGTGTCGGGGGTCTCGGGCGAATTCTTCCTGCGAGATGAACACGCCGGGCGGCGCATCGGTTCCTCCACAGGGTGCGAGTTGTCCACAGATCCGGGAGGGACTGCTCCGTGACCGCACGACGGCGGACACGATCGAAGGATGCCGCAGCACAAGGGCCGCACCGAGCGCCCCGCGGTGCCGGACGCCTTCGTGCGGCGCCGTCGCAAGGAGAAGAAGTCCGTGCCGCAGCACTGGCCGGTGAGGTCGCGGCGTGAGCTGCTGCGTGCAGGATGGAAGCCCCGCGGGCTGACGGCGGGAGTAGCGTCGGGCGATCTGATCCGGCCCCGCGAGGGGTCCTATCTCGAGCCTGGTGCCCCGGACGAGGTCGTGTCGGCGTGCCGGATCGGCGGACGGCTCTCGTGCGTCTCCGAACTGGCTCGGTGGGGTGTCTTCGTGCTCGAACACGACGATGTGCATGTCGCCGTGCCGTACACGAGTGCCCGGCTGCGGACCGTCGATCACGGTGTCCGCGTGCACTGGATCGCCGCCGGCCTGGACGGGTGGGCGAACTCCGACATCGTGGAGTGCCTGACGCAGGCCGTCCGGTGTCAGTCGGTACGCGCCGCGATCGCGACGCTCGACTCGGCGATGCACCTCGGACTCGTCTCCGACGAACAGCTCGATGAGGTGTTCGCGGCCCTCCCGCGCAGGCTGCGGGTGCTTCGGAAGCACCTGGATGCCGCCGCCGAATCGGGTGCGGAGAGCCTGATGCGCCTCATCCTGCGACGACTGGGATGCCGGGTGCAGAGCCAGATGGAGATCAGGGGCGTCGGGCGCGTCGACTTTCTCGTCGACGGGTGGCTGATCGTCGAATGCGACAGTGAGGCGCACCATGCGGGGTGGGAGAAGCAGAAAGAGGATCGGCGACGCGATCAGGCCGCCGCTGCCCGCGGGTTCGTCACCTACCGGCCGATCGCCGAAGACATCTTCTGGCATGCCGACGCCGTGATCCGTGCCGTGACGGGCCTGCGGCGGATGCGGGCGGCCTGAGCCGCGCGACCGCCGGGGCCGCGGCATCCACACCCCTCATGTTCGTCTCGCAGGATGGAAGTGCGATCCCGGGCGTGTCGGCCGGCGTGTCGGGGGTCTCGGGCGAATTCTTCCTGCGAGATGAACACGCCGCGGACCGCCCTAAGCTGACACCATGCCCGACCAGCTCCCCACCCGCGCGCGGCTCGTCGAGACCGCGCTGCGTGCCGCCGGCATCCCCGGTGAGATCGTCGTCCTGCCCGACTCGGCCGCCACAGCACCGCTCGCGGCCGCAGCCCTCGGCGTCGAGGTCGGCGCGATCGCCAACAGCCTCGTCTTCTGGTCGGACGACGAGCCGCTCCTCGTCATGACCAGCGGCGCGCACCGCGTCGACACGAAGGCACTGGCACAGCGGCTGGGACGGCAGAAGATCCAGCGGGCCACGCCCGAGCAGGTGCGGGATGCCACGGGCCAGGCCATCGGCGGCGTCGCACCCACCGGCCACCCGGCGCCGGTGACCACCGTCGTCGACCGCGATCTGGCCTCGTACGACCGGATCTGGGCTGCGGCCGGCACGCCGCACGCGGTGTTCCCGCTGACGTTCGCCGAGCTCGTGCATCTGACCCGCGGCACCGTCGAGCGCGTGGACTGACACCGCGTCCGCTCCGCCCTCCTCTCCCGCGGTGAGACTGCAACTGCGAGGTGAGGGAGCGGAGAGCACCCGCTGTCTCACTGGGCAGTTGCAGTCTCAGCGTGTCGGGCGGCGCTTCACCGCCCCGAGATGCGGCGGGCCAGCTCGGCCGCCGCGGCGCGCACCTCGACGGCGAGGGATGCCGGGTCCCGGCCGGCCTCCTCGGGCCAGGTCGCCGCGATCGCCGCGGCGGGCCACCCCGCATGGTCGGTCACCACGGCGCCCACCGACCGCAGGCCGAGCGTGACCTCGCCGTCCTCCGACGCATAGCCGTCCGCGCGCACGTGGCGCAGCAGATCGCGCAGCTCGGCCGGGCGGGCGGGACCCCGGCCGGTGCGATCGGCGAAGGCCGCGGCATCCGGATACAGCGCCCGCACCTGCTCGCGGGGGAGCGCCGCCAGCATGGCGCGCCCGGTCGCGGTCAGGTGCGCGGGCAGCCGCACCCCGACGTCGGTGACCAGGGCAGGGCGCCGCGGCGCGCGCTCCTCGACGATGTACAGCACGTCGCGCCCGGTCATCACGGCCAGGTGTGCACTCTCGCCCACGCGGTCGGCCAGCGCCGCGACGAGGGGACGCCCCAGGCGTGCGAGCGGCTCCTGCCGCGCATAGCCACCGGCCAGCTCGAATGCCGCGGTGCCCAGGCCCCAGCGCCGCTCGCGCTCCAGGTGCACGACGAACCCGTGATGCTCGAGGGTGGCGAGCAGGAAGTAGACGGTCGATCGCGGCAGCTCCAGCTGCGTCGCGATCGTGCGGGCGGCGACCGGCCCGCGCTGTCGTGCGAGGAACGACAGGATCCGCAGCGTCTGATCCGCCGCGGGCACCTTGTCTGGGATCACAGACACAGGATGCCACAGACCTCTCCCGCGCGGCATCCGCTCGGTGTGGAATCAAGACATGAGCACGACCATCGTCACCGTGGGCGCAGCCCCCCTCACCCCCGCAGAGGTCGTCGCGGTCGCCCGCGACGGCGCCCGCGTCGAGATCGCCCCGGCCGCCTTCGCGCGCGTCGCCGAGAGCCGTGCGCTCATCGAGCGCCTGGCCGACGACCCCGCCCCGCACTACGGCGTCTCGACCGGTTTCGGTGCTCTGGCCACCACCTTCATCGCGCCCGACCGGCGGCGGCAGCTGCAGGCGAGCCTCATCCGCTCGCACGCCGCCGGCACCGGCGCCGAGGTCGAGGACGAGGTCGTCCGTGCGCTGCAGGTGCTGCGTCTGCAGACCCTGGCCAGCGGCCGCACCGGCGTGCGTCCCGAGGTCGTCACGACCTACGCCGCGCTGCTGAACGCCGGCATCGTCCCGATCGTGCGCGAGTACGGCTCGCTCGGCTGCTCGGGCGACCTCGCGCCGCTCGCGCACATCGCGCTGGCCGCGATGGGCGAGGGCGAGGTGCGCGTGGCGGGAGAGAAGACGGATGCCGCCGCCGCCCTGGCTGCGGCATCCATCTCCGCTCTCGTGCTCGAAGAGAAGGAGGGCCTCGCCCTCATCAACGGCACCGACGGCATGCTCGGGATGCTGCTGCTCGCGCTCGCGGACCTCGAGGTGCTCCTCGACACGGCCGACATCGCCGCCGCCCTCTCGATCGAGAGCCAGATGGGCACCGCCGCCGTCTTCGCCGAAGACCTGATGGCGCTGCGTCCGCAGGTCGGGCAGGCGCGGTCGGCCGAGAACCTGCGCGCCCTGCTCGAGCCGTCGCCGATCGTGCAGAGCCACCGCGGGCCCGAGGACGGCCGCGTGCAGGACGCCTATTCGCTCCGCTGCTCGCCGCAGGTGCACGGCGCCGCGCGCGACACCGCCGACCACGCGCGGCTGATCGCCGGCCGCGAGCTGCAGGCCGTGGTCGACAACCCGGTCATCACGCTCGACGGGCGCATCGAGTCGAACGGCAACTTCCACGGCGCGCCGGTGGCGTACGTGCTCGACTTCCTCGCCATCGCGGTCGCCGATGTCGCGAGCATCTCTGAGCGCCGCACGGACCGAGCGCTCGATGTGGCGCGCAACCGCGAGCTGCCGCCGTTCCTCGCCGACGAGGCCGGCGTCGACTCGGGCCTCATGATCGCGCAGTACGCGGCGGCGGGCATCGTCTCCGAGCTCAAGCGGCTCGCGGTGCCGGCGTCGGTCGACTCGATCCCGTCGTCGGCCATGCAGGAGGACCATGTGTCCATGGGCTGGTCGGCCGCCCGCAAGCTGCGCCGCGCGATCGACGGCCTCGCGCGGGTGCTCGCGGTCGAGGTCATCACCGGCAGCCGTGCGCTCGACCTGCGCGCGCCGCTGCAGGCGGGTCCGGGCACGGGAGCCGTGCGCGACCTGCTACGACAGGAGGGCGTCGCAGGCCCCGGGCACGACCGGTTCGTCAGCCCCGACATCGAGACGGCGACCGACCTGGTCGCCTCCGGCGCCGTGCGCGCCGCCGCATTCCACGCCGTGGCGCAGGCCGCGGCATCCACCACCGATTCCGCGTCCGAAGGAGGACACCGATGAACGGAGCACGTCCGGTGAAGGCGCCGCGCGGCGCCGAGCGCACCGCGAAGAGCTGGGGCGCCGAGGCCGCCAAGCGCATGCTCATGAACAATCTCGATCCCGAAGTGGCCGAGCACCCCGACGACCTCGTCGTCTACGGCGGCAGCGGCCGCGCCGCGCGCAGCTGGGAGGCGTTCGATGCCATCGTGCGCACGCTCGACGAGCTCGAGCCCGACGAGACGCTGCTCGTGCAGTCGGGCAAGCCGGTCGGCGTGTTCCGCACGCACGAGTGGGCGCCGCGCGTGCTGATCGCGAACGCGAACCTCGTCGGCGATTGGGCGACGTGGCCCGAGTTCCGCCGGCTCGAGGCGCTGGGGCTGACGATGTACGGCCAGATGACCGCGGGCTCGTGGATCTACATCGGCACGCAGGGCATTCTGCAGGGCACGTACGAGACGTTCGCCGCCGTCGCGCGCTCGCTCGGCCGCGACTCGCTCGCCGGCACCCTGACGCTGACCGCGGGCTGCGGCGGCATGGGCGGCGCGCAGCCGCTGGCGGTCACGATGAACGAGGGAACGGTGCTCATCGTCGACGTCGACGAGTCGCGCCTCGCCCGCCGTGTCGCGCACGGCTACCTCGACGAGTACACGACCGACCTCGATGCGGCCGTCGCACGCGTCCTCGCCGCCAAAGACGCCGGCGAGGCACTCTCCGTCGGTGTCGTCGGCAACGCGGCCGAGGTCTTCCCCGAGCTCCTTGCCCGCGGCATCCCGATCGACATCGTCACCGACCAGACGAGCGCGCACGATCCGCTGGCGTATCTGCCGACCGGCGTCGCGTTCGACGAGTGGAAGGATGCCGCAGCCCGCGACCCCGAGGAGTTCACGCGTCGCGCGCGCGAGTCGATGGCCGCGCACGTGGGTGCGATGGTCGGATTCCTGGATGCCGGTGCCGCCGTGTTCGACTACGGCAACTCGATCCGCGCCGAGGCGGAACTGGGCGGATGCGAGCGTGCGTTCGCGTTCCCGGGATTCGTGCCGGCGTACATCCGCCCGCAGTTCGA